>Ga0207690_10000060_pt1 | contig 99148 bp, 86 predicted proteins | sample KBSC23metaG_FD_184315 | JGI IMG/M metagenome (GOLD analysis project Ga0207690, IMG submission 184315) | Corn rhizosphere microbial communities from Kellogg Biological Station, Michigan, USA - KBS C2-3 metaG (SPAdes) (version 2) | ecosystem: Host-associated > Plants > Roots > Rhizosphere > Soil ... | reverse complement strand
GCGAGTCGGTCCCACCCCTTCCCATCCCGAACAGGACCGTGAAACGACTCTACGCCGATGATAGTGCGGATTCCCGTGTGAAAGTAGGTAATCGTCAGGCTCCCTAAGCCAGAAACCCCCGCCCGAAAGGCGGGGGTTTTTGCATTGGCGTGGCGAAAAAGCGATGGATCCCGATCGGTTCTCCAGCCTATTCGTTTCTATCCCGGATCAAACCTGCGACCCGTATCGGCGCAGCGAAGCCACCACCAGGGTTGCATCTACACCCGTACCGCCGCCGCACCGGCTGTTCGAAGCCGCTCAACCGTCGATATTCCCCATCCTCCGCTTCTGCTTTTCTCCAAAATAGACGGGAAATTCGTGCGAATCGACGTCTTATTCGGCCCACCCACGTAAAATTTGCGAATCCTCCCCACCGAGTTGCATCCGGAACGATGAACGCCGCCACTCAGATAGCTCGGGCCGTATGCCCACACGATTGTCCGGACACGTGCGCGATGCGCGTGACTGTCGGAAACGGCCGGGCGATCAAGGTCACCGGCGATCCCGACCATCCGCCCACGCAAGGCGTGTTGTGTACGAAAGTCAGCCGATATGCGGACCGCGTTCATCATCCGGACCGTCTCACCGTTCCGCTCAGGCGCGTCGGCGCGAAGAGAGAAGGGCGTTTCGCGCCGATCAGCTGGAGCGAAGCGTTCGACGAGATTGGTCGCCGCCTCGGTGAAATCGCCGCGCGCGCGCCGGAGGCGATCCTGCCGTACAGCTATGCGGGAACGATGGGGCTTGTGCAGGGCGAAGGCATTGCGCAGCGGTTCTTCCACAAAATCGGCGCGTCGCGGCTCGAGCGGGCAATTTGCTCCGCGGCCGGCGCGGCCGGGCTGCGCTATACGTACGGCGGAAACGTCGGCATGCATCTCGAGCATTTCGAGGAAAGCGAGCTGATCCTGATCTGGGGCGCCAATCCCATCGCATCGAGCCTGCATTTCTGGACCCGCGCGCAGGAAGCCAAGCGTCGCGGTGCTCGTCTGGTCGCGATTGATCCGTACCGCTCGCTGACGGCGGAGAAATGTCACCAGCACATCGCTCTGAAACCGGGCACCGATGGTGCGTTCGCGCTCGGGATGATGCATGTGCTGATTACCGAAGATCTGCTCGATCACGACTACATCGCGCGTCATACGCTCGGCTTCGAGGCACTCAAGGCGCGAGCTCTGTCCTATCCGCCGGAACGTGTCGCACGGATCTGCGGCATCGAAGCGTCGGAGCTGATCGAACTCGCACGTCGTTACGGCGCAACCCGCAAGGCAGCGATCCGGCTCAATTACGGGATGCAGCGCGTCCGCGGCGGCGGCAATGCCGTGCGCGCGGTCGCGAGCCTGCCTGCGCTGACGGGCGCGTGGCGCGACCGGGCAGGCGGCCTGCTGCTGTCGTCGTCGGAATCGGCGCCGGTCAATCACGCGGCACTGCTGCGCCCCGATCTGATGCCCGGATGGCCGCACAAGCTGCCGCGCATCATCAACATGAACGCGATCGGCGATGCGTTGCTGAATCCGGGCGACGCGGCTTTCGGGCCGAAGGTCGAAGCGGTGGTTGTCTACAATTCCAATCCGGTCGCGGTCGCGCCCGATTCGTCGAAAGTAGCGGCGGGGTTCGCGCGCGAAGATCTGTTCACGGTCGTTCTCGAGCACTTCAAGACCGATACGGCCGATTTCGCCGACATTGTATTGCCGGCCACGACGCAGCTCGAGCATCTCGACGTCCACAAGTCGTACGGCCACACCTATGTGATGGCGAATCTGCCGGCGATTCCGCCGGTCGGCGACGCGCGGCCAAACACCGAAATCTTTCGGGGCATTGCCCGCAGCATGGGGCTCGACGAGCCCGCGCTTTTCCACAGCGATGAAGAGGTCGCACAGGCTGCGCTCCATTGGGACGACCCGGCGCTCGACAGCAATTGGGATACGTTGAAGCGTGCCGGCTGGCTGAAGCTCAAGCTGGCGGAGGCGCCTTTCGCGAATGGCGGCTTCCGTACGCCGTCAGGCAAATGCGAGTTCCATAGCGCGCGACTCGAACAGATGGGCATGGATCCGGTGCCCGATTACCTGCCGCCGTTCGAATCGGCGGAGGCCGCGCCCGAACTCGCCGCCCGCTATCCGCTCGCGATGATTTCGCCGCCGGCGCGGCACTTCCTGAACAGCACGTTCGTCAACGTGGACAGCCTGCGCAGCACGGAAGGCCAGCCGCACCTCGACTTGCATCCGGCCGACGCCGATGCGCGCGGCATCCACGACGGCGATGTCGTACGCATCTTCAACGACCGCGGCTCGATGCAGGCAGTTGCGCGAGTGACCGATCGCGCGCGACAAGGGCTCGTCGTCGGTCTGTCGATCTGGTGGAAGAAGCTCTCGGCGGATGGGCGCAACGCAAACGAAGTGACAAGCCAGGCGCTCACCGATCTCGGCAACTCGGCGACGTTCTACGATTGTCTCGTCGAAGTTGAGCGGATTTGACCGAACTTCGGGATATGATCAGACGAAATCGTTCGAAAGTTGGAACTGGGCATCTAACCCTGTTGTCTCGGAACCGGCGAGCCGCTACGATGCGTTTTAGCACGACCATTCGAAAATCTGTGAGGAGACGCGCAGTATGGAAAAAATTTGGCTGAAATCGTACCCACCCGGCGTTCCAGCCGAAATTGACGCGTCCCCATACCCCTCCATTCCGGATCTCCTCGACGAAAGCTTCAGGCAGTATCGCGACCGCAAGGCGTTCGTCTGCATGGGCAAAAGCATCACGTACGGCGAGCTCGATGCGCTGTCGCGGCAGTTCGGCGCGTGGCTGCAGTCGCGCGGTCTGGCGCGCGGCGCGCGCGTCGCCCTGATGATGCCGAACGTGCTGCAGTATCCGGTGGCGATCGTCGCGGTGCTGCGCGCGGGCTACACCGTCGTCAACGTCAACCCGCTCTATACGCCGCGCGAGCTCGAACATCAGCTGAAGGACAGCGGGGCGGAGGCGATCGTCATCCTCGAGAACTTCGCGTCGACGTTGCAGGCCGTCATCGCCAATACCGCGGTCAAGCATGTCGTGGTCGCGTCGATGGGCGACCTGCTGGGCATCAAGGGCTGGCTGGTCAATTACGTCGTGCGCAGCGTGAAGAAGATGGTGCCGGCCTGGCAGCTTCCGTCGTTTACGCGCTTCAAGGCCGCGCTGTCGGAAGGCGCGAGCCAGACCTTCAAGCCCCAGAAGCTCGGCCCCGACGACGTCGCGTTCCTCCAGTACACGGGTGGCACGACGGGTGTCGCGAAGGGCGCGACGCTGCTGCACCGGAACATCGTGTCGAACGTGCTGCAGGCCGGCGCATGGCACCATCCGGCACACGAGAAGTACCCCGACGTGAAGCAGTTCGTGACGGTCGTCGCGCTGCCGCTCTATCACGTGTTTGCGCTGACGGTCTGCGGGTTCCTGACGATGCGCACGGGCGGCATGGGTATCCTGATTCCGAACCCGCGCGACATCGGCGGCATGATCAAGGAGCTGAAGGGTTACCAGATCTCGACGATCCCGGCCGTCAACACGCTGTACAACGCGCTGCTGAACCATCCCGAATTCAATCAGCTCGACCTGTCGAAGCTCGCGATCGCCAACGGCGGCGGCATGGCGATCCAGGAAAGCGTCGCGAAGCGCTGGTATGAGAAGACCCATACGGCAATCGTCGAAGGGTATGGCCTGTCCGAAACGTCGCCGGTTGCCACCTGCAATCCCGTGACGGCGACCGAGTACAGCGGGACGATCGGCCTGCCGCTGCCGTCGACCGAGGTTGCCATCCGCGACGATGCCGGCGCGGACGTCCCGCTCGGCGAGCCGGGCGAGATCTGCATCCGCGGACCGCAGGTCATGGCCGGCTACTGGAACCGTCCGGATGAAACCGCGAAGGTCATGTTCCCGGACGGTTTCTTCAAGACCGGCGACGTGGGCGTGATGGACGCGCGCGGTTACGTGAAGATCGTCGACCGGAAGAAGGACATGATCCTGGTATCCGGCTTCAACGTGTATCCGAACGAGGTCGAGGACGTGGTGGCGTCCCACCCGGGCGTGTTCGAGGTGGCGGCGGTCGGCGTGCCGGACGAGCACTCGGGCGAAGCCGTGAAGCTGTTCGTCGTGAAGAAGGATCCGGCGCTGACCGACAAGGATATCCTCGCGTACTGCAAGGAGCGGCTCACCGGCTACAAGCGGCCGAAACTCGTCGAATTCCGCACGGAGCTGCCGAAGACGAACGTCGGCAAGATCCTGCGGCGCGAATTGCGCGACGGACGCGCGTAACACCCGAAGTCGAACAACGAACCCGGTCTGTGCCGGGTTTTTTATTTGTGATGCCGGCATCGGGGTTGCGGCGCACCGATTCGGGATCGCCGGAACGACTTGCACTCGACCGGGCGCGTCGCAGCCGATGGAACGCCTCAACCGCGTCGGATGGTGCTCGGCGCATTCCCCGAGCAATCGGCTAAGGCGCGCGTCGATGGCGCCTCGCGAACGATACGTTGCAGTCGACGCGATGTGCTGCGACCGTCCCGCTCGCCACTTCGCTCCCGGCACCACAAAGAAAAAGGCGCCCGAAGGCGCCTTCAATATGCTGCGGCTTGTCAGGCAAGCTGATTAGAACTTGTGACGGATGCCGACGCGGGCTGCGACCTGGTTGCTGGTCGTCGACGGGTCGAGACCGTTGATCGAAGCATGTGCTTGAACGACGTTGCCTGCTGCGTCGAGCGCGTTGCCCGATGCATGCTGGTACACGCCGATCACGTAGACGTCCGTGCGCTTCGACAGGAAGTAGTCGACACCCAGCGAGCCCTGGTGGTACTTGGCTGCCGAGTTGCCGTCGATCTTGCTGCCTTGCGTGTAGTCGTACGCGGCGCCGACGATCAGCGCCGGGGTCAGCTGATACTTGAAGTTGATTTCGCCGTTGTTGAACGTCGCGGTCTGGTTCACGAACGGGCCCACCGAGAAGCCCTTGAACTTCGTGTTCGAGTACGTCGCGCCGATCGTCGCCGCGCCGAACGTATACGCGCCGCCCGCACCGATGACCTGGTACGTATTCGCGCTGTTCGCGTACGCACCGTACACCGGCGACGACACGGCCGTCGTGGCAGCCGACGCGCCGGTGTTGAACATGCCGCCGAAGTTCGCCGGCGTGCGTGCGTTCAAGTAGCCGACACCCAACACCAGCGGGCCGTTGTTGTAACCGGCGCCGAGCGACCAGACCTGGTTCCGCGAGAACTGGCCGGCCTGACCGCCGAAGCTGTACATGCCGCCGAACGAGAAGCCGCCGTAGGTCGGGCTCGTGTACTTGACCGCGTTGTTCACACGGTACGCGTTGTTGAAGTTGTCGAGGTCGCCCGGGTGAGCAGCGATGTAGCCGCCCCACTGGTCGCCTGCCTCGAGCGGGCCGACGAAGTCGACGACGGAGTCGTACTGACGACCCAGCGTGACCGTACCGAACTGGCTCGACAGGCCGACGTAAGCTTGGCGACCAAACATCAGGCCGCCCTGGCCGAGCCTGCCGGAGTTGACGTCAAAACCGTTCTCGAGCACGAAGATCGCCTTGAGGCCACCGCCCAGATCTTCGGTGCCGCGCAGGCCGAAGCGGCTGCCTTGCATCACGCCGCTCGACAGACCGTACAGATGGCCGCCCTTCGCATTGTTGTTGAAGATGAAGCCTTCATCGATGATGCCGTAAAGCGTCACGCTGCTTTGCGCATGAGCTGCGCCAGCGAACGCGCCCAGCGCGACGAGCGCGAGAAGCGACTTTTTCATTAACGGATCTCCAAGAATCACTGAATTTTTTTGGCGGGGCGGATAGTTATGTTCTGTTGACGGGCCCCATCAACTTCGCAAGAAGTCGCACGTAATGTAGCAAAACCGATTTTTCGGACAAAGCGAAATGCCGTCGCTCAAGGTCGCCATGTTTCCTTTATGCAACAATGGTTAAAATCACGGGTTAACCGCAATTTCCGCTGAATAATCAAGTCGGTTACGCAGCGGAGCACGTGCCTTTGCCGCCCGCGGCGGCACACGCAGCCAGGAGAACAGGATGGTGTTGGATGAACTGATCAGCGAATTCGATCGCGGCTTGCGCTCGCTGACCGGCATTAGCCGGATGAGCCGCCCGGTGCCCGTGCCGACGGAGCCGACCGTCGGCGAACTGACGCCCGCGGAGCGCGCGCATGCCGCCGGGCTGATGCGCGTGAACCACGTCGGCGAGGTCTGTGCGCAAGCGCTTTATCAGGCGCAGAAGCTGACCGCGCGCTCGGCGTCGTCGAAGGCGATGTTCGAGGAAGCCGCCCGCGAGGAGGAGGATCACCTCGCGTGGACCGCGCATCGGCTGAAGGAACTCGATTCGCGTCCGAGCCTGCTCAACCCGCTGTGGTACGCGGGCGCGCTCGCGATCGGCGTCGCGGCCGGCACGCTGGGCGACAAGGTCAGCCTCGGCTTCATGGCGGAGACGGAGCGTCAGGTCGAGAGCCACCTCGACGGGCACCTTTCCGAGTTGCCGGCCACCGACACGGCGTCACGCGCGATCGTCGAGCAGATGCGGGTCGACGAGGTGAAGCACGGCAAGGCCGCGACCGACGCCGGCGGCATCGAACTGCCGCTGCCCGCGCGGATGCTGATGCGCGCCGCGTCGAAAGTCATGACGCGCACTGCGTACTATCTCTGACATCCGGGGCCGGCGCGACGCACGACGCCGCGCCGGTCCGCCGAACCCGATACCGCCCGTTTTTTCCGCGTTTTCCCGCCCCCGAAAGTCCCGTCCGCACGCCAGTCTGGCCCGCCTTTCTCACGTATCACCTTCACAAGCTTCCCTAGCCCATTCATTTATAACGGTTTTTGGTATGAGGGGTGGCATGAGCATGTGCGCGTAAGTCCTTGTTCTAACTAACAAAATTCGTCAAAAAACCGGGCCGCTCCCTTGACCGTGCCAAACCCTTCCTCTAAAGTGGGAGACAGTGTGAGAAAGTGTATTTTTGTGTGATTTGGCGGGCTGTTCGGGCTAAATTCTTGAGCGTTGGGCGGGTGCTTCGGTGCCCTGAACGGGAGAGCGGAAAGTGTTCCAAGGGGCGTCGGCGCTGACGCTCGATGCGAAAGGGCGGATGTCGGTGCCGTCTCGCTATCGCGAAGCGCTGCAAGGACAGGCAGAAGGACGGGTGACTGTGACCAAGCACCCGGACGGCTGCCTGTTGCTGTTTCCGCGCCCCGAATGGGAAGTATTCCGCGCGAAGATCGCCGCGCTGCCGATGGACGCCCATTGGTGGCGGCGGATTTTTCTCGGCAATGCGATGGATGTCGATCTCGACAGCGCGGGCCGGATTCTCGTATCGCCCGAGCTGCGGATGGCAGCCGGACTGGAAAAGGAAGTCATGTTGTTGGGAATGGGTAGTCACTTCGAGCTGTGGGATTCGCAGACCTACATCGCGAAGGAGCAGGCAGCGATGGCGCAGGGCATGCCCGATGCGCTCAAGAACTTTACGTTCTGATTGCGGTGACGGAGACGCCCGCGATGGGAAATGAATTGCAGCATCGGACCGTGCTGTTGGACGAAGCAGTCGAGTCGCTGGTGACGCGGCCGGACGGCATTTATGTCGACGGCACGTTCGGGCGCGGCGGTCACAGCCGCGCGGTACTCGCGCGGCTGGCGGAGGCCGGCCGGCTGATCGCGTTCGACAAGGATCCGAGGGCGATCGAGACGGCGCAGCGCATCGAGGATGCGCGCTTCTCGATCGTGCATGACAGCTTTGCATCGATGCGCGACGCGCTTGCGGCGCGCGGTATCGAGAAGGTGTCGGGTGTGTTGCTGGACCTGGGCGTGTCCTCGCCGCAGGTGGACGATCCGGCGCGCGGTTTCAGCTTTCGCGCCGATGGCCCGCTGGACATGCGAATGGATCCGACGCGTGGGGAGTCGGCGGCCGAGTGGCTCGCGCGGGCTTCGGTGCAGGAATTGACGGAGGTGATACGGGATTATGGGGAAGAACGGTTTGCTTTTCAGATTGCAAAGGCGCTTGTTGCTCGCCGGGCAGAGTCCGACCGTCTTGGGCCTCTCGACACCACGGGCGAGCTTGCCCAAATCGTGGGTCACGTCGTCAAAACCCGTGAGAAGGGCAAGGATCCGGCAACCCGCACCTTTCAGGCTATACGGATTCACGTCAATCAAGAGCTTGCGGACCTGCAAGTCGTACTAGACGCGGCATTGTCGTTGCTGGAGCAAGGGGGGCGGCTGGTGGTCATCAGCTTTCATTCACTCGAGGACCGGATCGTCAAGCGATTCATGCAGGCGCACGCGAGTGCGCCCGCGGTCGATCGTCGCCTGCCGATTCGCGCCGTCGACCTCCCGAGCCCGCCGCTCAAGATAATCAGCCGTCAATTCCCGAGCGAAGCGGAAGTCGTCGCGAATCCGCGCGCCCGGTCGGCCGTGATGCGCATCGCGGAGCGCGTCACGCCATGAGCCGCTTCAATATCTTCCTGCTGATCATCGTGATGGGTTGCGCGCTGTCGGTCGTCAACTCGACGAACCAGCAGCGCCAGATCTTCATCCAGCTGCAGCGCGCGCAGTCGCAGGAGCGTCAGCTCCAGCAGGACTATGCGCAGCTTCAATATCAGCAGAGCGCGCTGTCGAAGACGTCGCGCATCGAGCAACTCGCGAACGATTCGCTGAAGATGCAGCCGATCACGACGGGCCGCACCCAATACCTGACGCTGCCGCCGGGCGCCGTGAAGGCGATCGATGCGCCGATTCCCGCGTCGGCCGACGCGGTCGCGAAGGGCCACGGAGGCGCGCGATGAAGCCGTCGCAAAAGCGCCAGGACGTGAAATTCTCGTCGAGCCCGGTGCTCGGCGTGCACCTGCCGATGTGGCGCTCGAAACTCGTCGTGTTCATGCTGTTCATGGCGTTCGTCGCGCTCGCCGCGCGGGCGTTCTGGATCCAGGGGCCCGGCAACGCGTTCTATCAGAAGCAGGGCGAAAGCCGCTATCAGCGCACGCTCGAGCTGCCCGCCACGCGCGGCAAGATCCTCGACCGTAACGGGCTCGTGCTCGCGACGAGTCTGCCCGTGCGCGCGATCTGGGCGATTCCGGACGCCGTGCCGGACGATCTCGGCGCGGACAAGATCAACCAGCTCGGCAAGCTCCTCGGCATGACGCCGAAGGAGTTGCGCGTGAAGCTGTCGGAAGACAAGGGTTTCGTCTACGTGAAGCGCCAGGTACCGATCGACGTCGCGGACAAGGTCGCCGCGCTCGATATCCCCGGTATCTATCAGCGCAACGAGTACAAGCGCTTTTATCCGGAAGGCGAGATCACCGCGCACCTGATCGGCTTCACGAACGTCGAGGACGAAGGTCAGGAAGGCGTCGAGCTCGGCGACCAGAAGCTGCTGTCCGGCACGTCCGGCGTGCGCCGCGTGATCAAGGACCGGCTGGGGCACATCGTCGAGGACGTCGCCGAACAGGTTCCCCCGCACAACGGGACGGACGTCGGCCTGTCGATCGACAGCAAGATCCAGTACATCGCCTATGCGAACCTGAAGGCCGCCGTCGAGAAGTTCAAGGCGAAGGCCGGCGCGGCGATGGTCGTCGACGTGCGCACCGGCGAGGTGCTCGCGCTGGTCAACTATCCGACTTACAACCCGAACGACCGTACGCGCCTGACGGGCGAGCAGCTGCGCAACCGGATCCTCACCGACGTGTTCGAGCCGGGCTCGATCATGAAGCCGTTCACGGTGTCGCTCGCGCTCGACCTGCATCGCGTGACGCCGAACACGCTCGTCGAGACGGGCAACGGCCACTTCGTGCTCGACGGCGCGCCGATCACGGACGATGCGGGCTTCGGCACGCTGACGGTCGGCGGCGTGATCCAGAAGTCGAGCAACATCGGCGCGACGAAGATCGCGATGACGATGCGGCCCGAGGAAATGTGGAATATGTATACGAGCATCGGCCTCGGCCAGGCGCCGAAGGTCGGCTTCCCGGGCGCCGCGGCCGGCCGCCTGCGTCCGTGGAAGAGCTGGCGCCGCATCGAGCAGGCGACGATGTCGTACGGCTACGGCCTGTCGGTGTCGCTGTTCCAGCTGGCGCGCGCTTACACGGCGATCGCGCACGACGGCGAGATGATGCCGGTCACCATTTTCAAGACCGACCCCAATCAACAGATCACCGGCACGCAGGTATTCACGCCGACCACCGCGCGTGAAGTGCGCACGATGCTCGAGACCGTGGTCGCACCGGGCGGTACGTCGCCGGACGCTGCCGTGCCCGGCTATCGTGTCGGCGGCAAGAGCGGTACCGCGTACAAGCATGAAGGCCACGGCTACACGCGCAAGTACCGCGCGTCGTTCGTCGGGATGGCGCCGATGCCGAATCCGCGCATCGTCGTTGCGGTGTCGGTCGACGAACCGACCGCCGGCAGCCACTTCGGCGGCCAGGTGTCCGGCCCCGTATTCTCGGCGATCGCCGGCGATACGATGCGCGCGCTGAACGTGCCGCCGAACATGCCGATCAAGCAGCTGGTCGTGTCCGACGACGCGCCGGGCGCGCCCGCGAAGCCGGGGCCGCAAAAGCTCGCCGCGGGCAGCGGTGCGAAGCATATGATCGTATCCAGCACGACACGTAATTCACCAGGAGTTGTTCGATGAGCGCCGCTCGCAGTTCCCATCCGGCGCATCAGCAGATCGCAGCCGCGCTTGCGTGGCTGCGCCAGCATGTGGCCCCCGCGGCGCAACTGCATGCCGACACGCGCAGCCTGCAGGCCGGAGACGTGTTTCTCGGCTATGCGGTCGACGGGGCAGACAATCGCGCCTTCATTGCCGATGCCGTCGCGCGTGGCGCGGCCGCGGTGCTGTATCAGCCGGAAGGCCTCGCGGCCGCGCCGGCCGTGCCCGTCGCACTCGCGGTGCCGGCGCTCGACCAACTGGCCGGCGACATCGCCAGCGGCTGGTACGGCGACCCGAGCGACAGCATGCTCGCAATCGGCGTGACCGGCACGAACGGCAAGACGTCGTGCACGCAATGGATCGCCGCCGCGCTGACGGCGCTGCACCAGCCGTGCGCGGTGATCGGCACGCTCGGCAGCGGCATGCACGGGCATCTGGTGCCGACCGGCTTCACGACGCCGGACGCGCCGCAGCTGCAGCGCAGCCTCGCGCAGTTGCACGATGCGGGCGCGAAGGCCGTCGCGATGGAAGTGTCGTCGCACGCGCTGCATCAGGGCCGCGTGAACGGCACGGCATTCGACATCGCCGTGTTCACGAACCTCACCCAGGATCACCTCGACTATCACGGCACGTTCGACGCGTACGAAGCCGCGAAGGCGAAGCTGTTCGCGTGGCGCGGCCTTCGCGCGGCGATCGTCAATCGCGACGACGCAGCCGGGTGCCGCCTGCTCGAGAAGCTGGCCGGCCGCGTGCGCACGATCGCATACGGGATCGGCGACGCGCAGACGCCCGACGCCGATCGCGAACTCGTCGCGCTCGACGTGCGCGCCACCGCCACGGGCACGGCATTCCACCTGCGTTCGTCGTGGGGCGACGCGGACGTCGAGGTCGGCACGCTCGGCGCGTTCAACGTCAGCAATCTGCTCGCGGTGCTCGGCTCGCTGCTCGCGGCCGACGTGCCGTTCGACGCGGCGGTCGCGGAGATCGCACGGCTCGAGTCCGTCAATGGCCGCATGCAGCGCCTGGGCGGCCGGCTGCAGAACGACGAGCCGCTCGTCGTGATCGACTATGCGCATACGCCCGATGCGCTCGAGAAGACGCTCGACGCGTTGCGCCCGATCGCGGCCGCGCGCGGCGGCCGGCTCGTGTGCATGTTCGGCTGCGGCGGCGATCGCGATGCGACGAAGCGCCCGCTGATGGGCGCGATCGCCGAGCGGCTCGCCGATGAAGTCGTCGTCACGAGCGACAACCCGCGCAGCGAAGATCCGCAGCGCATCATCGACCAGGTCATCGCGGGCATGACGGCGCCCGATCACGCGCGCCGCATCGAGGATCGCGCAAGCGCTATCCTGCAGGCCGTACGCGGCGCCGCGCGCGAGGACGTCGTCGTGCTGGCCGGCAAGGGGCACGAGGCGACGCAGGAAATCATGGGCAAGAAGCGCGCGTTCTCCGATCAGGATCACGCACGGCTCGCGCTCGCGGCACGCGCGACGCACGTCAAGGGAGGTGCCGAATGACGATGCTCAGTCTCGGCGAAGCCGCCCGCCTGATTCCCGGCGCCACCGTCCACGGCGATCCGGACACGACGTTCGAGCGCGTGTCGACGGACAGCCGCACGGTCGGCCCGGGCGACCTGTTCGTCGCGCTGAAGGGCGACCGCTTCGACGCGCACGACTTCCTGGGCGACGTGGCCGCGCGTGGCGCAGCCGCGGCGCTCGTCGCGCACGTGCCGGCGGGTCTCGCGATGCCGGTCGTCAAGGGCGGTGAAACGCGCGCCGCGCTCGGCGCGCTCGCGCACGGCTGGCGCAAGCGCTTCGCGGTGCCGCTCGTCGCGGTGACGGGCAGCAACGGCAAGACGACCGTCAAGGAAATGATCGCGTCGATCTTCGCGGCGGCAGTCGGCGCCGACGCGCGATTGGCGACGGCCGGCAACCTGAACAACGACATCGGCGTGCCGCTGACGCTGCTGCGCCTGTCCGGCGCGCATCGCGTCGCGGTGATCGAACTCGGGATGAACCACCCGGGCGAGACGGAAATCCTCGCGCGCCTCGCGGCACCGACCGTCGCGCTCGTCAACAATGCGCAGCGCGAGCACCAGGAATTCATGGCGACGGTCGAAGCCGTTGCGCTCGAGCACGCGGCCGTGATCCACGCGCTGACGCCGGACGGCGTCGCGGTGTTCCCGGCCGACGATGCGTACGCGAGCATCTGGCGCGTCGCGGCGACCGGCAACCCGATCCTCGATTTCGCGCTGCACGATGCCGAACGGCAGGTCGAAGCGCAGGTCACGGGCCGTCTGCACGGCGGCGAGCTTGCGATCGACACGCCGGCGGGCGCGATGACAGTGCGGCTGCGCGCGCTCGGCGAGCACAACGCACGCAACGCATTGGCGGCAGCGGCGGCGGCGCTCGCGGCCGGCATCGAGCTGGCCGCGATCAAGCAGGGCCTCGAATCGTTCGAGCCGGTCAAGGGGCGTCTGCAGGTCCGGGAGGCGGACGTCGGCAGCCTCGCGGGCGCGACGGTCGTCGATGATACCTACAACGCGAACCCCGACTCGATGCGCGCGGCGATCGACGTGCTGGCCGCGCAACCGGCGCCGCGCGTGCTGGTGATTGGCGACATGGGCGAGGTCGGCGACGAAGGCCCGGCATTCCACCGCGAGATCGGCGCGTATGCGCGCGAGCGCGGCATCGATGCGCTGTTCGCGCTCGGCGACGCGTCGCGCGATGCGTGCACGGCGTACGGCGACACGGCCCGCCATTTCGTCGACGTCGGCGCGCTGGTGACGGCGCTGCTCGCCGCAGGCTACGGCGCGCAGGCCACGGTGCTCGTGAAGGGCTCGCGGTACATGAAGATGGAGCGCGTGGTCGACGCGCTGACGAACCAACCCGCGGCGGGCACGGTGCCCGCCACACACTGAGTAGAAGGAAGGAAGCATGCTGCTGGCGCTGGCGCAATGGCTGCAGGGCGACGCAAGCTTTTTGCGCTTGTTCACGTACCTGACGTTCCGTGCGGTGATGGCTACCATCACCGCGCTGGGGATCGGGCTCGTGTGCGGACCGTGGGTGATCCGCAAGCTGACGCAAATGAAGGTCGGGCAGGCCGTGCGCAAGGACGGCCCGCAGAGCCACCTCGTGAAGTCGGGCACGCCGACGATGGGCGGCGTGCTGATCCTGATCGGCATCGCGGTCGCGACGCTGTTGTGGGGCGACCTGACCAACCGTTTCATCTGGATCGTGATGCTCGTCACGTTCGGTTTCGGCGTGATCGGCTGGGTCGATGACTATCGCAAGGTCGTCTACAAGGACCCGCGCGGGATGTCGTCGCGCGAAAAGTATTTCTGGCAGTCGGTGATCGGGCTGTTCGCGGCGGTCTACCTGGCCTTCAGCGTGTCCGAGGCGAACAACGTGCGCGTGTTCGACCTGTTCATGGCGTGGGTGCGCAGCGGCCTGTCGATGGGGCTCCCCGCGCGTGCCGACCTGATGCTGCCGTTCCTGAAGTCGATCAGCTATCCGCTGGGCGTGTGGGGCTTCATCGTGCTGACCTACTTCGTGATCGTCGGCGCGAGCAACGCGGTGAACCTCACCGACGGCCTCGACGGCCTCGTGATCATGCCGGTCGTGCTGGTCGGTGGTTCGCTCGGCGTTTTCGCGTACGTGATGGGCAGCTCGGTCTATTCGAAATACCTGTTGTTCCCGCACATTCCGGGCGCGGGCGAACTGCTGATCTTCTGTTCGGCGATGGGTGGGGCAGGGCTCGCGTTCCTCTGGTACAACACGCACCCCGCGCAGGTGTTCATGGGCGACGTCGGCGCGCTGGCGCTCGGCGGCGCGCTCGGCACGGTCGCGGTGATCGTGCGCCAGGAAATCGTGCTGTTCATCATGGGCGGCATCTTCGTCGCGGAAACCTTGTCGGTGATGCTGCAGGTGTCGTGGTTCAAGTACACGAAGAAGCGTTACGGCGAGGGGCGGCGCCTGCTGAAGATGGCGCCGCTGCATCACCATTTCGAATTGTCCGGCTGGAAGGAAACGCAGGTGGTGGTGCGTTTCTGGATCATCACGCTGATGCTGTGCCTGTTCGGTCTGTCCACCCTCAAGTTGCGGTAAAGGAAAGGTAAAAGGATGTCTGGCGAGATGTTTGGAGATCGGCAGCGGCCGATGGTGCTCGTACTGGGGCTCGGGGAATCGGGCCTCGCGATCGCGCGATGGTGCGCGAGGCACGGGTGCCGGCTGCGTATTGCCGATACCCGCGAGGCGCCGCCGAACCTTGCCGCGCTGCAGGCCGAAGGCATCGATGCCGAGTTCGTCGGCGGGCCGTTCACGCCCTCGCTGCTCGACGGCGGCGTCGAGATCGTCGGCCTGAGCCCTGGCCTGTCGCCGCTCGAACCGGCGCTCGCCGCGCTGATCGCGGCCGCGAACGAGCGCGCGATCGCGGTGTGGGGCGAGCTCGAATTCTTCGCGCAGGCGCTGCGCGCGCTTGGCACGAGCGGCTACCAGCCGAAGGTGCTCGCGATCACCGGCACCAACGGCAAGACCACGACGACGAACCTCACGGGCCTGCTGTGCCAGCGTTCGGGCAAGAAGGTCGCCGTCGCCGGCAACATCAGCCCGGCGATGCTCGACCGGCTCGCGCGCGCGATCGACGAGACGGCGCTGCCCGACGTTTGGGTGCTCGAACTGTCGAGCTTCCAGCTCGAGACGGCGCGCACGTTCGCGCCCGACGCGGCCGCGATTCTCAACATCACGCAGGATCACCTCGACTGGCATGGCAGCTTCGACGCGTATGCCGCGGCAAAGGGCCGCGTCTTCGGCGCGACGACCACCCGCGTGCTCAATCGCGACGATGCGGCCGTGATGAAGTTCGCGCCGGCCGCCGACGCAGCCGATGCGGCGCGCACGGTCACGTTCGGCCTGAACGAACCGGCGCAGCAGGGCGACTACGGCCTGTCGCGCGACAACGGCATCGCGTGGCTGGTCGAGGCGGTCGACCGCGACGCGCCGGACGAGACGACGAGCCGCCGGCGCAAGCGCGACGGCGCGCATACGCCCGACATCGCGCAAAAGCGCCTGATGCCGGCCGACGCGCTGCGCATTCGCGGGCTGCACAACGCGGCGAACGCACTGGCCGCGTTCGCGCTCGCGCGTGCGATCGACCTGCCGGCCGCGCCGCTGCTGCACGCGCTGCGCGAATACCGCGGCGAAGCGCATCGCGTCGAGGTGATCGCGACGATCGACGACGTGGACTACGTCGACGACAGCAAGGGAACGAACGTCGGCGCGACGGTGGCCGCGCTCGACGGGCTCGCGCAGAAGATCGTGCTGATCGCGGGCGGCGACGGCAAGGGGCAGGATTTCGCGCCGCTGGTCGCGCCCGTCGCGCGGTGGTGCCGCGCGGTGATGCTGATCGGCCGCGATGCGCCGGCGATCCGCGACACGCTCGCCGAGACGGGTGTGCCGCTTGCCGACCACGCGACGCTCGAGGCGGCGGTGCATGCGGCGGCCGAGCTCGCGGAGCCGGGCGACGCGGTGCTGCTGTCGCCCGCGTGCGCGAGCCTCGACATGTTCAGGAACTACGCCCATCGCGCGGATGTGTTCCGCGCGGCCGTGGACGAAATCGCCATCGACAAAGGAGCGACGACATGAGCTGGTCCGATCGCCTCGTCTCCCGTTTCAACGACCGGCGCGGCACCGGCGGCAATGCCGCGGGCGGCCGCGTCGCGTCGGCCACGCGCGCCGCGACGGGCGGCCTCGCCAGCGTCGTCAACGGCGTGCGGCCGAGCCGCTCGCGGATGCTCGATTTCGACTACTCGCTGCTGTGGGTCGCGATCGCGCTGCTCGGGCTCGGCGTCGTGATGGTGTATTCGGCGTCGATCGCGATGCCCGATTCGCCGAAATACGCGGCGTATCACGATTACGCGTTCCTGATGCGTCACTGCGTGTCGCTCGGCGTCGCGTTCATCGCGGCGGTGATCGCGTTCCGCGTACCGGTGTCGACGTGGGATAAATACGCGCCGCATCTCTTCCTGATCGCACTCGTCGGGCTCGTGATCGTGCTGATTCCGCACGTCGGCAAGGGCGTGAACGGCGCGCGCCGCTGGATTCCGCTCGGCATCACGAACATGCAGCCGTCGGAAATCATGAAGCTCGCGGTGACGATCTACGCGGCGAACTACACGGTGCGCAAGCAGGAATACATGCAGAGCTTCGCGAAGGGCTTCCTTCCGATGGCGTTCGCGGTCGGTCTCGTCGGCGCGCTGCTGCTGCTCGAGCCGGACATGGGCGCGTTCATGGTGGTCGCCGCGATCGCGATGGGCGTGCTGTTCCTCGGCGGCGTGAACGGCAAGCTGTTCGGCGGCCTCGTCGCGACGGCGGTCGGCACGTTCACGATGCTCGTGTGGCTGTCGCCGTGGCGTCGCGAGCGGATCTTCGCGTATCTCGATCCGTGGGACGAACGCTACGCGCAAGGCAAGGCATACCAGCTCACGCACTCGCTGATCGCGTTCGGCCGCGGCGAGTGGTTCGGCGTGGGCCTTGGCGGCAGCGTCGAGAAGCTGAATTACCTGCCCGAAGCGCATACCGACTTCATCCTCGCGGTGATCGGCGAGGAGCTCGGCTTCGTCGGCGTGCTGGTCGTGATCCTGCTGTTCTACTGGATCGTGCGCCGCGCGTTCGAGATCGGCCGCCAGGCGCTCGCGCTCGACCGCACGTTCGCGGGCCTGACGGCGAAGGGCATCGGCATCTGGTTCGGTGCGCAGACGTTCATCAACATGGGCGTGAACCTCGGCCTGCTGCCGACCAAGGGCCTGACACTGCCGCTCGTGAGCTACGGCGGCTCGGGCATTCTGCTGAATTGCGTCGCGCTCGCGGTGTTGCTGCGGGTCGATTATGAAAATCGCGTGCTGATGCGGGGAGGAAAGGTATGACCGCGTCGCGACGCACGCTGATGGTGATGGCAGGCGGCACCGGGGGCCACGTGTTCCCGGGGCTCGCTGTCGCGCACCGGATGGAAGCGGCGGGGTGGCGCGTCGTATGGCTCGGCAATCCGGCCGGGATGGAAGCGACGCTCGTGCCGAAACACGGCATTCCGATGGAATACGTGCGCTTCGGCGGGCTGCGCGGCAAGGGCCTGAAGACCAAGCTGACGCTGCCGTTCAACCTGCTGCGCGCGTGCTGGCAGAGCCTCGGCGCATTGCGCCGCGTGCGGCCCGACGTCGTGCTCGGGATGGGCGGCTACATCACGTTCCCGGCGGGCGTGATGGCCGCGCTGTCGGGTCGTCCGCTCGTGCTGCACGAGCAGAATTCGATTGCCGGACTCGCGAACAAGGTGCTCGCGAAATTCGCGAAGCGCGTGCTCGTCGCGTTCCCCGGCGCACTGCCGCACGCGGAATGGACCGGCAACCCGATTCGCGCGGAACTTGCGCGCACGGAAACGCCCCAAGCACGCTATGCATCGCGCAGCGGCCCGCTGAACCTGCTGGTGGTCGGCGGCAGCCTGGGCGCGGCCGCACTGAACGAAGTCGTGCCGCGCGCGCTGGCGCTGCTGGCGCCGGGCGAGCGCCCGCGCGTCGTGCACCAGGCCGGCGCGAAGCACATCGACGCGCTGAAGGCGAATTACGAAGCGGCCGGTTTCGCGGGCGGCGACGCCGTGCGGCTCGTGCCGTTCATCGACGACATGGCGAGTGCATACGCGGCGGCGGATCTCGTGATCTGCCGGTCCGGCGCGATGACGGTGTCGGAGATCGCGGCGGTGGGCGTGGCGGCGCTGTTCGTGCCGTTCCCGTACGCGGTCGACGATCACCAGACGACCAACGCCGCATTCCTCGCCGATGCGGGCGCGGCGGTGCTGGTGCAACAACGCGACCTGTCGGCCGAGTTGCTCGCCGACTGGCTGCGCAGCCAGTCGCGTGCATCGCTCGCGGACATGGCGGAACGTTCGCGCTCGCTGGCCAAGCCCGAGGCCACCGACGAAGTCGCGCGCATCTGCGCGACGGTGGCTGGCGCGAACCTGGAAGAAATCAAATGAAACACATCGTCAAACAGATTCATTTCGTCGGGATCGGCGGCGCGGGCATGAGCGGCATCGCCGAAGTGCTCGTCAACCTCGGCTACGAGGTCAGCGGCTCGGACCTGTCGCGCAACGCGGTGACCGATCGTCTCGAGGCGCTCGGCGCGCGGATCGCGATCGGCCACGACGCGGCGAACATCGCGGGCGCGAACGCGGTCGTCGTGTCGACGGCCGTACGCTCGGACAATCCCGAAGTACTGGCCGCACGGCACCAGGGTGTGCCGATCGTGCAGCGCGCGGTGATGCTCGCGGAGCTGATGCGCCTGAAGCAGGGGATCGCGATTGCCGGCACGCACGGCAAGACCACGACGACGAGCCTCGTCGCGAGCGTGCTCGCAGCCGGCGGCCTCGATCCGACCTTCGTGATCGGCGGCCGGCTGATCAGTGCCGGCGCGAACGCGCGGCTCGGCACGGGCGACTTCATCGTCGCCGAGGCCGACGAGTCGGACGCGTCGTTCCTGAACCTGTATCCGGTGATCGAAGTCATCACGAACATCGACGCCGACCACATGGACACCTACGGCCACGATTTCGCGCGGCTCAAGCAGGCGTTCATCGAGTTCACGCAGCGCCTGCCGTTCTACGGCAGCGCGGTCGTGTGCGTCGACGATCCGAACGTGCGGCAGATCATCCCGTTCATCTCGAAGCCGGTCGTGCGCTACGGCCTGTCGCCGGATGCGCAGGTGCGCGCCGAAGACATCGACGCGCGCGACGGCCGCATGCACTTCACGGTGATCCGCGAAGGCCGTGCGCCGCTCGCGGTGGTGCTGAACCTGCCGGGCCTGCACAACGTGCAGAACGCGCTCGCGGCGATCGCGATCGCGACCGATCTCGGCGTGTCTGACGACGCGATCCAGCAGGCGCTGGCGGAATTCAACGGCGTCGGCCGGCGCTTCCAGCGCTACGGCGAGGTGCCGAGCGCGGACGGCGGCCAGTACACGCTGATCGACGACTACGGCCACCACCCGGTCGAGATGGCCGCGACGGTCGCGGCCGCGCGCGGCGCGTTTCCGGGCCGCCGCCTCGTGCTGGCGTTCCAGCCGCACCGCTACACGCGCACGCGCGACTGCTTCGACGACTTCGTCAACGTGCTGTCGACGGTCGACGCGCTGGTGCTGACGGAAGTCTATGCCGCGGGCGAAGCGGCGATCACGACGGCCAACGGCGACGCGCTGTCGCGTGCGCTGCGGGCGGTGGGGAAGGTCGACCCGGTGTTCGTCGCGTCGGTCGACGACGTGCCGGACGCCCTGGCGGGAGTCGCCCGGAACGGCGACGTGGTGATCACGATGGGCGCGGGTTCGATCGGCGGCGTGCCGGCGAAGATCGTGCAACACATTCAACAGAAGGCATGACATGAGCGGGATCGATCCGAAACGTTTCGGCAAGGTGGCAGTGTTGTTCGGCGGCGAATCCGCCGAGCGCGAGGTGTCGCTCACCTCGGGCCGCCTCGTGCTGCAGGGCCTGCGCGACGCGGGCATCGACGCGCATCCGTTCGACCCGGCCGAGCGGCCGCTGTCGGCGCTGAAGGATGAAGGCTTCGTGCGCGCGTTCAACGCGCTGCACGGCGGCTATGGCGAGAACGGCCAGATCCAGGGCGCGCTCGATTTCTACGGGATCCGCTACACGGGCAGCGGCGTGCTCGGCTCGGCGCTCGGCCTCGACAAGTTCCGCACGAAGCTCGTGTGGCAGCAGACGGGCGTGCCGACGCCGCCGTTCGAGACGGTGATGCGCGGCGACGACTACGCGGCGCGCGCGACGGACATCGTCGCGAAGCTCGGCCTGCCGCTGTTCGTGAAGCCGGCGAGCGAAGGCTCGAGCGTCGCGGTGCTGAAGGTCAAGACGGCCGACGCGTTGCCCGCCGCACTGTCGGAAGCCGCGACGCACGACAAGATCGTGATCGTCGAGAAGAGCATCGAAGGCGGCGGCGAATACACCGCGTGCATCGCCGGCGATCTCGATCTCCCGCTGATCAAGATCGTGCCGGCGGGCGAGTTCTACGACTACCACGCGAAGTATGTCGCCAACGATACGCAGTACCTGATTCCGTGCGGGCTGCCGGCGGAGCAGGAAACAGAACTGAAGCGCATCGCGCGCCGCGCGTTCGACGTGCTCGGCTGCACCGACTGGGGCCGCGCGGATTTCATGCTCGACGCCGCCGGCAATGCGTATTTCCTGGAAGTGAACACGGCCCCCGGGATGACCGACCATTCGCTGCCGCCGAAGGCCGCGCGCTCGATCGGCATCGGCTATTCGGAGCTGGTCGTGAAGGTGCTGTCGCTTACGCTCAACGACTGACGCAGGAACGGAACGACGTATGTGGAACAACGTTCGCCAACTCAACCTTGCCGCCAGCGCGCTGTACGCGCTGCTGCTGCTCGTGTTGGCGGCGGCCGGCTGCTACTGGCTGATCCAGCGTCCGACGTTCGCGTTGCGCGAGATCCGGATCGACGGCGACACCGAGCACATCAACTCGCCGACGGTGCGCGCGGGCGTGGTCGGCCGGCTGAAAGGCAATTTCTTCACGGTCGATCTCGACTCGGCGCGGGCCGCGTTCGAGCAGATGCCGTGGGTGCGTCACGCGAGCGTGCGCCGGGTGTGGCCGAATGCGCTGGCTGTCACGCTCGAGGAGTACAAACCGCTCGGGACCTGGGGCAGCGCGCAGCTCGTGAGCGTCGACGGCGAGCTGTTCACCGCGAACCAGGGCGAGCTCGATCAGGAGCTGCCGGCGTTCGACGGCCCGGAGGGCAGTGCGAAGGAAGTCGTCACGCGGTATCGCGACTTCGCGAAATGGTTTGCGCCGCTGAAGGCGGCGCCGGAAGAAGTGACGCTGTCGGCGCGCTACGCGTGGACGGTGAAGCTGTCGAACGGCATGCAGGTCGAACTGGGCAAGGAGCGCACCAGCGAGACCCTGCATGACCGGAGCCAGCGCCTCGTCGCCGCATGGCCGGCCGTCACGGAGCGTTGGGGCAACGACATCGAGTACGCGGACCTGCGTTATCCGAACGGATTCGCGATTCGTGCGGCAGGCATGCGGTTCCTGACCGATACCGACAAGCGCAAGAAGTAACGAGAGATCACACGCAAGAGCACTTTATGAGCAAAGACTACAAGGATCTGCTGGTTTCCCTCGACATCGGCACGTCGAAGGTGGTGGCCATCGTCGCCGAGCTGAAGGGCGAAGGCCATTACGAGGTCATCGGCCTCGGCCAGAGCGAATCGAAAGGTCTGAAGAAGGGCGTGGTGGTCAACATCGAGGCCACCGTGCAGTCGATCCAGCGCGCGCTCGAGGAAGCCGAGCTGATGGCCGATTGCAAGATCACCAACGTGTTCACGGGGATTGCCGGCAGCCACATCCGCAGCTTCAATTCGAGCGGGATGGTCGCGATCAAGGACAAGGAAGTCACGCAGACCGACGTCGCGCGCGTGATCGAGACCGCGAAGGCGATCAACATCCCGACCGACCAGCAGGTGCTGCACATCCTCACGCAGGAATTCATCATCGACGGCCAGGAAGACGTGCGCGAGCCGATCGGGATGAGCGGCATCCGCCTCGAGGTGAAGGTGCACATCGTGACGGGCGCGGTCAGCGCCGCGCAGAACATCGTCAAGTGCGTGCGCCGCTGCGGGCTGGAAGTGAACGACCTGATCCTGCAGCCGCTCGCGTCGTCGCTGGCCGTGCTGACGGAAGACGAGAAGGATCTCGGCGTGGTGCTGGTCGACATCGGCGGCGGCACGACCGACATCGCGATCTTCGCCGAAGGCGCGATCCGCCATACCGCGGTGATTCCGATCGCCGGCGACCAGATCACGAGCGACATCGCGATGGCGCTGCGCACGCCGACGCCGGACGCGGAAGACATCAAGGTCGGCTACGGCATCGCCAAGCAGGCGCTCGCCGATCCGGACGAGATGGTCGAAGTGCCGGGCCTCGGCGAACGCGGTCCGCGCACGCTGTCGCGCCAGGCGCTCGCGGCGGTGATCGAGCCGCGCGTCGAGGAACTGTTCTCGCTCGTGCAGCAGGTCGTGCGCGAGTCGGGTTACGAAGAACTGCTGAGCTCCGGCGTGGTCATTACCGGCGGGGCTTCGATGATGCCGGGCATGGTCGAGCTCGGCGAAGACATTTTCCTGAAGCCGGTGCGCATCGGCGCGCCGGAATACGCGGGCGGCCTCGCCGACGTGGTGCGCAATCCGCGCTATTCGACGGCGATGGGCCTGCTCGTCGAAGGCAGTGCGCAGCGCATGCGCGGCCGCAAGGTCGCCGTGCAGTCCGGCAACGCGGGGCAGATCTTCTCGCGGATGAAGGAATGGTTCCTGAGCAATTTTTGAGTACCCCATGGCTCGGTACGCCGAGCCGGCCCCCGACGGGGCCAGGAAAACGCGGGGCGGCCCGGCGTTGTCCCCGAGGATGAACCGAATCGAAATTCGCGCCGGTGCCGGCGGCTGGCGCGCGACAGGGGGTTGCCCGATCTCCTGCCGAATAACGGCCGAGTAGTCTTATTTTCTTGACGGAGGCAACAATGGAATTCGAAATGCTGGAAACCGAAACCAACGGCACCATCATCAAGGTGGTCGGCGTTGGCGGCGCTGGCGGCAATGCCGTTCAGCACATGATCAACCGCGGCGTGCAGGGCGTCGACTTCATCGTGATGAACACGGACGCCCAGGCGCTGTCGCGTTCGCGCGCATCGTCGGTGATCCAGCTGGGCAACACGGGCCTGGGCGCCGGTGCGAAGCCGGAAATGGGCCGTGCCGCGGCGGAAGAAGCGCGTGAGCGCATCGCCGACGCACTGCGTGGCGCGCACATGGTGTTCATCACGGCCGGCATGGGCGGCGGCACGGGCACGGGCGCGGCGCCGGTGGTCGCGCAGATCGCGAAGGAGATGGGCATCCTGACGGTTGGCGTCGTCAGCAAGCCGTTCGAATTCGAAGGCGGCAAGCGCATGCGCGTCGCGGAAGCAGGCTCGCAGCAACTGGAGGATCACGTCGACTCGCTGATCGTCGTCCTGAACGACAAGCTGTTCGACGTGATGGGCGATGACGCCGAGATGGATAAGTGCTTCCAGTGCGCGGACGACGTGTTGAACAACGCGGTCGCGGGCATTGCCGAAATCATCAATGTCGATGGTCTCGTGAACGTCGACTTCGAAGACGTGAAGACGGTGATGGGCGAGCAGGGCAAGGCGATGATGGGCACGGCGACGGTCGCCGGCGTCGATCGCGCCCGCCTCGCGGCGGAGCAGGCCGTGGCGAGCCCGCTGCTCGAAGGCGTCGATCTGTCCGGCGCGCGCGGCGTGCTGGTCAACATCACGTCGAGCCGTTCGCTGCGCCTGTCGGAAACGCGCGAAGTGATGAACACGATCAAGAGCTACGCGGCGGAAGATGCGACGGTGATCTTCGGTGCGGTGTACGACGACGCGATGGGCGATGCACTGCGCGTGACGGTCGTGGCGACGGGTCTGGGCCGTGCGGCGAAGAAGCAGCAATCGGCTCCGATGACGCTGCTGCGCACGGGTACCGACAACCAGCCGGTCAGCGCGGTCTCGCACGGTTACGCGCAGCCGCAACACGTCAGCACGGCCGACTACGGCGCGCTCGATACGCCGGCGGTGTGGCGCAACTCGCGCGAAACCGCGGCATCGCACGTGCAGGCGCTGCAGGAGAAGGGTGTCGATACGTACGACATCCCGGCTTTCCTGCGCAAGCAGGCTGACTGACGACGCACACAGGCGAAGCCGCGGCGCGATCGCCGCGGTAACGCCGGCGTGACGGATGCCACGGACCACGACAGGCCGCGTCGGATGCGACGCCGGGCCGGGAAACGTGCCCTCTTCGCATGAGCGGAGCGGGATGGGACGTGCTGTCCGCAATACGCTGAAAAACCGTATCGCTATGAGGGACCAGCCATGATTCAAGTGGGCGACGCGCTGCCCGACGCGCAATTGTTCGAGTTCATCGACGACGCGCGCGCAGGCTGCACGCTGGGGCCGAACGCCTTCAGCGTGCGCGACCAGGTGGCGGGAAAGCGGGTGGTGATCTTCGGATTGCCCGGTGCTTTCACGCCGACCTGTTCGGCGCAGCATGTGCCGGGCTATGTCGAGCACGTCGGGCAATTGCGCTCGGCGGGCATCGACGAGCTCTGGTGCGTGTCCGTCAACGACGCATTCGTGATGGGCGCATGGGGACGTGATCTGCACACCGCGGGCAAGGTGCGCATGATGGCGGACGGCAGCGCTGCTTTCACTCATGCGCTGGGGCTGACGCAGGATTTGTCCGCGCGTGGCATGGGAATCCGTTCCCTGCGCTACGCGATGGTGGTCGACGACGGTGTGGTCAAGACGCTGGCCGTCGAAGCGCCGGGCAAGTTCGAAGTGAGCGATGCGGCGAGTGTTCTCGCGACGTTGACGTCCTGATCGTGCGGTGCGCCGTTGCCTGCCGGCAACGCTGCTCACCGCCGTCGGGGCAGTTGTAACACGGGCCGATGACCGGAAACGCCTCCGTTCCGGGCATCGGCCCGTCCCGTATCGGCGCGGGTAAACAGTCGAAACAGATTGATACGCAGTTTCCAACAGCGTTGAATAGGGAATTACGCTATAATCTCACCTATCGAATATAACTCCTGATTGATATTCTCAATCAAGTTGAAGAAGACCATGCTGAAGCAGCGCACCATCAAATCGATCGTGAAGACCGTGGGTATCGGTCTGCACTCGGGCCGCAAGGTTGAACTGACGCTCCGTCCGGCCGCGCCGGGGACGGGGATCGTTTTCTCGCGCGTCGACCTGCCCACGCCCGTCGACATCCCGGCATCCGCGATGTCGATCGGCGACACGCGGCTCGCGTCGGTGCTGCAGAAGGATGGCGCGCGCGTGTCGACCGTCGAGCACCTGATGTCGGCGTGCGCCGGCCTCGGCATCGACAATCTCTATGTCGACGTGACGGCCGAGGAAATCCCGATCATGGACGGCAGCGCCGCGTCCTTCGTGTTCCTGATCCAGTCCGCGGGCATCGAGGAGCAGAACGCGCCGAAGCGCTTCATCAAGGTGACGAAGCCGGTCGAAATCCGTGACGGCGACAAGTTCGCGCGTCTCGAGCCGTATTTCGGCTTCAAGTTGAAGTTCACGATCGACTTCCGTCATCCGGCGGTCGACAAGACCGGCCAGGAGCTCGAGGTCGACTTCGCAAACACGTCGTACGTGCGCGAGATCGCGCGCGCGCGCACGTTTGGTTTTGCCCACGAAGTCGAAATGATGCGCGAGCTGGGTCTCGCGCGCGGCGGCAGCATGGACAACGCGATCGTGCTCGACGAATACCGGATCCTGAACAACGACGGGCTGCGCTACGACGACGAGTTCGTGAAGCACAAGATGCTCGACGCGATCGGCGACCTGTACGTGGTCGGCCATCCGCTGCTGGCGTCGTACACGGCGTACAAGTCGGGTCACGGGCTGAACAACGCGCTGCTGCGCGAGCTGCTCGCCCACGAAGACGCGTACGAGATCGTCACGTTCGACGATCCGCAGGCCGCGCCGAAAGGATTTGCATTCGACGCGCAGACGGCCTTCGCCTGATCGGCGTTCGTCCCGAGCGAATAAAAAAAGCGACCTTCGGGTCGCTTTTTCGTTGGGCGGCGCGGTTGGCGGCGCGCTCAGCGCGACGACTTCGCGCCGTGCCGCGCGGCCATCCGCGCGAGCGCGGCCTGCAGCGGCGACGGCTCGAGGTGATCGGCGAGTTCGCGCAACGCGGCGGCGCCGACGGTCGTCATGCGCGCCTGCTTCACGTGCGGCGGCTCCGGCGCGTCCTTCGGCCGCACACGCACGCGCAGCGCCGAAACCGGCCAGCCGCGCTTCTGCAGTTCGGCGAGCAGCCGCGGCTCGACCTGCCGCAGCCGGGCAGCGAGCGCATTGTGCGCGGCAAAGAGGGTCAGGGTGCCGTCCTTGATCGAGCCCGGTTCGACATGATTTGCAAGATAGTCGGGCAGGAGCGCGGTGAGGTCGCGCTGCAGCGACGCGACCTGCTCGACGCCGGCGCGCAGCGCGGCGAACGCGTCGGTGCGGTTGAGCACTTCGGACACGGGTTGGGGGCGATACGCGGACAGCGGGCCGAAACGCTTGGAAAATCGGTTCATCGAGGCATTCTTCGGGCGCGCACGTGCGCGGACGTTGATGCCGATTGTACCCGCGCCGGCCCGCGCACGGGCGGCTTTCGGGCCGTGCGCCCGGCGGCCCGCGCGGGTTCGCCGCGCGGCGCGCGTCCAGCCGGCACGCGGGCGCATGCGTCCCCGCGTGCTAAAATTCCTCGTTTGATTCCACTAATTCGCTAAGCCGCCGAGGCTCGGGCGTCGGGGCGCGCAACACGCGCCGGGCGCCGGTGCTGCGACGCAGGATCCGATCCGATGACAACCGGTTTTCTCCAGAAAATTTTTGGCAGCCGCAACCAGCGGCTCGTCAAGCAATATCAAAAGACCGTCGAGACGATCAATGCGCTCGAAACGCAGATCGAGCAGCTGACGGACGACCAGTTGCGCGGCAAGACGGACGAGTTCCGCCAGCGGGTCGCGGCCGGGGAGTCGCTCGACAAGCTGCTGCCCGAGGCGTTCGCGGTCTGCCGGGAGGCGAGCCGCCGCGTGCTGAAGATGCGCCACTTCGACGTGCAGTTGATCGGCGGCATGGTGCTCCACTACGGCAAGATCGCGGAAATGCGCACCGGCGAGGGCAAGACGCTCGTCGCGACGCTGCCCGTGTACCTGAATGCGCTGGCTGGCCGCGGCGTGCACGTCGTGACGGTCAACGACTACCTCGCCCAACGCGACGCCGAATGGATGGCGCGTCTCTACAACTTCCTCGGTCTGTCGGTCGGCATCAACCTGTCCGGCATGGAGCACGAGCAGAAGCAGCAGGCCTACGCGTCGGACATCACCTACGGTACGAACAACGAGTTCGGCTTCGACTACCTGCGCGACAACATGGTCTACGAGACCGAGGCGCGCGTGCAGCGGGCACTGAACTTCGCGGTCGTCGACGAAGTGGACTCGATCCTGATCGACGAGGCGCGTACGCCGCTGATCATCTCGGGCCAGGCCGAAGATCACACCGAACTGTACGTGCGGATGAACGCGCTGCCGCCCCTGCTCGAGCGCCAGATCGGCGAGGAGAAGGCCGACGGCACCGGCGTCGAGAAGCCGGGTGACTACACGCTGGACGAAAAATCGCGCCAGGTGTTCCTGACGGAGTCGGGCCACGAGAAGGCCGAGCGGCTGCTCGCCGAGTGGGGCCTGATCGGTGAGGGCGAGAGCCTGTATGCGCCGCAGAACATCACGCTGATGCACCACGTCTACGCGGCGCTGCGCGCGCACACGCTGTTCTACAAGGACCAGCACTACGTCGTGCAGAACGGCGAAGTGGTGATCGTCGACGAATTCACGGGCCGCCTGATGGCGGGCCGCCGCTGGTCCGACGGCCTGCACCAGGCGGTCGAGGCGAAGGAACACGTGAAGATCCAGAGCGAGAACCAGACGCTCGCCTCGATCACGTTCCAGAACTACTTCCGGATGTACGCGAAGCTCGCGGGCATGACGGGTACGGCGGACACCGAAGCGTACGAATTCAACGAGATCTACGGCCTCGAGACGGTCGTGATCCCGACCAACCGCCCGCCGAAGCGGATCGACAAGCAGGACCAGATCTACAAGACCGCCAAGGAGCGCTACGACGCGGTTATCCGCGACATTCGCGAGTGCTACGAGCGTGGTCAGCCGGTGCTGGTCGGCACGACGTCGATCGAGAACTCGGAACTGCTGTCGCACCTGCTGAAGCAGGCCGGGCTGCCGCACGAAGTGCTGAACGCGAAGCAGCACGAGCGCGAAGCTGCGATCGTCGCGGAAGCCGGCCGTCCGAAACGCATCACGATCGCGACCAACATGGCCGGCCGCGGTACCGACATCGTGCTCGGCGGCAACGCCGAGAAGCAGGCGGCGTTCATCGAAGCCGACGAAGCGATTCCGGCCGACGAAAAGGCGCGCCGCATCAAGCAGCTGCACGACGAGTGGGAGACGCTGCACGAGCAGGTGAAGGCCGCGGGCGGCCTGCACATCATCGGCACCGAGCGCCATGAATCGCGCCGGATCGACAACCAGCTGCGCGGCCGTGCGGGCCGTCAGGGCGACCCGGGTTCGTCGCGCTTCTATCTGTCGCTGGACGATCCGCTGCTGCGCATCTTCGCGGGCGACCGCGTGCGTTCGATCATGGATCGCCTGAAGATGCCCGAAGGCGAGGCGATCGAGGCCGGCATCGTCACGCGTTCGATCGAATCCGCGCAGCGCAAGGTCGAAGCACGCAACTTCGACATCCGCAAGCAGCTGCTCGAATACGACGACGTGTCGAACGACCAGCGCAAGGTGATCTACCAGCAGCGCAACGAACTGCTCGAAGCCCACGACATCACCGAGACGATCTCGGCGATGCGTCACGGCGTGATCACCGAAGTCGTCCGCCAGTTCGTGCCGGAAGGCAGCATCGAGGAACAGTGGGACGTGCCCGAGCTCGAGGAAGCGCTGCGCAATGACTGGCAGCTCGACCTCGCGATCCAGGAAATGGTGAACGAGTCGTCGTCGATCACGGCCGACGAGATTCTCGACGCCGTGACGACCGCCGCCGACGAGCAGTACGAGGCGAAGGTCGCGATGGTCGGCCGCGAATCGTTCAGCGCGTTCGAGCGTTCGGTGATGCTGCAGACGGTCGACCGCCTCTGGCGCGAGCACCTCGCGGCGCTCGACCACCTGCGCCAGGGCATTCACCTGCGCGGCTATGCGCAGAAGAACCCGAAGCAGGAATACAAGCGCGAAGCGTTCGAGCTGTTCGCCGCGATGCTCGATGCGATCAAGCAGGAAGTCACGCGCATCGTGATGAACGTGCAGATCCAGTCGCCCGAGCAGCTCGAGGAAGCCGCCGAGCAGATCGAGGAGCGCAGCGGTCATCTCGAGAACGTCGAGTATCAGCACGCCGACTACGCGGAATCCGGCGCACCGGTGGCGAACGTCGCGGCCGCCACGGCGGCCACCGCGACGGCCGACATGGTTGGCAGCGCGATGACCCACGGCCACGGCGGCGAGCTGCCGAAGGTCGGCCGCAACGATCCGTGCCCGTGCGGCAGCGGCAAGAAGTACAAGCAATGTCACGGGAAGCTGTCATGATCGGCGGCGGCGCGCATCGGCGTGCCGCTTCATCCGCAGCTTTCGAGTCAGTGAAGTGAGTTGCGGCGGCCCGCTCGTGCGGCCGTCGGTTCTTCCAATCAATGCCGGCGCGTGCCGGCATTTTCCATCCGGCAGGTGTGCCCCATGGCTGTCAATTTTCCGTCGATCGATCCCGCCCAACTGCATCCCGTCGCCGGCGTCACGCTCGGCTGGGCGGAAGCGAACATCCGCAAGCCGAATCGCAAGGACGTGCTGGTCATCTCCGTCGACGAAGGGGCGACGCTCGCCGGCGTATTCACCGAGAACCGCTTCTGCGCCGCACCCGTGATCGTGTGCCGCGAGCACCTGGCCATCGTGCGTGCGGGCGGCGCGGGCATCCGTGCGCTCGTCGTGAATACGGGCAATGCAAATGCGGGCACCGGCGAGCCGGGCCTCGCGCACACGCGCGAAACCTGCGCGGAACTCGCGCGCCTCGCGGGCATCGACGCCGCACAGGTGCTGCCGTTCTCGACCGGCGTGATTCTCGAGCCGCTGCCGATCGATCGCCTGAAGGCCGGGCTGCCGGCCGCGCTCGCGAACCGCAAGGCCGCGAACTGGTACGACGCCGCGCAGACGATCATGACGACCGACACGCTGCCGAAGGCCACGTCGCGCCAGGTGACGATCGACGGTCACACGGTCACGCTGACAGGCATCAGCAAGGGCGCGGGCATGATCAAGCCGAACATGGCGACGATGCTCGGCTTCCTCGCGTTCGATGCGAACGTCACGCAGCCGGTGCTCGACACGCTCGTGAAGGAAGTGGCCGATCGCTCGTTCAACTGCATCACGATCGACGGCGACACGTCGACCAACGACTCGTTCATCCTGATCGCATCGGGCAAGAGCACGCTGCCGGCGATCACGTCGACCGACTCGCCGGCCTATGCGGCGCTGCGCGAAGCGGTCACGCAGGTCGCCCAGGTGCTCTCGCAGCTGATCGTGCGCGACGGCGAAGGCGCGACGAAATTCATGACGGTGCAGGTCGAAGGCGGCAAGAGCGTCACCGAGTGCCGCCAGATCGCCTACGCGATCGGTCACTCGCCGCTGGTGAAGACGGCCTTCTACGCATCCGACCCCAACCTGGGCCGGATTCTCGCGGCGATCGGCTATGCGGGCGTCGCGGATCTCGACGTCGGCAAGATCGATCTCTATCTCGACGACGTGCTCGTCGCGAAGGCCGGCGGCCGCAACCCGGCCTACCAGGAAGAGGACGGCCAGCGCGTGATGAAGCAGAGCGAAATCACGATCCGCGTGCTGCTCGGCCGCGGCGACGCGCAGGCTACCGTCTGGACGTGCGACCTGTCGCACGATTACGTGAGCATCAACGCGGATTACCGCTCCTGATCGGGAGCGCTCGGACGACATGGACAAGCTCGAACAGTTTCTGACGCGTGCCGAAGCGCTGCTCGGCCGCCTCGAGGGAATGCTGCCGCCCGCACCGGCGGCTGTCGACTGGAACGCCGCCACCGCGTTCCGCTGGCGCAAGCGCCAGGGCCGCGGCTATCTGCAGCCGGTGCCGGCCGCGTCGTCGATCACGCTCGACGATCTGCACAACATCGATCGGCAGAAGGGGCTGATCGAACAGAACACGCGACAGTTCGTGCAGTGCAAGCCGGCGAACAACGTGCTGCTGACCGGTGCGCGCGGCACCGGCAAGTCATCGCTGATCAAGGCGTGCCTGAACGCCTATGCGAAGGACGGGCTGCGCCTGATCGAAGTCGACAAGGACGACCTGCACGATCTCGGCGACATCGTCGACCTGATCGCGCAGCGTCCGGAGCGGTTCATCGTGTTCTGCGACGATCTGTCGTTCGAGGAAGGCGAATCGGGCTACAAGGCGCTGAAGGTCGCGCTCGACGGCTCGATCGCCGCGCAGTCCGACAACGTGCTGATCTACGCGACGTCGAACCGCCGCCATCTGCTGCCCGAGTACATGAGCGACAACGAGTCGTACAAGCATCTGCCGGACGGCGAGATCCACCCCGGTGAAGTCGTCGAGGAAAAGATTTCGCTGTCGGAGCGCTTCGGCCTGTGGGTCAGCTTCTACCCGTTCAAGCAGGACGACTATCTCGACATCGTCGCACACTGGCTGCGCCATTTCGGCTGCGCGGACGGCGAGATCGAGACGGCGCGCGGCGACGCGCTCGTGTGGGCGCTCGAGCGCGGTTCGCGCTCGGGACGCGTCGCGTGGCAGTTCGCGCGCGATTGGTCGGGTCGCAAGGAGCAGGCATGAGCACGGATTCCGCAGCGAGCACCGTGCGCGCGCCCGACGGCCGCAAGGTGACGGAAGTCGCGGTCGGCGTGATGGTACAGCCCGGCGATGCGGTCGGCCGTTGCCGCTACCTGCTTGCGCAGCGGCTGCAGGGCAAGCCGTACGAAGGCTACTGGGAGTTCCCGGGCGGCAAGCTGGAAGCCGGCGAGAGCGTCGAGGATGCGCTGGCGCGCGAGCTGCACGAGGAACTTGGCATCGTCGTTACCGCCAGCCATCGCTGGCATACGCTCGAGCACGACTATCCGCACGCGTACGTGCGGCTCTATTTCTGCAAGGTGACGGGCTGGACGGGCGAGCCGCACAGCAAGGAAGGCCAGGCGTTCGTGTGGCAGCAACTGCCGGTCGACGTCGCGCCGCTGTTGCCGGCGGCGCTGCCGGTGCTGGAATTGCTCGAGAAGGAAGCGGCGTCGCAATGACGCCGCGGCGGCTCGCCTGAAAAGCGGGCCGCATCCGCCTGTGGAGTAGCCGCGCGCCGCTCAGCTGTCGCGGCGGTCGTCCGTGCCGTCTTCCTCGGACGACGGACCTTCGTCGGCGGACCCGCCGATCCGGTACTTTTCCGCGGCCCATGCGCCGAGATCGAGCTGCTTGCAGCGGGCCGAACAGAACGGGCGGAACTTGTTTTCAGGCGTCCAGCGCACTTCTGCGCCGCACGAAGGACATTTCACAACGGTAGTCATACGAAAGCGTCGAACCGGCGCAGGGCCGTTACAGATTGCACAGTGTCAGATGGAACGGCACGTCGATGTCCACCGCGCGCGGCCGCACGTCGCCGTCCTGCATGGTGAACCGTACCCACAGCATGTATTTGTTGGCGCTCGCTTCGGGAATCACGCGCAGTTCCGGCGGCACGCGCACCTGCATCAGCTGGTAGCTGCGCCCCGACAGCATCTGCTGATAGCTGCCCTGCATCGCCATCACCTTCGACGCCTGACCCGATTCGCGAGCGAGCCGCAGCACGATTGCCGCCGCGTCGCGCAGCGGCAGCAGCGGCATGATCCATTTCGCGATGTCCTGGCGCCGCTGTTCCGCGGGCCATTGCTGCCACGCATAGTACGACGGCAGGTCGAACTTGCACGTGCCGCCGGGAATCACCGCGCGGCTGCGGATGCTGGCGAGCCACTCGTTGTCGACCAGGTGCTGCCCGGTCTTGCCCTGCATCTGCGCAAGATTGGCGAGCGTCTGCTCGATTTCACCGAGCACGGCTTCGAGCGCATTCTGTTCGATGCCCGGATTGCCGCGAAAGGGGGCGAGCGTCTGGCGTTGACGTTCGAGCTCCTTCATCAGATCCGATTTCAGGTCCGCGCGGCCCGTGACCTCGGCGATTTCGAACAGCGTCGTCAGCGCGACGTGATGTTCACGCGGGTCCTCCTGAGCCAAAAAGAACGCGAAGCGCTCGAACAAGTCTTCGAGGCGCAACAGCGTGCGAATTCGCTCGTTGAACGGATACTCGTAAAGAATCAAGCGCGCTCGCCTCTCGGGGTAGGAATTGAAACAATGCAGGACATTCTAATGCTCACTCTCTACCCTAGCAACGCGCCAATTTCGTACACCATCACGATCGCGGCGGCGGTCAGTGCGCGGCGGCCGCGAATCCGAGATAGCGTTGGTGCAGTGCATCGACCTGCGCGGCAAGCATATCGGGCGCCGTTGCATCGTTGACGATCACGTCGTCGGCCGCCGCGAGACGCGCTTCGCGCGTCGCCTGTCTTGCGATGATCGCTTCGACCTGTTCGCGCGTGAAACCATTGCGCCGCATCACACGTGCGATCTGCGTTTCGACCGGACAGTCGACGACCAGCACACGATCGCAGCGCGCCTTCCAGTTACCTGACTCCACGAGCAGCGGTACGACGAAGATCACGTACGGGCCCTGCGCTTCACGGGCCTCGCGATCAGTCTCCGCGCGGATCAGCGGATGCGTGATCGCTTCGAGGCGCTGGCGTGCGTCGTCGTCGCTGAAAATCAGTGCGCGCATCTTCGCGCGATCGAGCGAGCCGTCGGCCGCGACGAAGTCCGGCCCGAATGCGTGTTCGATCGCCGGCATCGCGAGACCGGCCGGTGCGGTGATGCGGTGCGCGATCAGGTCGGTATCGACGAGCGATGCGCCGCGTGCGGCGAACATGTCGGCGACGGTCGTCTTGCCGCTTCCGATGCCGCCGGTGAGTCCTATTGCAAACATGTGAGCCTCCGCCGGGCCGCCACGACGAAACGAGCGTCGTCCCCGCGACGCAGCGAACAAGTCGGACGGGTTCGGTGCGTCATGTCAGCCGCCGAGCGCCAGATAGAAAGGGGTGCCGAAAAACAGCGTCGCGACGCCGCCTGCCGCGAGGAACGGGCCGAACGGAATCGGCTCCTCGAAGCGCATGCGCCCGCGCCAGGTCGCGACGAGCCCGACGACCGCGCCCGTCACCGCGGCGAACAGCACGACCTGCGGCAGCGCGGCCCAGCCCATCCATGCGCCGAGCGCGGCGAGCAGCTTCAGGTCGCCGAAGCCGATGCCCTCGATGCCGCGCAGCCATTTGAACAGCCAGTAGATCGACCACAGGAACAGGTACCCGGCCATTGCGCCGACCACGGCCGAACGCAGCGACGTGAACGTGCCGCCGAGGTTCAGTGCGAGCCCGGCCCACAGTAGCGGCAGCGTCATCGAATCGGGAAGGTAGCCGGTCTGGATGTCGATCGCGCTCATCGCCAACAGCGCGGCGCAGAGCCCGAACGCGGCGAGTGCGGCGGCGGTGGGGCCGAACGCGGCGAGCGAGCCGGCGGCGAGCAGTGCACCCGCGCCCTCGACGAGCGGATAGCGCACGCCGATCGCATGGCCGCACTGACGGCAGCGCCCGCGCAATATCAGATAGCTGACGAGCGGGATGTTTTCCCACGCGCGCAGCACGTGGCCGCAGTGCGGACAGGCGCTGCGCGGGCGCCACAGATCGTAGTGCGGCGGATAGCCGTCGTCGGGCGCCGCGCTCGCGCTGCCGGTCGCTTCGGCGATTTCGGCCTGCCATGCGCGTTGCATCATCACCGGGATCCGGTGCGCGACGACGTTCACGAAGCTGCCGACGCACAGCCCAAGCACGACGGCGAATGCATATTGCACCGCGGGCGGCAGCATCGCCAGCGCGAGCAACGTGCTGGCGGGCGAATCGAAAACGGTGGTCAGGGGCGCGGGCGTCATGGGCTCGGGTTCGGGCTTGAAAGGCGACAGAATCGGTTGCGATGCTACACCACGTTGCCCAGCTGAAGGATGGGCAGATACATCGCGATCACGAGGCCGCCGACGAGTGCGCCCAGCACGATCACAATCAGCGGCTCGCCGAGCGCGGCGAGCGCATCGAGACGCGCGTCGAGCTGACGCTCGCAGAGCGCGGCGATGTCGGCGAGCATCGTGTCGAGTGCGCCGGTTTCCTCTGCGACGGCGATCGGCTGTACCACGTCGTCCGGGAAGCAGCCTGCCGCGTGCATCGCATCGGCAAGACGCGCGCCGCGCAGCACGCGCGCGGCGATTTGCGCGGTGGCCTGCTCGAACACCGGGTGGCCGGCCGTGCGTTCGAGCGTGGCGAATGCATCGGCGAGCGGTACGCCGGCGCCGAGCAGCGTGGCAAGCGAGCGGCACCAGCGCGCGGCTGCGAACCGCGTGAGCGCGCTGCCGACCAACGGCGCATTCAGCACGTGCCGCGCGGCCGTGTAGCGCAGCGACGGCGAGCGCCGCAGCGCGTGGCGTGCGACGAGCCCCGCCACCGCGGCGCCGGCGACGAACGTGCCGCCCCACGCCGATGTCGCGGAGGACAGGGCGAGCAGCGCGCGGGTGGGCGCCGGCAGTGCTGCGCCGAAGCCGTCGAAGATCTGCCGGAACGTTGGCACGACCCACACCATCAGCGCGGCCGAGATCGCCAGCGCGAACACGATGACGGCGACCGGGTACGCGAGCGCGGCACACAGCTTGCGCCATTGCGCGTCGGCGCGTTCGCGGTGCTCCGCGACGCGGGTCAGCACGGTGCCGAGCGCACCCGATGCTTCGCCGACCTCGATCAACTGGCGATACAGCGTGCCGAACTGGGACGGATAGCGTGCCAGCGCGGCGGCGAAGCGCTGGCCGCCGACGATCTCGCGTGCGAGACCTGCGGCGATGCGCGGGACCCCGTCGCGTGTGCGGGTGCGGGCGAGCATCTCGAGCGACGGTGCGAGCGGCAGACCGGCTTGCAGCAGGCTCGCGAGCTGGCGCGTGAAGCGCGTGACCTCGCGTGCGCCGGCCGCCGGCGGCCGGGCCGTGCCGCGGACATCGAGCGACAGCACCGCGACGCCGTCGCGCGCGAGCGCCGCACGTGCGGCGGCTGCATCGAATGCGATGACGTTGCCGCGGCACGGCGTGCCGTCGCGACGACGGCCGCGCCACGCGAAGCGGGTTTCGTGAGGCGGCGCATGCATGGCGATCACGCGTCGGGTGTCGCGGCCAGGGCTTCCGCGACGCTCGTCGTGCCGTCGCGAACGTGCGCGAGTGCTGCGTCGCGCAGACTGCGCACGCCTTCGGCCGCCGCGCATTGCGCGAGTGCACCGACGCTTGCGCGCGCGACGATGCGTTCGGCCATCTCCGGTGAAACTGGCATCGTCTGATGCAGGCCGATGCGGCCTCGATAACCGATACCGTGACAGGCGGCACAGCCGCGTGCGACGAACGGGCGCCATCCGGATGCCAGTGCCGCCGGATCGCAGCCCGCGTCGCGCAGCGCGTGCACAGGCGCGTCCGAACGCGCGCGGCAGCTCACGCACAGACGCCGAACGAGCCGTTGCGCGGTGACGAGGCGCAACGCGGCGGCCAGGTTGTACGGCGCGACGCCGATATCGAGCAGCCGCGCGACAGCGGCCGGCGCGTCGTTCGTATGCAGCGTCGACAGCACGAGGTGCCCAGTCTGCGCGGCCTTGATCGCAACGTCGGCCGTCTCCGCATCGCGAATCTCGCCGACCATGATGACGTCCGGATCCTGCCGCAGCAGCGCGCGCAGCGCCGTGGCGAAGGTCAGGCCGGCTTTCTCCGCCACGCCGACCTGGTTGATGCCGTCGAGCTGAATCTCGGCCGGATCCTCGACCGTGCATACGTTGTGCGCGTCGCGATCGAGCATCTGCAGCGCGCAATAGAGCGACAGCGTCTTGCCGCTGCCGGTCGGACCGGTGACGAGCACGAGACCGTGCGGCGCGCGTATCGCGGCCTCCATCGCCGCGGCCTGCCGCGCGTCGAAGCCGAGGCGCGCGAGCGTGAGGTCGGGCGGCAGTGTTTCGAGGCGGCGCAACACGAGTTTCTCGCCGAACAGCGTGGGCAGCGAACTGACCCGGTAATCGCCTCGCAGCCCTGCGTCGACCGTGATGCGCAGCCGGCCGTCCTGCGGAAGCCGGCGCTCGGCGATGTCCATGCGTGCGAGCACCTTGATCCGCGTCACGAGCGCGTCGCGCAGATGGACGGGCGGTCGCGCGAGTTCATGCAGGACGCCGTCGATGCGCACGCGAATGCGCCAGTCTGCTTCGAATGGTTCGACGTGGATGTCGGACGCGTCGCGCACGCGGGCGGCGTGCAGCGTGTCGGTCAGCAGCCGTACGGCGGGCGAGTCGTCGAGTTGCGCCGCATCGAGCGAATGGGGTGGGTCGGCGGGCGATGCGTCGGTGGGGGCAGGTGGCCGCTGCATGCGCAGCGGCGCCCCGGGAGGTGGGAAGTGCATGTGAGCCGGCGCTCGGCCGCCTGTTGATCGTGACCTGCCAATGGTCGCGTATCGCGAGCGGTGCCGACAGTCGGCCGTTCGGCTAGCGCGCGACGGCGCGCGCGCGCGTGCTGCGCGGCTTGAAGAGCTTGACGGTGCGCACGGCCTGGTCGTCGCTGCGCATGACTTCGAGCATCACGTCGCGGATTTTCAGGCATACGTCGCCGTCGGGAATTTCCTCGAGGATCTCGAGGATCAGGCCGTTCAGCGTCTTCGGCCCGTCGGTCGGCAACTGCAGGTGCAGCCAGCGGTTCAGTTCGCGCAGCGGCATCCGGGCGGCGACGATACATTCGCCGTTTTCGTCCCAGCCGCCCGTGCGTTCGCCGCGCGGCATCGACGTCGTGAATTCGCCGATCAGTTCCTCGATGATGTCCTCGGGCGTGACGAGCCCCTCGAGCTCGCCGTACTCGTTGACGACGAGCGCGGTGCGCTGCCGGCTTTCCTGGAAATACTGCAGCTGCTGGACGACCGGCGTGCCCGACGGCACGTAGTAAGGCTCGGCGAGCAGCGTGCGCAACGTTTCGCGGTCGAAATCCTGGTTGTGCAGCGCGGTGAGCGTCTTGCGCACGTGCAGCACGCCGAGCACCTTGTCGATGTCGCCTTCATAGACGACCAGACGGTTGTGATAGCAGGTCTCGAGTTGATGCAGGATGTCGTCGAGCGGCGCGTAGAAGTTGAGCGACTCGATCTGGCGGCGCGGCACCATCACATCGTCGACCGTGATGTTCTCGAGGTCGAACAGGTTGAGGAGGATGCTGCGGTGCTTGGTCGGCATGAAGCTGCTCGACTCGAGCACGATCGCGCGCAGTTCGTCGGCCGACATCCGCTGTTCGCGGCCCTTCTTCGTATTGATGCGCAGCACCCAGAGCACGCCGTTCGCCAGCGCGTTGACGAACCAGACGATCGGCTTGAACACGCGCATCAGCGGCGCGATCACGAGACTTGCGGGCAGCGCGATGCGCTCGGGAAACGTCGCGCCGACGATCTTCGGTGCGATTTCCGCGAACACGATGATCAGAAACGCGACGATGCCGGTCGCGATCGACAGCGCGAGGTTGTTACGGCCGAACGTGTGCAGCGCGAGCGACGTCGTCAGGACCGGGATGATCGTGTTGAACAGGTTGTTGCCGATCAGGATCACGCTGAGCAGCAGGTCGGTACGCGTGAGCAGACCTTGCGTGGTCTTCGCGCCGAGCACGCCCTGGCCGGCGAGATGCTTCAGCCGATGACGGTTGAGCGCCATCATCGCGGTCTCGGAAATGGAAAAGAAGCTGGAGCAGAGGAGAAGCAGGAAGACGGCGCCGATTTGCGCCCATAAGGGAATTTGGTCCACGCGTCAGAATGGGCAGTGAAGGACAGGGATGGAGGGAATATAGCAGAGGCCGGCTGCCGTGATGTGTCGCGCGCGGCATGCGGGCCCGCGCGGTCAGGCTAAAGCAGGCAAAAAAAAACCGTGCACGCGGTGCACGGTTTTTTTAAATCTGGTCGGGGTGAGAGGATTCGAACCTCCGGCCTCTACGTCCCGAACGTAGCGCTCTACCAGGCTAAGCTACACCCCGATTTGGACTCTTCCGACTTCGCCGTCTTCTTCAAGACCGCTGCGTCGTCGAGCAAGAACATAACTATAGCGATGTTTTTTTAAAAAGGGAATACCTTGGCGAAGAAATTTTTCGAGGCAGGATAGCGCCTCGTGTTTTCCGCGCGCTTACGACTGCCGCGACGTCGAGTACGAGCACAACGCAAGCAGGCTTTCCTTGTAGATCGAATCCGGGAACGCAGTGATCGCGGCAGCGGCGGCCTGTGCTTCCTGGCGCGCGCATTCGAGCGTATGGTCGAGCGCGCCCGAGCGCGTGATCGCATCGAAAATCGTGTCGAAGCGATCGGTGCCGCCTTGTTCGATCGCCTCGCGTGCGAGCGCCGACTGTTCGGGCGTGCCGCGTTCGATCAGATAGATGAGCGGCAGCGTCGGCTTCCCTTCGCGCAGGTCGTCGCCGGCATTCTTGCCCATCGCTTCGGCCGTGCCCGCGTAGTCGAGCCAGTCGTCCATGATCTGGAACGCGGTGCCGATCCGGCGGCCATATTCGGCCGCGGCGGCTTCGGTCGGCGCATCGGCGCCCGCGAGCACCGCGCCGAGGCGGGCCGATGCTTCGAACAGCTTCGCCGTCTTGTAGCGGATCACCTGCATGTAGCGGGTCTCGTCGACGTCCGCGTCGTGCATGTTCAGCAACTGCAGCACCTCGCCTTCGGAAATGATCGTCGTCGCTTCCGACAGGATTTCCATCACGCGCATCTTGCCGACGCCGACCATCATCTCGAACGAGCGCGAATACAGGTAGTCGCCCACCAGCACGCTCGCCGCGTTGCCGAACAGCGCGTTGGCCGTCTGGCGGCCGCGCCGCAGCTCGGATTCGTCGACGACGTCGTCATGCAGCAGCGTGGCCGTGTGGATGAACTCGACGACGGCGGCCAGCACGTGCCGCTGGTGCGACGTCTCGCCGAGCGCGCCAGCGACGAGCAACAGCAGGGCCGGACGCAGCCGCTTGCCGCCCGCGCCGATGATGTACTCGGCGATCTGGTTGATCAGCAGCACGTCGGACGCGAGGCTTTGCCGGATAACGCGATTCACCTGCTCCATGTCGCTTGTGATCGGGGCGAGCAGGTGGGCGGCGCTGAGGGTGGGGGAGGCGGTGGACGACGACATGATGATCGAAATGGGTGATGCGGCGGATTATAAGTCCAATCCGCGATATCCCGGTCTGTCGGGCGCGCGTGCACCGTGATTTTGGCCGTCCGGCAAGGGCCTGCGCGCGGCAATCGCGGATCGGCTTTGACTTGGGTGCTAAGCCCATGTATAATCACGTGTTTTCCGCGCGTGGTGTGCGGAAAATTTGGATCCAGAGTGAGGTTCTCAATGTACGCGGTCATAAAAACCGGCGGCAAGCAGTACAAGGTTGCCGTTGGCGAAAAACTCAAAGTAGAACAGATACCGGCTGACATTGACGCTGAAATCACGCTCGACCAGGTTCTCGCAGTGGGCGAAGGCGAATCGATTAAGTTCGGTACGCCGCTGGTCAGTGGGGCTTCCGTCAAGGCCACCGTTGTGTCGCACGGTCGTCATGCCAAGGTCACCATCTTCAAGATGCGTCGCCGGAAGCACTACCAAAAGCACGGCGGCCACCGCCAGAACTACACTGAGCTGCGCATCGACGCGATCAACGCGTAAGCGCCTCGGTAAAGGAGCAATCAGATGGCACACAAAAAGGCAGGCGGCTCTTCCCGGAACGGCCGCGACTCCGAGTCGAAACGTCTCGGCGTGAAAGTGTACGGCGGCCAGGCGATCAACGCTGGCGGCATCATCGTGCGTCAGCGCGGCACGCGCATGCACGCTGGCGAGAACGTCGGCATGGGCAAGGATCACACCCTGTTCGCGCTGGTCGACGGTCACGTCAAGTTCGCGACCAAGGGCGCGGACAAGAAGCATCTGGTCATCGTTGTCCCGGCGGCTGCCTAAGTTAGTTAGGCACCCACGGGCTTCGTAGCCGAAAGGCCCCGCAGTCTTCGCGGGGCCTTTTTTTATTTGGCCGCCGGGCGCATGTGCGCGCCGGCGGCTGTCGCGAAGCGGCGGGCAATCGGCCGAACGGCAGATTGTTCAAGCGTGCCGGCGCGCGGCACAATAGCGGAAATACTGGTCGGAGTAACGAATGAAGTTCATTGACGAAGCACGAATCGAAGTCATCGCCGGCGACGGAGGTGATGGGAGCGCGTCGATGCGCCGCGAAAAGTTCGTTCCGTTCGGCGGGCCGGACGGCGGCGACGGCGGCCGGGGCGGCAACGTCTACGCGATTGCCGACCGCAACATCAACACGCTGATCGACTACCGTTACGCGAAGAAGCACCTGGCGCGCAACGGCGAAAACGGTCGCGGCTCGGATTGCTACGGCAAGGGCGGTGACGACGTCACGCTGCGCATGCCGGTCGGCACGGTCGTGACCGACATGGATACCGGCGAGCTGATCGCCGACCTGACCGAGCACGGCCAGCAAGTGATGCTTGCGCAAGGCGGTGCGGGCGGCCTCGGCAACCTGCATTTCAAGTCGAGCACGAACCGTGCGCCGCGCCAGAAGACCGACGGCAAGCCGGGCGAACGGCGCATGCTGCGGCTCGAGCTGAAGGTGCTCGCCGACGTCGGGCTGCTCGGCATGCCGAACGCCGGCAAGTCGACCTTCATCTCGTCGGTGTCGAACGCGAAGCCGAAGATCGCCGACTATCCGTTTACGACGCTCGCGCCGAACCTCGGCGTCGTGCGGGTCGGCCCGAGCAAGAGCTTCGTGATCGCCGACATCCCGGGGCTGATCGAAGGCGCGGCCGAAGGCGCGGGCCTCGGCCACCAGTTCCTGCGACATCTGCAGCGCACCGGCGTGCTGCTGCATCTCGTCGATCTGGCCCCGTTCGACGAAAACGTGGACCCGGTCGCGGAAGCGAAGGCGATCGTCGGCGAACTGCGCAAGTACGACGAGGCGCTCTACGAGAAGCCGCGCTGGCTCGTCCTCAACAAGCTCGACATGGTGCCGGAAGACGAGCGTGAAGCGCGCGTCGCCGATTTCCTCGCCCGCTTCGAGTGGGACGGCCCGGTGTTCGAGATTTCGGCGCTGACGGGCCAGGGCTGCGAAGCGCTGTGCTACGCGATCTACGATTACCTCGCCGAGCATTCGGACGCGCATCGCGCGGCGGAAGAGGAAGATCTGGCCACGGACGTGCGGTTCCGCGACGCGCCGCCCGCCGATGGCGGGGCGACGCCCGGCGGCGACGCCTGAGCGGACCCGAAACGCACCGGGCATCGCGCCCGGTGCCGGAATTCAATCGCGCCCGGCCGGGCAGGCATCAGATACAGGAGACGGCGCACGATGCGTTCGATCATCGCGGATTCGAAGCGATTGGTGGTGAAGGTGGGCTCGAGCCTCGTGACCAACGACGGCAAGGGGCTCGATCATGCTGCAATCGGCCGCTGGGCGGCCCAGATCGCCGCGTTGCGCGCGCAGGGCAAGGAAGTAGTGCTTGTCAGTTCGGGTGCGATTGCCGAAGGGATGCAGCGGCTCGGCTGGAGCAAGCGTCCGCGCGAGATCGACGAGCTGCAGGCTGCCGCCGCGGTCGGCCAGATGGGGCTCGCGCAGGTCTATGAAAGCCGCTTTACCGAGCACGACATCCGCACCGCACAGATCCTGCTCACGCACGCCGACCTCGCGGATCGCGAACGCTACCTGAATGCACGCTCGACGCTGCTCACGCTGCTGCGCCTCGGCGTCGTGCCGATCATCAACGAGAACGACACGGTCGTCACCGACGAAATCAAGTTCGGCGACAACGACACGCTCGGCGCGCTCGTCGCGAACCTGATCGAAGGCGATGCGCTGATCATCCTGACCGACCAGTCGGGGCTGTTCACCGCCGATCCGCGCAAGGATCCGAACGCGACGCTCGTCGCGGAAGCCAGCGCGGGCGCGCCCGACCTCGAAGCGATGGCGGGTGGCGCCGGCTCGAGCCTCGGCCGCGGCGGGATGCTGACGAAGATCCTCGCGGCGAAGCGCGCGGCGCATAGCGGCGCGAACACGGTGATTGCGAGCGGCCGCGAAACCGACGTGCTGGTGCGGCTCGCGGCCGGCGAGGCGATCGGCACGCAGCTGATCGCGCGCACCGCGCGGATGGCCGCGCGCAAGCAATGGATGGCCGATCACCTGCAGGTGCGCGGGCACGTCGTGATCGATGCGGGCGCGGTCGAGAAGCTGACGGCCGGCGGCAAGAGCCTGCTGCCGATCGGCGTGATCGGCGTGCAGGGCGCGTTCGCGCGCGGCGAGGTCATTGCCTGCGTCGGCCCCGACGGGCGTGAAGTGGCGCGCGGCCTCACGAACTACAGCAGCGCGGAAACGAAGCTGATTCACCGCAAGCCGAGCGGCGAGATCGAGACGGTGCTCGGCTACATGCTGGAGCCGGAACTGATTCACCGCGACAACCTCGTGCTCGTCTAACCGTTCGGCCCGGCGTCGCGAGACAGCCAAAAAGCAAAAAAGCCCGCATTGCGCGGGCTTTTTCGTTGCGACGGGGCGGGCGCAGGACCGGCCAGGTGGCCTGCGTTGCGCCGTCAGCGCAGCTGGCTCATCGCGGTGCGGTGGAACTTGATGTTCTCGATGATCTGCTTGGTCGTGCCCTGCGGCATCTTGTTCGAGCAGAAGTAGTCCTGGTACAGCGCCGAGTGGTACGAGTTCAGTTCGCCGTTCTCGATGCGACGCCAGTCGTTCTCGACCGTGCGGTCCCAGTCGTCGTGATCCGAATTCAGGCCCGCATACTGACGCCATTCGTAGGTGTCGCAGCGGATGCCTTCATAATTCACGTTGCGCGCGCCGGCCGGACTCGTGATGACGACCGCGTAGCGCACGATGCCGTCGGTGCCGACCGCGAGCGACTTCGCATCGACGAAGAACTTGAGCGGCGTGTTCTGCGACACGGTGAACGGCAGCAGGTCGCCCGCTTGCGGCAGCGGCGGCAGCGTGTCGACCGGGTTTTCCTTCCACTCACCCTTGCGGTCGAGCAGATAGACGAACTCGCTGTCGTCCTTGTTGGACGGCGCTTTCGAATTGGCGCAACCGGCCAGCGTGGCCGCCGCGACAACCGATGCGAGCGCGAGAGCAATCGCTTTCAATATGCATTCCTCGTAAAAAAAGGGCGCGACACCAAGGTCGCGCCCGGTCATGCAGTCCGACTCGTCATTTGCCGACGATCACGCGGGGCGGCATCTCATCGAGCGTGCTCGCCTCCACTTCGATCTCCGAACAGACTACCGATGTGTCGACAATCGTCAGCGTCTGCTGGGACTGCGTGCCGATCACGCGCGGATAGCGCGACGACGGACGCGGCCCCTGCGGCTTGTCGGCTCGCTGCGCCGGGCGGCGCAGGAAGCGCGACAGTTCCGTCAGCGCCAACTGATAGACATCCCGCTTGAACTCGATCACCGCATCGAGCGGCACCCAGTACTCGTTCCAGCGCCACGCATCGAACTCCGGGTGGTCGGTCGCGCGCAAGCAAATGTCGCAATCGCGTCCGACCATCCGCAGCAGGAACCAGATCTGCTTCTGGCCGCGGTAATGGCCGCGTACTTCGCGTTTGATGAACTTGTCAGGCACCTCGTAACGCAACCAGTCGCGGGTGCGGCCGATTATCTTGACGTGTTCCGGGTGCAGGCCGGTTTCCTCGTGCAGCTCCCGGTACATCGCCTGCATGGGGGTCTCGCCGTACTTGATCCCACCTTGAGGAAACTGCCAGGAATGCTCGCGGAGCCGCTTGCCCCAAAACACCTCGTTGCGCGCGTTCAAGAGGATGATGCCGACGTTCGGGCGAAAGCCTTCACGATCCAGCATACAACCACCTTCGAATCCTTTAAAATTGCTTTGATTATAAACAGATAACGGGCGCTGCGCACCGTGACGGAGCGAATCCGCGCGGGTACGGCGGCTGAATTGTCCCTGATTTGTCTGCTACGTCATCTGCGCCATCGTCGTTCGTCGCGCGCAGCTTTTTCACCTTGAAACTTTTTCGGGCGCCCCGCCTGGGGGCGCCGTATTTGGAACCGTCCGCATGAAAGCTTCCCGTTTCTTTATCGGCACCCTAAAAGAAGCACCGGCCGACGCAGAGATCGTCAGCCACAAGCTGATGGTGCGCGCCGGCATGATCCGTCGTGTCGCCGGCGGCATCTATAACTACCTGCCGGTCGGCCTGCGTTCGATTCGCAAGGTCGAAGCGATCGTGCGCGAGGAAATGAACCGGGCAGGCGCCATCGAGCTGCTGATGCCGGCCGTGCAGCCGGCCGAGCTGTGGCAGGAGTCGGGCCGCTGGGAGCAGTACGGCCCCGAGCTGCTGCGCTTCAAGGACCGCAAGGACAACGACTTCGTGATCGGGCCGACGCACGAGGAAGTCGTTACCGACATCGCGCGCAACCAGATCAAGAGCTACCGGCAGATGCCGGTGAACTTCTACCAGATCCAGACGAAGTTCCGCGATGAGATCCGTCCGCGCTTCGGCGTGATGCGCGGCCGCGAATTCATCATGAAGGACGCGTATTCGTTCGACAAGGACACGGCCGGCCTGAACGAGTCGTATCGCAAGATGTACGACGCGTACGTGCGCATCTTCACGCGCCTCGGCCTCGAGTTCCGGGCGGTCGCGGCCGACAGCGGCTCGATCGGCGGCAACTTTTCGCACGAGTTCCACGTGATCGCCGATACCGGCGAGGACGCGATCGCCTATTGCCCGACGTCCGACTTCGCGGCGAACATCGAAGCGGCCGAGGCGCTGCCGTTGATCGCCGCGCGTGCCGCGCCGGCCGAAGCGATGGAGAAGGTCGCGACGCCGGGCAAGGCGAAGTGCGAAGCGGTCGCCGAACTGCTGGCGATCCCGCTCGAGCGCACGATCAAGTCGATCGTGCTCGCCACCGAGAACGAAGGCGCCGAGCCGACCATCTGGCTCATCATGCTGCGCGGCGACCACGATCTGAACGAGATCAAGGTATCGAAGCTGCCGGGGCTGAAGAACCACCGCTTCGCGACCGAGCAGGAAATCGTCGACTGGTTCGGCACGCCGCCGGGCTATCTCGGCCCGGTCGGCACGAAGAAGCCGGTGAAGGTGATCGCCGATCGCACGGTCGCGAACATGAGCGACTTCGTCGTCGGCGCGAACGAGGTCGACTATCACATCGCGGGCGTGAACTGGGGCCGCGACCTGCCGGAACCGGAAGTCGCCGATGTGCGCGACGTGAAGAAGGGCGATCCGTCGCCGGACGGCAAGGGCACGATCGACATCTGCCGCGGCATCGAAGTCGGTCACGTGTTCCAGCTCGGCACCAAGTATTCGGAAGCGATGGGCGCGACGTTCCTCGATGAATCGGGCAAGCCGCAGCCGATGCTGATGGGCTGCTACGGCGTCGGCATCACGCGGATTCTCGGCGCGGCGATCGAACAGAACTTCGACGACCGCGGCATCATCTGGCCCGAGTCGATCGCGCCGTTCGAGGTCGTGCTGTGCCCGATGGGCTACGATCGCAGCGACATGGTCCGCGAGGCCGCCGACAAGCTGTACGCGGAACTGGCCGCCGCCGGCATCGACGTGATCCTCGATGATCGCGGCGAGCGCCCGGGCGTGATGTTCGCCGACTGGGAACTGATCGGCGTGCCGCATCGCCTGGTGATCGGCGAGCGCGGCCTGAAGGAAGGCAAGATCGAGTACCAGGGCCGCCGCGACGCGGAGGCGACGCTGCTGCCGGCGGACGAGGCTGCGGCGACGGTGACGGAAAAGATCCGCGCCGCGCTCGCGCACTAAGCGCCGCGACCGGGAGACACGGTGGAATACACCTTCCTGTCGGCTACGGTGCTCCTCGTGCTGATTACGGATCCGCTCGGCAACATCCCGCTGTTCATCACGGCGATGCGGGACGTGCCGCGCGAGCGGCGCGTGAAGCTGATCCTGCGCGAGGTGGGGATCGCGTTCGTGATCCTGCTGTTCTTCATGGTGGTCGGCGACCGCTTCCTGCGGATGATGAGCCTCACCGACCTGTCGCTGCGGCTCGGCGGGGGGATCGTGCTGTTCCTGATCGCGCTGCGGATGATCTTCCCGCATCCGGACGGCGCGCTCGGCAGCGATCCGCGTGCAGGCGGCGAACCCTTCATCGTGCCGCTCGCGATTCCCGCGCTTGCCGGGCCGTCCGCGCTCGCGACGGTGATGCTGCTGACGTCGCAGGCGCCGGGCAAGATGTTCGAGTGGGTCGGCGCGCTGACGGTCACGATGATCGTCTGCGCGATCACGCTGGTGCTGGCCGAACGGATCCAGCAGTGGCTCGGCGAGCGGACCGTCGCGGCGTTCGAGCGGCTGATGGGCCTCGTGCTCGTCGCGATCTCGGTCGAGATGCTGCTGGCCGGCATCCGGGCGTTCGTGCACCAGCTGTAGCACGGGCGGCGCGGCCGACAAAAAAAGCGGCGCTCCGGGAAACCGGAGCGCCGCTTTTCTTTATTGCAGGCCGGGCGGTCAGACGTTCGCGGTCAGCGCGCGGATCGTCGGCAGATTGCGCCAGTAGCCCTTCGCGTCCATCCCGCAGCCGAACACGTAGCGGTCCGGCACCGGGAAGCCGCAGAAGTCGGGATGCAGCGGTTTCGCCTTCGCGAGCGTCTTCTCGCACAGCACGGCGGACATGAAGCGCGTCGCGCCCATGTCGAGGATGCGGTCGCGGATCGCGGCCATCGTCTCGCCTTCGTCGAGGATGTCGTCGAGCACGAGCACGATCCGGTCCTTCACCGATTCGCGCGGCGCGACGCGCCAGTGCATCTCCGGGCTGCCCTGCGTCGTGTTGCGGTAGCGGGTCAGGTGGATGTAGTCGAATTCCAGCGGGAAATCGAGGCGCGGCAGCAGCATCCCGGTAAACACGGCGGCGCCGCCCATCACCGAAAGAACGAGCGGGAACGCGTCGCCGATCTCGGCGCGGATCGCGTCGGCCATCCTGGAGATCGACGCATTGACGGCGTCTGCCGAGACGATCTCTTCGGAGTGGTCGAAAATGTGGAGGGCTTCTTCGCGGTTCATGTGTTCTGGCGAGCAGTCGGTATACAAACAAGAATGAAGCAGAACGGACGGCGCGCGCTACAGCAAAAACCCGCGCGCCGGCCGATGGGCGCAATCAGCGCATGCCGGGCATCATGCCCTTCAGGCCGCGCATCATTTTCTGCATGTTGCCGCCCTTCAGCTTCTTCATCATCGTACGCATCTGGTCGTACTGGTTCAGCATCCGGTTGACTTCCTGCACCGGCACGCCCGCGCCGGCTGCAATGCGGCGCTTGCGCGTCGCCTTGATGATTTCGGGTTTCGCGCGCTCGGCGGGCGTCATCGAGCTGATGATGCCTTCCATCCGGCGGATCGACTTCTCGGCCTGGCCCATGTCGGCGCCGGCCGCCGCCTGCTGGAACTGCGCGGGCAGCTTGTCCATCAGCGACGACAGGCCGCCCATGTTTTTCATCTGCGAGATCTGCGCGCGGAAATCGTTCAGGTCGAAGTCGCCGCCTTTCTTCACCTTGTCGGCGAGCTTCTGCGCGGCCTGCACGTCGACGCCGCGCTGGGCTTCCTCGACCAGCGCGAGGATGTCGCCCATGCCGAGGATCCGGTTCGCCATGCGGTCCGGGTGGAACACCTCGAGGCCGTCGAGCTTTTCGGCGACACCGACGAACTTGATCGGCTTGCCCGTGATGTGGCGCACCGACAGCGCGGCACCGCCGCGCGAATCGCCGTCGAGCTTGGTCAGCACGACGCCGGTGAGCGGCAGCGTGTCGTTGAACGCCTTCGCGGTGTTGACTGCGTCCTGGCCGAGCATCGCGTCGACGACGAACAGCGTTTCAGCCGGCTTCAGCGTGCCGTGCAACGCGGCGATTTCCTGCATCATCGCCTCGTCGATACCGAGGCGGCCGGCCGTGTCGACGATCAGCACGTCATGGTAGTGACGCTTCGCCCAGTCGACGGCCGCAACCGCGATGTCGACGGGCTTCTGGTCCGGCGTGGACGGGAAGAAATCGGCTCCGACCTGTTCGCTCACCGTTTTCAACTGCATGATGGCGGCCGGGCGATACACGTCGCACGAGACCGTCAGCACCTTTTTCTTGTGCTTCTCGCGCAGCAGCTTCGCGAGCTTGCCGACGGTCGTGGTCTTGCCGGCGCCCTGCAGGCCCGCCATCAGGATCACGGCGGGCGGCGTGACCGCGAGGTTCAGCTCGGCGGCCTTGCCTTCGTAGTCGCCGCCGATCACGGCGGTCAGTTCCTTCTGGACCACGCCGACGAGCGCCTGACCCGGCGACAGGCTGCTGATCACTTCCTCGCCGAGCGCCTTTTCCTTGACCTTGGCGATGAATTCGCGGACGACCGGCAACGCGACGTCGGCTTCGAGCAGCGCGAGACGCACCTCGCGGAGCATTTCCTGGGTGTTCGCCTCGGTAAGCCGGGCCTCGCCGCGCAGCGTCTTGACGACGCGCGCCATCCGTTGAGTGAGATTGTCGAGCATGGGGAGCGTTGGACAGTGGGGCCCGAAGGCGCAACGGAACCGAACAAAGGGAGCCGTCGCGGGGAGGGGGCCTAGTGTAAACTTCGAACATGGATATTGTACTGTATGCCCTCACCGCATTCCTGTACGGCGGCCTCGCCGTCGCAGGCTGGCGCACGCACCGCCAGGGCGCGACGCCGCTCGTCGCGAGCGTGCCGGCCGTGCCGGTTCCGGCGTCCGCTGCGTCGGGGATGAGCGCGGCCGGCCGCGCGCTGCTGTTCGCGGCGCTCGTCGCGCACGGCGTGCTGCTGCACATGACGATCTTCCCGCACGACGCGATGATCTTCGGGTTCGCGTTCGCGTTGTCGGCGATGTTCTGGCTCGGCGCCGGCATCTACTGGATCGAGAGCTTCTTCTTCCCGCTCGACAGCCTGCGCCTGCTGGTGCTGCCGCTGGCGTGCGGCGCGTCGCTGCTGCCGCTCGTGTTCGGCGGCGTGCGGGTGCTGCCTTATGCCGCGGCGCCGCTGTTCAAGATGCACTTCCTGATCGCGAACATCGCGTACGGCCTCTTTGCGATCGCCGCGCTGCACGCGGTCCTGATGCTGATGGTCGAGCGGCGCCTGCAGTCGCTGAGGAGCGGCGGGCGCGACGGTTCGACCGGCTGGATCGCGAGCTGGCTCGAAACGCTGCCGCCGCTGCTCACGCTCGAGAAGCTGCTGTTCCGCCTGATCGGCGCCGGCTTCGTGCTGCTGACGCTGACGCTCGCATCGGGGATCCTGTTCAGCGAGCAGGTCGATGCACGCGCGATGCGGCTCGATCACAAGACCGTGTTCGCGGTGCTGTCGTGGCTGATGTTCGGCGGCCTGCTGGTCGCCCGCAAGACGTCTGGCTGGCGCGGGCGCGGCGCCGCGCGCTGGGTGCTCGTGTCGTTCGCGGCGCTGCTGCTCGCGTATGTGGGCAGCCGGTTCGTTTTCGAGGTGCTGCTGCACCGCTCCGTGGTTTGAACGCAGGTTTCCGATGCGACAGATTCTTCTCCTGATTCTTCTTCTCTTCGCGGGCTCGTGGCTTGCGCGCAAGCTGCGCCAGGCCCAGGAGCAAGCGCAGGCGCGCACCGGCCGCGGTGACGGTGCCGACGCGCCCGGTCACGGCGGCGCGGGTGCGTCACGCCCGAACGGCGGCACGCGCTCGCTGCCCGAGCCGATGGTGCGCTGCGCGGAATGCGGCGTGCATGCGCCGAAGGGCGACGCCGTCGCCGCGGGCGGCGAATACTTCTGCAGCACCGACCATGCGCGGCGCCACGGCGCACGCGCGAGCGGCCACGACGCGCGATGAGCGACGCAGCGCCGCTGTCGGTAGACGCACACGGCTGGGTGCGCGAAGCGCGCCACGCGCCGTCGCCGAATTTCGAGGCGCGGCCCGCGGGCGCCGTGCCGACGCTCGTCGTCGTCCACAACATCAGCCTGCCACCCGGCGAGTTCGGCGGGGACGCGATCGAGTCGCTGTTCCTGAATCGCCTCGATTGCGATGCGCATCCCTATTACCAGAGCCATCTGCGCGACGTGCGCGTGTCCGCGCACTTCCTGATCCGCCGCGACGGCGAACTCGTGCAGTTCGTGTCGTGCGACGAGCGCGCATGGCATGCGGGCTCGTCGGAATTCTTCGGCCGGCCGCGCTGCAACGATTTCTCGATCGGCATCGAGCTCGAGGGCGCGGACGACGTGCCGTTCGACCCGGCGCAGTACGCGACGCTCGGCGTGCTCGCCCGCACGCTCGCCGCGCGCTACCCGATCGATGCGGTGGCCGGGCATTCCGACGTCGCGCCGGGCCGCAAGACCGACCCGGGTCCGCATTTCGATTGGCAACGCTTCGCAGGCGATGCCGGCTTTTCGGCCGAATACTTTCCTTTCCGTCAGCACTGAGCGCAGGGTTTTCGAGCCCGCGAAAAAAATTTTTCCGACCAATGCCTTGTCACGTCTGCGCCTGCGCGGGGCGGGGGTGATGTCAATACCTTCAGCGCAAATTATCCGTTTTGACCTCGTCCGAATGTCCACTATACTTGGTGCCAGTTGAGCGGTTCTGTACTAGATATAGTGTGTGTCGCAGGGGAAACCCGAGCGGCACCGGCCGGCGGCCAACGCCGGCGGACAGGGTTCTCAGGGCGGCGCGCCAGGGCCGGGCGGTCCGGGCGTCGCGATCAAGCGCAGCGAACTTCGACGGGGCAGGGGTACACATGACGAAGCACACGACCGGCTCGGTTGTCGCGCATCGACCGCACCGGCGTCCCCGCCGCATCGCTCGCCTCTTACCGCTCGCGCACTCCATCGCGCAGCGTTCGTTTTAATCCGCGGTTCTCTCCGCACCATCCAACACCAGGAGCTTTGCACATGCAAACCACCGACAACGCGACGTCCCAGTACGAGAGCGCCTCGAGCCGTCCGCTCGGCGGGACCGAACAGGGCGCGAAGGCGCTCGCGCCGCAGGCCACGTTCGCCGACTACAAGGTGATCCGCCGCAACGGCAGTGTGGTGTCGTTCGAGCCTTCGAAGATCGCGATCGCGGTGACCAAGGCTTTCCTGGCCGTCAACGGCGGGCAGGGCGCGGCATCGGCGCGCGTGCGCGAGCAGGTCGAGCAGCTCACGCACAACGTCGTGCGCGCGCTCGTGCGCAGCCGTCCGAACGGCGGTACGTTCCATATCGAAGACATCCAGGATCAGGTCGAACTGGCGCTGATGCGCGGCGGCGAGCATAACGTCGCGCGTGCGTACGTGCTGTATCGCGAGAAGCGCCACCTCGAGCGCCAGCATGCGGGCGAAGAAGCGGCCGCAGCGGGCGGCGAGGCGAGCGCGGGCATCAACGTCGTCGACAACGGCGTCACGCGCCCGCTCGACATGAACGCGCTGCGCGAGCTGATCGTGTCGGCATGCGCCGGTCTCGGCGCTGCGGTTAACCCTGAGCCGATCGTCGCGGAGACGGTGAAGAACCTGTACGACGGCGTGCCGATGAGCCAGGTCTACGACTCGGCGATCCTCGCGGCGCGCACGATGATCGAAAAGGATCCGGCGTACAGCCAGGTCACGGCCCGCATCCTGCTGCACACGATCCGCCGCGAGATCCTCGGCGAGGAAGTGCTCCAGGCCGAGATGGCGACCCGCTACACGGAATACTTCCCGCAGTTCCTGAAGCGCGGCGTCGATGCCGGCCTGCTCGACGACAAGCTGCTGCAGTTCGACCTGAAGCGTCTCGGCGAAGCGCTCGACGCGAACCGCGACCTGCAGTTCGGCTACCTCGGCCTGCAGACGCTGTACGACCGCTACTTCCTGCACGTCGAAGGCACCCGCATCGAAATGCCGCAGGCATTCTTCATGCGCGTCGCGATGGGCCTGTCGCTGAACGAGATCGACCGCGAAACGCGTGCGATCGAGTTCTACAACGTGCTGTCGAGCTTCGACTTCATGAGCTCGACGCCGACGCTGTTCAACTCGGGCACGCACCGCTCGCAGCTGTCGTCGTGCTACCTGACGACTGTCGCGGACGACCTCGACGGCATCTATGAAGCGCTGAAGGAAAACGCGCTGCTGTCGAAGTTCGCCGGCGGTCTCGGCAACGACTGGACACGCGTGCGTGCGCTCGGCTCGCATATCAAGGGCACGAACGGCAAGTCGCAAGGCGTGGTGCCGTTCCTGAAGGTCGTCAACGACACGGCCGTCGCGGTCAACCAGGGCGGCAAGCGCAAGGGCGCGGTGTGCGCGTACCTCGAATCGTGGCACCTCGACATCGAGGAGTTCCTCGAGCTGCGCAAGAACACCGGCGACGACCGCCGCCGCACGCACGACATGAACACGGCGAACTGGATTCCCGACCTGTTCATGAAGCGCGTGATGGAAGGCGCCGACTGGACGCTGTTCTCGCCGTCGACCTGCCCGGATCTCCACGACAAGTTCGGCGCGGAGTTCGAGGCGGCTTACACGGCTTACGAAGACAAGGTTGCGCGCGGCGAGATCAAGCTGTTCAAGAAGATCCCGGCGCAGCAACTCTGGCGCAAGATGCTCGGCATGCTGTTCGAAACGGGCCACCCGTGGATCACGTTCAAGGATCCGTGCAACGTGCGTTCGCCGCAGCAGCACGTCGGCGTCGTCCATTCGTCGAACCTGTGCACGGAAATCACGCTGAACACGAGCGACACCGAAATCGCGGTGTGCAACCTGGGCTCGGTGAACCTCGTCGCCCACCTGGTGAAGCAGGCCGACGGCAGCTACGCGCTCGACCACGACAAGCTCAAGCGCACGATCAGCGTCGCGATGCGCATGCTCGACAACGTGATCGACATCAACTACTACGCGGTGCCGAAGGCGCGTAACTCGAACCTGAAGCACCGTCCGGTCGGCATGGGCATCATGGGCTTCCAGGACTGCCTGCACCTGCTGCGCACGCCGTACGCGTCGGAAGCGGCGGTCGAGTTCGCCGATCGCTCGATGGAAGCGGTCTGCTACTACGCGTACTACGCGTCGACCGAGCTGGCCGAGGAACGCGGCCGCTACTCGAGCTACCGCGGTTCGCTGTGGGATCGCGGCATCCTCCCGCAGGACACGCTGAAGCTGCTGACGGAAGCACGCGGCGGTTACGTCGAGGTCGACACGTCGGAGTCGCTCGACTGGACGACGCTGCGCTCGCGGATCGCGGCACACGGCATGCGCAACTCGAACTGCGTCGCGATCGCGCCGACGGCAACGATCTCGAACATCATCGGCGTGTCGGCGTGCATCGAGCCGACCTTCCAGAACCTGTACGTGAAGTCGAACCTGTCGGGCGAGTTCACGGTGGTCAACGAGTACCTCGTTCGCGACCTGAAGGAACGCGGCCTGTGGGACGAAGTGATGGTCGCCGACCTGAAGTACTTCGACGGCATGCTGTCGCGCATCGACCGCATCCCGGCCGACCTCCGCGCGATCTACGCGACCGCGTTCGAAGTCGACCCGACGTGGCTGGTCGAAGCGGCATCGCGTCGCCAGAAGTGGATCGACCAGGCGCAGTCGCTGAACATCTACATGGGCGGCGCGTCGGGCAAGAAACTCGACGAGGTCTACAAGCTCGCGTGGCTGCGCGGTCTGAAGACGACCTACTACCTCCGCACGATGGCGGCGACGCACGTCGAGAAGTCGACGGTCGCGCACGGCGCGCTGAACGCGGTGCCGACGGGCGGTGCGGGCGGCTCGAGCAGCGGCGGCGCGCAAGGCGCGGCAGGCGGCTTCGGTGCGGCAGGTGGCGATGCATCGTCGGGCGCGGTCAATGCGGCAGCGGCGCTGGCGCCGGTCGAAGCAGACGGTCCGGTATGCACGATGCGTCCGGGCGATGCGGGTTTCGACGAGTGCGAAGCCTGCCAGTAACGCAGCGCGTATGACTTGGGGTTCGTGCGGCGCGCACGACAACCGATGGAGGTTGAAGTGTGCGCCGCTCTCAACTAAAAAAATGATAAGGAATCTGTAACGCGCCACTCGCGTTGCAGGCAGTGACGAGCGATCGAAACATCCCCGACGACGTCGCGTTTCGATCAGCGTTCGATACGTCGAGCGCACCTCGCGATACATGTGCGACACGCGTCGCGCTCTGCATGAACGACGATGCGTTGCTCAAAGTGTTGTATCGAGGTCGCAACGCGAATCGAAAAAAGGATTTTTCGTGAGCGAACCCTTTTATCGCTCAGGAAAAGATGGTACAAACCGTTCTAAATTGATGGTGAGAATTTATGCTCAACTGGGATGACGAGAAGACTGCCGTAACCCCCGCGAGCGGAGCGCAGCAGAACGCGTTGCGCACCTCCGCTGGGATGGCTGTCGGACTGCAGGCGACAGCGCCTGCCGCCCATCAGGTCCGCGACATTTTCGAAGGCGATCTCGCGGTGCCGCCGCAAGCATCGGCTGTTCCCGCTGCGGGTTCGGAAGCGCGGGTCAACGTTGCGGACAAGCGCATCATCAACGGCCAGACTGACGTCAATCAGCTGGTGCCGTTCAAGTACAAGTGGGCGTGGGAAAAGTATCTGGCCGGTTGCGCGAACCACTGGATGCCGCAGGAAATCAACATGTCCCGCGACATCGCACTGTGGAAGGACCCGAACGGTCTGACCGAGGACGAGCGCCGCATCGTCAAGCGCAACCTCGGCTTCTTCGTGACGGCCGATTCGCTCGCCGCGAACAACATCGTGCTCGGCACGTACCGCCACATCACGGCGCCCGAGTGCCGGCAGTTCCTGCTGCGCCAGGCGTTCGAAGAGGCGATCCACACGCACGCGTATCAATACATTGTCGAATCGCTCGGTCTCGACGAAGGCGAGATCTTCAACGCGTACCACGAGGTCACGTCGATCCGCGCGAAGGACGAATTCCTGATCCCGTTCATTCACACGCTGACGGATCCGGCCTTCAAGACCGGCACGCTCGAAGCGGACCAGAAGCTGCTGAAGTCGCTGATCGTGTTCGCCTGCATCATGGAAGGCCTGTTCTTCTATGTCGGCTTCACGCAGATCCTCGCGCTCGGCCGCCAGAACAAGATGACGGGTGCTGCAGAGCAATATCAGTACATCCTGCGCGACGAGTCGATGCACTGCAATTTCGGCATCGACCTGATCAATCAGATCAAGCTCGAGAACCCGCATCTCTGGACCGCGGAATTCCGCGCCGAGATCCGCGAGCTGTTCAAGCAGGCTGTCGAACTCGAATACCGCTACGCCGAGGACACGATGCCGCGCGGCGTGCTGGGTCTGAACGCGTCGATGTTCAAGAGCTATCTGCGCTTCATCAGCAACCGCCGTTGCCAGCAGATCGGCCTCGACCCGCTGTATCCGAACGAGGAAAACCCGTTCCCGTGGATGAGCGAGATGATCGACCTGAAGAAGGAACGCAACTTCTTCGAGACGCGTGTGATCGAGTATCAGACGGGCGGCGCGCTGTCCTGGGAATAACCCGCAGCAGCGAACCCGTCACATGATGTGAGCAGCCGGCGGCCTCTCGGCCCCGGCCCAAGGTTTAGGAGCAAGAACGCCTGATGCAAAGCATGCCCGGTGCCTTAACGGCCCAACGACATGATTGGCACTTTGCGAACCCTTCAGTGGGATGGGCAAACTTCCCTCCGGAAAAAGCGGACGGCCGTGTGGCGGTCCGCTTGATCAAGCGATTAGGGGTAGCGGCGCGAGGTGCGCCGGCTACCGACTTGATTTGGCGCGCGAGGCCATGGGGTCACGCGCGCCATACCGTATTCATTAGCGTAAGCGCGCGGTATCCGCGTACGCCGATGAATAGCCCGCTTCGAAGCGCACGTGCTGAACAGCGTCCGCGGGAAGCGGGTTTTGACGAAGGGTGTAGTTTGAACTGACTCTCATCTGAACCTGAAGGAGAACAACATGGCTACTGCCAAGAAAAAACCGGCTGCGAAGAAGGTTGCTGCCAAGAAGACCGTTGCGAAGAAGGCTGCTCCGGCCAAGAAGGCTGCCGCGGTGAAGAAGGTTGCTGCAAAGAAGGTCGCGGTGAAGAAGGTTGCCGCGAAGAAGGCAGCACCGGCGAAGAAGGCCGCTGCGAAGAAGGTCGCGGCCAAGAAGGTCGCAACGAAGAAGGTTGCAGCCAAGAAGGTCGCTGCCAAGAAAGTCGCGGTAAAGAAGGTTGCCGCGAAGAAGGCAGCACCGGCGAAGAAGGCCGCTGCGAAGAAGGTTGCAGCCAAGAAGGTCGCAACGAAGAAGGTTGCTGCGAAGAAGGCAGCACCGGCGAAGAAGGCTGCTGCAAAGAAGGCCGCGCCGGCGAAGAAGGCTGCCGCTAAAAAGGCAGCGCCTGCGAAGAAGGCCGCTGCGAAGAAGGCTGCGCCTGCCAAGAAGGCTGCCCCTGCGAAGAAGGCTGCCGCACCGAAGGCTGCTGCCCCGGCGAAGAAGGCTGCTGCTCCGAAGAAGGCCGTCGTGAAGAAGGCTGCACCGGCAACCACCGCGTCGACCGCATCGGTTGCGCCGGCATCGGGCGTGAAGACCGCGCTCAACCCGGCAGCGGCATGGCCGTTCCCGACCGGCAGCCGTCCGTAATCGCGGCTGGCCAGTACCACCCGGACACTCATGCGGTGTCCGTGGGTTGAGTAGCGCTACTCAATCGATCCCGCCATCTGGCTCAGGTGGCGGGATTTTTTTCGTCCGTATTCATCGAAGCGCCGACCCGCGGCCGGCAGCGAATGGCGGACGAAAAAAAACGCATGTGCAGCTTCGCACATGCGTTCGACCGCGGCTTGCGCCGCGTGCTGAGGATGCTCGTTAGTGCGTGACGCGCGTGACGCCGCCGCTCGACAGCAGTCGCACACGCTCGCCGGCGCGGAACATTTCGCCGCTTGCCGCCTGCGTGATCGAGCGCAGGTCGCCGTTATCGAGGCGCACGGTGATTTCGACACCGTTCGCCGTGCCGAGGTTTTCGCCGACCGCGTTGCCCGCGACCGCGCCGACGAGGCCGCCCGCGATGGCCGTCAGGATCGACCCCTTGCCGCCGCCGATCGCGCTGCCCGCGACCGCGCCGAGCGCGCCGCCGCCGAGCGTGCCGATCGCGCTGCCGCCGCCGTCGGACTGGATGCGCACCGCGCGGACGCTTTCGACCGTGCCCATGCGGACGGTCTGCTCGCGCTGCGCCTGGCCGACGCTATAGACATCCGCCGAGCCCGGCGCCGTGAAGCAGCCGGCGAGCGTCAGCGTGGCGGTCAGCATGGCCGCGAGCGTGAGGGTTTTTTTGGTCAACATCTTTGCTCTCCCACAATATTCATTTGAGACTGTACCCGAAGGCAGCCTCGAAGCGCGCGTCGATTTCGGCGCGCGTCAGTGCGTAAGTCTGGGGCCCCTGGTGGGCAATCTTGATCGAGCCCATCAGGCTCGCGAGGCGGCCCGTGGTTGCCCAGTCGAGGCCGTTCTCGATGCCGTACAGCAGGCCGCCCCGGAAGGCGTCGCCGCAGCCGGTCGGATCGACGACACGTTCTGCTTGCACGACCGGAATCTGTTCTTCGCCGTTTTTGTGAAGAATAGTCGAGCCGTGCTCGCCGCGCGTGATGATCAGCGCCTGAACCCGGCTGGCGATGTCCTGTTCGGACCAGCCCGTCTTGTCGCTGACGAGCTTGCCCTCGTAGTCGTTGACCGCGACGAAGGTCGCGAGTTCAATGATGCGGCGCAGCGTCGCACCGTCGAACAGCGGCAGGCCCTGGCCCGGATCGAAGACGAACGGGACGCCGGCCTTCGCGAACTGCTCGGCGTGCTGGACCATCCCGTCGAAGCCGTCCGGCGCGACGATGCCGAGCTTCACGCCCGCCACTTCGTCCGCGCGGTTCAGGTGCGACACCATCATCGCGCCCGGGTGGAATGCGGTGATCTGGTTGTTGTCGAGATCGGTCGTGATCATGGCCTGCGCGGTGTGCGTTTCGGGCACCACGCGCACGCTGGCCTTCGACAGGCCGAGGCTGTCGAGACGCTCGAGATAGCGATCGGCGTCGTTCGCGCCGACCGTCGCCATGATGCGCGCGTCGCCGCCGAGCATGTGCAGCGCGTAAGCGATGTTCCCCGCGCAACCGCCGAATTCGCGACGCATCGTCGGCACGAGGAAGCTCACGTTCAGAAGGTGAACCTGGTCGGGCAGGATGTGCTCGCGAAACCGGCCTTCGAAGGTCATGATGTTGTCGTAGGCGAGCGAGCCGCAAATCAGCGTAGTCAAGGCGTGCGTTCCTGTAGAGAGCAAAGGGGAGCGGCCACCCGGCCGGCGCGCGCAGGCCGTCCGGCTTCGCGCGGCAGGGCGGGTGGCAGCGGATTACTTCAGTGCGGCGAGTGCTGCGTCGTAGTTCGGCTCGTCCTTGATCTCGTCGACGAGTTGCGCATGGATCACCTTGTCCTGGGCGTCGAGCACGACGACCGCGCGGGCCGTCAGGCCGTTCAGCGGGCCGCTCGTCACGTCGACGCCATAGGCGTTCGCGAAGGCGCGGCCGCCGCGGAACGTCGAAGCCGTCACGACGTTCGCGAGGCCTTCGGTCGTGCAGAAGCGCGTGGCGGCGAACGGCAGGTCGCCCGACACGACGACCACGACCGTGTTGTCGAGCGACGACGCGGCTTCGTTGAACTTGCGGGTCGACGTCGCGCAGGTCGGCGTGTCGAGGCTCGGGACGATGTTCAGCACCTTGCGCTTGCCGGCGAAGCTGGCGAGCGACAGATCGGCGAGGTCCTTGCCGACCAGCTTGAAGTCGGGGGCTTGCGAGCCGACGGCCGGGAACGTGCCGGCGAGATCGATCGGGTTGCCACCCAGCGTAACTTTGCTCATGTTCGTGCTCCGAAATAGCGCGCCGCTGCGGCGCGCGGGTTGAGACGGCGCGCATGCGCGCGCCGCGGGGCGTCACGGATAGAAGATCTGGACGCGGAAATTCGAGGCGGGCGTGCCGTTCGTGTCGAGGCGGACGACCATCGTCTGCGTCGTGCCGGGCGGCAGCCCGGCGTCGATCGGCGTGCCCGGGCGCACGTAGTCGCGCGGCGCGAGCACGCGGCGCACGGTCACGTGATTCGTGTCGTCGAGCAGCGTCAGCTCGAGCGACGGATAGGCGAGCGCGACGCGGTAGCGGTTCGTCAGCGGTACCTTCAGCTCGAGCGTGCGCGGGCCGTCGATCTGGCGCAGGTCGGTCGCGTCGAGCCGCAGGCCGTCGATCGCGCGCGGCGGCGTGAGTCTGCAGCCGAGCGGCACGCACGCCTGCCGGAACCAGCCCTGCGTGGCGGGCCAGTAGATCATTACGGTTTCGCGCTGCCACCACGCGAGCTGCGCGACGAGCAGCACCACGAGCGCCGCGGCGACGAGCCCGCCGAAAAAGCCGCCGAGCATCCCGCGTCGCTGCGGTGCGCCTGTCTCCCGCGTCTCGCGCGTCACCGCGAAATGCGGGCGGTCGTCATCGGTCAGTGCGGCGGGGAAGGGTATGGCCGGTTGGACGACCGGTTGGATGTCCGGTTCGGCGGCCGGTTCGCTGGCGGCCGCGGTCGGTGCGGGCGCGCGTTCGTCGGCGTGGATGTCGGGTCCGGATTCGGGTGCTGATTCGGCTTGCGCCGGCCTGAACGCGAAGCGCGGTTCACGCGGTGCATGCTCGTCGTCGGGCACCGCGAAGCGCGCGTTGCCCACCGGTTCGGCGGGCTCCGCTGCGGCTGGTTCGGCCGACGGCGTGTGCGCGACGAAGCGCGGTTCGCGCAGGTCGGGCTCGGCAGTGGGCGCGGCGAACGATGTGCCCGACGCGTCGGTTTCGTGCAGCGTCGCGTCCGGCTCGGCCGCTTGCGTGTGCGCGGCGTGCAGCTCGGCGGGGACGGAGGCGATCGGTGCGGGGGTACCGGAAAGGCGCACGACACCGGCTTCCATGGCCGGCAGCGCGAGCGGCACCAGCGGCTTGGCGCGCACGGTCTGCACCGTGTGCTGCAACGATGGATCGACGCCGGCATCGAGCCACGGCGCCCACATGTCCCAGCCTTCCGGCTTGTAGTCGATATCGGACGCAGGCTCGACCGGGGCGTCGGTGGCGAAGAGCCGCGGGGGTGCGGCGTCCGGTTGCGGGGCGGCGGCGTGCGGCCCGGCCGGTGCCGCTTCGGTCAGCGCCGGGTCGGGCTGCCGCGCCGGATCAGGTACGAGCGACTGCGAGGCGTTGAAGACCTGCTGGCAGTGTCCGCAGCGCACGAGCCCGTCATGCAGCGAGAGCTGTTCCTGCTGCAGCCGGAAGACGGTTTCGCAATGAGGGCAGCGCGTCGCAAGAAGCATGTCGAGCCGGGCGGCCTGCTGGCCAGAGTGAAGGACAGCGCTATTCTAATGGCTTTCGCGCCGGGTTCCGGCGAGGCACACCCAACCTTCGTGTTCGCGCCAGACCGAGATGTCGACGTAGCGTGCATAGACGGCCGCGACTTCGTCCGCCTGGCGCGCGAGCACGCCCGACAGCGCGATGCGCCCGCCCGGTTTCACCTTCGATGCGAGCATCGACGCCATCAGCTTCAGCGGGTTCGACAGGATGTTCGCGACGACGATGTCGAATTCGCCGGCCGGGCACGCGTCGGGCAGCCCGTACGTGACTTCCGCGTGGTTGCGTTCGCTGTTCTGCCGCGCCGACTCGACCGCCTGCGGATCGATGTCGATGCCCACCACGGGGTTCGCCCCGCATTTGCGCGCGAGGATCGCGAGAATGCCCGAGCCGCAGCCGTAGTCGAGGACCGACTGGCCCGGCTTCACCGACTGTTCGAGCCATTCCATGCACAGGCGCGTGGTCGGGTGGCTGCCGGTGCCGAACGCGAGACCGGGGTCGAGTTCGAGGATCAACGCGTCGGGGTCGGGCGCGTCGTGCCACGACGGCACGACCCAGATGCGCTCGCCGATCGGAATCGGCTCGAATTGCGACTGCGTGAGCCGCACCCAGTCCTGTTCCTCGACTTCGCGCACGTCGAACTTCGGGGTTTCGGTGACGCCGATGTCGTTCACGGCCGCCGCAAGCAGCACGGCCGGCTCGTGATCGGGCGACAGCAGCGCGATCACGCGCGAGTGCTGCCACGCGGTGCGATCGGGAACCAGGCCGGGCTCGCCGAAGAGCGGCTGTTCGTCGGGCGTGTCGGCGTCGGCGTCTTCGACGGACACCGACAGCGCGCCGAGTTCGAGCAGCGCGTCGGACAGCGCCTCCGCATGCTCACGGGCCAGTTCGACGACGAGTTCGCGATAGCTCATGCTTACGCTTCTTCCGGTGCGACCTGCTGCTTCTGGGCGAGCCGGTGTTCGAGGTAGTGGATGCTGGTGCCGCCTTCGACGAACTTCGAGTCGATCATCAGCTCGCGGTGCAGCGGAATGTTCGTGTGGATGCCTTCGACGACCATTTCCGACAGCGCGATGCGCATCCGGCGGATCGCCTGGTCGCGTGTCGCGCCGTAGGTGATCAGCTTGCCGATCATCGAATCATAGTTCGGCGGCACGAAATAGCCATTGTACGCATGCGAGTCGACGCGCACGCCGGGGCCGCCCGGCGTATGCCACGACGTGATCCGGCCCGGCGACGGCGTGAACTTGAACGGATCTTCCGCGTTGATCCGGCATTCGATCGCATGTCCGCGGAACTGGATGTCGCGCTGGCGCAGCGCGATCTTCTCGCCGGCCGCGATGCGGATCTGTTCCTGCACGATGTCGACGCCCGTGATCATCTCGGACACCGGGTGCTCGACCTGCACGCGCGTGTTCATCTCGATGAAGTAGAACTCGTTGTTCTCGTACAGGAATTCGAACGTGCCCGCGCCGAGGTAGCCCATCTTCTTGCACGCGTCCGCGCAGCGGTCGCCGATGCGCTCGATCAGGCGGCGCGGAATGCCGGGCGCCGGCGCTTCCTCGATCACCTTCTGGTGACGGCGCTGCATCGAGCAGTCGCGCTCGCCGAGCCAGATCGCGTTCTTGTGTGCGTCGGACAGCACCTGGATTTCGATGTGGCGCGGGTTCTCGAGGAACTTCTCCATGTACACCTGCGGGTTGCCGAACGCACGGCCGGCTTCCTCGCGGGTCATGTTGACCGCGTTGACGAGCGCGGCCTCGGTGTGCACGACGCGCATGCCGCGCCCGCCGCCGCCGCCCGCCGCCTTGATGATGACCGGATAGCCGATCGTGCGCGCAATCTTGACGATCTCCTTCGGATCGTCCGGCAACGCGCCTTCCGAGCCCGGCACGCACGGTACGCCGGTCTTGATCATCGTCTGCTTCGCGGTGACCTTGTCACCCATCATGCGGATCGTTTCCGGGCGCGGCCCGATGAACGTGAAGCCCGACTGCTCGACGCGCTCCGCGAAATCGGCGTTCTCCGACAGGAAGCCGTAGCCGGGGTGAATCGCTTCGGCATCGGTGACTTCCGCGGCGCTGATCAGCGCGGGCATGTTCAGGTAGCTCAGGTTCGACGGGGCGGGGCCGATACAGACGGCTTCGTCCGCGAGGCGCACGTACTTGGCTTCCTTGTCGGCTTCCGAGTAGACAACCACCGTCTTGACGCCGAGTTCGCGGCACGCGCGCTGAATGCGCAGCGCGATTTCACCGCGGTTGGCAATGAGGATTTTTTCAAACATAGCGAGTATTCGTCTCTTCGAGGGGCGCGCGAACGGCGCCTGGCGAGCATCGGCGGCGCGCGGCCGGCAGGGCCGCGCGGCGGACTTAGCCGATCACGAAAAGCGGCTGGCCGTATTCGACGGCCTGGCCGTTCTCGACGAGGATTTCCTTGACCACGCCGGCCTTGTCCGACTCGATCTCGTTGAGCAGCTTCATCGCTTCGATGATGCAGATCGTCTGGCCTTCCTTGACCGTGTCGCCCACCTGGACGAACGGGTCGGCGCCCGGCGACGGCGCGCGATAGAACGTGCCGACCATCGGCGACGTCACGACGTGGCCCTGCGGGACGGCCGGTGCGGCTGCCGCGGCGCCCGCGGCCGGCGCGGCGGCGCCGTCGGTCGGCAGCGCGGCCGACGGAGCGGGCGCGCTGACCTGCGGGGCAAACCCAGCCGTCTGCTGCACGTAGACCGGCGGCGCGTTCTTGACGATGCGCACCTTGCCTTCACCTTCCGTGACTTCCAGCTCGGAGATGCCGGATTCGGAAACGAGGTCGATCAGAGTTTTCAGCTTACGAAGATCCATCGGGAATTCCCCTTTCAATACGTGAAAGCGCCGGTTAGGAGCCGGCGCTGAATCTAGATCGCGAAATCAGCCGCGCGACGCGCCTTGCAGCTTGTCCAGCGCGTACTCGAGCGCGTACAGATAACCTTTCCAGCCGAGCCCGCAGATGACGCCTTCGGCCTGGTCGGAAAAGTAGGAGTGGTGCCTGAACGCTTCACGGCGGTGCACGTTCGACAGGTGAATCTCGACGAACGGGATGCCTACGCCGGCGATCGCGTCCCGGATCGCGACGCTGGTGTGCGTATACGCGGCGGGATTGATCAGGATGAAATCGGTCTGTTCCTCCCGCGCGGCCTGGATGCGGTCGACGAGCGCGCCTTCATGGTTGCTCTGGAACGACGACAGCTCGGCGCCGGCTTCCTGCGCCCGCGCGGCAAGCGCCTGATCGATCTGCGCGAGCGTGACGCGGCCGTACACCTCCGGTTCCCGGGTGCCGAGAAGGTTCAGGTTGGGGCCGTGCAGCACCAGCAATCGTGTCATGGTCGCTTCTATTTCTGCGGAATTGCGCGAACTTTAGCGCTATTTAGAGAAATTTGTCTAGTTTTGCCGAACGGCCAGCCGCACCGGACCTGCAAGAATTACCGGCAGGACCGCAAAGTATCAGCGAATTTCCGTGAAATTGCGGCGATCGACGCACAAATCGCGGCCAACGTGCGCGTCGTCGTTCAGGACGATCACAGCGCGTCGAGGGCCTTTCTCAGCTCGGCCGGCTGGATTTGTCCTAATTTTGTCTCGCGAATCTTGCCGGTTTCGTCGATGACGACCGTAAACGGCAGCGCGCCGGCCGTATTTCCGAAATTACGGGCTAGATCGGCGCCCGCATAACCGCTGACGAAAACCGGATAGTCGACCTTCACCTTCTGGAGAAAGTTCTTCACGTTCTGGTCGGAATCGACGCCGATCCCGATGAAGCGGACGCCTTTCTGCTTGTATTGATGCGACAGCGCGACGAGCTCCGGCATTTCCTCGACGCACGGGCCACACCACGACGCCCAGAAATTGACCACGACCTTCTGGCCCTTGAAGGCGGCGAGCGACGCCGGCTTGCCATCGACGCCGGTCAGCGACGCGGCCCACAGCTGGTCGACCGGGTTGCCCTGCGCGGCGGGCGCCGCGACGGCGACGCCGTCATCGGCGCTGCCGCCGCGGAACCAATGGCCGGCGGCGAGCCCGCCGGCGACGGCGGCGGCCGCGACCACCGCGAGCGCCAACATGCGTTTCGTCATCATCGTTGAATCATTCCGGTTCGGAAGGAGCGTTGCTGGCCTCGAGCAGCGCGCGCAATGCGGTGGCGTCCGCGCGCGCGACCCGGCCGCGCGCGTCGGCCTTGACCGCGCCGCGCAGGTCGTCGCTCGCGTAGAGCGCGACGTGAATGCCGATCGCGTCCATGTCGCGCCGCGGGCGCCACAGGAAGCTGAGCGTCTCGACGTCGGCGCGGCCGGCGAAATGTCGCGTCTCGGACACGTCGTACTGAACGTTCTGGTTCAGCAGGTAGATCGCGACGTCCTTCGGGTTGTCGGTGAATATCTGCAAATGGATGTCCGAATGCTCGTTCGCGGTGCCGTGCAGCACCGCGCCCGTCACATACGGATTGAACTCGGCGAGCCGGCGCATCCAGTCGAGCGCGAGCTCGCGCAGGCGGCGCAGTTCGTCCGGCTGCGTGTCGCTCTGGAACAGCGCGAGGTACTCGCGCAGTTCTTCCTCGATCAGATCGTTATCCGGCAGCCATTCGCCGGCAACACGCGCATCGCCGAACAGCTGGCGCGCGGCCTTGCGCTTCGCGCTGGCGTAATCGAGGCCGTCCTCCGCGATCAGGCGGGCGGCGGACTGGGCGATTTCCTCGCGGACGCGCCGCGGGTCGACAAGAGGTTTGCGAGACATGATCCGGCAATCATACTCGATCGCCGTCGCGCCCGAACGCGGTGCCGGTGCGTGCCGGGCAGCATCCCCGATCCGCCGTTCGGGCCGCCGGGCACGGCGGGGCGTCAGTTACAATGGCGGTCTTTGTGTCGCGGCGAAAGTCGTTGGCCGGGCGGCCTGTCCGGCGTGCCGCAGACCTTCCTTTCCGAATCGACGGCGCCCGGCGGCGCGAAAGCATTCATCTATGCACATCCACATTCTTGGCATCTGCGGCACCTTCATGGGCGGTCTTGCCGTGCTCGCGCGCGAGGCGGGCCACACGGTGACGGGTTGCGACGCGGGCGTCTATCCGCCGATGAGCACGCAGCTCGAGGCGCAGGGCATCACGCTGATCGAGGGCTACGGCGCCGAGCAGATCGACCTGAAACCCGACCTGTTCGTGATCGGCAACGTCGTCACGCGCGGCAACCCGCTGATGGAGGCGATCCTCGATCGCGGCCTGCCTTACGTATCCGGCCCGCAATGGCTCGGCGAGCACGTGCTGGCCGGCAAGTGGGTGCTGGCGGTCGCGGGCACGCACGGCAAGACGACCACGTCGTCGATGCTCGCGTGGCTGCTGGAAGATGCCGGCCTGAACCCGGGCTTCCTGATCGGCGGCGTGCCGCTGAATTTCGGCGTGTCGGCGCGGCTGACCGATTCGAGCTTCTTCGTGATCGAGGCCGACGAATACGATACGGCGTTCTTCGACAAGCGCTCGAAGTTCGTCCACTACCGGCCGCGCACCGCGGTGCTCAACAATCTCGAATTCGATCACGCGGACATCTTCCCGGATCTCGCCGCGATCGAAACGCAATTCCATCATCTCGTACGCACGGTGCCGGGTGTCGGCCGGCTCGTGACCAACGGCCGTTCCGACGCGCTGGAGCGCGTGCTCGCGCGCGGCTGCTGGAGCGAGGTCGAGCGCTTTGGCGTCGACGGCGGCTGGCAGGCGCTGCCGGCCGAGGACGGCGTGCCGGTCGACGAACGGTTCGCGGTGTATTCGCAGTCGGAGCGCGTCGGTGAAGTCGCGTGGCAGGTGCAGGGCGACCACAACCGGATGAACGCGCTCGCGGCGATCGCCGCCGCGCGCCACGTCGGCGTGCCGCCCGCCCAGGCCGCCGAATCACTCGCATCGTTTCGCAACGTGAAGCGGCGCATGGAAGTGCGCGGCAGCATCGACGGCGTGACCGTGTACGACGACTTCGCGCACCATCCGACCGCGATCGAAACCACGATCGCCGGCCTTCGCGCGCGCATCGGCCATCAAAATTCCCGCATTCTCGCGGTGCTTGAGCCGCGCTCGAACACGATGAAGCTCGGCGTGATGAAGGCGCAACTGCCGGCCAGCCTCGCGGACGCCGATCTGGTGTTCGGCTATGGCGCGCCTGCCGGGCGCGACGTGCTCGGCTGGAACTTGGCCGACGCGCTCGCGCCGCTCGGCGACAAGGCGCGTGCGTTCGACGATCTTCATCTGCTGGTGAAGTCGGTCGTCGAGGCCGCGCGCCCGGGCGACCACGTGCTGGTGATGAGCAACGGCGGCTTCGGCGGCGTGCACCAGAAGCTGCTCGACGCGCTCGGGAGCCGCGCGTGATCCTGTACCTGCACGGGTTCCGGTCGTCGCCGGAGTCGCAGAAGTCGCGGCTGCTCGCCGCGCGCATGGCCGAGCTCGGCCGCACGCACGAATGGCGCTGCCCGTCGCTGTCGGTGTCGCCGCTCGAGGCGATCGCCGTGGCGGAAGCCGAGGTGGCCGGGGCGCGCGACGTGACGGTGATCGGCAGCTCGCTCGGCGGCTACTACGCGACCTGGCTGGCGGAAAAGCACGGCTGGAAGGCGGTGCTGCTGAATCCGGCGATCGTGCCGCAACGCGATCTCGAACAATATCTGGGCGAACAGCCGTTGTGGCATGGCGGCGGGTCGATCGTCGTCGAACGCCGTCACCTGCAGGAGCTCGATGCGCTGCGCGTGCCGGCGATTTCGCGGCCCGAGCGCTACTATCTGTTCGCGGCGACGGGCGACGAAGTGCTGGACTACCGCGAGATGCTCGCCCATTACCCGGGCGCGAAAACGCGCGTGATCGAAGGCAGCGATCACGGAATCAGCGAATTTGCCGACTATGTCGACGACGTTCTCGCTTTTTGCGACGACACGACGTCATGAGCCCGGCGTCATGCCGATCGAATTCCCATCATCATGCGGCGCCGCCGATGCGGCGCCCGGCAGTCTGAACGAGAGTACTGAGTGAACGTTTTCTTCGAGGAATCGGGCAGTTTCAAGGCGGGCAGCGTGCTGTCGCGCCAGGGCGACGCATTTCAGGTCGAGTTGCCCGGCGGGCGGCGGGCGAAGGTGCGCGCGAAAGACGTGCTGATCGAATTCGAGAAGCCGGCCGCGAGCGAACTGATGCAGGAAGCCGACACGGCCGCGCAGCAGATCGACCTGGATTTCCTGTGGGAATGCGCGCCGGCGGAGGAATTCACCTACACGGCGCTGGCCGCGGAATACTTCGGCGCGACCTACGGTGCGGTCGAGCGCGCGGCGCTGGTGCTGCGGCTGCACGGCTCGCCCGTCTACTTCCGCCGCAAGGGGCGCGGCCAGTACCAGCGCGCGCCGGAAGACCAGCTCAAGATGGCGCTCGCGTCGCTCGAGCGCAAGCGCCAGCAGGCGCTCGTCCAGGTCCAGTATGAAGAGGAGCTGAAGGCCGGCAAGCTGCCGGAGGCGTTCGCGGGCAAGGTGCTCGGGCTGCTGACGCGGCCGGACAAGAATTCGATCGAATACAAGGCGCTCGAGGCGGCGGCCGGCGCGCGCGGCGTGTCGCCGGCGCGGCTGATGCTCGACTGCGGCGGCGTCGCGTCGGCGCGTGCGCTGCACGAGGCGCGCTTCCTCGCGGAATTCTTCCCGCACGGCACGGGCTTTCCGCCCGTCACGGTCGGCCCGCTGCCGGACGACCTGCCGCGCGCGGACGTCGAGGCGTTCTCGATCGACGACGTCACGACGACCGAAATCGACGACGCGTTCTCGGTCGAGCACCTGGCCGACGGTCGCGTGCGGATCGGCGTGCACATCGCGGCGCCGGCGCTCGGCATCGTGCGCGGCGACGCGGTCGATGCGATCGCGCGTACGCGCCTGTCGACCGTCTATATGCCGGGCGACAAGATCACGATGCTGCCGGACGACGTCGTCGACGTGTTCACGCTGAAGGAAGGCGACTACCGCCCGGCGCTGTCGCTGTACATCATCGTCAACCGCGAGACGCAGGACATCGTCGCGAACGAGACGCGCGCCGAACTCGTGTTCGTGAAGAGCAACCTGCGCCACAACACGCTCGACGAGCTCGTCAACGAAGAGACGCTCGCGGCCGGCACCGGCGACTACCCGCACAAGGACGACATCGCCGTGCTGTGGCCGCTCGCGCAGGCGCTGTTCGAGAAGCGCCAGGTCGCGCGCGCGGGCTATGGCCTGAAGCGCGAGGTGCAGCGCAACACCGACTACAACTTCTACGTCGAAGGCGAGCACGTGACGATCACGCCGCGTCGCCGCGGGTCGCCGCTCGACCTGATCGTGTCGGAGCTCGCGATCCTCGCGAACTCGACGTGGGGCGCGTTCCTGCACGATCACACGGTGCCGGGCATCTACCGCTCGCAGCGCGGCTTCGGCGCACCGGGCCCGAAGCGCACGCGGATGCAGACGACGGCCGCGCCGCACGAAGGCCTCGGCGTCGCGCAGTACGCGTGGAGCACGTCGCCGCTGCGCCGCTACGTCGACCTCGTGAACCAGTGGCAGCTGCTCGCGTGCGTGCAGCACGGCGTCACCGCGAAGCTCGCCGCGCCGTTCAAGCCGAAGGACGCCGACCTGTACGCGGTCGTGCAGGGCTTCGACGACACCTATACCGCGTACGCCGACTACCAGCGCCGGATGGAATACTTCTGGTGCCTGCGCTGGCTTGCGCAGGAGCAGAAGAAGCAGGTCGTCGCGAGCGTCGTGAAGGGCGATCTCGTGCGTCTCGAGGAAATTCCGCTGCTGCTGCACGTGCCGGGGCTCGGCGTGCATGCGCGCGGCACGCGCGTGCTGCTCGACGTGATGTCGCTCGACGAGCTGACGATCGAGGCGTCGGTGCGACTGCTGAACGTGCTCGACGCGCCGACCGTGACGAGCGGCGAGGCGGCCGACGACGAAGACGAAACCGAAGGCGGCGACGACACGCTGGTCGATGCGGAAGACGCGTCGGCGCAAACCGAGGCCGAAGCGCTGGCCGAATCGGACGGCGCGGTGGCCGAAGGCGGCGATGCCGCGACCGGCAACGGCCAGGCAAGCGAAGAGGGGCGCGCATCATGACCGCGATCGCGCCGACGAGCGGCGCCGACCGCTACGTTGTGTTCGGCAACCCGGTGGCGCACAGCAAGTCGCCGTTCATCCACGCGCAGTTCGCCGCGCAGACGGGCGAGGCGATCACTTACGAGCACCGGCTCGCGCCGGTCGACGGCTTCGAGGCCGCCGTGCGCGCGTTCGTCGCCGAAGGCGGGCGCGGCGCGAACGTCACCGTGCCGTTCAAGCTCGACGCGCATGCGCTCGCCGACACGCTGTCGCCGCGCGCGGCGGCGGCCGGCGCGGTAAACACGCTGCGTTTCGACGCCGACGGCCGCATCCACGGCGACAATACCGACGGTGTCGGCCTCGTGCGCGACATCGAATCGAATCTCGGCGTGTCGCTCGCAGGCGCGCGCATCCTGCTGCTCGGCGCGGGCGGCGCCGCCCGCGGTGTCGTGCTGCCGATGCTCGAGCGCGCGCCGCTGTCGATCACGATCGTGAACCGCACCGCAAGCAAGGCCGAGACGCTCGTCGGCCAGTTCGCGCAGGCCGCGCACGATGCGGGCTGCGTGCTGGCGGGCGGTGGCCCGGACACCGTCCGTGCCGAACCGTACGACGTGATCGTTAACGCGACGGCCGGCAGTCTCGATGCGGCGCTGCCGGAGTGCGACGATGCCGCGTTCGGCGCGGGCACGCTGGCCTACGACATGATGTACGGCGCGCAGCCGACCGTGTTCATGCAGCATGCGGCGTCGCTCGGCGCGCGCACGGCCGACGGTCTCGGCATGCTGGTCGAGCAGGCGGCCGAATCGTTCTTCATCTGGCGCGGCGTGCGACCGGACGGCGCACCCGTGCTGGCCGCGCTGCGCCAGGCGCTCGCGGCGGCCTGAGCGGAGCGCGGCAGGTGGCGGCGGTAAGCGGCACGCGGCGCACACGCGCGGTCAGCCCGACCCGCTGGATCGTCTATGCGGGTTCGGTGTTCGCGGGCGCGTGGCTCGCGACGCAGCTGTTCTATCTCGTGCAGATCGCGCTGTGGTCGTTCATCAATCCCGGTTCGACCGCGTTCATGCGTACCGACGCATGGTGGCTGTCGCGCGACAAGCCGCCCGCGCAGGTCCAGCACCAGTGGGTGCCGTACGACCAGATCTCGCGCAACCTGAAGCGCGCGCTGATCGCGTCGGAGGATTCGACCTTCGCGACCAACAACGGCTACGACGTCGACGCGATCCTGCAGGCGTGGGAGAAGAACAAGGCGCGCGGCCGGATCGTCGCGGGCGGCTCGACGATCACGCAGCAGCTCGCGCGCAACCTGTTCCTGTCGCGCGAGAAAAGCTACATCCGCAAAGGGCAGGAGCTGATCATCACGTGGATGCTCGAGACGGTGCTCGACAAGGAGCGGATCTTCGAGATCTACCTGAATTCGGTCGAATGGGGCCGCGGCGTGTACGGCGCCGAGGCTGCCGCACGCTATTACTACCGAATTCCCGCGAGCCGGCTCGGCGCCTGGCAATCGGCGCGCCTCGCGGTGATGCTGCCGAAGCCGCGCTGGTTCGACGCGCACCGCGGCTCGGCCTACCAGGCGCAGCGCGCGGCCGTCATTGCCCGCCGGATGGGCGCGGCCGAGCTTCCGCAATCGCAGTGAGGCAGTGAGCGGCGCGCTCGCGCCGTTGCATTGTCCGTTCCGTCGCCGGCGCGCGATTGGTGCGATGCAGCGCATGCATATCGCCCGGATTTCGGGTCGCATTGTCTAGACGAAACCGTCTATTTCGCTTTACTGAGCAATCCCCGCAGCCGCACGGTTTTGTTTGCCGATATGGCACGAAATCCGCGCGGTTTCTCCGTTTCAACGGTCACGCGTCACCCGCTGAAAGCCGGCTGAAAAACGATGGTGTGCGAATCGAAGCATTCCTGAAAGGTGTGCGCCGCACCGACCTTCGCTCGAATATTTCCAAATTTTTCAAAGCCGACCCGCTCGCGTATATTGGCCAGCGCCTCGGCTTATCGGCCGCAATCGAGGCGGGGGGCGGCGTACCCGGCTGCTCGACACAAAAAACATTCGAGAGAAGGAAAGCAACGATGCCAGCGAGCAAAGCGAAGCTGTTGTTGGGAGTTGTGTTCTCTTCGCTGATTCTGACGGCCTGCAACGACGACGTGACGTCGTCCGCCGCAACAGGTGCCGCCAACTCAGCCGATCCCGCCGCTCAGGTGGACAGGCCGTACAACGATCCCAACAGTTATTCGTCGAGCGCGACCGCGTCGCTCGACGCGTCCGCCGCGGTCGAGAAGGCCGCCGTCACCCATCACCAGATCACGCTGAACGGCCAGACGATCCGCTACACGGCCACCGCCGGCCACCTCGTCGCGCGCAATCCGCAGACGGGCGCGCCCGAAGCGTCGTTCTTCTACATCGCATACACCGCTGACAACCAGCCCGCCGCGAAGCGACCCGTCACGTTCCTGTACAACGGCGGCCCCGGTTCCGCATCGGTGTGGCTGCATCTCGGCTCGTTCGGCCCGAAACGGATCCAGACGGGCGACCCGAACGCGAACACGTCGACGTTCCCGTTCGTCGACAACGCGGAGAGCCTGCTCGACACGACCGACCTCGTGTTCGTCGATGCGATCGGCACCGGCTTCTCGGAAGCGATCGCGCCGAACACGAACCAGACGTTCTGGGGTGTCGACCAGGACGGCGGCGCGTTTCGCGATTTCGTGATGCGCTACCTCGCCGTGAACCAGCGCAACGATTCGCCGAAATACCTGTTCGGCGAATCGTATGGCACGCCGCGCACCGACGTGCTCGCGAACCTGCTCGAAACGGCCGGCGTGAAGCTCGCCGGCATCGTGCTGCAGTCGTCGATCCTGAACTACAACGCGAACTGCGACATGGCGAGCGACTACATCGGCAACTCGAACAACGGGGCGAGCCCGGTGAGCTGCGCGGGCTTCGTGCCGTCCTACGGCACCGTGGGCGCGTACTACCAGCTCGACAATCCGAACCCGTCGAGCCTGCCGCAGTATGCGGACCAGATGCGCGTGCTGACGGCCGGCAGCTATGCGCCCGCCGTGAACGCGTATCTCGCGAGCCACACGCCGCCCCCGCCGGCGCTCGTCACGACGATGGTGAATTCGACCGGCGTGAAGCAGTCGCTGTGGAATGCGGACTTCAACGTGGTCCCGACGTTCTTCGACAACAGCTTCCAGGTGGCGCTGATCCCGGGCACGCTGATCGGCCGCTACGACGCACGCGTGAACGTGCCGTCGTCGAGCCCGCTCGCGGCCGACGGCGACCCGTCGAGCACGTTCATCACGAAGCCGTTCACCGACACGATCGGCAGCTACCTGCCGAACGTGCTGAAGTACAGCGCGCAGTCCGCGTATTCGCTGAGCAGCAACGCGATCAACACGTGGGACTGGTCGCACGACGGCCTCGCGATGCCCGACACGATCCCCGATCTCGCCGCGGCGCTGACGCTCAATCCGTCGCTGAAGGTGCTGTCGCTGAACGGGTATCACGACATCGCGACGCCGTTCTACCAGACCGAGCTGGACCTCGCGCGGCTCGGGTCGCAACCGAACCTGACGATCAAGGACTATCAGGGTGGACACATGGTCTATCTCGACGATACGTCGCGTCCGCAGGAGAAGGCCGACCTCGTGACCTTCTACAACGCGGCCGCGCATTGATGCGATGGGCGGGCCTGGCGACGCGCGCCCGTGGTGGCGCCGTTGGCCGGCCGTCGACGACCTCATTCCAGACTGGAGCCTGACATGAAGAAACGTTTCATCGTCGTTGCCGCGGCGCTTGCATGCGCCGGCGCTGCAACATCCGCATCCGTGTCCGCGTTCGCTGAGGCGAGCGACGCCGCCATCCCGGCGCGCGCGCGCCAAGCGCAGCTCGGCGATCCGTACGTGCCGCCGGCCGCGCGCAAGCCGACCGCCGGCACGCAGACGACGGGCGCCGCGCTGCACGCGCAGGTGGTGCGCAAGCTCGCGCGGCAGTTCGGCGCGGCCGATACGCAGAACACCGGTTCGATCACCGAAGCGCAGGCGCGCGCGGCCGGCCTCGGCTATGTGGCAAACCACTTCCGGCAGATCGACGCGAGCGGCAGCGGCCGCGTGTCGTTCTCCGACGTGCAGCGCTACATGCAGGCGCGCAGTACGAACCAGCAATAAGCGCGGCGCGCATGGATAACGGGGGCGGAACCCGCGACGCGTCGGGCTCCGCCCCCGTGCACATGGCGCGGCCATTTCGTTGCCATCGCCGGCTTTTCTCATTATCTGGACAACGCATTCAAATATTGGAGACGAGTGCGTGCGCTCCTACAATCCGAAGCACATCGACAGCTTCGGACCCACGCATCGCGCGGCGCCCGACGCACACGGAGACACATTCCATGAAGTTCGCCGGGCGCTTTCCTCGGTGCATCGACCGCCGCGTTGCCGCGACGCCCGACCTCGTTCCGGCTTCGCGACCGCCGCTTCACCGATTCCGCTGAAGAAGCCCGTTCCATGACCAAGATGCCCGAATCCCTTGCTCTCGACGCCCGGCGTGCGACGCCGGACGATGCGCCGCTGACCGACAGCATCGGCGCAACCAGCACGCCGCTCGACCTCGCCGCGCAGCAGGCCGGCACGCAGACGCTGTTGCGCGGCCTCGCGATCCTCGAAGCGATCGCGAACGGCGCGCGCGACATGCGTGCGATCGGCGCCGCGCTCGGCACGACGCGCAGCACGACCCACCGTCTCGTGAGCAGCCTCGTGCAGGCGCGCTACCTGCGACAGGTGCAGGGCGGTTACCTGCTCGGCCCGAAGCTGATCGAGCTCGGCACGATCGCGCTCGAGCAGATGCCGCTCACGGCGGTCGCGCGGCCGCACCTCGAGGCGCTCGCGGAAGCGACGCTCGACACGATTCACCTCGGCGTGCGCGACGGCGACGACGTGCTGTACATCGACAAGATTCCCGGCACGCGCGGCCTTGAGATGCGTTCGCGCGTCGGCCACCGGATGCCGCTCGCATCGACCGGCATCGGCAAGGCGATGATGCTCGACCTCGATCCGGACGTGTGGCGCTCGCTGTTCGAAGCCGCGCGCCGCGCGCTGGCCGGCGTCAATTTCAAGCCGGACAACCGCCCCGAGACGAGCGCGTTCCTGCAGCGCATGGCGCACTACGCGGCCGGCGGCTACACGTTCGACCTCGAGGAAAACGAGGCGTCGATCCGCTGCGTGGCCGCACCGATTCGCGACGCGTCGGGCGCGGTAGTCGCGGCCGTGTCGGTCGCGAGCACGATTCCGTACATGCCGCACGACCGGATGGATGAACTGATTCCGCTTGTGCAGCGCGAAGCGCGAGCCATTTCCGCGGAATTGGGCTGGAGCCCGCCGCAAGGTACCCGCAGGATCAAACGATGACCAATCCGACCCGGACCGCTCCGGACGCCAACTCCGCCGCCCCGTCGCTGATTGCGCTCGACTGGGGCACGACGTCGCTGCGCGCGTATCTGTTCGATGCGCACGGCGCGCTGCTCGACACGCGCAGCCGCGCGGCGGGCGTGATGCACGTGCCGGCCGGCGGCGCGCGTGCATTCGACGTCGTATTCGAGGAAGCGTGCGGCGACTGGCTCGACCGCGCGCCCGGCGTGCCGGTGCTGGCCGCCGGGATGGTCGGCAGCGCGCAGGGCTGGCGCGAGGCGCCGTATGTCGCGGTGCCGGCCGGCGCCGATGCGCTGGTCGCGGGCCTCGTCACGGTGACGACGGCGCGCGGCACGGCGGTGTCGATCGTGCCGGGCGTGATCGCGACGGGCGAATTGCCCGACGTGATGCGCGGCGAAGAAACGCAGATATTCGGCGCACTCGCGAACGATTCTCTGCTTGATGCCGATCGTTCAGGGCTACTGATCGGCTTGCCGGGCACGCATGCGAAGTGGGCGTGGGTGAAGGACGGGCTCATCGAGCGCTTCCAGACCTTCATGACGGGCGAACTGTTCGCGGCGCTGCGCGACCACACGATCCTCGGTCGCACGATGCGCGCGAGTCCGACGCCCGACCGCGCGGCATTCGCGCGCGGCGTCGCGGTGGCCCGCGGCGCGCAGCGCGCGGGGCTGCTCGCGACGATCTTCAGCACGCGCACGCTCGGCCTGACCGACCGGCTCGCGCCCGATGCGCAGGGCGACTACCTGTCCGGCCTGCTGATCGGCCACGAACTCGGCGCGCTCGATGCGATGCTCGCGGAGCGCGGTGTCGCGCTCGCGAATCAGCCGCTGCTGCTGATCGGCGACGACGGATTGTGCGCGCGCTATGTCGACGCGCTGCGCGTGTTCGGCTGCCTGCATGCGCGTGTCGTCGCGCAGGCGACCGAGCGCGGCCTGTGGTGGATCGCATCGCGCGCCGGACTCGTGCGCGCGGACGGCGAACCCGTCTGCGCCGATCAATGAACCGATTGAAGAGGAACCATCGATGTCGTCCGAACTCACGTTGCCCGCGCCGTACACGCCGCATCCCGCGTTGATGCGGGCGTTCGACGCGTGCCCGCTGATCGCGATCATGCGCGGCATCACGCCCGCCGAAGCGGCCGACCACGGCCTCGCGCTGCACGAAGCCGGCGTGCGGATCGTCGAGGTGCCGCTGAACTCGCCCGATCCGTTCGACAGCATCGCGGCGCTGCGCCGCGCGTTGCCGGACGACATGATCGTCGGCGCGGGCACCGTGCTGCGCGCCGAATTCGTCGACCGCGTGCAGGACGCCGGCGGCACGCTGATCGTGATGCCGCACAGCGACGCGGCCGTGATCCGCCGCGCGCGCGAGCGCGGACTCGCGAGCGCACCGGGCGTCGCGACGCCGACCGAGGCGTTCGCCGCGCTCGCGAACGGCGCCGACGTGCTGAAGATGTTCCCGGCCGAGCAGCTCGGCGTGTCCGTCGTGAAGGCGTGGCGCGCGGTGATCGACCGCGCGGTGCCGCTGCTTCCGGTCGGCGGGATCACGCCGGACAACATGCAGCCGTTCCTCGCGGCCGGTGCCAACGGCTTCGGCCTCGGCTCGGCGCTGTACCGGCCCGGCCAGTCGGCGGACGCGACGCTCGCGAATGCGCGCGCGTTCCAGGCCGGCCTGCGCGCGGCGCTGGGCGGAGCCGCATGATGGGACGGCTCGCGGGCAAGGTCGCGGTGGTGACGGGCGCGGGCCGCGGGATCGGCGCCGCGATCGCGCAGGCGTTCGCGCGCGAGGGCGCGGCCGTCGCGCTCGTCGACCTCGACTTCCCGCAGGCGCAGCGCACGGCGGCTGCGATCGCCGCCGCTATCGACGGCGCGCGCGTGCTCGCGCTGCACGCGGATGTCGCGCGGCAGGACTCGGTGCGCGACGCGTTCGCGCAGACCGAAGCCGCGCTCGGCCCGCTCGACGTGCTGGTGAACAACGCCGGCATCAACGTGTTCGCCGATCCGCTGACGATGACGGACGACGACTGGCGCCGCTGCTTCGCGGTCGATCTCGACGGCGTGTGGCACGGCTGCCGCGCGGCGCTGCCCGGGATGGTCGAACGCGGTCGCGGCAGCATCGTGAACATCGCGTCGACGCATGCGTTCCGGATCATCCCGGGCTGCTTTCCGTACCCGGTCGCGAAACACGGCGTGCTGGGCCTCACGCGTGCGCTCGGCATCGAATACGCGGCGCGCAACGTGCGGATGAACGCGATCGCGCCCGGCTACATCGAGACGCAGCTCACGCGCGACTGGTGGGATGCGCAGGCCGACCCGGCCGCGGCGCGCGCCGAGACGCTCGCGCTGCAGCCGATGAAGCGGATCGGCAAACCGGAGGAAGTCGCGATGACGGCCGTGTTCCTCGCGTCCGACGAGGCGCCGTTCATCAATGCCGCGTGCATCACCGTCGATGGCGGACGCGCGGCGCTGTACCACGATTGACGCAACCATTCGAAAGACCGCACGTGCGACGGCCGCGCGCACGCTGCGTCGAAACCAACAAGCGGCTGCATCCCGATCGATGAAGACAAGGAGACACTGGAGATGAAACGCAGAACGTTCGTAACGCTGGCCGCCGCGGCGGCGGTGGTGATGGGCAGTCCGGTCGCGCACGCGGCCGATCCGGTCAAGATCGGCTTTCTGGTGAAGCAGCCGGAAGAGCCGTGGTTCCAGGACGAATGGAAATTCGCCGAGATGGCCGCGAAGGACAAGGGCTTCACGCTCGTGAAGATCGGCGCGCCGTCGGGCGAGAAGGTAATGAGCGCGATCGACAACCTGTCCGCGCAGAAGGTGCAGGGCTTCATCATCTGCACGCCCGACGTGAAGCTCGGGCCGGGCATCGTCGCGAAGGCGAAGTCGCACAACCTGAAGATGATGACGGTCGACGACCGCCTCGTCGACGGCGCGGGCAAGCCGATCGAGTCGGTGCCGCACATGGGCATTTCCGCGTACAACATCGGCAAGCAGGTCGGCGACGGCATCGCGGCCGAGATCAAGAAGCGCGGCTGGAACATGAAGGAAGTCGGCGCGATCGACATCACGTACGAGCAGCTGCCGACCGCGCACGACCGCACGAGCGGCGCGACCGACGCGCTGGTGGCGGCCGGCTTCCCGAAGGCGAACGTGATCGCGGCGCCGCAGGCGAAGACCGACACCGAGAACGCGTTCAACGCGGCGAACATCGCGCTCACCAAGAACCCGCAGTTCAAGCACTGGGTCGCCTACGGCCTGAATGACGAAGCCGTGCTCGGCGCGGTGCGCGCGGCCGAAGGGCGCGGCTTCAAGGCGGACAACATGATCGGCATCGGCATCGGCGGTTCCGATTCGGCGCTCAGCGAATTCAAGAAGCCGCAGCCGACGGGCTTCTACGGCACCGTGATCATCAGCCCGAAGCGCCACGGCGAGGAAACCTCGGACCTGATGTACGCATGGATCACCCAGGGCAAGGCACCGCCGGCGCTGACGCTGACGACGGGCATGCTCGCGACGCGCGACAACGTGTCGAAGGTGCGCGACGAGATGGGGCTCGCATCGAAGTAAGCGGCTTGCCGGCTGCGGCGGCGACGCGGCAGCCGGCGATCGATGGATCTGCAAAGTGGGGAGACGACGTGTCAGCGGCACTGCGTTTTGACAATATCGGCAAGGTATTTCCCGGCGTGCGCGCACTCGACGGCATCTCGTTCGACGTGCATGCGGGCGAGGTGCATGGCCTGATGGGCGAGAACGGCGCGGGCAAGTCGACGCTGCTGAAGATTCTCGGCGGCGAATACCAGCCCGATGCGGGCAGCGTGCTGGTCGACGGCCAGCCCGTGCATTTCTCGAGTGCGGCCGCGTCGATCGCGGCCGGCATTGCGGTGATTCACCAGGAGCTGCAGTACGTGCCCGACCTGACGGTCGCGGAGAACCTGCTGCTCGGCCGCCTGCCGAACGCGCTCGGCTGGGTGAAGAAGGGCGAGGCGAAGCGCCATGTGCGCGAGCGGCTCGCCGCGATGGGCGTCGATCTCGATCCCGACGCGAAGCTCGGGCGGCTGTCGATCGCGCAGCGGCAGATGGTCGAGATCTGCAAGGCGCTGATGCGCAACGCGCGCGTGATCGCGCTCGACGAGCCGACGAGCTCGCTGTCGCATCGCGAGACCGAGGTGCTGTTCAAGCTCGTCGACGACCTGCGCGCGCAGGGCCGCGCGCTGATCTACATCTCGCACCGGATGGACGAGATCTACCGGCTCTGCGATGCGTGCACGATCTTCCGCGACGGGCGCAAGATCGCGTCGCACGAATCGCTCGCCGACGTGCCGCGCGAGCAGCTCGTCGCCGAGATGGTCGGGCGCGAGATTTCGGACATCTACCATTACGCGCCGCGCGCGCTCGGCGACGTGCGGTTTTCCGCCGAAGGCGTCGACGGCCCGGCGCTGCGCGAACCGGCGAGCTTCTCGGTTCGCGCGGGCGAGATCGTCGGGTTCTTCGGGCTGGTCGGCGCGGGGCGCAGCGAACTGATGCGGCTCGTGTACGGCGCGGACCGCCGGCGCGCGGGCGAGCTGACGCTCGACGGCAAGCGCATCGACGTGAAGCGCACCGGCGACGCGATCCGCCACGGCATCGTGCTGTGCCCGGAGGACCGCAAGGAAGAAGGGATCATCGCGATGGCGTCGGTCGCGGAGAACATCAACATCAGCTGCCGCCGCCATTCGCTGCGCGCCGGGCTCTTCATCGACCGCAAGACCGAAATCGAAACGGCCGACCGCTTCATCCAGCGGCTGAAGATCAAGACGCCGAACCGCCGGCAGAAGATCCGCTTCCTGTCGGGCGGCAACCAGCAGAAGGCGATCCTGTCGCGCTGGCTCGCGGAGCCCGACCTGAAGGTCGTGATCCTCGACGAGCCGACGCGCGGGATCGACGTCGGCGCGAAGCACGAGATCTACGACGTGATCTACCGGCTCGCGGAGCGAGGCTGCGCGATCGTGATGGTGTCGTCGGAGCTGCCGGAAGTGCTCGGCGTGTCCGACCGCGTCGTCGTGATGCGCGAAGGCCGCATCGCGGGCGAGCTGGCGCGCGCGCAGGCGAACGAGCATGCGGTGCTCAGCCTCGCGCTGCCGCAGACGAGCGTCGCCGAGGCGGCCTGACGCGGTGTCAGGTCGCCGCGGGCGATGCAGGATATTCGAATCGATCACGCGCGGCGCGGGCCGCGCGACGCAGGAGCAGGAGACACAACCATGCAAGTCCGGGAAAACCTCGCCAGCGCAGCCGTGAAGCCGTCGGCCGACGCGCTGGTTCCACAGCAGAGCGACCGCCAGAAGTGGTGGCAGCACCTCACCGAATACAGCCTGATCGCGATCTTCGCGGTGATGTTCGTCACGATGTCGCTGACGGTCGATCACTTCTTCTCGATCGACAACATGCTCGGCCTCGCGCTGTCGATCTCGCAGATCGGGATGGTCGCGTGCACGATGATGTTCTGTCTGGCCTCGCGCGACTTCGACCTGTCGATCGGCTCGACCGTCGCGTTCTCCGGCGTGCTGTGCGCGATGGTGCTGAACGCGACCGACAACACGTTCGTCGCGATCATCGCGGCGGTCGCCGCTGGCGCGGCGATCGGGTTCGTGAACGGCGCGGTGATCGCGTACCTGCGCATCAACGCGCTGATCACGACGCTCGCGACGATGGAAATCGTGCGCGGGCTCGGCTTCATCGTGTCGAAGGGGCAGGCGGTCGGCGTGTCGTCTGACACCTTCATCGCGCTCGGCGGGCTGTCGCTGTTCGGCGTATCGCTGCCGATCTGGGTCACGCTGCTGTGCTTCATCGTGTTCGGCGTGCTGCTGAACCAGACCGTGTACGGCCGCAATACGCTCGCGATCGGCGGCAACCCGGAGGCGTCGCGCCTCGCGGGGATCAACGTCGAGCGCACGCGCGTCTACATCTTCCTGATCCAGGGCGCGGTCACGGCGCTCGCCGGGGTGATCCTCGCGTCGCGCATCACGTCGGGCCAACCGAACGCCGCGCAGGGCTTCGAGCTGAACGTGATCTCCGCATGCGTGCTCGGCGGCGTGTCGCTGATGGGCGGCCGCGCGACGATCTCGGGCGTCGTGATCGGCGTGCTGATCATGGGCACCGTCGAGAACGTGATGAACCTGATGAACATCGACGCGTTCTACCAGTACCTGGTGCGCGGCGCGATCCTGCTCGCGGCCGTGCTGCTCGACCAGCTGAAGAACCGCGGCGTACGCGACTGACCGATTCCACGGAGACGATTCGCATGACCATCGAAACTTCCGCGCAGGATTCGCGCGCCGCGAGCGACGCGCGCTATGCGCGCTACCCGAGCCTCGCGGATCGCGCGGTGCTGATCACGGGTGGCGCGACCGGGATCGGCGCGGCGTTCGTCGAGCACTTCGCGCGGCAGGGCGCGCGCGTCGCGTTCGTCGATCTCGACGCGCAGGCGGGCCAGGCGCTCGCGGAAAGCGTCGCGCAGATGCCGGAGGTACGCCACGCGCCGCTGTTCCTGCCGTGCGACCTGACCGACATCGACGCGCTGCGCCATGCGATCGACGCGATCCGCGCGCGGATCGGCGCGATCGCGGTGCTCGTGAACAACGCGGCGAACGACACGCGCCACGCGATCGCCGACGTGACGCCGGCGTCGTTCGACGCGGGGATCGCCGTGAACCTGCGCCACCAGTTCTTCGCCGCGCAGGCGGTGATCGACGACATGAAGCAGCGCGGCGGCGGCGCGATCATCAATCTCGGCTCGATCAGCTGGATGCTGAAGAACGGCGGCTATCCCGTCTACGTGATGGCGAAGGCGGCCGTGCAGGGGCTCACGCGCGGGCTCGCGCGCGATCTCGGCCCGTTCGGGATCCGCGTGAATTCGCTGGTGCCCGGCTGGGTGATGACCGACAAGCAGCGCAAGCTCTGGCTCGACGACGCGGGCCGCGCGGCGATCAAGGCGGGCCAGTGCATCGACGCCGAGCTGCTGCCGGACGATCTCGCGCGCATGGCGCTGTTTCTCGCGGCCGACGACAGCCGGATGATCACCGCGCAGGACGTGGTGGTCGACGGCGGCTGGGCCTGATTGTGGGTATGGGTGCTGGTGTTCGCGCGGCCCCGTGCGACGACCCGTATCGTTTCATCGACGAAGCTAGGGTCTGTTTACATATGGAACGCACATGCGAATGCCCGAAATCGCTCGTAGGGCAAGAAGGGAGGAGCGCCGTTTGGCCGTGCCAAACAAGCGACGAGCGACGCCGCCATACGGGCGATTTCGGGCATTCCCGTGGAATGATTTTTTTTAATTTGGGGTTGCCACGAGAACGGCCGCTCGCCGCGTTGCGCTCCTTGCGAATACGTCGGTATTCGCGGCGTCACGCGCCTCGCGAGCGGCCGTTCTCGTGGCAACGCATGCGCGTTCCATATGTAAACAGACCCTAAGGAGTTCACCATGACCGCCACGTCCTCGCGCACCTTGTCGTCCACGAGCCAGTCGCGCCGCGCGCGTCTGGCTGCCGCCGCGCAGCCGGTCAGCGCCGGCCCGCAGACCGCCGTGTTCGCGCAGGGCGTCGGCGCCGCGCATGCGGCGGCCGTCACGCTGTCGAACGCGGCGCTGCGGCTCGACGTGCTGCCGCACCTCGGCGGCGGCATCGCGCGCTTCGACTGGCGCGGCGACCACGGCGCGCTGGTGCCGGTGTTCCGCCGCTGCGAGCATCCGGAAACGGCCACGGATCCGAACCAACTCGCATGCTATCCGCTGCTGCCGTATTCGAACCGGATCGGCAACGGCCGCTTCGAATGCGACGGGCGCAGCGTCGCGGTGCCGCGCAATCGTCGCGACGAGCCGCTGCCGATTCACGGCGACGGGTGGCTCGCGCCGTGGCAGGTGGACGACGCGACCGACACGACGCTGCAGCTGTCGCTCGATCGCGCGAGCGGCGCGCCGTATGCGTTTCGCGCGATCCAGTCGTTCGCGCTCGACGACACGACGCTGTCGATCGCGCTGACGATCGAGAATGCGGGGCGCGCGCGGCTGCCGTTCGGTCTCGGCGTGCATCCGTTCCTGGTGCGCGACGACGTGACCGAGCTTGCCGCGGCCGCGGGCGGGCTGTGGCTGTCGGGCGCCGATTTCCTGCCGGTGCGGCACGTGAGCGTGCCGCCGGCCTGGCAGTTCGGCGTCGCGTATCCGTTGCCGGCCACGCTCGTCAATCACGCGTTCACCGGCTGGGGCGGCCACGCGGCGGTGAGCTGGCCGCGCCGCGGGCTGTCGCTGACGGTGGCGGCCGACGCCGATGCGTACGTGCTGTATACGCCGCCCGGCGAGGATTTCTTCTGCTTCGAACCCGTCGATCATCCGATCAACGCGGTGAATTTGCCCGGGGGTGCCGCCGCGCACGGCATGACGCTGCTCGCGCCGGGCGAGCGGCTCACGCGGCGTTTCGCGTTCACCGTCGAGCGGGCCGATGCACGCGTCGATGCGGCCGCGCGCGAAGGGCGCCGGCGACGCGGGTAAAATACGCGGTCTACCAACGGTTTGCCGCGAGTATCCGCCATGTCTTCCCCGCTTACTTTCATCGAATCGCTGCGCGCCGCGTGGCAGCGCACGAATTCGCTGCTGTGCGTCGGCCTCGATCCCGAGCCGTCGCGCTTTCCCGTGCAGTTCGACGGCCAGCCCGACGCGATTTTCGAATTCTGCCGGCAGATCGTCGACGCGACCGCGCCGTATGCGAGCGCATTCAAGCCGCAGATCGCGTACTTCGCCGCGCATCGCGCCGAAGACCAGCTCGAACGCCTGATCGCGCACATCCACCTCCAGCATCCGGGCCTGCCGGTGATCCTCGACGCGAAGCGCGGCGACATCGGCAGCACCGCCGAGCAGTACGCGCGCGAGGCGTTCGAGCGCTATCGCGCCGACGCCGTCACCGTGAACCCGTACATGGGCTACGACTCGGTCGAGCCGTACTTCGAGCATGAAGGCAAGGGCGTGATCGTGCTGTGCCGCACGTCGAACCCGGGTGGCTCGGATCTTCAGTTCCTCGACACCAACGGCCGGCCGCTGTACCAGGTCGTGGCCGATCTCGCGGCGAACAAGTGGAATGCGAAGAACGGCCAGCTCGGCCTCGTGGTGGGCGCGACGTTCCCGAACGAAATCGAGATCGTGCGCGGGATCGTCGGCGACATGCCGCTGCTGATTCCCGGCATCGGCGCGCAGGGCGGCGATGTGGAGGCCACCGTCAACGCGGGCCGCACGGCCGACGGCACCGGAATGATGATCAACTCGTCGCGCGCGATCCTGTACGCGAGCAAGGGCGAGGATTTCGCCGAAGCCGCGGCGCTCGCCGCGCAGAAGACGCGCGACACGATCAACGCGCATCGCTGACATACCGGCCGCCCGTCCGGGCGGCCTTTCACCGCCGCGCCCGCATTCGCGGGCCGCGCGCGTGCCTCCCGCGTGCCGCCCGCGCCTGCCGCATTGGCGCACGCGAACAACTTCCCGTCGCTTCCCACCGCATGCCCGCGCCGCAATCGCGCGATGCTGCCGGGGATCAGGCCCTCGTCATCGATTTGTCACCACACTGTCACGAAAGGGAGCGACGTCATGCCCAAGCTGTCCCGCCGTATTCTGAGCGCGCTTGCCGCGTCGTTGTGCATGTCGTTCGCCCACGCGGCGGACCTGTCGCACTGGCCGGCGGACAGCGCGAAGGCGCTGAACGCGATGATCGCCGCCCATGCGAATCGCGGCGACTACGCGGTGTTCGACGCCGACAACACGACCTACCGCTACGACCTCGAGGAATCGCTGCTGCCGTATCTCGAGAACCGCGGCGTGCTCACGCGCGACTCGCTCGATCCGTCGCTGAAGCTGATCCCGTTCAAGGATTCCGTCGACTACAAGGAATCGCTGACGAGCTACTACTACCGGCTTTGCGAGATCGACGACCTGGTCTGCTACCCGTGGATCGCGCAGGCGTTCGCGGGGCTGTCGCTCGCGGACCTGAAGCGCCACGTCGATGCGATGCTCGCCGACGGCAAGCCGGTGCCGATCCGCTACTGGCAGGGCGACAAGGTCGTCGACGGCGCCGCGAACCCGCCGCGCTTCTTCCGCGGGATGCAGGAGCTGTACAACGCGCTGCGCGAGAACGGAATCGAAGTCTACGTGATGACCGCCGCGCACGAAGAGCTCGCGCGGCTCGTGCTGTCCGATCCGAAATACGGCTACAACGTGAAGCCGCAGAACGTGATCGGCGTGACGACGCTGCTGCGCAACCCGGCGACGGGCGCACTGACGACGTCGCGGCTGCAGATCAAGGCCGGCAAGTACGACGAGGCCGCGAACCGCAACCTCGTGATCACGCCGTTCCTGATGAACCCGATGACATGGTACGAAGGCAAGCTCGGCTCGATCGTCGGCTGGATCGACCAGTGGAAGAAGCCGGTGCTCGTCGCGGGCGACACGCCGACGTCCGACGGCTACATGCTGCTGAATGCAACCGACGTCGCGCGCGGCGGCGTGCGCGTCTGGGTCAACAAGAAGGACAAGCAGATGGCGCAGATCCGCGCGTGGTCGGACGAATCGGCCGCGAAGCAGAAAGCGCTCGGCCTGCCGGTCACGGCGGACAAGAACTGGATCGTCGTGAAGCCCGACGCGATCCAGTAAGCGGGGAGGGGCGCCGGCCGCCGCTGCCGTTGCGGCGGCAAATCAGCCAGCGTTGGTTCGGCCTTCGCTCAGCCTTCGCGCTCGTCGAGCAGCTTCAGCAGCCCGCGCAGCGCATGCGCGGCGGCCTGCGTGCGAATCTGCTCGCGGTCACCCTTGAACACGCGCGTCTCGACGTCGGTATGCAGCCGGTTGCTCCACGCGAACGACACGGTGCCGACCGGCTTTTTCTCGCTGCCGCCCGCCGGGCCCGCGATGCCGGTGACGGACAGCGCGACCTGCGCGCGGCTGTTGCGCAGCGCGCCTTCGGCCATCGCGCGCGCGACCGGCTCGCTGACGGCGCCGTGTTTGTCGATCAGGTCGGGCGGCACGCCGATCATCTCGATCTTGGCCTGGTTCGAGTACGTGACGAAGCCGCGCTCGAACCACTGGCTGCTGCCGGAGATGTCGGTGATCGCCGCGGCGATCATGCCGCCCGTGCAGGATTCGGCGGTGGCGAGCGACAGGTGCTCGTCACGCAGCTTGTTGCCTGCGCGGATCGCAAGCTGATGGACGACGGAATCGGTTGGCATGCGCGTCGGGAAATGGGAGTCGGGAACAGCGGTCAGCTGATGGCGGAGCGCCACAGGGCGATCACGAGCAGCGTCATGAACGCGGCGATCAGGTCGTCGACCATGATGCCGAGCCCGCCTTTCACGCGACGATCGAAATAGCGGATCGGCGGCGGCTTGAGCATGTCGAAGCAGCGGAACACGACAAACGCCCACAGCTGGCCGATGAAGGTCGCGGGCGTGACGAACAGCATCACGAGCCAGATCGCGACGATTTCGTCCCAGACGACGGCGCCCGGATCGGTCGTGCCCATCCTGCGTGCGGTGAAGCCGGTGATCCACGTGCCGGCGACGAACCCGAGCGCGATCAGCGCCCACCATTCGGGCACCGTCAGGTAGCGGTTCAGCACGACGAACGTCAGCCACCCGAACAGCGAGCCGAACGTGCCGGGCATGAACGGCGCGAGCCCGCTGCCGAAGCCGAGCGACACGATGTGTGCCGGATGCGACAGCATGAAGCGCACGGTGGCGCGCTGCGGCGCGTTCCGGGCGGCGCCGGGCGCGGCCGCGTTCGGTGCGGTCGTCGGATCAGTCTGCATGGAAGTGGTCGAAACCGTGCAACGTGAGAGTCAGGGGCGTGCCGGCGGCGTCGCGCCACGCGATCGCGGGCTGCTCCGACGGCGAGGACAACGCATGTATTGTACCGACTCGCGTGACCCGAACGCCGCTGCTTGCGCCCGCCGCCTCGACCGCCGCGCGGGCCGCGGCCGGTGCCGTGAAGCACAGTTCGTAGTCGTCGCCGCCGGCCAGCGTGCAGCGTCGCTGCACGTCGGGCGGCAGCGTCGCGAGCGCGGCCGAGCGCGGCACCGCGTCGGCGTCGATGTCGGCGCGCACGTTCGAGCGGGTCAGGATGTGCTGAAGGTCGCCGGCGAGGCCGTCCGAGATGTCGAGCGCCGCATGCGCGACGCCCGCGAGTGCCATCCCGAGCGCGATGCGCGGCTCGGGACGCTCGAGCGCCTGCCGGAACGCGGCGGCTTCGGCCGCGCCGGCGCTCCATTCGCCACGCGTGAGGCCGAGCCCCGCGCGGGCGTCGCCGAGCGTGCCGGACACCCAGACGTCGTCGCCGTCGCGCGCGGCATCGCGCCGCAGCGCCGCATCCGGCGCGACTTCACCGAACACGGTCACGCACAGGTTCAGCGGCCCGCTCGTCGTGTCGCCGCCGATCAGCTCGCAGCCGAACCGTTCGGCGAGCGCGAACAGCCCGTTGCTGAACGCCTCGAGCCACGCGGCGTCGGCGCGCGGCAGCGCGCACGCGAGCGTGAACGCGCGCGGCTCGGCGCCCATCGCCGCGAGATCCGACAGGTTGACCGCGAGCGTCTTGTGGCCGAGCGCGTCGGGCGCGACATCGGCAAAGAAATGGCGGCCTTCGACCAGCATGTCCGTCGAAATGGCCAGCAATTTTCCGGATCGCGGCGCGATCAGCGCGCAATCGTCACCGATGCCGAGCGTCGACGCACGGGCCCCACGGGCCGCGCGGCGCGCGAAGAAGCGATCGATCAGCGAAAACTCGGACAAGGCGGCTGGCACGGCGGACGGACCCGGAAGCGGTGAAAGGAACGGCATTGTACGCAGCGAACGGCGCCGTTCCTGCACCGTTCAGACCATTTTTGTCGCGGCTGTCGCACCCGAATCGCCGGTCTGGCGGCCTTGGATTGGCGCTACAATGCCGTCGAACAGTTATTCTAATCCGCCCGCCAAGAGACACATGTCGACCCAAGCCTCCTCCAAAGCCAAGCTCCGCGAAGCCGCTCTCGATTATCACGAATTCCCGACTCCCGGGAAGATCGCGATCGCCCCCACCAAACAGATGATCAACCAGCGCGACCTGGCGCTCGCGTATTCGCCGGGCGTCGCGTATGCGTGCGAGGAGATCGTCGAGAACCCGCTGAACGCCGCGCGCTTCACCGCGCGCAGCAACCTCGTCGGCGTGGTCACGAACGGCACCGCGGTGCTCGGGCTCGGCAACATCGGCCCGCTCGCGTCGAAGCCGGTGATGGAAGGCAAGGCCGTCCTGTTCAAGAAGTTCGCCGGCATCGACGTGTTCGACATCGAACTGAACGAGTCGGACCCGCACAAGCTGGTCGACGTGATCGCCGCGCTGGAGCCGACCTTCGGCGGGATCAACCTGGAAGACATCAAGGCGCCGGACTGCTTCATCGTCGAGCGCGAAGCGCGCAAGCGGATGAAGATTCCGGTGTTCCACGACGACCAGCACGGCACCGCGATCGTCGTGGCCGCGGCCGTCACGAACGGCCTGAAGGTCGTCGGCAAGGACATCAAGAAGGTGAAGCTCGTCGCGTCGGGCGCCGGTGCGGCCGCGCTCGCGTGTCTGGACCTGCTGGTCGATATCGGGCTGCCGATCGAGAACATCCTGGTGACCGACCTGGCCGGCGTGGTCTACAAGGGCCGCACCGAGCTGATGGATCCGGACAAGGAGCGTTTCGCGCGCGAAACCGAAGCCCGTACGCTGGCCGAGGTGATCGAAGGCGCGGACATCTTCCTCGGCCTGTCGGCTGCAGGCGTGCTGAAGCAGGACATGGTGAAGGGCATGGCCGAGCGTCCGCTGATCCTCGCGCTCGCGAACCCGACGCCGGAAATCCTGCCGGAACTGGCGCTCGAAGTGCGCCCGGACGCCGTGCTGGCCACCGGCCGCACCGACTATCCGAACCAGGTCAACAACGTCCTGTGCTTCCCGTTCATCTTCCGCGGCGCGCTCGACGTCGGCGCGACGACCATCACGCGTGAAATGGAGATCGCGGCCGTCAACGCGATCGCCGAACTCGCGCAGCAGGAGCAGAGCGACATCGTCGCGACCGCGTACGGCATTCAGGACCTGTCGTTCGGGCCCGAATACCTGATTCCGAAGCCGTTCGATCCGCGCCTGATCGTCAAGATCGCGCCGGCCGTCGCGCAGGCCGCGATGGACGGCGGCGTCGCGACGCGTCCGATCGAGGACATGGAGGCGTACCGCGTTCACCTGCAGCAGTTCGTGTATCACAGTGGCACGACGATGAAGCCGATCTTCCAGATCGCGCGCGCCGCGCCGGCAGAGAAGAAGCGCGTGGTGTTCGCGGAGGGCGAGGAAGAGCGCGTGTTGCGCGCCGTTCAGATCATCGTCGACGAGAAGCTCGCGACACCGATCCTGATCGGCCGCCCGTCGGTGATCGAGCACCGTATCCAGCGCTACGGCCTGCGCCTCACGCCGGGCACCGATTTCACGGTCGTCAACACCGAGCACGACGAGCGCTACCGCGATTTCTGGCAGACGTACTACAAGATGATGTCGCGCAAGGGCATCAGCGAGCAGCTGGCGCGCGTCGAGATGCGCCGCCGCACGACGCTGATCGGCTCGATGCTGGTGAAGAAGGGTGAAGCGGACGGGATGATCTGCGGCACGATCAGCACGACGCACCGCCACCTGCACTTCATCGACCAGGTGATCGGCAAGCGCCCGGGCTGCAGCGTGTACGCGGCGATGAACGGCCTCGTGCTGCCGGGTCGCCAGATTTTCCTGGTCGATACGCACGTGAACGTCGATCCGACGCCGGAGGAGCTCGCCGAGATCACGATCATGGCCGCGGAAGAAGTGCGCCGGTTCGGCATCGAGCCGAAGGTCGCGCTGGTGTCGCACTCGAATTTCGGCACGAGCAACGCCCCTTCGGCGAAGAAGATGCGCGATACGCTCGCGATCCTGCAGGAACGCGCGCCGGAGCTGAAGGTCGACGGCGAAATGCACGGCGACGTGGCGCTCGACGCGGCGCTGCGCAAGGAAATCCTGCCGGAATCGACGCTCGAAGGCGATGCGAACCTGCTGATCCTGCCGAACATCGACGCCGCGAACATCGCGTACAACCTGCTCAAGACGGCCGCCGGCAACAACATCGCGATCGGGCCGATCCTGCTGGGCGCGGCCCAGCCGGTGCACGTGCTGACCGAATCGGCGACGGTTCGCCGCATCGTCAACATGGCGGCGCTGCTGGTCGCCGACGTGAACGCCGCACGCTGAGCCGGGATGAACGCGCGGCGCCGGTCGACCGGTGCCGTGCGTCGGGCGAAATTGTAAACAAAAGCAAAAAGAGGCGTGCCCGCAAGGGGCACGCCGTCAGGTAGGGCGCAAACGCGCTTCCTATAAGCAACAGCAGCATCTCTCCACTCCGGGTAGCGAGCGTGGCAAGGAGGCAGGGTCTTGCCATGCGAGAGATGCCGCGCGTATTTTATCCTATGTAAGATAAATGTAGTCTAATTTCGGTAAGAAATGCGCGATTCCGGGCGCCGCGAGGCTTTCGATTCCCAAACGAACATTGATTCGCAAGGACAATAGCGCTACGCTAACGCCTTTGGTTGGTCGTCAACTACTTGATTTAACAGCGGGAACCCTGGTTCATGGCACGCAAGTGGCTCCGCAACGGCGCGCTGGCGTCCGTCTTCGCGATGTTCGCGATGGGTATCGTCGGTACACCGACGGGCAGTCTGGTTTCCGCCGCTTACGCACGGCAGGCCGTTTCGGCCGACCTGGCCGTCGGCGGGGTCGATACGATCCCGACCGCCCGTCTGCCGCGCGAGGCCGCGACCACGCTTGGCCTGATCGGCGCCGGTGGCCCCTATCCGTACGAGAAAGACGGCGTCGTCTTCGGCAACCGCGAGCGGATCCTGCCGAAGGCGAAGCGCGGCTACTACCACGAGTACACGGTGCCGACGCCGCGCGCACGCAATCGCGGCGCGCGCCGCATCGTCTGTGGCGGGCCGTTGCGCCGGATCGACAACTGTTATTACACGGACGACCACTACAACAGTTTTAAACGTATTGTTGAATGACTTCGGGATGAATGGCATGAGCGACTCCATCTACGCGCACGACACGGCGGGGGCGGAACTGTTCGCGGCCGGCGACGGCAATCTGTTCCAGCGCGTGATGCAACTACACGCGGTGGCGCAGGCTGGCGGCGCGTCGGAGCAACAGGAAGCCGAGCCCGGGCTTTCATCGAACGAGGAGCCTATGAGCCTTTTCACGACCGTGCGACCCAACCTCGTGCAGTCGATCCGCGCGTTCCGCGTGCAGGATCTCGCCGACGAAGCCAGCCGGCTCGGCCAGCATTTCCTGTACGCGTATTGCGGCGCAGCGCAGTCGAAGCAGGAGGTGATGGAGACGATCGCGACGTCGTTCCTGTTTCCGAAGCATTTCGGGAAGAACTACGACGCGCTGTACGACTGCCTGACCGACCTCGTCGCGAAGGCCGGCGCGCAGCCCGGTTTCGTGATCGTCCTCGAAGGGCTGCCGATCGCGCAGAAATTCGACAAGGAAGGGCGCGAGACGCTGCTCGACGTGTTCCGCGAAGCCGCCGAGTTCTGGGCCGAGCGCAAGGTCGCGTTCCGCGTGTTCTATTCGTTCGCATAAAGCGCGTATCCGTCGGCCGCGCACCTGCGGTCGATCTGCCGAAAAGCCCGCGTCGAGCGGGCTTTTTTGCGTCCGCGCGCCGCCGGCGGCACGGTGCGGCGCGTCGTTCACCGGCATCGGCCGGACGGATCGCCGAGCGACAAGTCGCGATAAGCGGCAGGCCCGCGAGGGCGCCGGGCGCGTAGCGCGGCCGCGGCGCCGCGATGGGCGGATCGGGAAGTGCCGTGCCCCGTCGGGGTCCGGCACAGCCCGGTCGTTACCACCCGCCCCAGCGTGCCGCGAGCGCGGCGAGCACGGCCGCGCCGGCCGTCTCGGTGCGCAGCACGCGTGGCCCGAGCGACAACGCCGTGAACCCGTGCGCGCGGGCCGCGTTTTCTTCGTCCGGCGACAGACCACCTTCCGGCCCGATCAGCAGCGTGACTTCAGCCGCGGGCGGCGCGTCGGGCAGCGACGCGAACGGGACGCTCGCGCGCGGCGACAGCAGCAGCCGCAGCTCGCCGTCGGCCGGCGCGGCCGGCAGCGTATCGAGCCACGCGCCGAAGCCGCGTACCGGCGCGACGTCGGGCACGCGGTTGCGTCCGCACTGTTCGCACGACGCGCGCACGACGCCGCGCCAGTGCGCGACGCGCTTGTCCGCGCGCTCCCCCGACAGTTTCACGACGCCGCGCGCGGTCGACAGCGGCACGACCGTCGCGACGCCGAGCTCGACGGCTTTCTCGATGACCCAGTCCATCTTGTCGCCGCCGGCGATGCCCTGCGCGAGCGTCACGCGATACGGCGGCTCGGCCTCGGCCGGGTCGAACGCCTCGATCTGCGCGAGCGCGTTGCGCTTGTCGATCTCGACGAGCCGCGCGCGGTACTGGCCGCCGCTGCCGTCGAACAGTGCGAGCGTGTCGCCGGGCTGCAGCCGCAGCACCTGCGCGTGACGCGCGACCTCGGCCGGCAGCGTGAGCGTCGCATCGGCGCGAAGCGCCGCTTCGACGAAGAAACGCGGCACGGCCGCGGTGGTGGCTTCACTCATGTTGGGCGCGGCTCCGTTCATGCGCTCAGGCGGCAACCGAGCGCCCACCGGTAGCCGTTGAGATCCTCGATCTGCGCGAAGCGGTCGCCCCAGAACTGGTCCTGCGGCGCGGTCAGCGACTTCGCACCCGCGTCGAGCGCGCGCTGCCAGGTCGTGTCGACGTCGTCGACATACAGATAGAACGACTGCGGGGCGGTTGCGTCCGCACTCTTCGGCGTGAGCGCGGTCGAGCCGAATGCGCCTTCGGGCGCGAACATCACGATCAACTGCCCGCGGTAGGTCATCTCGACGTGCATGATCGCGCCGTCCTCGTCGTGGACGTCGCGCAGCTCGAAGCCGAATGCGGCTTTGAAGAATTCGATGGCCGCCTGCGCATTGCGCACGGCCAGGTAGGGTGTCAACCAAGGCACGTTGGCCGGACGTGGATCGGTCATGAAAATCTCCTGTCGAACGGTGTTGGCGCTTGAGCGGCTACGCCGGCCCATGCTTTGCGGTCCAACGGGTATTGGCGCACGGGCGCCCGGTCCCGCGCCATGTCGCGGATACCGAGGCAGGCCGTGAGCGTCGCAGATCGAGCGCGGTAAACGCGCGATCAACCTGCGGAACGATGCGTTCGCCCGTCAGCTCAGCGGCGAACGCCCAGTGTATCGCGCAGCGCGCACGGCAGGGCAAAGAGGGCCGCATGAAGTCGCGCATCGTAGTAGCGCAATCCCTGCACGCGGCGTGCGGCGAGGCGTTCGTCGACGTCGTGCGCGAACAGCGCGGCCGCATCGAGCGTATCGCTCGCGATCGCCATCAGCCATTGGGAGCCGTAGAGCGGCACATGAGCGGACAGCGGATCGACGAACGCGAAGCTCGCGCGCAGGTCGTCGAGCAGCGCGGCGATGCGCGCCGCGTGGAACACCGGCGAGCCGAGGTGCATCGAGATCGCGCCGCGCGGCGTGAGGATCCGCTTGAGCTGCGCGTAGAACTCGCGCGTATAGAGGCCGGCCGCGGGCGAATCGGGCGGCGTGAGGTCGAACACGACGAGATCGAAGTGCTCGATGGTCGACGTGACGAAATGCGCGGCGTCGCCGATCACGACCTCGACGCGCGGGTCGTCGAGTGCGCCCTGGTGCACGTCGTCGAGATAGCGGCGCGCCATGCCGACCACTTCGTCGTCGAGCTCAGCGACGACGACCCGCTCGATGCACGCGTGCTTGAGCAACTGGCGCGCGGCGCCGCCGTCGCCGCCGCCGAGCACGAGCGCCTTCCTCGGGCACGGATGCGCGAGCGCGGCCGGGTGGGTCATGCACTCGTGATACACGAATTCGTCGCCGACCGACGTCATCGGCCGGCCGTCCAGCGTAAACAGGCGGCCGAGCTGCGGCGTTTCCCAGACTTCGATGCGCTGGTGCGGCGACGCGACGTGCGCGAGCCGGCGTGCGTTGGGGAAGCCGTAGGCGGCGTTGGGGGTGGGATGGAAGAGGAGAGTCGTGCTCACGGGTGGGCCGCCGGGGCGGGGAGTTCCGACGCCTGAATTATAGGAGGCGCGCGGTTGTACGGAAAAGCGTGCCGGAACACCGCGTATCGACAAGGGAAATGTCGGCCCATCTGTTAAAATGACGAGCTTTGCAGCCCCGTCCGTAGGCTCCGTCCGCTTCGCGTCCGTCAGGCGCCGCACCGCGCGCCGGGAACGATTGACGCTCGAGCTTCCGGATGCCGCCGTGCCCCCGTTTCCTCGACTCGTTCTCCGGACTCGACATGACGACTTCGTCTCCCGCCTCTACCACTCTGATGGCCAACGCGATCCGTGCGCTCGCGATGGACGCCGTCCAGCAAGCGAACTCCGGCCACCCCGGCATGCCGATGGGCATGGCCGAAATCGGCGTTGCGCTCTGGTCGCGCCACCTGAAGCACAACCCGACGAACCCGCACTGGGCAGACCGCGACCGTTTCGTGCTGTCGAACGGCCACGGCTCGATGTTGCTGTACTCGCTGCTGCACCTGACCGGCTACGACCTGCCGATCGAAGAGCTGAAGAACTTCCGCCAGCTGCACTCGAAGACGCCGGGCCACCCGGAATATGGCATTACGCCGGGCGTCGAGACGACCACCGGCCCGCTCGGCCAGGGTCTCGCGAACGCGGTCGGCATGGCGCTCGGCGAAGCGCTGATGGCCGACGAGTTCAACCGCGACGGCGCGAAGATCGTCGATCACCACACGTACGTGTTCCTCGGCGACGGCTGCCTGATGGAAGGCATCTCGCACGAAGCCTGCTCGCTCGCGGGCACGCTGAAGCTGAACAAGCTGATCGCGCTGTACGACGACAACGGCATCTCGATCGACGGCGACGTCGTCAACTGGTTCCACGACGACACGCCGAAGCGCTTCGAGGCATACGGCTGGAACGTGATCCCGAACGTGAACGGCCACGACGTCGACGCGGTCGACGCGGCCATCGCGAAGGCGAAGCTGTCGGACAAGCCGACGCTGATCTGCTGCAAGACGGTGATCGGCAAGGGCGCGGCGACCAAGGCCGGCGGCCACGACGTGCACGGCGCGGCGCTCGGCGCGGAAGAAATCGCGAAGACGCGCGAAGCGCTCGGCTGGAAGTGGGAGCCGTTCGTGATTCCGCAGGAAGTCTATGCGGCGTGGGATGCGAAGGAAGCCGGCAAGCGTGCCGAGACCGAATGGGACGCGACGTTCGCGCAATATCGCGAGAAATTCCCGGCGCAAGCCGCCGAATTCGAGCGCCGGATGGCCAACCAGCTGCCGGCCGACTGGGCCGAGAAGGCCGCGGCGATCATCGCCGGCGCGAACGAGCGTGCCGAGACGGTCGCGACCCGCAAGGCGTCGCAACAGGCCATCGAAGGGCTCGCCGCCGTACTGCCGGAACTGCTGGGCGGCTCGGCCGACCTGACCGGCTCGAACCTGACCAACTGGAAGGCATCGAAGGCGGTGCGCGCGAATCCGGAAGGCGCGGGCGTGCTGCTCGGCAACCACATCAACTACGGCGTGCGCGAATTCGGCATGAGCGCTGCGCTCAACGGCCTCGCGCTGCACGGCGGCCACAAGCCGTTCGGCGGCACGTTCCTGACGTTCTCCGACTACAGCCGCAACGCGCTGCGCGTCGCGGCGCTGATGAAGGTCCCGACGATCTTCGTGTTTACGCACGATTCGATCGGCCTCGGCGAAGACGGCCCGACGCACCAGTCGATCGAGCACGTGTCGAGCCTGCGCCTGATCCCGAACCTCGACGTGTGGCGTCCGGCCGACACGGTCGAGACGGCCGTCGCATGGACCCACGCCGTGGCTGCCGACCGTCCGTCGAGCCTGATCTTCAGCCGCCAGAACCTCGCGTTCAACCCGCGTACCGATGCGCAGATCGCGAACATCGAGAAGGGCGGCTACGTGCTGAAGGACTGGGACGAAGAGATCGTCGCGCGCAAGATCATCCTGATCGCGACGGGCTCGGAAGTCGAGCTCGCGATGAAGGCCGTCGAGCCCCTCGCGCAGCAGGGCATCGCGGCCCGCGTCGTGTCGATGCCGTCGACCAACGTGTTCGATCGCCAGGACGCCGAATACCGCGAACGCGTGCTGCCGCACGGCGTGCGCCGCGTCGCGATCGAAGCGGGCGTGACGAGCTTCTGGCACAAGTACGTCGGCCTCGAAGGCGGCGTCGTCGGGATCGACACGTTCGGTGAATCGGCACCGGCCGGCGTGCTGTTCAAGTACTTCGGCTTTACCGTCGAGCACGTCGTCGAGACCGCGAAGGCCGTGCTGGCCTGAAAGCATTCGCGACGCGCGCCACCCGTCGCGCGCGTCGCACCGTGAAGCTGCACGTAACTAATTTTTTTCAGCCATCAGGAGATAGACCATGACGATCCGCGTCGCAATCAACGGCTACGGCCGCATCGGCCGCAACACGCTGCGCGCGTTTTATGAAAACGGCAAGAAGCACGATCTCGAGATCGTCGCGATCAACGACCTGGGCGACGCGAAGACCAACGCGCACCTGACCCAGTACGACACCGCGCACGGCAAGTTCCCGGGCGACGTGTCGGTCGACGGCGACTACCTCGTCGTGAACGGCGACAAGATCCGCGTGCTGGCCAACCGCAACCCGGCGGAACTGCCGTGGGGCGAGCTCGGCGTCGACGTCGTGATGGAATGCACGGGCTTCTTCACGACGAAGGAAAAGGCGAGCGCGCACCTGAAGGGCGGCGCGAAGAAGGTGATCATCTCGGCGCCGGGCGGCAAGGACGTCGATGCAACGATCGTCTACGGCGTGAACCACGACGTGCTGAAGGCCGAGCACACCGTCATCTCGAACGCATCGTGCACGACGAACTGCCTCGCGCCGCTCGTCAAGCCGCTGAACGACCGCATTGGCCTCGAAACCGGCCTGATGACGACGATCCACGCTTACACGAACGACCAGGTGCTGACCGACGTCTATCACGAAGACCTGCGTCGCGCGCGTTCGGCCACCCACAGCCAGATCCCGACGAAGACGGGCGCTGCGTCGGCCGTCGGCCTCGTGCTTCCGGAACTGAACGGCAAGCTCGACGGCTACGCGATTCGCGTCCCGACGATCAACGTGTCGATCGTCGACCTGTCGTTCATCGCGAAGCGCGACACGACGGTCGAGGAAGTCAACGCGATCATGAAGGAAGCATCGGAAGGCGCGCTGAAGGGCATCCTCGGCTACAACGACGCGCCGCTGGTGTCGATCGACTTCAACCACAACCCGGCTTCGTCGACGTTCGACGCCACGCTGACCAAGGTGTCGGGCCGCCTCGTCAAGGTGTCGAGCTGGTACGACAACGAGTGGGGTTTCTCGAACCGCATGCTGGATACGGCAGTCGCGTTCGCGAACGCGAAGTAATCCCGCACGTTGCGTGACCGCCGTAAGGCGGCCTGCGCGGCGAACGAGCCCGGCCCGGTTTTGAACTGACCCCGTAAAGTTGGACGGGTTATGACGGCTAGGGCTGAGAGAGCTGAGTTCTGTATTGCACGGGACTCAGCCCTTTTAGTTTCAGTTTGATGCGGTCGTGATTGTAGTAGTGGATGTAG
>Ga0207690_10000059_pt1 | contig 100526 bp, 95 predicted proteins | sample KBSC23metaG_FD_184315 | JGI IMG/M metagenome (GOLD analysis project Ga0207690, IMG submission 184315) | Corn rhizosphere microbial communities from Kellogg Biological Station, Michigan, USA - KBS C2-3 metaG (SPAdes) (version 2) | ecosystem: Host-associated > Plants > Roots > Rhizosphere > Soil... | reverse complement strand
TTTCGATCTGATCGGCACGATCAGCATCGTCAACAACGCGTTGTTGCGGACGACGTTCGCGACGGCGCCTGATGTGCCGATCCGGTCGTTCACGCTCAGGCTCCTGGGCGGTCCGAGCACGGCCTCGATCGGCGCGGTGAGAAACCTGTGCTCGAAGAGCAGCAGACGCGCGAAGGCACAGGTGGACTACATCGGCCAGAACGGCAAGGTCCGCCAGGTCGATCAGGCGCTCAAGGTCGGCGGCTGCCGCGGAAGCAGCCACCGGAGACACCGCAGACGCTGAAGCCTCTGCGGATGTGCGCAAACGGGGCCGGCCCTACACCACCGGGGGCCGGCCCCATGCGCAGCGATCGAACCTCTAGGCTCCCGCGCATGTCAGAGCTGCTGCACCTGCTCGTGTACGAGTACGTCGAGGAGATGACGGAGCGCCGTGCGCCCTATCGGGATGCACACCTCGAGCTGATCCGCGCCTATCAGGCCGACGGTCGCCTGGTGATCGCCGGTGGGATCGGCGTCCCGGTCCACGGCGGTCTGATCGCGTTCCGCGACGCCGCTGACGCCGAAGCGTTCGCCGACGAGGATCCCTACAAGTCGGCCGGCCTCATCACGAGCTCGCGCGTCGAGCCGTGGGCCGTCGTGACGTGAGCGCCGGCGAACGGCAGACCGCCGCTACGGCAACCGCCCCGCCCACCGCGTCGACGCCGCTGCCGCGCCGAGCAGCAGCACGAGTCCGCCGACGGCGAACGCGGCCGTCACGTCGCGCTTGACGTCGCGTGTGCCGAGCTGGGACCCGAGCGTCTTGTAGATCGAGGACAGCTGCTGGTCGTCCTGCGCCGAGTACGCGCGTCCGCCTGACGCCTCCGCGATCTTGCGCAGCGTCTCGGGGTCGGGCGGGACCGACAGCAATGGGGGGCCGAACCCCGGGTTCGGCACCGTCGCGTCGCGCGTCCCCAGAGCGACCGTGTAGATCGGGATCCTCAGCTCGCGCGCGGCCCGTGCGACCTCCACCGGGTCGCGGCCGGTCGTCGTCGTGCCGTCGCTCAGCAGCACCATCGCCGATGGCGGCCGTCTGCCGTCGGCGCCTCTCGGCTCGCGTTCGAGCGTGTCGAGCGCGACCTGCAGTGCGTCGCCGGTCGCGGTTCCGCCGTCGGCGATCTGCGCGTCGACCATCCGCCGCACGAGCGTGTGGTCGCGCGTCGGCCCCTGCGTCCCGTCGGGCACGTCGGAGTACGTCGTCACGCCCACGCGCACGCCGCGCGCCAGCTGGTCGAGGAACGTCTGGGCGGCCCGCTTCGCCGCCGCCAGCCGCGTCGGGTCGACGTCCTCGGCCATCATCGAGCGGGAGTGGTCGGTCACGAGCATGATCGACGCGCGCTCCACGGGGACCGCAACCGACCGCTGCGGCTTCGCCATTGCGAGCGCCAAGGCCGCGATCGACGCCAGCAGCAGCGCGATCGGCAACGCCCGCCGCCATGCGGGAACCCGACCGGCCGCCAATGCAAGCGTCCCCACGGCAGGGAAGCGCACCGCGTATCTGCGTGCACGCGCCCGCGAGGCCGCCTGCGCGAGCAGCGCCAGCGGCACCAGCAGCAGCGCGAACAAGAACAACGGCGCACCGAAGCTCATCGCAGCTTCTTCCCCAGCTCGCCGAGCCAGTCGCCCTCGGTCGACAGCAGCACGTGCTCGACCTCCAGCCGCCGCAGCTCGCGCACGACCGTCGCACGGCGCTCGGCCTCGAGCGCGGCAAAGCGCTCGCGCACGCGCCGCGAGGACGTGTCGACCGACACGCGCGCGCCGGTCTCCGGATCCACCAGCGAGAGCCGCCCGACCGCGGGGATCGACTGCTCGCGCGGGTCCCCGACCTCGATCGCCAGCACGGAGTGGCGCGCGCGCAGCGCGCCGAGCGGCCGCGTCCAGTCGTCCTGGTCGCGGAAGTCGGAGATCACGACCACCAAGCCCGCCTGCGTCGCCACCTTGCCGGTGCGCCGCAGCGCGTCCGCCAGCGCATGGCGATCCGGCCGCCCGTCCACCGCGCAGCCGTCGGCCAGCGCGCGTCGCAGCGCCACCACTCCCGGCTTCGACGCGCGCGGCGGCACCAGCCGCGGCCGCCCGGCGCCGAACGTCATCAGCGCCACGCTGCCGGCGCGCCGCACGGCGAGCCGGCCCAGCACCAAAGCAGCCCCCTCGGCGACGTCCCACTTCAGCCGGTCCGCCGTCCCGAACGCCATCGAGGGAGAGGCGTCGAGCACGATCCACGTCGTCAGCGTGCGCTCGGGCACGTGCAGGCGCACGTGCGGCACGCCCGTGCGCGCGGTCGCCGCCGCGTCGATCTGGCGCACGTCGTCGCCGACCTCGTACTCGCGCAACTGCGCCAGCTCGGTGCCGGCGCCCAGGCCGGCCGCTCTGCGGTCGCCCGGCAGCGCACCCGCCGCGCGCCGCGCGATCACGAGATCCAACGCCGCGATCAGCCCGTGCGGCAGCGGGCCCGGGCCCTGACGACCGGCCGGTGGGCGCAGGGCGCTCATCGTCAGGCGGTCGCTCCGCGCCGCGCGGCGAGGTGGTCTGCCGGCGGCTCCTCGACCGTCGCCAGCACGCGCTCCAGCAGCTCGTCGGCGGTCACGTCCTCGGTCAGCGCGTCGTAGGAGAGCACGAGCCGGTGGCGCAGCACGTCGGGCGCCAAGTCCCGCACATCGGAGACCGCCACGTACCCGCGCCCGCGCAGCAGGGCCAGCGCGCGCGCCGCCTGTACGAGCCCGATCGGCCCGCGCGGGGAGGCGCCGTACTCGATGAAGGCGGCGACGTCCTCGAGCCCGTAGCGCTCCGGCCGCCGCGTCGCGTCCGCCAGCGCGACCGCATAGGCGATCACCTCGCGATCGACCAGCACCGCTTCGCACGCCGCTGTGAACCTGTCGAGGTCCTCCAGCGTCAGCCGCTCGCGCACCTCCGCCGCGCGCCCGAGCGAGCGGTCCACAACGGCCGCCTCCTCGCCCATCGTCGGGTAGTCGACGACGACCTTCATCAGGAAGCGGTCGACCTGCGCCTCCGGCAGCGGGTAGGTCCCCTCCGACTCGATCGGGTTCTGCGTCGCGAGCACGAGGAACGGGTGCGGGACGGGGAACGTCTCGCCGCCGATCGTCACCTGCTGCTCCTGCATCACCTCCAGCAGCGCCGACTGCACTTTCGCGGGCGCCCGGTTGATCTCGTCCGCCAGCAGGAAGTTGCCGAACACGGGCCCGAGCTCGGTCTCGAATCTGCCGGTGTCGGGGCGGTAGACGCGCGTGCCGACGAGGTCCGCCGGCACCAGGTCGGGCGTGAACTGGATGCGCGTGAAGGTGCCGCCGAGCACCTGCGCGAGCGTCTTGACGGTCAGCGTCTTGGCGAGTCCCGGGACGCCCTCGAGCAGCACGTGCCCGCCGGCGAGCAGCGCGACGAGCAGGCGCTCCAGCATCGCGTCCTGCCCGACGATCACGCGCTTGATCTCGTGCAGCGCCTCCTCGAGCGCATCGCGCGGTTGGTCTGCGGTCACGTCACTGCTCCTTTCTCGCTTCTAGATCAGCCGCCCGAACCAGCGCAGCGACAGCGCCGCGCCGGCGAGCAGCAGGACGAGGCCGCCGGCCGCGAACGCCGCCGTCACCTGACGGTGGACGTCGCGCCGGCCCAGCTGCGAGCCGAGCCGTTCGTAGACGGCGTCCAGCCCGTCGGTGGTCTCGGCGGTGAAGGCCTGGCCGCCGGATGCGTGCGCGATCTCGGCGAGCGACTGCGGGTCGGGCGGCACGCGCTCGACTCTGTCCTGCTGTCCGGCTCTGCCGGGCACGCGAATCGTCCCGTGGTCGGTCCCGAGCGCGACGGTGTAGATCGGCAGATGCAGTCTCGCCGCTTCGCGTGCGGTCTCAAGCGGGTCGCGCCCGTAGGTGGAGGTGCCGTCGGAGATCAGCACGATCGCGCCCGGTGGGCGTCTGCCGTTCTCTCCGGGGACGTTGCGCAGCGCGGTCATCGCGCTGGCGATCGCCTCGCCGGTCGCCGTGCCACCGCTGACGGCCATGCGGTCGATCGCTGCGCGGGCATCGGCGCGGCTGCGGGTCGGGGACTGGAGCACGGTCGCGTGGTTGTTGAAGGCGAGCACGCCGACGTTGACCCGCTGCGGGACCCGGTCGAGGAACGTGCGCGCGGCGCGCTTGGCGGCGATCAGCCGGCTGGGGGACACGTCGGTCGCGAGCATCGAGCCGGACACGTCGGTCGCGAGCATGATCGACGCGCGCTCGATCGGCACCGCGACGGTGCGCTGCGGTCTTGCCGCGGCGAGCACGAGCAGCGCGAGCGCGAGCGCGAACGCGAGCATCGGCAGGTGGCGGCGCCAGCGCGGCCGGCGCGGCGCGACCGAGGGCAGCAGCCGGGGCGCCGCGAACGCCGCGGCGGCGGCACGCCGCACGCGCTGCTGTTGCAGGTACCAGACCAGCAGCAGCGGCAGCGCGAGCAGCGCGAGGAGGACCAGCGGTGCCCCGAAGCTGACGCTCACGGGGTGCGGGCAGGTCGCTTCCCGAGCGTCACGTGCAGCGTCTGCGTGCGGCCGTCGCGTTCCACGACGACGTCGATGTCGTCGGCCGGCTTGTTGTCGCCTATCGCCGCTGCGACGTCCTCCGGGTCCTGCACAGCCTCGCCGTCGACGCGCTTGATCACGTCGCCTCTGTGGATGCCGGCGTCGGCCGCCGGGCCGCCCTTGACGACGTCGACGACCTCGGCGCCGTCCGGGTGCGTCGGCGAGGCGGGACTCGTGATGACGCCGAGCCACGGCCGCTTGATCGCCTCACCTCTCTCCAGCTGCGGCACGATCTGGCGGACCGTGTTGGAGGGGACGGCGAAGCCGATGCCGATGTTGCCGGCCACGCCCGCCGTCGCGATCTGCGAGTTGACGCCGATCACGTGTGCGGCGTCGTCGAGCAGCGGGCCGCCGGAGTTGCCCGGGTTGATCGGGGCGTCGGTCTGGATCACGTCGTCGATCGCGAAGCCGTTGGGCGACTGGATCGAGCGGCCGAGGCCGGAGACGATCCCCTCGGTGGCGGTGCGGTCGAGCCCGAACGGGTTGCCGATCGCGACGACGAGATCGCCGACCTCGACGGCGCGCGAGTCGGCGAATCTGAGCGCCTTCGCGCCTCTCGGCACACGGCTCGGGTCGATCGTGACGACGGCAAGGTCGCTGGAGGGGTCGACGCCGAGCACGTCGCCGTCGATCGCGTCGCCGTCCTGGCCGAAGCGCACGAGCACGTGCGTGGCGGTCCCGACGACGTGCGCGTTCGTGACGAGCATGCCGCGCCCGCGGTCGACCAGGAAGCCGGTGCCCTCGCCGACGTTCGTGCGGATGGAGGTGACGGCGGGGCTCGCCGCCGCGTAGATCGCGCCCGCGCGCGTCTCGCCTCTGTGCGGCTTGATCGGCTCGCTGGAGACAGCCGGCAGCGGATCCGTCTCGTTGGTGTTGCGGCCCCCGTCGAGCAGCATCCCGGCCGCGAACGCGCCGCCGGCGATGGCGATGGCAGCCAACAGCAGCCCGAGCAGCAGCGAGGCGCGGCGCGAGCCGCCGCCTGCGCGCTCCGAATCGCCGGCATCCGGCGCATCAGTCGCCGGCGGTGCCTGCTGCTGTGGCGGACGGCGCAGCTCGGCGGTGCCGTCGGCGACTTCGCGCGCCCGCTCCGACTCGGCGCGCCAGCCCCCGGTCCACAGATGTCTTGGAGATCCCATCCGGCCTACGAGAGTAGTGCCGTACGTAATGCCCGGATCAAGTGGTGAGACGAACCGAGATCCCGAATGGATCGGTCGCGACGGCGGCGTCGCGCTCCTCGCGCAGCGCGTAGCCGGCCTCGGCGAGGCGGTTCGTGGCGCGGTCGCGCTCGCCCGCGTCGCCGAAGTGGATCGCGAAGTCGCGCAGGCCGCGGGCGGCGGGATCCGCGGGCGGCCCGCCGGCGCTCGCCCACGTGTTGAGCCCGAGGTGATGGTGGTAGCCGCCGGCTGCGACGAACAGCGCCCCGGGGTAGCTGCGCACCATCACGTCGAAGCCGAGCGCGTCGGCGTAGAACGCCTCCGCGGCGGCGAGGTCGCTCACCTGCAGGTGGACGTGGCCGAGCGTCGTGCCAGTCGGCATGCCCTCGTCGGGTGCGGCGGCCGGCGCGGCGGCGAGCAGGTCCTGCAGGTCGAGCGGCAGCGTCGCCATCGCCACCTCGCCGCTGTCGCTGCGGCGCCACTCCGCGCGTGGGCGGTCGCGGTAGAGCTCGATCCCGTTGCCTTCCGGATCCGAGAGGTAGAGCGCCTCGCTGACGAGGTGGTCGGAGGCGCCGTCGAGGCGCCAGCCCGCGCCGGCGACGCGGTGCAGCGCCTGCGCAAGCGAGGCGCGATCGGGCACGAGCAGCGCGAGGTGGAAGAGGCCGCTGGAGCGGCGCGCCCGCGCGGGAGCCGCCGCGTCTTCGAGCAGCTCGACGAGCGCGGGGCCGCCGCCGGCGCCCAGCCGCACGATGCGCTCGTCCCCATCCGCGAGGCGACGCAGGCCGACCACGCGCTCATAGAAGGCGGCGACGCCGACAGCGTCACCGACGGTCAGCCGGATCGGGCCGAGCGAGAGATTGGGGGACAGGCCGGCCATCGGGGGTTCCTCCGACTGTACTCAACGGCCGAAGAAATTGAGAAACCCTCCTCGTTCATTAACCCTCTTCTAAGCGGAGACGGGCACATCTAGGTTATGGAACCGTCGTGCGCCCTTGGACCGACGTGAGCGCCGAGCTGATTGCGGCCTACGCCGGCGGATCGGTCACGCAGGCCGCGCTGGTCGCCGGCGGTGCGGTGCAGTGCGTGCCGAGGTCGCTGAGGGCGCTGCGCCACCCCCTGTTCGCGGCCGTGCCGCTGCTGGCGCTGCTCGGCGTCGTGCTGTGGCTGCGGGCGAAGCCCGGCGACGCGGGCGCGCTCGCGGAGCTCGCTTTGCTCGCGGTGCCGCTGCTCGCGTTGATCGCGGCGGCGCGCACGGGTCTGGTCGCGTTCGCGCTGATGGTCGCGATGGTCGTCATCACCGTCCGCGACCACCACTCGATCGCGGGGCAGATCGCTGCGCTCGGCTTGATCGCTGCGAGCTGCACCGTGCTCGGTGCGCTCCTCGTCGAGGTGACGCCGGCGCGCTGGCTCGGGCTCGGCATCGCCGTGACCGCGGCCGTCGACCTCGTGCTCGTCGCCAGCGGCTTCCTCGCGCCGGCGACGCTCGCGCTCAACAGCGCCGGCGTGACGGAATCGCTGCCGCAGTTCCAGCGCGTCGAGCTCGGGCCGCTGACGATGGGCTACGCGGACCTGTTCCTGCCGGCGCTCGTCGGCGCGCTGCTCGCCACGCGCGCGCGCACGCGCCACTGGGTGGCGCTGCTGACGCTGTGCTTCGCGCTCGCCGCCGGGCTCGTCTTCCTCGTCGCCGACCGGCTGCCGGCGACGGTGCCGGTCGCGCTCGCGTTGCTCGTCGTGGAGGGCGCTGGCGTTATCGTGCCGCCATGGCGCCGCACGGGCGGCTCGACGACCTCGACCTGAGCCTCCGTCTGCGCGGAGAGGAGGCCGAGCAGCGCCTGCTTGCGGCGCAGCGACGGCTGCTGACGTTGCGGCTCCAGCTTGCCGGGCTGATCGGGGACAGACGACTCGGCCCGCCGCTGCTCGTGCTGCTCGAGGGCTGGGATGCGTCCGGCAAGGGCGGCGCGATCAAGCGGCTCGTCGCTCCGCTCGACCCGCGCCACGTGCGCGTCGTGCAGTTCGCCGCTCCGAGCGCGGACGAGAAGCGCCACCACTTCCTGCAGCGCTTCTTCTCGGCGCTGCCGGGCTGGGGCGGGATGGCCGTGCTCGACCGCTCCTGGTACGGGCGCGTGCTCGTCGAGCGCGTGCGCGGCCTCGCCAGAGAGGAGGAGCTCGAGCGCGCGTACTCCGACATCGTCGCGTTCGAGCGGATGCTCGCCGGCGATGGCACCGTGCTCGTGAAGCTGTGGCTGCACATCTCGGCGGAGGAGCAGTTGAGGCGCTTCAAGCGGCGCGAACAGGATCCCCTTCGACGCTGGAAGCTGACGGACGAGGACTGGCTCAATCGCGGGCAGCGGCCGCAGTACGAGGAGGCGGTCGAGACGATGCTCGAGCGGACCGACCAGCCGTTGGCACCGTGGCATCTGATCCCTGCCGAGTCGAAGGGCTATGCGCGCGTGGCGGTGATCGAGACGGTGATCGACGCCGTTGCGGCTGGTCTGCGGGCGCACGGGATCGAGCCGCTGCCGACGCCCTGAGCTATCGTTCACCGTTCGGAAGGGAAGTAGCCCTGCGAGACGGCGCGTTCGTCAGCACGGCTCGGTCGCCGCGGCGGCCGCGCCCGGCGCGCCGGCCCTGACCCGGTCGGGTCGTGGGCGGGTCAAACCTTCGACACGTCCATCCGTGCTCGAAGGAGAACCCGCATGCTGCTCGCCTGGATCGCGCTCACCGCGTTTTTCGCGGCCGCGCTCGCGCTCGACCTGCGCAGTCATGGCGGTAGGTCGATGTCGACGCGCAGTGCGCTCGGCTGGTCGCTCGCCTGGACCGCGATCGGTGTCGCGTTCGCGCTCGTCGTGCTGCTGATCGATGACGGCGCCGCCGCGAGCGAGTACCTCGCCGGCTTCCTGATCGAGAAGTCGCTCTCGCTCGACAACCTGTTCGTGTTCGCGATCCTGTTCACGTTCTTCCAGGTGCCGGACCGTCTGCGCTTGAAGGTGCTGATCTACGGGATCGCCGGCGCGATCGTGCTGCGGACCGCGTTCATCCTCGTAGGCGCCGCCGCGCTCGACGCGTTCCATGCGACGACGTACGTGCTCGGCGCGCTGCTGCTCGTGACGGCGGTGAGAATCGCCAGACAGACGGACGAGGAGATCGACCCCGATCGCACGCTCGCGATGCGCGCGCTGCGGCGGCTCGTGCCGCTCTCCGACGGCTACGACGGCGAGCGGTTGCTGACGCGGACGGCGGTCGGCAAGCGCGTGGCGACGCCGCTGCTCGCTGCGCTCGCAATGGTCGCCGCGTTCGACGTGATGTTCGCGATCGACTCGATCCCGGCGATCTTCGCGATCACGCGCGACACGTTCGTCGTGTTCGCCGCGAACGCCTTCTCGCTGCTCGGGATGGTCTCGCTCTACTTCCTGCTCGACGGGATGCTCGACCGCTTCCGCTACCTGAACCTGGGGCTCGCAGCGATCCTCGCCTTCGTCGCCGCGAAGCTGCTGCTCGTCGACGTCTGGCACCCGCCGATCGCGCTCTCGCTCGGCGCGATCGTGCTCGCGCTCGTCGCAGCTGCGCTTGCGTCGGTGGTAGCCGAGCGGCGCGCCGTACGGCGCGCCGCTGCATGACGGTCATATTAGGGTGATGCTGATCCTGGTGGTGGTGTTTAGCTGTGCGACCTGGCCTTCTGAACCGACCACTTCGACCGTTGGCGGGCAGAGGCTGCCGGCGCCGCTGACCCTGCTCGCGGAGCGTCTCGAGGACACGAATTCAAGTCTGCTGATTTCCGTCCCGCTGCGTTCGGCCCTGAGCGAGATGTTGTCGGTGGCCGTCCCGTAATCGCCGGTGCAGAAGCCCGGATCCATTATTTCGAAGGTGAATCTACTCAGTAAGAGGAATATCCCGCTCATGTTGGGTAGGGTTCCGGTGAACCCCTCGTACGTGAGGTGCCACGGCGGTATCTTCGGGTGCACTCTCCCGCTCGTGCAGGATTCTTCCTTGGCGAGGGCCCTCGTGATCGCCCCTATTAGGGACCTCGCGACCTTGGGTATCGTCCCTGCGTGGAAGGAGCCTTCGAGGGTGACCTGGCACCTTATGGTGAACATGCCGAAGGTCGAAGTGAATTCAAGCCTGCTCCATGTCGCTCTTATGTTTTGGCTGCTGGTGGAGAGGTTCCTGGCAGACGCGCTGCCGACCGCGACGCAGAGCAGCAGCGCTGTGGTCAGGGCGGTGAGGCCGAGCTTTCTCGAAACGCGCATGAGGTGAGCCTTTCTGTCGCGCCAGAGCGCCTCTGGCGCACGTGCGGTCTGCGCACTGAGGCATGACCGAAGCGGCAGCGCGCAGCGGTGCGGGCCGTGGCCCGTAGGGCTGTGCGAACCCCCCTTCCCCCGACGTTGAACGCGGAACCCAGAATACCTGAAAACGGAGCGTCTTCGCGTCGAGATCGCCTTAGGTTCTTAGTCGACCGCGTAGTCGCCGTGCAGGATCGCGAGCTGCACCCGCTCGATCTGCGGCGCCAGCTCAGTGAGGCCCTCGACGCCGTGCGTGCGCAGGTGCTCGACCGTCAGCTCCCAGGCGGCGCCGGCCGCGGCGCGGAACGCCCACGGCGGGACCGATCTCAGCTTCGCGCCCTCGGCGAGCGCCTGCGCGTGCGTCTGCGCGAGCGCGTCGGCGAACTGGCCGATGATCTCGGCGCGGCGCACCAGCGCATCCTCTCCGACGCTCAGGACCTCGATCAGGAACGAGCGCGCGAACTCCGGCTCGGCGGCGAGCACCTCGAGGAACGCGTCGGCTCCGGCGCGCAGCCGCGCGCGCCAGTCGCCGGCCTCTTCGCCGGCGGCGAGCACCTGTGCGAGCAGGATCTCGTTGCCGACCTCCCACGCCGCCAGAAAGCACGCCCGTTTGTCCGCGAAGTGCTCGTAGAACGTCTTGCGCGAGACGCCGGCGCGCGCGATCACCTGGGCAACGGTCGTGGCGGCGTACCCGTGCTCGGCGACGCACTGCGCCATCGCCTCCAGCAGCCGTCCCCGCTGCGAGGCGAGCACGACCTCGCGGGCGGCGGCGTGTCGGCCGCGGGGAAGCGAGCGCGGCACGGTCGGGGCGGGCTGGCTTGCCATAAGTAAACATCATGGTACAGTAGGAGACAAGATGTTTCTTCAAGCGAGGGCGGGCGAACGATGACGGAGCTTCCTGACCACGTCGACGTGGCGATTGTCGGCGGCGGCTTCGCCGGCGTCGGCATGGCGATCGCGCTGCTCAGAGCCGGCCGGAGCGACTTCGTCGTGCTCGAGCGCGACGGCGACGTCGGCGGTACGTGGCACCAGAACACGTATCCCGGCTGCCAGTGCGACGTGCCGTCGAACCTCTACTCGTTCTCCTTCGCGCCGAACCCGGAGTGGTCGCGGACGTTCGCGCTGCAGCCCGAGATCGGCGCCTACCTCAAGCGCGTCGCCGACGACTTCGGCGTGCGCCCGTACGTGCGCACGCACACCGACGTCCACGACGCCGCGTGGGACGAGCAAACCCAACGCTGGCGGATCGAGACCTCCAGCGGCGCGCTCACCGCGCGCGTGCTCGTCGCCGGCATGGGCGGCCTCAGCGAGCCGGCGATCCCGCAGCTCGACGGCGCCGGCAGCTTCCAAGGGCCCGCGTTCCACACCGCCCGCTGGGACCACTCCGTCGACTTGACCGGCAAGCGCGTTGCGGTGATCGGCACGGGCGCGAGCGCCGTCCAAGTCGTTCCGCGCATCCAGCCGCAGGTCGCCCATCTCGACGTCTTCCAGCGCACGCCGCCGTGGATCATGCCCCACCCCGGCCGTCCGACCCGGCCGCGCGAGCGCGCGCTGTTCAAGACCTTTCCAGCGCTCCAGAAGCTCATCCGCGGCGCGATCTACTGGGGACGCGAGTGCTACGTGCTGCCGTTCCGCTTCCACCGCCTCAGCCGCATCCCGCAGGCGATGGCGCTCAAGCACCTCGCCCGCCAGGTGCCGGACCCGCAGCTGCGCGAGCAGCTCACGCCCCGCTACGAGATCGGCTGCAAGCGGATCCTGATGAGCGACGAGTACTTCCCGGCGCTGCAGCAGCCGAACGCGCAACTCGTCACCACGGCGATCGAGCGGATCGTGCCGACCGGCGTCGTCACGGCCGACGGCATCGAGCATCCAGCCGACGCGATCGTCTGGGGCACCGGCTTCCGTGTGACCGACATGCCCTACGTGGACTGGCTGCGCGGCCGTGGCGGGCGAACGCTCGGCGAGGCCTGGAGCGAGCACGGGATGCAGGCGCTGCGCGGCACGACCGTCGCCGGCTTCCCGAACCTGTTCATGCTCGTCGGCCCCAACACCGGTCTCGGCCACAACTCGATCGTCTTCATGATCGAGTCGCAGGTCGCCTATGTGATGGACGCGCTGCGAACGCTGGACGCGCAGGGCGCCGTTGCATGCGAGCCGACGCCGGCCGCGCAGGCCGCCTTCAACGCGGCGCTGCAGCGGCGCATGCAAGGCACCGTCTGGACCAAAGGCGGGTGCGCCAGCTGGTATCTCGACGCGCACGGCCGCAACACGACGCTGTGGCCCGGCAGCTCGTGGAGCTTCCGCCGAGCGACGCGCCGCTTCACGTCCGCCGAGTACGCGCTGCTCGCGCCGTCGGAAGCGTCCGTGCGGGCGCTCGCCGGCGTGTCATGAGGGCGCAGCCGCGCCACCCCGCGGCTTGACGCGACCGCCCCGCGAGGCATATAACTGACGGGGCGCCGCGGGGGCGGCGTCGGGGGACGATCGAGGGGGATCAGGATCGGATGACCGCCGTGAACGCCGCCGTCGAGCAGCGGCCTGTGTTCGAACTGTTCGAGGGCTTCGCGCTCGCAAGCGTGCTCGCGTCGCTGGATGAGTCCGGTCTGCTGGCGGCCTTGGAGGCAGGCCCGGTGTCGAAGGCGCCCGACGGCGTCGCCGATCCGGACGCGCTGATGCCAGCAGCGCTCCGCTATTTGGCGCAACGCGAGCTGGTCGAGGAGCGTGACGGCGCCTTCGCGCTCACGTCGCGCGGCGAGGCGATCGTCAAGGACAAGGGCTATCTCGTCTGGCTCCAAGGCGGATACGGTCACGTCCTCGCGGGCCTCGGCGACTTCATCACCGGCACGCGCAGATACGGGACCGACGTCGAGCGCGCCGGGCGCTGGGTCGCCGAAGGGTCCGCGCTGATCGGGCGCGACGACGTCGCGCCCTACGCGGTCGACGTCCTCTCCGGCATCGAGTTCAGGCACGTGGTCGATCTCGGCTGCGGCAACGCCCGCTTCCTGATCGGCGCCGCCCAGCGCTTCGGCGTCACCGGCGTCGGCGTCGACCTCAGCCCGGAGGCGTGCGAGGACGCGCAAGGCAGAATCTCCGAGGCCGAGCTGGTCGGGAAGGTCGTCGTGCGCTGCGGCGACGCCGGCGACCTCGACGCGATCCCGGAGCTGCGCGAGGCGGATCTCGCCGTCGCGCACTTCCTGCTGCACGAGATCTTCGAGCACGGACGCGCGGCGCTGATCGACTACCTCACGAAGCTCGGGCAGCTGATGCCGCGCGGCGCGCACATGCTCGTCGCCGAGGTGCAGCCGGCGAGCGGCGCACCCGACGAGCGCTGGCGGCCGGAGTTCACGCTGCTGCACGCGATCATGCGTCAGGAGCTGCTCGACGCCGAGGGCTGGCATCAGGCGTTCACAGCAGCCGGGTGGTCGCGTCATGAGATCCGCGACCTCGGCCTCCCAGGTGCCATCCTGTTGCTGTACCGCAACGAGAAGGGGGAGTAGGGGGATGCCGGTCCAGGTCGCGGAGCGCTCGGGCGTAGTGGTGACGGAGGGGCTGCCGGTGACGCAGGAGTTCGCCGGCCACCATGCGCCGACGCCGATGTTCGTCACGCCGGACACGCTGCCGGGTGCGCCGTTCAGCATCGCGGGCGTCGACGCGGCGCAGCTGATCGGCGCGCCACACGCCGACCTGCACGTGCACGACGACCAGGACGAGATCTATCTGTGTGTCACGCCGGGCTGCCGCTTCACGGTCGAGCTCGACGACGACCGCATCGAGCTGACCTCGCCCGCGTCGGTGCTGATCCCGGCCGGCAAGCATCACCGTCTCGTCGTCCACGAGGTCGTGACCGACACCTGTCCCTTCCTCGGCATCCTGCTGGAACCGGTGAGGGCGTAGCCGTGCTGCGGGTCGCGATCATCGGCACGGGCAACATCGGGACGGACCTGCTGCTGAAGGTGCAGCGCTCGCCCTGGCTGGCGTGCGCGCTGTTCTCCGGCCGCAATCTCGCCTCGGCGGGCATGAGGACCGCGCGCGACCTCGGCGTGCCGGTCAGCGACCGCTCGATCGACGCGGTCGTGGACATCGCGGACGAGCTCGACCTGGTGTTCGACGCGACCTCTGCGCTCGACGCGCGCCGCCATTGGGAGCTGTTGGAGCCGAGGGGGATCCCCGTCATCGACCTGACGCCGGCGAAGCTCGGCGAGCTGTGCATCCCGGCGCTGAACCTCGCCGAGGCGGCGCAGGAGCCGAACCTCTGCATGGTCACGTGCGGCGGCCAGGCGGCGGTGCCGCTCGCCGCCTGCGTGGCGGCCACGCACGCGCACGTCGAGTACGTCGAGATCGTCTCGACGAGCGCCTCGCGCTCGGTGGGTCCCGCGACGCGCATCAACATAGATGAGTACTTGGCGACGACCGAGGCCGCCGTCAGGAAGTTCACCGGCGTCGGCCGCGCGAAGACGATCCTGATCGTCAACCCGTCGAATCCGCCGATCACGATGCAGAACACCGTCTTCGCGACGATCGACGAACCGGATCTGGAGACGCTGACGGCGGTCGTCGAGCAGATGGTCGCGCGCGTCCAGTGCTACGTGCCCGGCTACCGGCTCGTCGTGCCTCCCCTCTACGAGGGCGGGCGAATCGCGATGACGGTGCAGATCCGCGGCGCCGGCGACTACCTGCCGGCCTATGCAGGCAACCTCGACATCATCACCTGCGCGGCCGTCGCGGCCGCGGAGGAGCGGGCGCGCGCGAGCATGCAGGACGACAATGAGGGCGAGGCCGTGGCGGCCACGGGCTAGGCGAGCTGGACAGATCCGGGGGAACCGAGGGGGGAATGGCGAAGATCCTGATCAGCGACCCGACGCTGCGAGACGGGAACCACGCGGTCAAGCACCAACTGAGCGCGCAGCAGATCCGCAGCTATGCGGCGGCTGCCAACGCGGCCCGCGTTCCGGTCGTGGAGGTCGGTCACGGCAACGGGCTCGGCGCGTCCTCGCTGCAGGTCGGGCAGGCGCTGCTGAGCGACCGCGAGATGCTGCGGATCGCGCGCGAGCAGCTCACCGAGGTGCGGCTGCAGGCGTTCGGCATCCCGGGCTTCGCGAAGATCCCCGACCTCGACGGCGCGCTGGAGGAGGGCGCGGACCTCTTCCGCGTCGGCACGCACTGCACCGAGGCGGATCTCACCGAGCGCCACATGACGTACGTGCGCGAGCACGGCAAGCCCGTCCACGGCGTCCTGATGATGTGCCACATGACGAGCGTCGAGGGGCTCGTCGAGCAGGCGCAGAAGATGGAGTCCTACGGGGCGGAGGCGGTGATCGTGATGGATTCCGCGGGCGCGCTGCTGATCGACGACGTGCGCCGGCGCGTGTCCGCGCTGCGCGAGGGGACCGGCATGGCGGTCGGCTACCACGGGCACGAGAACGTCTCGCTCGGCGTCGCCAACTCGCTGGCCGCCGTCGAGGAGGGCGCGACGATCCTCGACGGCTGCGCGCGCGGCTTCGGCGCCGGCGCCGGCAACACGCAGCTCGAGGTGCTCGTCGCGGTGCTGGAGCGGCTCGGGCATGAGACCGGGATCGACCTCTACCGGCTGCTCGAAGCGGCCGACCTGGCCGAGCGCGAGCTCGTGCAGACGATCCCGACGACCGACTCGGTGACGATCGTCAGCGGGCTGGCAGGCGTCTTCTCCGGCTATTCGAGACCGGTACGGCGGATCGCGCAGGAGTTCGGGGTCGACCCGCGCGACGTGTTCTTCGCGCTCGGCAAGCGCGAGGTGATCGCAGGACAGGAGGACGTGATACTCGAGGTCGCCGCCGAGCTGCGCGCGACCTTGGAGGTCCAGGTCGAGGTCCAGATGGAGATACGCGAGGGGGTGGCGTGATGAGCATGCGCACTGTGAGGCGCACCACGGAGGAATCGATACGGGGCGGCGCGCCGCTCGCGCCTGTCGGGACGCAGCCGCCGCCGCTGCCGTCGATGCGACCGGGGACCGGGGCAGCGCTGCTGGAGGCGAGCGCGATGACGCCGCACCACGAGGCGCTCGCGCGCCTGCTGTGGCATGCCGAGCAGCGCCGCGAGCCGATCGAGCCGCTGTCGGCCACGTTCCCCGAGCTGGAACTGGGAGACGCCTACTGCGTGCAGGCGATCGGCCGTCAGCTGCGCACCGCCGAGGGGGAGGAGCTGCGCGGCTGGAAGGTCGGCCTCACGAGCGCCGCGATGCAGGAGATGATGGGCGTCGACCAGCCGGACGGCGGCTACCTGCTCGAGTCGATGGTCGTGAACTCGGGCGCGAGGCTCCGCGCTGAGCGCTTCGTCCAGCCCCGCGTCGAGGCGGAGATAGCGTTCCTGCTCAAGGCAGGCCTGCAGGGTCCCGGGGTCACGCGAGAAGAGGTGCTCGAGGCGACCCAGGCGTTCGCGCCGGCGCTCGAGCTGATCGACTCGCGGATCGTCGACTGGAGGATCGGGATCGTCGACACGGTCGCCGACAACGCCTCCTCGGGCATGGCGGTGATCGGCGACTGGCACGACGCGGAGGACGTCCGCGTCGAGGAGCTTGGCGTCAGCCTCGCGCTGGGGCCTGAGTGTGTCAGGGGGCGCGGCGACGCGGTGCTCGGCCACCCAGCCGAGGCCGTGGCCTGGCTCGCCGGCATCCTGGCGCAGAGCGGCGAGCGGCTCGAGCCGGGCGACATCGTGCTGCCGGGCTCGGTGGCGCGGGCCGTGCCGATCGCCGCAGGGCAGGCGGCGTATGCCACGTTCGACCGCCTGGGGGAGGTGAGCGTGGGCCTTGTCTGAGATCGCGTCTGCTCAGACAGCCGCCCCGCTCTACCAGGTCGACGCGTACTGCCGCCGCTTCCCCGCCACGGTCACGGCCGCATTGGGGGAGGCCGTGCAACTCGACCGCAGCGCCTTCTATCCGGGGGGCGGTGGTCAACCGCACGACCGCGGGACCGTGACCGACGGAGCGCGCACCTGGTCGCTGACCGGTGCGCGCTCCAGTGCGGGGGATCGAGGGGTGGCGAAGCCGGCCACGTGGCCGGCTGAATCGGGCCCCCCGGGGTGGTGGTACGAGCTGGACGCCGAGGCGCCGCCTGCCGGCACCGAGCTCGAGTGCAAGCTCGACTGGGAGCGCCGCTACGCGCTGATGCGCACGCACACCGCGCTGCACATCCTGTGCGCGGTCGTGTGGCGCGACTACGGCGCCAAGGTCACCGGCGCGAACATGGAGCCGCTGAGGGGCCGCATGGACTTCGAGTTCGAGCACCTCTCCGGCGAGTTCGTGCGCGAGCTGGAGGAGCGCGTCAACGTGGAGGTCGAGGCCGCGCGTCCGACGCGCGTCGACTTCCTCCCGCGCGAGCAGGCCGACCAGGATCCCGACCTGATCCGCAACAAGGTGAGCCTGCTGCCGCCGTCGATCCGCGTCGTGCGGGTCGTCGGGATTGAGGGGCTCGACCTGCAGGCCGACGGCGGCACGCACGTCGCCGACACGAGCGAGGTTGGACGCATTTCATTGCCCTCGTACAAGAGCAAGGGCAGACTGAACAAGCGGATCGAGTTGACGCTCGATCCTGAGTAGGGGGATGGCGATGGGGGACGTGCACCGGCCGGTCGACAAGCGCCCGGACTTCCCGGCGATGGAGGAACGGATCCTCGAGCGCTGGCGTGAGGCCCGCACGTTCGAACGCTCGCTCGCCGCGCGCGAGGACGGGCCGGTCTTCAGCTTCAGCGAGGGCCCGCCGACGGCGAACGGCAATCCCGGCTCGCACCACGTCCTGCTGCGCTCGTTCAAGGACACCTACCTGCGCTACAAGACGATGCGCGGCTTCCACGCGCCGCGCAAGGCCGGCTGGGACTGCCACGGCCTGCCGGTCGAGCTCGAGGTCGAGAAGCAGCTGGGCCTGAACTCGAAGCGCGAGATCGAGACGTACGGCATCGCCGCCTTCAACGAGAAGTGCCGCGAGTCGAACGCCTTCTACATCAGGGCGTGGGAGCGGATGACCGAGCGCGTCGGCTTCTGGATCGACCTCGACGGCGCGTTCCGCACCGGCGACCCCGAGTACGTCGAGTCGGTCTGGTGGTCGCTGCACGAGCTGTGGGACAGAGGCCTCATCTATAAGGGGCACAAGGTCGTCCCCTACTGCCCGCGCTGCGGCACCGGCCTCTCCTCGCACGAGACGGCGATGGGCTACGCCGACACCGAGGACGTCACCGCGACGGTGCGGCTGCCGGTGGTCGAGCCGCGCGGGCCGCTGCAGGCCGGCGACGCGCTGCTGATCTGGACGACGCAGCCGTGGACGCTGTTCGCCAACTGCGCGGTCGCGATCTCGCCCTCGCTCACGTACGTGCGGGCGCGCGTCGGGTCCGAGGTGGTCGTCGTCGCGGAGGATCGCGTGGAGGACATCCTCGGCGACGCGGCGGAGGTGCTGGAGCGCTTCCCCGGCAGCGCGATCGTCGACACGAGATACGAGCCGCCGTTCGATCGTCTGCCCGACCACGGGCCCAAGGGTCACACCGTGCTTGCCGCCGAGCACGTCGTGCTCGACAAGGGCACCGGGCTCGTGCACACCGCGATGGCGTTCGGCGAGGAGGACTTCGTGTTGTGCGAGCGCCACGGGATCCCGCTCGTGAACCCGGTGCGCGAGGACGGCACCTACGACGAGCGCATCACCGGCTACGAGGGCATGTTCGTCGGCGACGCGGTGCCGCAGGTCGTCGCCGAGCTGCACGCGGCCGGCAAGCTGTGGGACACCGAGCCCTACACGCACTCCTATCCGCACTGCTGGCGCTGCGACTCGAAGCTCCTCTACTACGCGAAGGAGTCGTGGTACATCGCCACGCGCGACCGCCGCCACGACATGCTCGCGCAGAACCAGCGGATCGACTGGCGCCCCGAGCACGTGCGCGACGGGCGCTTCGGCAACTGGCTGCAGGGCAACGTCGACTGGGCGCTCTCGCGCGACCGCTACTGGGGCACGCCGCTGCCGATCTGGGAGTGCGACAGCTGCGACGCGCGCCACTGCGTCGGCTCGCTCGCCGAGCTGCGCGAACAGGCCGGAACGCTGCCGCCCGACCTCCATCGACCGCACATCGACGAGGTCACGTGGGGCTGCACGGTCGCCGGCTGCGGCGGTGCGATGCACCGCGTGAAGGCGACGATCGACACCTGGTACGACAGCGCCTGCATGCCGTTCGCGCAGTTCCACTACCCGTTCGAGGGCAAGCGCGAGGTGGCCGAGCAGTTCCCGCCGACGTTCATATGCGAGGGGATCGATCAGACGCGCGGCTGGTTCTACACGTCGCTCGCCGTGACGACGCTGCTCTTCAGGGACATCCCGTTCAAGCATGCGGTCTGCGTCGGGCACGTGACCGACGCGCACGGCCAGAAGATGTCGAAGTCGCGCGGCAACGCGGTCGACCCGTGGGACGTGCTCAACGAGCACGGCGCCGACGCGTTCCGCTGGTACTACCTCGCCTCGCAGCAGCCGTGGGCCGGCTATCGCTTCTCGGCCGACGCCGTCCACGAGGGGATGCGCGAGCTGCTCGTGCCGCTGTGGACGACGTACGGGTTCTACGTGATGTACGCGAACATCGAGAACTTCGACGGCTCCGGCGCCCCGCCGGTGAGCGAGCGGCCCGCGCTGGATCGCTGGGTGCTCTCGCGGCTGCAGACGCTGACCGAGCGCATGCGCGAGCGGATCGACGACTTCGACGCCACCACCGCGGTGCGCCAGGCGGCCGAGTGGGTCGAGGACCTCTCGAACTGGTACATCCGCCTCTCGCGCCGGCGCTTCTGGGAGGGCGACGTGGCGGCCCTCGCGACGCTGCGCGAGTGCCTGATCGAGACGGCGAAGCTGCTCGCGCCGCCGATTCCGTTCCTGGCCGAGGAGATCTACGCGAACCTCGTCGGCGGCGCCGCCGAGGACTTCGGCGCCGAGCCCGACTCGGTCCACCTGTGCGACTACCCGGAGCCGCTGCAGGCGCTGCGCGACCCGCAGCTGGAGCAGGACATGGCGCTGGTGCGCGAGGTGATCGAGCTGGGCCGCGACGCGCGCGCGAGATCGAAGGTCAAGGTGCGCCAGCCGCTGCCGCGCGTGGTCGTGTGCGGGGACGAGCGCGTCGGCGACGCGGTCGCACGATTGCGCGAGCTGGTCCTGAGCGAGCTGAACGTGAAGGCGGTCGAGGTGGTGGCTGCCCTCGGCGAGCTGGAGCGCCCGGTCGTGCTGCCGAACCTGCAGAGACTCGGCCCGCGCTGCGGCAGGGACATGCCGCAGGTGGTGGCGGCGCTGCGCTCGCGCGACGGGGAGGAGGCGCTGAAGGCGCTGCACGACCACGGCGTGCTCGCCGTCTCAGTCGCGACCGGCGACGAGCTCGACCCGACGCACACGTACGCGCTCGCCGAGAACGACATCATCGTCAAGCACGAGCCGCGTCACGGCTTGGTGCTCTCGACGCGCGGCACGCTGACGGTCGCGGTCGACACGACGATCGAAGAGCGGCTGCGGCGCGAGGGGCTTGCGCGCGAGATCGTGCGCGTGGTGCAGGCGGCGCGCAGAGAGGCCGGCGTCGGCGTGACCGACCGGATCGAGCTGCGGCTCGCCGGCAGCCCGGATCTGCTCGGCGCCGCGAGGGCGCACGAGCGCTACGTCGCGGCCGAGACGCTCGCGACGCGCGTCGCCTACGACGGCGAGGATGGCGACGGAGACGCTGCCTCCGCGCCAACGCCAAGGCCGACCGAGGTCGACGGCGAGCCGCTCGCGGTCGCCGTCGCGGTTGCGCGCCGCAGCGTGGCGTAGGCGTCGCAGCCGCAGCGGGGAATCAGCGCGGGGCGACCAGCTCAACCGGGTTGGCGTTCCCGCGCACCGTAAAGCCCGCCCGGCGCAGCGCCGCGATCAGCTCCGGGTGGACGTTCGCGTCGACGAACGCCGAGCGCGCGCCTTCGCGGCGCATCGCTGCGATCGTCACCCGCAGCTGATGCTTCGTCGGCATCGCCGCCGGACCCGAGTAGGGGGAGACGTTCGTGATGCCGAGGTCGTAGGCGATGCGGTGTCCGAGCGTCACCAGCAATGCGACCTTCTCGCCGGGGTGCACCGCTCTCCTGACGGCAGCCTCGAGCTGGTCCTGGCGGTAGACCGGGCTGCCGGGGCGGCCGAGCCGCTCGACTTCGCTCCACGGCGCGGGGATCTGCGGCAGCGAGCAGATCGCGAGCCCGAAGCCGAACAGGACGGCCAGCTCCGGCAGCGTCGGCAGGCCGCGGCGCGCCGCGAGCCCCCGCACCACCGCGACGAGCAGCAGCGTTAGCGCCAGCGTCCACACCGAGAACAGCGTCACGAGCGTCAGCGGGTTGCTCGCGCCGACGTAGTAGGAGCCGGCGATCAGCCCGAACGGCCCGACCCACGCCAGCATGCCCGTCAGCGTCGCCTGCTCGCCGCCGCGCACCGCGCGCACGACGCCGAGCACGAGCGCCGCGCCGAACGTCAGGTACATCGCGATGTGCAGCCCTATCGGCGCCATCGGCCCGGTGAACCAGCCGTCGACGCCGTACAGGTGCGGGAACTCGAGCTCCCAGCCGACGTGCGGCAGGCTGCCCGCGCGCACGAGCGTCAGCAGCGCGACGAGCGCCAGCGCGCAGGCGACCCCGAGCGCGGCGTCGCCGAGCAGGCGCGCGGCGGCGCGCGGCGAAGCGATGGGCCTGACACAGCCGAGCGCGACCAGCGTCCCGGCGAGGGCGCCAAGTCCGAACTCGGGGTTGTTGAGCGCGACGAGCCCGGCGGCGGCGAACAGCAGCCATGGCCTGCGCGGGCCGGCGCCGTCGCAGTGGCGCACGACCAGCCACGCGAGCAGATACGGGCCGGCGTAGCGCAACGGCCACGCGCTGAACAGCGCCGCGGTGCTGTACCTGTGGCCGAACGGGTCGTGCTGGATGAAGAGGCTCGTCGCGAGGAACGGGATGTAGAGCGCAAGCGCGAGCACGGCGCTGCGGGCGATGCGCCGCAGGCTCGCGTACACGGCCAGCAGCGCGAGGCCGCTGATCGTGGCCATCGTCGCGGTCCAGACGCCGATCGTCGTGCCGAGCACTGCGAGCACGACCGCTGAGGGATACGGCCACAGCTGGCCGTACTGCGCGCGGAAGTCGACGAGCGGCGTGCGGCCGTCGAGGATCGCGAACGTCTCGCTCATGTCCCACGGGATCAGGTCGTTGCCGGGCGGGTTGCCGACCGTCGTCTCGGTGTTGAGCGCGGTCAGGAGCCACGTCGCCGTCAGCGCGGCTGCCAGCGCGAAGCACGCGACGACGACGAGCTGTGGCTCGCGCCGCGCGCGCGCCCACAATCGCGCGGGCGCGCGCCGGGCGCCCGCAGCGATCAGCAGCGCGATCGCCGCGGCGGCGGCGAGCGTCGCCAGCGTGAAGAAGCGGATCGCCTGCGCCGGCGGGACGTTCGCCCTCAGCAGGACGCTGTTTTGCGCGAGCAGGCACAGCAGCAGCACGGCGAACAGCACGAGGCCGCTGAGCGCGGTTCCGGCCCGGGCAAGTCGCGGCGGGAGCGCGGGTGCGCGCGTGCTCGCGAGCACGACGAGCAGGGCAACCAGCAGCGGGCCGAGCAGCGCGATCGCGTAGCGCGCGTGCTCGACCGGCTCGGGCAGCAGCGGTTGGCCCGGCCAGTAGGCGCTTGCGGGGGCGGCGGCCGGCAGCAGGCTGCCGAGCGGCGGGCCGAGCAGGAGGATCGCGGCGACGATCAGCAGGCCGCAGGGCAGTGCCGCGAGCCAGGCGGCCTCGCCCGCGTCGAGTCGTCGCGGGCGCACGGCCATGGCGGCCGCATCCCCGGCTCGACGGCCGATCGCCTTCGTCGACATCGCGACCCCTCGCCTCCCCCCGCGCCGCGGTCTCGTTCCCCCGTTGCGGCGCCCGCACATTTTACCGACATACGGTTCACCGGAGCTGACGCCGACGCCGGCGACGGCGCCGCTACGCGTTGCCGGCGACGCAGACCTGCGCCCGCCCGGCCGCCTTGGCGCGATAGAGCATCGCGTCGGCCGTGCCGTAGAGCGCGGTCAGGTCGTCGCCGTCCTGCGGGAAGCGCGCGACGCCGGCGCTGAAGGCGACGCCGAAGTCGGTCCCGTCCCCGCTCTCGAAGCGCTCCGCGCGCAGTGCGGCCAGCAGGTCGCCGAGGCGCTCGCGCGCGTTCTCGCCCGACATCCCGTACATGCCGACGACGAACTCCTCGCCGCCCCAGCGGCCGACCACGTCCTCGCCGCGGAACGACTCGGACAGCAGCGTGCCGAAGCGGCGCAGGACCGCGTCGCCGGCGGCGTGGCCGTGGACGTCGTTGATCTGCTTGAAGCGGTCGAGGTCGACCATCGCCAGCGCGAGCGGCTGCTCGTAGCGCGCCGCGAGCCGCAGCAGTCGCTCCAGCGCCTGCGTCGAGGCCTGCCGGTTCTGCACGCCGGTGAGGCCGTCCGTCTCGGCGAGCGCGCGGTGCAGCGCGAGCCGCTCGACGCGGTTGCGCACGCGCGTGACGAGCTCGCCGGGGATCACCGGCTTGGCGAGGTGGTCGTCGGCGCCGGCGGCGAAGATCCGCTCGATCGACTCGGAGTCGCGGCGCGCCGTCAGCACGAGCACCGGCACGGTCGCCCAGCGCGGGTCGTTGCGCAACACGCGGCACAGCTCGACGCCCGTCACGCCGGGCATGTCGACGTCGAGCAGGATCATGTCCGGGCGCACGCGGTCCAGCTCGCCCCAGAAGCGCAGCGGGTCGCTCAGCGTCACGACGCGCACGCCGTGCGGCGCCAGCAGGGCGCTGACGGCGTCGAGCACGGCGGGATCGTCGTCGACCGCGAGCAGCGTCGTCTCGGGAGCGCTCGCGCGCTCGATCAGCAGGAGCGCCTGGTCGATCGCCTGCGGCGCCGGCAGCGCCTTCGAGACGAAGCCGCGTCCGCCGCGGCGGACGACCTCGACGCGGTCGGTCAGCGTGTCGCGCATCGTCGAGACGAGCACGGGGACGGGGGGCGCGGCGGCGGTCAGCTCCGACAGCAGCGCGTAGGCGTCCTCCGTACCGGTCTCGAAGGTCAGGTCGAGCAGCACGCCGGCGGGCCGCAGGCGGGCGAGCACGTCGCGCGCCTGCGCGGGGGAGCCGGCGAGCTCGACGCCGATGCCGCGGCGCGCCGCCTCGGCCGCGAGCCGCTCCGCGAGCGGCAGGTCGTCTTCGACGATCAGCAGCAGCGGTGCCTGCGCCGGCGCCGGGCCCGCCTCGCTCGGCGGCGCCGTCTGCAGCGCGCCGCCGACGTCGTCGCGCACCGACACGACCAGCTCCGACAGGCGCGGCACCGACGCCGGGCCGAGCGTCTCCGGCGCCCCCAGCAGCAGCTCCAGCTCGCGCGAGCGCTCGGAGGCGCGGGCAAGGCCGAACGTCCCGAGCGAGCCCGCCAGCTTGTGCGCCTCGCGCGTGGCGCGCTCGCGCCGCGCCTCGTCGAGGTCGCCGCGCATCAGCGCGACGACGGCCGTCTCGACCGCCTCCACCTGCTCGATGACGGCGGCATGGTGGCGCTCCCAGATCTGGGCGAGCGCGGGCGGGACCGCTGTGACGGAATCGCTCATCGCGGCCACCCGAGCAGGTCGGCCAGCTCACCGGCCAGCGCGTCGATCGCGAACGGCTTCGCGAGCGCCCCCGCGACGTCGAGCGTGCGCAGCCGCGCGAGCTCGTCCGGGTCGTCGTGGGCCGTCAGGAAGACGATCGGCGTGTCCGCCGCGGCGGGATCGGCGCGCAGCGCGGCGACCGTCGCGGGACCGTCGAGCTGCGGCATCTCGACGTCGAGCAAGATGGCGTCGGGGCTCTCGGCAGCCGCGAGCGCGACCGCCTCGGCGCCGGACGCCGCACACCGTACCTCCCAGCCGGCGTGTCCTTCGAGCGCCATCCGTGCCAGTTCCTGCACAAGTTCGGAGTCGTCGACGACGAGGATTCGGTGGTGGGGCATCGAAGCAGTCGAGTCAGCGTTCACAGTCCTATCGGCGGCGAACGGTCGCAACCAAACCCCAAGTTGGGGAACAGCCACGTCTTCCGGAGGAGCTCCGACGATGTCAGCAACCCGCAGATGGCTCGAGACGCCCTCGCGCCGCATCGCCGCCGTCGGCGCCGTGATCGTCCTCCTCACGTGCGCCACCGTCGCGGTCGCGCTGTGGCGCTACGACAAGGCCGAGCACGGCTACCAGCGCACGATCGTCCACGGCGACGCGATCCGCGACGTGCAGGACGCCAAGGAGGCGGTGCTCGATCGCGCGGTGCTCGTCAGCCAGGCGGCGCTCAGCGGCCAGGAGCCGAGCCCCGCCGAGCTGGCGGGACTGCAGACGCGCTTCGGGAACGCGATCCGTCGGGCGCGCGAGATCGAGCGCGCCGACCAGGGCGCCTACGCGGTCGCGCTCGACCATGCGGCGCGGCTGATCGCGGGACCGGAGGCCGAGCTGCGGCGCGCGGCCGGCACGCCCACCGCGCAGGCGGCGCTGACCGCCTACACCGCCGCGGTCCGCGCGCTCGACAACGACGTGCTCGACCCGCTCGGCGAGCGCGCGAGCCGCCGCGAGGACCAGACCGAGCAGCGCGCGATCGCGACCGCGCACCGCGGGCGCGTCCTCACGCTGCTGATCGGCGCGATCGCGATCCTCGCAATGGCGCTGCTGCTCGCGTACGCGGTGCGGCTGCTCGGCCGGCTGCTCGACCGCATCAAGCACACCGCCGGCACGCTCGGGACGGCACTCGCCGACCTGCGCTCCTCGGCGAGCGAGACGGCCGCCGCGACGACGGAGCAGGCGGCGGCGATCAGCGAGGTCGCGACGACGATCGAGGAGCTCAGCGCGACGGCGGCCTCGATCGCCGAGAACGCGCAGGCCGCCACCTCCGCCGCCGACCAGACCGGGCAGACGATGAGCGAGATGCAGGACCACGTCCGCACGATCTCCGAGCGCTCGCTCGCGCTCGGCGAGCGCAGCCAGAGAATCGGCGAGGTGCTCACGCTGCTCAACGACATCGCGGAGCGCACGAACCTGCTGGCGCTCAACGCGGCGATCGAGGCGGCGCGCGCGGGCGAGGCGGGCCGCGGCTTCGCGGTCGTCGCCAGCGAGGTGCGCAAGCTCGCGGAGCGCAGCGTGCGCTCGACCGAGTCGATCCGCGAGATCGTCACGGCGATCCAGGACGAGACGAACGCGACGATCATGGCGACCGAGCAGGGCTCGCGCCAGGCGCGCGACGTCGGCGAGCTGATGCGCTCGACCGCCGGCGTGCTCGACGACTCGATCCAGGCGACCGAGCAGCAGAAGGACGCCGCCAGCCAGGTGACGAGCACGATGCTGGAGATCCGCAAGGCCGCCGAGGAGCTGGCCGGCGACCAGCGCCAGCGGGCTGCCGTGACCGAGCAGGTCGACGCGCTCGTGCAGGAGCTGGAGCAGACGCTCGCCCGGCACGGCCTCGTCGCCGCCAACGGCGCGGGGCCGTGAGCGCGATGCACGTGCACCTGCGCGTCGGCGCCGAGCGCTATGCGCTGCCGGTCTCCGACGTGCGCTCGATCGTCGACATGGAGGGTCTGACGCCGCTGCTCGGGATGCCGCCGTCGGTGCTCGGGCTGCGACCGCTCGACGGCACCCTGCTGCCGGTGTTCGTGCTCGGGGCGCTGCTCGGCGTCGCCGGCGGCGAGCCGGCGCGGATCGTCGTCGTGGAGGCGGCCGGCGGTGAGCTCGGGCTCGCCGTCGACGAGGTGCTCGACGTCGCGCCGCTGCCGGCGCTGGACGCCGCCTGCGCGGGAGGGCCGCTGCGCGGCAGCACGCTGCTCGACGGCGCGCTCGTCGGCTCGATCGACCTCGGCGCCGTGCTGGGGAGCCTCGAGACGGAGCTCGCGGCGGCATGAGCGATCAGCAGGCGCGGCTGCTGGGGATCTTCCGCGAGGAGGCCGGCGAGCGGCTCGACGCGATCGTCGCGACGCTGCTCGCGGTCGATGCCGGGGAGCCGGCTGCTGACGCGACGGACGCGCTGTTCCGCGACCTGCACTCGCTGAAGGGCGGCGCCGGGCTCGTCGGACTGCCCGCGGTGCGCGAGATCGCGCATGCGGCCGAGGAGCTGCTGAGCGGCGTGCGCCGCGCTGGGAGGCCGGTCCCGCCGGCGCTGGTGGCGCCGCTGCTGGCGTCCGCCGATGCGATGCGGCGCGGCGTCGCCGGGGAGGAGGTCGAGCCCGGGCCGGCGCTCGCCGAGCTCGCGGCCGCCGCCGCCGCGCTCGGCAAAGCCCCGCCGGCTGCGACCGCCGCCGAGGCCGAGGACGAGCCGCCCGCCGCGCCTGCGCCCGCGCCGGCCGCCGGGACGGAGCCCGCGGGCCCGTCGCGTCCGCGCGCCGACCGCTCGATCCGGGTGTCCGCCGCGAAAGTCGACCGCGTGCTCGACACGGTCGGCACCGCGACGCTGCACCAGCGCACGCTCGCCCACCTGATCGACCCGCTCGCGGACGAGCGCGTCGGCGAGGCGCTCGACCGCGGCGAGACGCTGCTCGACGAGCTGCAGGACGCGGCGATCGAGCTGCGGGCGCTGCCGCTGTCGGCGATCACCGGCCCGCTGCCGCGCTACGTGCGCGACCTCGCCGCGAGCGAGGGCAAGGAGGTCGAGCTGGTGCTCAGCGGCGTCGAGACGCAGCTCGACCGCACGATCCTCGACGGGCTCTCCGACATGCTCGGCCACCTGCTGCGCAACGCGATCGCGCACGGGATCGAGCCGCCGGGGGAGCGGCGCGCGGCGGGCAAGCCGGCGCGCGGCCGCGTCGAGCTGCGCGCCGAGCAGCGCGGCGGCCGCGTCGCGATCGAGGTCGCCGACGACGGCCGCGGCGTGGCGGGCGAGCTGCTGCGCGACGCGCCGGAAGGCGGCGCGCTGGCGGACCGGCTCGCGGCACCCGGGTTCTCGACCGCCGGCCGCGTCGACGCGGTCGCGGGGCGCGGGGTCGGCCTCGACGCCGTCAAGGCGCATGTCGAGTCGATCCGCGGCGGCCTGACGGCGCAGAGCGCGCCGGGGCGCGGCACGACGATCACGCTCGACCTGCCGCTGACGCTCGCGGTGCTGCACACGCTGCTCGTGGAGCGCGGGGGCCAGGCCTTCGGCGTGCCGGTCGCGCGCGTCGAGGAGGTCGTCGCCGTGGAGGAGACGACGCTGCTCGGCGGGCGGCCGTCGATCGTGCTGCGCGGCGAGCCGATCCCGCTCGGCGACCTCGCCGTCGCGCTCGGCGGCGCCGGCGGCGCGCTGCCGGAGCGCGCGCCGGCGCTGATCCTGTGCCACGCCGGGACGACGGTCGCGCTCGCGTGCGACCGGCTGCTGGGCGAGGAGAGCGTCGTCGTCAAGAGCCTCGGCCCGCTGCTGGGCCGGCGTCGCCAGTACCTCGGCGGCGCGATCCTCGGCGACGGTCGCGTCGCGCTGATCGTCGATCCCGCCGTCGCCATCGCCGGTGCGGCGCGCTGGCGGCCTGCGCTCGACGGCGCGGGCAACGAGAACGGCAACGGCGCCGCGGCGCCCCCCGTCGCGCCGCGCGTGCTCGTCGTCGACGACCAGTTCACGGTGCGCGAGCTGCAGCGCAGCATCCTCGAAGCGGCCGGCTATCGCGTCGCGACCGCCGAGGACGGGGCCGCGGCGCTCCAGCAGCTCGGCGGCGATGCCGACATACAGCTCGTGGTGACCGACCTGGAGATGCCGCGGATGGGCGGCCTGGAGCTGCTTAAGCGCGTGCGCGGCGACGCCGAGACGGCATCGCTGCCGGTCGTCGTCGTCACCTCGCTCGCGAGCGAGGACGACCGCCGCCGCGGGCTCGAGGCCGGCGCCGACGCGTACGTCACGAAGGACCGCTTCGACCAGCGCGCCCTGCTCGACACGGTCGAGCGCCTGATCGGCCGATGAGCGCGCCCGCCGCGCGCTCCCCGTTCGCACGCATGCGCTCGCGTGGCGAGGCAATCGGCGTGTGCAGCTCGACCGGCGGCCCCGCCGTGCTGACCGAGGTGCTGGGCGCGCTGCCCGCCGACTTCCCGCTGCCCGTGCTCGTCGTGCAGCACATCGCGAGCGGCTTCATCGACGGCCTCGTGCGGATGCTCGACGACGCCATCCCGCTGCCGGTGGCGATCGCGGCCGACGGCGCGCCGCTCGCCCCGGGCGTGTGGCTCGCGCCCGAGGCCGCGCACCTGACCGTCACGCGCGCACGGCGGCTGCGGCTCGACGGCGAGACCGTCCGCGGACGGCACCGCCCGTCGGCCGACCTGTTGCTGGAGAGCCTCGCGGCGGTGCTCGGCGACGGGGCCGTCGCGGTCGTGCTCACCGGCATGGGCAGAGACGGCGCCGAAGGCGCGGCCGCGATCGCCGCGCGCGGCGGCCTCGTGCTCGCGCAGGATGAGGCCAGCTCCTCGATCTACGGCATGCCGCGCGCCGCGGTGCAGGCCGGGGCGCGGTCGCTGCCGCCGCGTGCGATCGCCGAGGCGCTGCGGGAGCTGACCCCGCCGGTGCGATGAGCGACGCGCTGGAACAGCTCGCCGACCTCGTCCGCGACCGCAGCGGGATCGTCCTGCACGGCCGTCACCGCATCCACTCGCTGGCGGCGGCGCTGGAGAAGCTCGAGCCCGGGCTCGACGCCTCGACGGCGTTGCGCCGCGCGCGCAGCCGGGGCGGCGGCCGCGCCTTCACGGCGGCGCTGCTCGAAGCGGTCGCGGTGCACGAGACGTTCTTCTTTCGCCAGCGCGACGACCTCGACGCGATCGACTGGCGGGCGCTGTCCGCGAGCGCCCGCGCGCACGGCTCGCCGGTCGTGCGCGGATGGGTCGCCGGCTGCTCGACGGGCGAGGAGGCGTACACGCTGGCGATCCTCGCGACCGAGGCGCTCGGCGAGCCGGCGCCCGTCTCGCTGCTCGCGACCGATCTGTCGGCGGCGGCGCTGCGGCGCGCCGAGCGCGGGCGCTACGGACGGCGCTCGGTGCGCCACGTCGATCCCGCGCTGCGCGCGCGGCACCTGACGCCGGTCGGCGGAGAGTGGGCGGTCGGCGAGGGCCTGCGGCGGCTCGTGCGCTTCGCCCAGCACAACCTCGTGACGGACTCGCCTCCCGGCGAGCGCTTCGAGCTGATCCTCTGCCGCAACGTGCTGATCTACTTCGATCCGCCAACCGTCGAGCGCGTTGTGCGGACGCTCGAAGGCGCGCTGGCGCCCGACGGGATGCTGGTGCTGGGCGCTGCGGATCGCCTCTGCCGCCTGCCCGACGCGCCGCACCGGGCGCCCGCGCGGCGGCCTGCGCGTGTCGCGGCGCCGTCGTGGCGAGCGCGCTTCGGCGGTGCGCAGCCGAGTTGGCGCGCGGCGAGGCAACCGGCTGCGGCCGATCCGGCCGACGTCGACCCGCCGAGCCAGCTCGCCGTCGCACTCGCCGCCGCCGACGCGGGCCGGCTCGACGAGGCGATCGCCGCGGCCGAGCGGGCGCTGCGCGAGGACCCGCTCGACGCCGATGCGCACTACATCCATGGCGTCGCGGCGCTCGGCGGCGACGATCCGCAGACGGCGGCGGCGTCGCTGCGCCGCGCGCTGTACGTCGATCCGGCGTTCGGGCTGGCCGCCTTCCAGCTCGGGCGCGCCTACGACCTGCTCGGCGACCCGGTCGGCGCCCGTCGCGCCTACGAGCAGGCGCTGCGCACGCTCTCGCCGGACCATCCCCGCCAGCGCCGGCTCGTCGCCGGCGTCGACCTCGCCGACGTGGCGGCCGCCTGCGGCGCGCGGCTGGCGGCGCTCGGGCGGGCTTCATAGCCGGGCCCGCGCGCTTAAAGCTGACACGGCATGCGTCGCGCCCGCGAAGCGGTGGGTAGGCGAGCAGGATCCGTACCCGAGGAGGGAGGTTCCGATGGTGAACGACAACCTCGCCGAGGCCGCGCGCGCGGCGCACGACTGGGGGCTGGCGAGCTGGCTCGGGGGCAGCATGTACGGGCAGTTCGCGCTCAACCCCTCGGTCGCTCGCATCCAGGACCACCGCGAGCGCGGCAGAGTCGTCAACGCCGCGTGGAACGGCTACAACGTCATCAACGCGCTCTCGCTCGGCGCCGTCGCGCTCGGCTGGTTCGCCTCGCGCATCACCGAGACGCAGCCGCGGCGGCTCAGCAGCCGCGAGCGCGACCTGGCGAGGGCGAAGGACGGGCTCACGCTCGCCGCGCTGGCGACCGGCGTCGCCAGCGCCGTCGAGGGCGCGCGCCTGGCCAGCATGGAGCCGGAGGGCGCCGTGCCGATCGAGCGCGGCACGAAGCCCGCCGAGGAGACGCCGAAGAGAGCGGCCCGCACGCAGCGCGCGATCGGCGCGCTGGGCGTCGCAAACATCGCGTCCGGCGTGGGCCTGGTCGTCGTCAACGCGCTGCTGTCGCAGGCGAACTACAGTCGTCCGCCGCTGCGGCGCGCGCTGCTGCGGCGCTCGCGCTAGCCGAGCGAGCCGCCGCGCGCGTGGGCGCGGATTCAGCGTCCCGCGTCGTCGGCGGCTTGATCGTCGAGGCCGGGCAGCGGCTGTTGGCGATGACCGCGAATCCGCCGATGACGACGAAGCGCGCTCTCGCGTCGAGCAGTGCCGCGGTGATCGCGGCGAGGTCAGGAGCGACGAGCGGGCGGCTCATCGCGAATCATCGCCCGGCGCAGCGCTGCGGCTTGGGCCGAAAGCCGTTGCCCCCGACGCAGCTTGTCTTCGATCGATGCTCCGACTGGGCGCAACAGCTCACGCTGCTGAGCATCGAGCTGCGCCCACGTGCCGCGATCGATTCTTGCCATCCATCAAGTGTACGGCGGTTCATTGACAGCCTTGCTGCCGCTCAGCTCGCCGCCGCCGGCTCCGTCACCGGCTTCAGGTGCCGGAACGGGCGGCCATCGCGCAGCTCGCGCACGACCTCCGCGACGAGCGCGTCGCCGTCGAGGCGGCGGCCATCGGTGACGGCCGAGACAAGGCCGCGCTTGCGTGCGATCAGGCGCGCCATCGTCTCGTCGATCGTGCCGGCCGCCAGCAGGTACCAGGCCGTCACGTTGTCGTGCTGGCCGATCCGATGGCAGCGGTCCTCGGCCTGGTCGTGCATCGCCGGCGTCCACTCCAGCTCCAGGAAGGCGACGTTCGAGGCGCGCGTGAGCGTGATGCCCTGCGCGGCCACGCGCGTCGCGCAGACGATCAGTCCCGGCGCGCCGGCGTCCTCCTGGAACGCGCGCACCGTCGCCTCGCGAGCGGCGGTCGAGTCTCTGCCCAGCAGGTGCAGTGCCTGCGGGAAGCGCTCCAGCACCGCCTCCTGCACCTCCACGTGGCGCGCGAAGACGACGAGCGGCTCGCCGCTCGCGAGGAAGTCGTGGATCCACGCGAGCGCCGCGTGCAGCTTGCCCTTCGCCGCCAGCCGCTGCAGCGTCCCCAGCTGCGCGAGCCGCTGCGCGCGCAACGTCGCGGCGATCTTCGCGTTCAGCTCGGAGAGGTCGAGCGGCTGCTCGCGCAGCCAGGCGATCACGTCGTCCTCGGCGAGGCGGTACTCGCGCTCGTTGTCGAGCGCGACCGGCACGACCACCTGGCGCTTGTCCGGCAGCTGCGGCAGCACCTCCGCCTTGCGCCGGCGCACGAAGCAGCGCCGCCGCAGGTGCCAGTGCAGCCGCTCCTCCGTCAGCGATCCGCGGAACTGCTGCTTGAAGCGCGCGCCCGAGCCGAAGTCCTCCAGCCGCCCGAGCACGCGCAGCTGCGAGATCAGCTCGTCGGCGTGGTTGAGCACCGGCGTGCCGGTCAGCGCCAGCCGCAGCGCGTCGGGCGGGAGCGCCTCGGCGAGCCGACGCGCCGCGCGGGTGCGCTTCGCCTGCGGGTTCTTGACGTAGTGCGACTCGTCGAGCACGAGCGCGCGCGGGCGACGCAGCGCGAGCGCCTGGCGTTGGGTCGGGACGAGCTCGTAGTTGAGGATCAGGATCTCGGCCCGCGGCGGCACCGCCACGCGCCCCTCGACGACGGCGACGGAGCGGTGCGGCAGCCAGCGCGCCGCCTCGCGCTCCCAGTTGAGCTTCAACGAGGCGGGGCAGACGACGACCGCCGGGAACGCGCCGTCGGCCTCCAGCGCCGCGAGCGCCTCGACCGTCTTTCCCAATCCCTGCTCGTCGGCGAGGAACGCGCGCCGTGCGCTCAGCACGTAGCGCACGCCAGCCCACTGGAAGGGCTCGAGCGTGCCGCCGAGCACCTCGGCCACCGGCTGCAGCGGTTCCGCCTCGGTTGCGCGCGATGCCCGGATCGCCGCCGCCGCCTCGGCCGCCTCGGCGCGCAGCGACTCCAGCACCGGAGCTGCCAGCGGCGTCACCTCGACGCCGTGCAGCGCGAGGAACGCGTCGAGCGGCTCGCACAGCCACGGGTCCACCGGCACGGCGCGCTCACCCTCGGCGCCGGGCAGCTCGGCGAATGCGGCGGCGGTGTCGTGATCCCACATCACCTCCAGGCGCAGCCGCGCGCCGTCGACCCCGTGCGTCGCGACGAGCCGCGCGGGCGGCGGCGCGTCGCCCAGCTCCAATGCGGCGACGCAGCGCTCGGCGGCCGCGTCGAGTCTGGCCGACTCCTGCGCGCGGATCGCGTGCGCGTTCGCCTCGCTGAGCGGAGCCAGCAGCTGTCCGTCGCGCTCCACCGCGCCGTCGCGCAGCTGCTCCGGCACCTCGCCGGCGGCCGTTCTCAGCGCGAACCAGCCGCGGCCGTCGTAGCGGGTCGTCGAGACGTGCCCGAGCCAGCGCCGCTGGATCTCCTCCAGCCAGGCCGCCGCCTCCTCGCTCGGGACCAACTCGGGGAAACGGCGCAGGATGTCCGCGACGTGGTGCGCGACCCAGTCCTGCACCGGCGCCCACCACTCGCGCGCGTCCCAGTCGAAGCGGCGATGCGGGATTCCGCGCACGACTTCGACGAGATGCGGGTCGTACGGGAACGACAGCACGACGATCCGCCCCCGCTCGGGGTCGGCCCGCAGCTCGACGTTCGGTGCGGTGGGGAGGAGCCGCATGCGGATGACCATGCCACACTGTCCCGATGACGGACGGCTACGCGATCTCGCAGGAAGGGCTCGACGCGCTCCGCGCGGAGCTTCACGACCTCGAGACGCGTGCGCGCACGGAGATCGCAGCGCGCATCAGGACCGCGCGCGAGTGGGGCGACCTGAAGGAGAACGCCGAGTACCACGCGGCGAAGGAGGACCAGGCGCACCTCGAGACGCGCATCAAGCGGCTGCAGGAGCGGCTGCGCGGCGCGAAGGTCGTCGACGCCGACGCCACGCCCGACGGCGTCGTCGGCTTCGGCTCGACCGTCGAGGTGCGCGACGAGTCCTCCGGCCGCGTCGCGACCTACACCCTCGTCGGCGCCGCCGAGGCGAGCGCGAGAGACGGTCGCCTGTCGATCGAGTCGCCGGTCGCCAGAGCGCTGGTCGGCGCGCGCGAGGGCGACGCCGTCACGGTGCAGACGCCCGCCGGCGGGCGGGTCTTCCACGTGCAGCGCGTGGGGGCGTAGCGAGCCGTCGCGGTCACTCGCCGGCGGGTACGAGTGATCCGGCGACGCGGACGGCGATCGCCTCGGCCACGTCGGCTGAGGGAGCGGAGGCCTTGACGGCGTAGTTGTCGTCGCCCACGGCCATGAAGTACGTCGCCTCGTAGGTCTGGCCGGCTTGCGCCGTGCGGTGCGCGACATCGTCGAACGTCCCGACGCTCGCGGGCGCGATCTGGCCGCCGGGGACCTCGCTCGCGTTCTGCAGAGCGCTCTCGCCATAGCCGGGGATGTAGTCGACGATCAGCTGGCACCCGCAGGAGGCGTCGCTCCACTGCGAGCGGTAGCGCGGCACGTCGTTCTCGCGGTTGGCGTCCTTCTCCGTCGTCCAGCCGGCCGGGCGTTCGAGCGCGTACCCCATCGCCTCGTAGGGCGCGTATCCGTCCGGGGCGCCGGGGCCCGCGTCCGAGCCGGCGGTTGTGCCGGAAGACGTCGTCTCCGAAGGCGCTGCATCTGAGGACGTCCCGCCGGAGGAAGCGGCCGCGCCGGACCGGGCGGCGTCGCTTCTGCTCGTGGCAGCCGTCGAGCGTGCCGCCTGCGTCCGGGCGGCCGCATCGCGCCGGTGGTGGGTCGCGCCCGTGCCGCCGCCGTCCGGGGAGCCGCCTGAGCTCAGCAGCACCGCCGCCAGCACGCCGGCCGCGACAAGCAGGGCCGCGAGCGCGGCGAGGGCCGCCGGCCGGCGGGGCGATCGTCCGGCCGTCGTCCGCGGCGGCGGACCGGCGGTGGAGACGCGCGTGCGCCCCGCGCTCGCCGGCGTGGGGCCCCGCCCGCTGGGGCGGACCGGTCGCGCAGGGATCGCCCGCTGCCGCGGCGCGGTCGGTCTCAGCCGCTCCGTCGCCGGCAGGGCGGCGGCCTCGCCCGTCGCCACGCTGCGGTCCTCCTGTCGCGGCAACCGGCCTGCCGCGGCCGCGAGCGCGGCGCGGCCGAGCCCGCCCGCAGACGCGAAGCGCTCGCCAGGATCCTTCGCCAGCGCTCTCGCGATGACCGCGTCGAAGGCGGCCGGGATCGTGCGGTCGCGTTCCGTGGGGGCGGGCGGCGGCGCGTTCACGTGCGCCCACAGCTTCGCCATCGGCGCGTCGCGCGGATACGGCGCGCTGCCGGTGAGCGCCTCGAACAGCACGCAGCCAAGCGCGTAGACGTCGGTGCGCGCGTCGACGCGGCGACCCTCGATCTGCTCGGGAGCGGCGAAATCCGGCGTGCCGATCCACTCGCCCGTGCGCGTGAGGCCGGCGGTCGCATCGATCGGCTTCGTGAGTCCGAAGTCGGACAAGTAGACCCGGTCTCCGTCGGCTTCGGTGCAGACCATCACGTTGGCCGGCTTGACGTCGCGATGGACGAGGCCCTTCTCGTGCGCCGCATCGAGCGCGGCCGCGACCTGCGCGACGATCCCGGCCGCCCGCTGCGGCGGGAGCGCGCCCTCGCGGGCGAGCACCGAGCGCAGGTCGATCCCGTCGACGTAGCGCATGACGAGGTACAGGTGCCCGGCGTCCTCGCCGGCCTCATACACAGGCACGACGTTGCGGTGCTCGAGCGAGGCGGCGAGGCGCGCCTCCTGCTGGAAGCGCGCGCGGAACGCGGCATCGTGCGAGAGCGCCGAGGAGAGGACCTTGAGCGCCACGCGGCGTCCCAGCGCGAGCTGCTCCGCGCGGTAGACGACGCCCATCCCGCCATGGCCGAGGACGGCCTCGACGCGGCAGCCGCCGATGACGCTGCCGATGGCGGGATCGCGAGTGGTGGACGGACGTGACACGGTGCTCACCAGTGATGCCCGCCCTGGCGGGTCCGGACGCGTCGTACGGGCGGGCTCCGCTCAGCGCGCGGCCGGCGCGATCGCCCGCGACTGGCCGATCTGGCGCCCGCGCCCGTCAAGCGCGGCGACGGCGAGGTAGCGGGCGCCGGTGCGCGCGCGGAGCGTCGTCTCGAAGTTGCCGCGGGGAACCGGATCGCCGAGCGGCATGAGCGCGTCGGGATCCTCGCCGGCGAGCAGCTGCCAGGCGCGCAGCTGCGTCGAGCCGTTCCAGCTTGCCCATACGGTCACGCGCGCCCGTGTGCCCGAGCCGCGACGGCGCGCCGCCAGCGCCGGCCGGTCGAGCGGCTCGCCATGCCAGGGGTAGCGGAACGCCTGGTAGCTGTCGGCCCCCGGCGGCACGACGAGGTCGAACAGCAGCCGGCCGCCGCGCGTGAGCTCGGAGACGTGCCGCTCCGGGCCCCAGCCGACGAACACGTGCCCGTCGGGCAGCGGCTGCAGGTTGCCCTCGGCGATCGCCAGCAGCTTGTCCGGATGTTGGTATTCGCGCACGACGCGCGCTGTTCTGGCGCGGCGGTCGAGCGCCAGCACGAGCCCGCGCGACTGCTCGGCGGTCGGCGGCGTCGCCTCGTTGTCGAACAGCGAGATCGTGCTGGTGGGCGACGTCGCGCTGCCGCGCAGCCATTCGGCGTCATGCTGGAAGTGAAAGCGCGCTCCGGGCGCCATGCGAAAGTCGCTGCGCTTGCCGCCGAGGCGCCACAGGACGGCGCCCGTCCGCCTGCTCACGGCATAGATGGCATGCATGTTGCGCGCGCTGATGAGCAGGTTGCCCTGCGCGTCCTCGTCGACCGAGTTGACATGGAAGTAGTCGTGCGGCTTGCCCTCCTTCGGCGCCGTCACGCCCTCGCTCACCGGCAGGTGGTCGGCGCTGTGCCACTCCCACACGACGCTGCCGGTGGCGATGTCGACCTCCTGCACGATCGACTCGAAGATCGTGCCGTCGCGTGGGCCGCCGACCGGCGACAGATCGGCCTTGCGGGGCGCGTAGATCGACAGGTACGCGGTACCCCGCGGCGTCAGCTGCAGCTCGTGGTGATCGCCCATGTAGCCGTGGCCGGCTCTCACCACGGCGACAGTTCTGTAATGGCGGTCGAGGATCACGTACTCGCCCATCCCGTGGCCGTATCTCGTGCGCCCCTGCCACCAGGTCAGCACCGGCTTCCCGCGGTAGCGCTGCACGCGGAAGCCGGTCGCCGCGTTGTGCGGCGGAGTGGGGCGGAACCACACGACGCGGCCCTGGTCGTCGACGATCTGCGGGCCGTCCTGGCCGGGACCGCGCTTGACGGCGAGGAAGACGTAGCCCGGCGCCGTGCGGCCGCGGGCGGGGATGACGACTCTCACGCGGTCCGGGTCCAGCTGCGGGCGCGAGTGGAAGCGCAGCACGTCGGCCGCGGTCGGCTGCGGCTCATCGCCGCTGCCGCCGCCACGCAGCACCAGCCACAGCGCCAACCCTCCGGCGGCGAGCAGCAGCGCGGTCGCGGCCGCAAGCCACGCCCGCGGTCGTGTGCGCACGAGCGTCGAGGTCCCCGGGCGGCTGCTCACTGGGCGGAAGTGTTGCCGTCCCGCTTAATGCGTGGATGAGAATCCGCTCACGACTGCGGTCTCAGTCCGTCGAGCAGCAGCTCGAGGTAGCGCCGCCAGTTCTTGCCGCCGGCCTGCACGACGCTCGCGAGCGCGCAGAAGAGAGCGGGCATGTCGGCGGCTCGGAGGTCCTCGCGGACGACGCCCGCCTCACGGGCACGCGCGATCAGCTGCTCCTCGAGCGCGAGCAGCTCTCGCATCTGGTGCTCCCGTGGACCCATCGTGCCACCGGCCATCAGCGACAGGACCGCTGCCCAGGCACGGTCGCGCTCCTGGGTCGCCGCGCAGTACTCGAAGCAGCGCTCGATGGCGCGCCATGGGTCGGGCTCCGCGTCGATCAGCTCGCGCACGAACGCGATCGTGCGGTCGAAGCGCTCCTCGATCAGGGCCTCGGCGAGCGCCTGCTTGGTGGGGAAGTGCCGGTAGACGGTTCCGACGCCGACGCCCGCCCGGCGGGCGACGTCCTCGATCTGCGCCTCAGCGCCGTGCTCGGCGAAGGCCGCGCGGGCGGCATCGAGCACCTTCGCGCGGTTGCGGACGGCGTCGGCTCGGAGACGCTTGGTGACGATCGTGGGCGCTGCGGTTGACAAGCGGAACCTCTCCTCCGTATCGTACCGATCCTGAACCGGAGTTCCGGTTCCGCATTCTACCCCACCGAAAGCAGGTCGCGAGCATGTCAGCCACCGCAGCCGCACCGCACGCCGGCGCCGATACGACGCTCGATCCAAAGCGCTGGGCCGCGCTCGCGGTGCTCGCCGTGGCGCAGTTCATGGTCGTGCTCGACGCGTCGATCGTGAACGTCGCCCTGCCCTCGATCCAGAGAGCGCTGGGCTTCTCGGAGAGCGGCCTGCAGTGGGTCGTGAACGCTTACACGCTCGCTTTCGGTGGATTCTTGATGCTCGGCGGCCGCGCGGCCGACCTGTTCGGGCGCCGACGCATGTTCATCGTCGGCCTCGGCCTCTTCTCCGCCGCCTCGCTCGCCGGCGGCTTCGCGACGAGCGACGGCTGGCTGATCGCCGCCCGCGGCGTCCAGGGCCTCGGCGCCGCGATCGTCTCGCCGGCCGCGCTGTCGATCGTCACGACGACTTTCACCGAGGGCGCCGAGCGCAACAAGGCGCTTGGCATCTGGGGTGCGCTGGCCGGCGCCGGCGGCGCCGCCGGCGTGCTGATGGGCGGCATGCTGACCGAGTGGGCCGGCTGGGAGTGGGTCCTGTTCGTCAACGTGCCGATCGGCCTCGCGGCGGCGTTCGCGGCCCCGCGCTTCGTGCGCGAGAGCAGAACGCACGAGCGCACGTCGATGGACATCGCCGGCGCGGTCTCGGTGACGGCCGGGCTGGTCGTGCTCGTCTATGCGCTCGTCGATGCAAACGACGCGGGCTGGGGCTCGACGCAGACGATCGGGCTGCTCGCGCTCAGCGTCGCCTTGATCGCCGCGTTCGTCGTGGTCGAGCTGCGCACGCGCTACCCGATCATGCCGCTCGGGATCTTCCGCAACCGCAACGTCGCGAGCGCGGACGCGGTCGCGCTGCTCGTCGGCGCCTCGCTCTTCTCGATGTTCTTCTTCATCTCCCTGTACCTGCAGCAGGTGCTCGGGATGTCCGCGCTCGACGCCGGCCTCTCCTACCTGCCGCTGGCGTTCGCGATCATCTTCTCGGCGGGCGGCGCGTCGCAGCTCGTGACGAAGGTGGGGCCGAAGCCGGTGCTCGTGGCGGGGCTCGTCTTCACGACCGTGGGGCTGATCCTGTTCACGCGGATCTCGCCGGACGGTTCGTTCGCGGGCGACGTGCTGCTGCCGTCGGTGATCGTCGCGGTCGGCTTGGGCCTGTCGTTCGTCTCGCTCACGATCACGGCGGTCTCGGGCGTGGGCCACGACGAGGCGGGCCTCGCGTCCGGGCTGCTCAACACCGCACAGCAGGTCGGTGGCGCGCTCGGCCTCGCGGTCCTCTCCTCGGTCGCGACCTCCAAGATCGCCGGTGCGCACGACCCGACATCGCTGACGGACGGCTTCCGAAGCGCGTTCGCGGTCGGCGCAGGATTCGCCGCGCTCGGGGTGCTGCTGGCGCTGATCGTCGTGCCGCACGTGCGGCCGGGCGAGCTGGCCGAGGCGCCTGCGCCCGCCTGACGCTGCGACTCAGACGCGCCGGCGGCGTCTGTCCGGCCGCTCCGTGCGCGGCCGGGGCGGATTCGCGCGGCGCTCCTCGGGCGTCATCTTGCGGATGACGAGCGTTCCCTGGTCCAGCTGTCTTCTGATCTCGGCCAGCTTGCGCTCGCGTTCGTCGCGCTGGCGGTCCTGTGTGGACTTCATCGTTTGATTGACGATAGCGACGAATCGATCAAATGAACGGACCTTCCCATGAACACAGATCGTTCTCAGGAAGGCAACAGAAACGTCACAACCTGACCTCCGGGTTCCCGAAGACTGCGCGCGTCGCACCGCAATCTCCCACGAACTCTCTGCATGGAGGTCCGATGGTCAAGGCTGTCCCCCACGGCGTGCGCCTGCGCGGTCGCGTGCTGCTTGCCGCGACGATTGCGCTGAGCGCCGGCGCGCTCGCATTCGTCGCCGGTCCCGCTCGCGCCGCCACGCCCGCGCCGTCGGCCGTGACCTGTAGCGGGCACGCCGATCGCGGCACCGATCCGACCGCGCCCGACAGAGTCGACGTCGCGTTCGGCTGCAGCGGCGACATCAGAAGCTTCACCGTCATCTCGAGCGCGCCGATCGGCGGCTTCGAGGTCAGCGCCGAGGTCTTCGACCACGTCACGCAGGCGATCGTCGAAACCGACAGCTTCTTCTGCGAGGGCCCTATCCCCGGCGACGGCTTCAACTGCACGGGCGCCGGTCACGCCGGCAAGGACATCAAGACGGCGTTTGAGACGTTCGACCCGATCTGCAGCGAGACCGAGGTCACCGCGCCGCTGAAGCTCCAGGTCGTGATCTCCGACGCCAACGGCGCGACGGCCGGTCCGTTCCGCCTGCGCGGCCCGGAGCCGTGCGCGAAGCCGAAGCCGGCCAAGCCGGCGAGCAGAAGACATCACAGAAAGCACCGTCACCACAGACGGCACGCCCGTCGCTGATCCGCGAACGAAGAACCGAAAAGGAGCTTTGACAGTGCCCCGTCTCACTTCCCGCCTCGCGCTGAGCGCGGCCGCCGCGCTCGCGCTCGGCGCGCCGGCCACGGCCGCGGCCAAGACGACGATCACGATGAGCGGTTCGACGTCGGTCGCGCCGCTGGCCGCCAAGCTCGCGAAGGCCTACGTCAAGACGCACAGAGGCGTCGCGTTCAAGCTGCTGCAGGGCGGCTCGGACGTCGGCATCAGCGACGTCGCGCACGACCGCGTGACGATCGGCAACTCCTCGCGCGACCCGAAGCCGACGGACCCGCCCGGGCTCGTCTTCAACAAGATCGCGCGCGACGCCGTCTGCCTGATCACGAACGACGCCAACCCGGTCGGCAACCTCTCGACCGCGCAGGTGCAGGGGATCTTCTCCGGCGCCGTGCGTGACTGGAGCGGTGTCCCGAACGGTCACGGCGGCACGATCGACCTCGTCGGCCGCACCGCCGCGTCGGGTACCTACGACGCCTTCAACAAGATCTTCATGGGGACGTCGAGACTCTCCACGACGATGGCGCAGAAGGCCTCGAACGGCCTCGTCCAGCAGACGGTCAAGTCCGACCCGAACGGAATCGGCTACGTCTCGCTGGCGTTCACGAGAGGCGTGCACACGGCCGCCTACAACGGCGTGCCGTGCACGCTGCGCAACGCGAAGTCCGGCCAGTACGGCGGCGTGCGCAACTTCTTCATGGTCACCCGCGGCGCCCCGACGGGCGCCACGAGGAAGTGGATCCGCTGGGTGCAGAAGAACGCGACGGCGCAGCAGATCGTCGCGACCGACTGGGTCCCGCTGGCGTAGCGGCGAGCGGACCGGAAGCAGCCACATGCGACGACTGCCCCTCACGGGCATCGCGTGGACGGACCGGCGCGTCGAGCGGCTGCTCGGCGCGCTGGCCTGCACGGTGCTCGCGCTGATCGCCGCGATGGTGGTCTTCGTGTTCGCGAAGGCGTGGCCGTCGTTCTCGCACAACGGGCTCGCGTGGTTCGGCGGCGGCGGCAACGTCGACCGCCAGCTGGCGGCGATCTTCGACTCGCCGGCCAACCCGCACGACTACGTCTACACGCTGCACGCGTGGCCGATGCTGTACGCGACCGCGCTGCTGAGCGGGGTGGCGGTGATCTGCGGGCTCGTCTTCGCGCTGCTGTGCGCCGTCTTCATCGTCGAGTTCGCGCCGGAGTCGATGCGGCGCGTGCTGGAGCCGGCCGTACGCTTGCTGGCGGCGGTGCCGTCGGTCGTCTACGGCCTGATCGGGATCCTCGTGCTGGTGCCGCTCGTCGGCAACCACGTCATCTCCGCGGGGATGAAGCGATCGGTCGCATACGTCGTGCAACTCGACGGCACGAGCATGCTCGTTGGCGCGGCGGTGCTGACCGTGATGGTCACCCCGATCATGATCGCGATCGTCGTCGACGCGCTGCGCGCGGTGCCGCGCGGGTGGACGGAGGGCGCCGCAGCGCTCGGCGTCAACCGCTGGCGCGCGATGTGGACGATCTCGGTGCGTGCGGCTCGCCCCGCGATCGTCGCCGCTGCGGTGCTCGCGACGGCGCGCGCACTGGGCGAGGCGATCATGCTCGCGATGGTCTCGGGCTCGGTCGGCTTTGCGCCGAACCCGCTCGACGGCATCCTCTTCTTCTTCGAGCCGGCGCGGCCGCTGGCGGCGACGATCGTCGACAACGCGGAGGGCCTCTCGGTCGTCCCGTTCGGCCAGACGATCTATGCGTTCGCGGCGGTGCTGCTGGTCTCGAGCCTGTTCCTGTCGCTCGGCGGCTGGGCCGCGAAGCGGCCGCTCAAGCGCTACGGGCTGGCGGCGCGATGAGCGCGCTGGGCACACCCGCGGCGCGACCGACCCGGGCGCGCACAGGCGCGGTCGAGTCGACCGCTTCCTGGAGCCGGCTCGACCGCATCGGGCTTGCCGCCTGCTGGGCCGCCGGCATCGCCCTGTGCGCGATCTGCGCGGCAATCCTGCTGTTCATGCTGTTCAAGGGGCTGCAGTTCCTGCGCCCCGCGCTGCTCGTCGAGCACCCGTTGCCGGACCTCGACCAGAGCAGAACGGGCGGCTTCCTCGATCCGCTGATCGGGACCGTGATGCTGACGGTCCTCGGGATCGCGTTCGCGCTGCCGGTCGGCGTCGCGACGTCCGTATGGCTCGTCGAGTACGGCCGTCCGGCGTGGCTCGCGCGCGCGGTCGAGTCGGGCATCGAGATCGTCGCCGGCACGCCGAGCATCGTGCTCGCGATCTTCGGCCTGATCATCTTTCAGGAGCGGATCTTCGGCTTCCTGTCGTTCACGGCGCAGGGCGGCTCGGTCTTCGGCCGATCGTTCCTGACGGCGGGCGCGATGATGGCGCTGCTGGCGCTGCCGCTGGTCGTCGGCGCCACGCGCGAGGCGCTGAACGCAATCCCCGCGCACGTGCGCGAGGCCTCCTACGCGCTCGGCGCCTCGAAGGCGCGCACGATCCGGCGCGTGCTGCTGCCCGGCGCGCGCGGCGGGATCGCGACCGGCGCGACGCTCGGGATGGGACGGATCGCCGGCGACACGGCGATCGTCGTGATCCTGCTCGGCGCTTCGCTGCAGATGCAGCACGGCGGCGGACCGGCGCTCTACAACGTGCTCAGCGGCACCGGCTCGACGCTTACGACGTACGTCTACAACAACTCGCCTGCCGGCGAGGGCAACGCGGCCGACAAGGCGTACGCGGCCGCCTTCGTCCTGCTGGTGATCGTCATCCTGCTGAACTTCGCCGTCGGGGCGATCGGCGGCAGAGAACGGAGAGTCGCATGGGGTCGCTGAGCGAGCCGCCGCCGCCCGTGCGGCGCATCGTCGTGGAGGAGCAGCCGCGGGTGGTGGGTCCGCCGCTGAACGGGAATGGCAATGGCAACGGCGCCGCCACCGGGCAGGCGCGGGCCGTCGCGCGTCGCCCGGCACCGGCGGTCGCGCCGCGCGAGCGCATGCGGATCGAGCGGCTGACGATCCGCTACGACCAGAAGGTCGCCGTCAACAGCGTCTCGCTGCCGGTGCGCCAGGGCGAGGTGCTTGCGCTGATCGGACCCTCCGGCTGCGGGAAGACGACGCTGCTGCGCTCACTCAACCGCCTCACGGAGCTCACACCGACCGCCAGGCGCGACGGCCGCATCACGCTCGACGAGGAGGACGTGGATCTGCTCGAGGTCACGCAGCTGCGACGCCGCGTGAGCATGGTCTTCCAGCAGCCGAACCCGTTCCCGATGTCGATCTTCGACAACGTCGCCTACGGGCTGCGCGAGGGCGGCGGCAAGCGCCGTTCGAAGAGCGAGCTGCGGCCGGCGGTGGTGGATGCGCTCCAGCGCGCCGGCCTCCTCGACGAGGTCGCCTCGGATTTGGACCACCCGGCGCTGCGCCTCTCCGGCGGCCAGCAGCAGCGGCTTTGCATCGCGCGGTCGCTCGCGGTCGGGCCCGAGGTGCTGCTGCTCGACGAGCCCTGCTCGGCGCTCGACCCGAAGTCGACCGAGACGATCGAGAAGCTGATCGTGAGACTGCGCGAGGAGGTGGCGGTCGTGATCGTCACCCACAACCTCCAGCAGGCGTTCCGCGTCGCCGACCACGTCGCCTTCATGTACCTCGGCGAGCTGGTCGAGTACGGGGCGGCGGGGCAGGTCTTCGGTGCACCGAGAGCGAAGCGCACGCGCGAATACGTCGCGGGGTCGTTCGGGTGAGCCTCCGACTGCTGCTCGGCACGGCGCCGCTGCTGCTCGCGGCCGTCGGACTTGCACCGCTGCTGTCCGGCTGCGAGTCCTCGCAGGCCAAGAGCGCGCGCCTGGAGAAGGAGGGTGCGCAGCAGCTCGCGGGGGAGCGAGGACTCGTCGTGCGCAAGCAGAACGCGGACGTGCACGCGGTCGCCACGAGCGTGCTCCAGGACGAGAACGGCACGGCCGTCGTGGTCGTGCTGCGCAACCGCGCCGCGCAGGCGGTCGGACGCGTGCCGGTCGCGATCGATGTGCAAGGCGCAGGCGGCAGGAGCGTCTACAGAAACGACCTGCCGGGGCTCGACCCCTCGCTCGTCGAGGCGACCGGCGTCCCTGCCAACGGCGAGCTGGAGTGGGTGAACGACCAGGTCACCGCGTCCGGTGCGCCCAAGCGGGTGGAGGCGACGATCGGCGCCGAGCGCGGGAGCGCGCCGCGCGAGCTCCCCAAGCTGGAGCTGACGCAGCCGAGACTGGTGGAGGACCGCGTCACCGGCATCGAGGCGGTCGGCAGAGTGACGAACCGCTCCGACGTCGAGCAGAGACGGCTCGTCGTCTCGTGCGTCGCACGCAGAGGCGAGCGCATCGTCGCGGCTGGCCGCGCGATCGTGAATCGGCTTGCGCCCGGGAAGTCCGCGAGCTTCCACGTCTTCTTCATCGGCGACCCGCGCGGTGCGCGCATGACGGTCGTCGCCCCGCCGACGGTGTTCGAGTGATGGAGGTCACGATGGACCACACGACCACGGCGGCTCCCGTCACGTGCGCGAGCTGCGGCGCGGCGCTGGCTGAGGACCAGCGCTACTGCCTGCACTGCGGGCAGCCGCAGGGCGACCCGCGCGTCGCCTACCGCGAGCTGATCGCGCCGGCTGTGACGGCCGTGCATGCGCCGGCACCCGAGCCCTCGACGGCGGCAGCCGTTGCACCTGCCGCGCCCCACCCCCTGCCGACGCGCGACTGGACGCCGGTGATCGCGCTCGGCGGCCTCGCGGCGCTCGCGCTTGTGCTCGTCGTCGGCGTGCTGATCGGCAAGAGCGGGACGCAGACGGCGGCGGCGCCGGCGGCGCCGCAGGTGATCACCGTCTCGGGGGCGGCGCCCGCGGCGGCGACGCCGGCGGAGACCTCCGACACATCGGGCTCCGGCAGAGGCGGCAAGGCCAAGCATCACTCCAGAGGCGGCGGCGGCAAGGTCAGCGCAGCCGAGCAGGCGGCCGGCGCCAGAGCGGTCCAGGACCTGAACAGCGCCTCGGGCGAGGACTACCAGAGAAAATCGGCCAGATTGCCGGACACGGTCGCGCTGCCCGGTAGACCGCCGGCCGCCGACAACAAGGCGCCCGGTGGCGGCTCCGACGCGGAGACGATCGGATGAGCGCGCTGCGGAGACTCTTCCCGCGCGGCGGGGACCCGGCCGCGAGCCAGCCGACTGTCGCGATGGCGCCGGCGCCGGACGGACCGGCCGCCGAGCTGACGGCCAGGCGCGACGCGCTCGCCGAGCGCTTCGCGCAGCTGCAATGGGACCTCGGCGGACTCGCCTACGAGATGGCGCGGCGCGACCACTTCCGCCTCGACGTGCTCGTGCGCACGGCGGCGAGATTGCAGGAGGTCGACGCCGAGCTGGCGGAGGCCGAGCGGCTGCTGCGGCTGGAGGAGGCGGCTGCGGCCGGCTCCTGCCCGGCTTGCGGCGCGCTGCACGCGCGCGGTGCGGTCTTCTGCTGGCAATGCGGCGAGTCGCTGATCGACCGCCAGCCGGCGAGCGGGCAGGTCGCCGGGCCGTGAGCGTGCTCGTCGCCGACGCGCCGACCGCCGCCGCCGGCGACGAGTCGTGCTGCCCTGCCTGCGCGGCCGCCCTCGCGGACGATCAGCGCTTCTGCCTCTCGTGTGGGCTGCGGTTGGCGCCGGATGAGCTGCGACTGGCGGCGTTGCCGCTGCTGGCCGTGCCGCCTGCGCAGGTGCCGCTCGCGGCAGTCGGTGCGGGCGGCGGCTTCCCGCAGCCGGTGGTGCGCTCGGCGGCGATCACGGCGGTGGTCGTGCTCGTGCTCGGGATCGCGATCGGCGCGACGATCGGACCAAGCGCCGTCGGCGGCACTGCGGTGGCACAGCAGCGCGCACTGATCGTCGTGACCACTCCGCCGGCGGCTGCGCCGGCGCCCGCCGCGAGCGACGACCGTGCTCCCGCCGACGATGGCGGCGATGCGCCCGACGAAGTGCAGACGTTCGCGGACGCCGGCACCGGGACGGAGGAACCGGCCGCGGAGGTGCCCGCCGAGCAGACGCCGGCAAGCGTGCCGCCGGTCGACGCCGCGCCGAGAGACGACCAGCCCGCTGCGCCCGACGTGCCCCCGCCGGGCTCGCTCGCATTGGCGGGCGTTGTCGCGACGGTCGCCGCCGACGGCGAGGGCTTCGTACTGGCTGCGCGCGACGGCAGACTGCTGCACGTGCACGCGAACGGCTGCGGCGTAGCGCCCGGCGACGATCTCCACCTGCGCGCGCGCCAGCTTGCGAACGGCACGTGGTCGGCCGACCGGGTGCGCCGCGTCGCGGGCGCGAACGCCTTGCGCGTCACGGGGACGGTCGTGTGGGCCGACGCGGCGAGCGGGCGCTACGCGCTCGGCGCGCGCGGCGCGCTGCTGTTCGTGACGGTGCCGAGCTCGGCGCCTGCGCCGGCGCCGGCCGCACCGGTCGACCCGGCGGCCACCACACCCGCACCAGCGCCTCCGCCGCCGACCGTGCCAGCGGTCGGCGCCCAGCTGCGCGTGCGCCTGCAGCCGCTCGCCGCGCACGACGGCCAGCCCGCCGCGCTCGTCGAGCAGGTGCGCCGCGATGCGCCGCCCGCCGATCCGGCCGCTCCGGCGCCGCCACTGGAGCTGTCGGGGCTCGTGCAGTCGACCGACGTGCAGGCGCGCACGCTCGTGCTCGCGCTCGACCCCGATGTGCAGCCGCCGCTGACGGTCGCGCTGAACGCGCCGGCAACTGTCGACCTGACCAAGCTGCTGCCGGCCGAGCGTGTCGCGGTGACCGCGGTCCCGCAGCCGGACGGCAGCATGGCGCTCAGCGGTCTCTCACCCGACGGCGACGCGCTCGCCGCCGACGACGCGACGACGTTCCTGAGCGACCAGGCGCCGAGCACGCCGGCCCCCGGCGAGGACTCGACCACGACGACGACCGCCGCGACCTGCACGCCCCTCGCCGGGCCGCACGACCCGGCGCCACAGGGCTAGCGGAGGGGGCGTCCGCGGCGCGGCCGCGTCAACCGACCGGCAGCGTCAGACGGTGCGAGCGCGCGATCTGCTCGGCCAGCTGCTCCGGGACGCGCACCTCGTCCGCGATCGCGGGCCACGCGCGCACGGCGTCGATAACCTCCGCGAGGATCGCCTCGTCGCGGCCGCGCTTGAGGCCGGCGAGGCGTGCGACGGCGCGCAGGTCCGCGACGTGGAAGCCGTCGCGCTTGCCATTGATCGACATCTGATGCGCCTCGAGCCAGCGGTTGCCAGGCTTCCACGCCCACGTCACGTCGTAGGCCGGCGCGAGCGACCAGGCGCCGCTGCGGTCCATCAGGAAGGCGACGTTCTTGACGTGGTCGTCCTGGTTGCGTGCCACGACGTTGAAGACCATGCGCCGGTACAGCTGCTCGAGCGCGGGCGTAGGGAGGCCCAGCCGCCGCATCAGCATCAGCGCCTGCTCGTAGCTGTAGGTGCCCGGCTCGTTGTAGCTGACGTGCTCCAGCGCGCCGAGCGTCTGCGCATGCAGCTTGCCGCCCTCGTCAGGCCGGTCGAAGCGGCGCGTCATGAAATGCCGGCGCCCGTTCTCCTCCAGCAGGCGCGACTCGCTCATCGCGACGCCGGCGGCGCGGGCCATCCGCCAGTAGGCGTACTCGACCGCGCCCCAGCCCTCGGGGTCGGCGAGCCCGTGGTCGCCTGCGCGCGCGACGCCGTCGAACTTCAGCAGCCACTGCCGGAAGCCAGGCTCCGTGGCGAGTTGGCCGGAGCGGACGCGGCCGGTCGCCTCGTCGTAGGCGATCAGCGCCTTCGGTCGGGCGCCGCCCGCGGAGGTTCCGACGGCGAAGATCGCTTTCATCGCCTCCTCCTCGGGGTCGTCCGCCAGCTCCGCCACGAAGGCGGCGCGGTCGGCGAGCACCTCGCTCGCGAGCCGCACGAGCGAGTCGAGCCGCAGGTCGGCGCCGCTGCCGGGGCTCGGCTCCCGCGCCGGCTCGAACTCGAGCGCGCCCATGCCGCGCGTGCCGACGTAGCAGAGCCGTTCGACGACGTCGAAGCTCTCAGGAGCGCGTCCTTGCGCGGCGAGCCAGGCGTCGACGAGCGCGGTGCCCCAGCGGTCGGGCAGCGCGTCGGCGAGCAGGCCCGGCAGGCCCGCGAAGGCGTCGAGCGGCAGGCCCGGGAAGCGGTACGGCCGTTCGCGCAGGGGCATGTGGACGGGGGCGACCTGGATGCCGCTGCGCGCGAACGCGGGGTCGTACTGGAACGTCGCGACGCCGGCTCCCGCATCGATCGAGACAGCGGCGATCCGTCGCCCCCACAGTGTCACGGCGGCGACCGTCATCTTCCGGTCCCGGGCTCCTCGCCCCAGCTCCACGGCTCGGCTGCGGGCGTCGTCGGCGGTGCGCCGCGGCGCCCGCGGGCGCGTCGGCGCGGCGCCCGCTGCTCGCGTTCGAGCTGGGCGATGGGAAGCGCAATCGCGGGCGGCACGGCCGCCTCGAGCCCGTCGAGCAGGTCGAGCGCCCGCAGCAGCTTGACGAGCGAGGTGAGCTGCACCGACTCGCCGCGCTCGATCCGCTGGAGCGTGGCGCGCCCAATCCCCGCCTCGTCGGCCAGCTCGGCCTGCGTGCGGTCGCGCGCGACGCGGTGGCGCTCGAGCCGGCGACCCAACTCGCGGAGGACGGCATCGTCGGATGTCAGCTGCTCAATGCGCATCAGTTCTGGGGCGTTAGAGCCGATATCGACCTAAACGCATCGAATCTGATGCCTACACTAGCACGATGACGCATGCTTTTGCGCATCGCATCTGATGCGTTATCACTGAAAAGCACGATAACGCATCAGAGCTGATGCCGAACGCCCCGGCCAGCGCGCCCGCTCGGGGGCCCGCCGCCTCAGCCGCCGCTATCTGATCTGCATGCCCGAGATCGCGCGCGAGATGACGAGGCGCTGGATCTCGGAGGTGCCCTCGAAGATCGTGTAGATCTTCGCGTCGCGGTGCATCCGCTCGACCGGGAACTCGCGCGTGTAGCCGTTGCCGCCGAGGATCTGGATGGCTCTCTCGGTCGCCCACACGGCGACCTCGCCGGCCTTCAGCTTCGACATCGAGCCCTCGGCGTTTCTGAACGGCTTCTGGTTGCGGCCCATCCACGAGGCGCGCCACACGAGCAGGCGCGCGGCGTCGATCTCCATCTTCATGTCGGCGAGCGTGAACGCGATCGCCTGGTTCTCGATGATCGGCTTGCCGAACTGCACGCGCTCTCTCGCGTAGTCGAGCGCGTACTCGTAGGCCGCGCGCGCGATCCCGAGCGCCTGCGCGCCGACGGTCGGGCGCGAGGCCTCGAACGTCGCCATCGCCGCCTGCCCGCGTGACTTTCTGCCCTCGCGGGCACGGGCGAGGCGTTCGTCGAGCTTCTCTCTGCCGCCGAGCAGGCATGAGCCCGGGATGCGGCAGTCGTCGAGGAACACGTCGGCCGTGTGCGAGGCGCGCAGGCCGTGCTTTCTCAGCTTCGTGCCCATCTCGAGGCCCGGCGTGTTCGGCGGGATGATGAACGACGCCTGCCCACGCGAGCCGAGCTCCGGGTCGACGGAGGCGACGATCACGTGGACGTTCGCGATGCCGCCGTTCGTCGCCCACGCCTTCTGGCCGTTGAGGATCCACTCGTCCTTCGCCTCGTCGTACTTCGCGCGCGTGCGCAGGGCGGAGACGTCGGAGCCGGCGTTCGGCTCGGAGACGCAGAAGGCGGCGATCTTCGGGTCCTCGGCGGTGCCGAAGCACTGCGGGATCCACTCGCCAATCTGCTCGCCGGTGCCGTTGGCGAAGATGCCGGCGGCCGCGAGGCCGGAGCCCATGATCGCCATGCCGATGCCCGCGTCGCCCCAGAACAGCTCCTCGTTGACGATCGGCAGGCCGAGGCCGGTCGGGTCGGCGAAGAACTGCGCGAGGCCCTCATAGCCGTAGAGGCCGATTCTGGCGGCCTCCTGGATGATCGGCCAGGGCGTCTCCTCGCGCTCGTCCCACTCCGAGGCGGCGGGACGCACAACGTCTCTCGCGAAGCCGTGCACCCAGTCGCGCACGTCCTTCTGGTCTTGGGTGAGCTCGAGCGAGAACGTCGTCTCGCCGGAGGCCTCGGGCAGTTCAACGGTGGATGCCATGGCGACGGATTCCTTGTCAGAGCAGGACTTTGGTCACGCAGGAAACGTGACATGCGCCAATGTAACGGTGAACAGCCGCCCAGGCGCCGGCAACGCGCCTTGCACGGCGTCCAGCAGGTCTGGACGTCGCCAACCTGCGCATCGACGCTGCGTTCCCAGGGTTAGCGAAGCAAAAGGGCGCATAGGCGCTCGCGATCCCCCCGACCAAGGAGAGGCCGATGATCGCTCGCAAGATCGCGCTCGTGGCGTGTGCCGCGGCGCTCACGACCAGCCCAGCATGGGCGCATGGAAGAGACGACCACCCGTCCGCGCCGGCGAGATCGCACAAGTGCACCCCGCACAAGGTGGCCTACGTCGCCGCGGGCACGCTGGCCGACCAGACGCTCGTCGTCGACGCGGCCGCGGCTGTCAGAGGCGGCTCGAACCCGACCTACAGCGGCGACGTGACGGTCGACGTCACGAAGGGCAACCACGCCGCCAAGGGCGACAAGGGCACGACGAAGACGTACACGCTCGACCACGCGCGCGTCGTGCTCGGCCTCGACGACCAGAACGGCGACGGCAGAGTCGATCTCGGCGACCTCGCCAGAGGCGACCGCGTGAAGGTGATCGGCAAGGTCACCAAGCTCGCCAAGAAGTGCGATCAGACGGGCTTCACGCCGACGCTCACGATCAAGAAGCTGATCGTGCACGCGCCGGCGCAGCAGGACTCGGACTCCTAAGGCCGGTCCCATCCCGGGCGCGGCGCGCGGCTCACGAGCCGCGCGCCGCCGCTCCGGGCCCCGCGTCAGCCCCGCAGGGCCAGCGCGGGGGCGTCGGGCGCCGGCTGCTCGATCGCTGGTGCGATCGCAGCCGGCTGCGGGTCCGGCTCGGCGTGAGCGCTTCCCCGCCGCGCGAGCCGCACCAGTCCCCATCCCAGGACGAGCAGCAGCGCCGACGTGATGCTGAGCACGACCAGTCCGGCGAGCCCCCACAGCCACGTCGGCACATCCTGCCTGCGCTCGCGCTGGAGGACGTGCCGGTCGGGCTGGAACGCGCGCGTCGCCGAGGCGAGCGCGGGGACGGCAGGCACCGGGATCGCCGCGTCGGCTGGCAGTGCGAGCGGGATCGCGGCGAGGTCGCGCCCTCGGTTCATGCGAATCATCGCCTTCCACGAGCCGCCGACGGGAATCGGCCGCGTCGTCGCGTAGGCGCCGTCGCCGAGCGCGCGCAAGCGGTCGACGACGAGTCTGCCGCCGCCCTGCCAGGCGGTCACCGTCAGCCACTCGGCGTCGGCGACCGCGCTCGGCGGGTCGAAGCGGATCGTCGCCGCGACCGTGCGCGCGGCATCGCCGGGACCGCCGCCGGCGTGCACCGTGCGCAGCGCGATCTGCGCGTGCGTCCCAGTCGGCGCGCTCGTCGGCAGCAGGAACGCGACGGCGGCCGCAACGGTGAGGAGGCTGCCGGCGGCCAGCGCCCACGCGCGCGGGCGTCCGACGAGGCGCGCGTCGAGCCGCAGGCCGCCGGCGACGAAGACGCCGAGCAGGCCGCCCGCGACGGCGACCGGCAGTGCGAGCGCGATCGCCTCGGGCAGGTCGTGCGCCGCCCACGGCAGCGGCATCCAGACGTGGCTCCAGGCGTACTCGACGAGCACCCCGAGCGTGCCGATCAGCGCGCCCGCGAGCGCACCGAATGAGAAGCGGCCCGGCCGCACGATCAGCGCGGCCACCTCCACGAGCACGGCCTCGGCGACGTACAGCGGGAAGTGGGGGACCGTCTCGCCGAGCACGGGACCGACGAGCAGCGACAGCCCGCCGCGGATCGCCAGGTAGAACGCGACGACCACGAGCGCGCCGCCGCGCCCGATCAGCGTGCGCGCGACGACGAGCGCAAGCGACGCGGCGACGGCGATCAGCAGCGGATGAAACAGGAGCGAGAACTGCGGGACGCCGAAGTCGTACTCGCCCTGGAAGATCGAGAGCCCGATCAGCAGGCCGCCGCACGCGCCGATCGCGCGGCTGTGGCGCAGGCGCTCTGCGGTGCGGCGCGCGCGTGCTCCGGTGCGGGGCGCGGCCGCCTGCCAGCCCTCCGTGACGAGCACGAGGATCCCGACGAGCGTCATCGCGGCGCCGCCGAGCAGCATCAGGTGGGTCGGGCCCCACAGCGTGACGTCCTGCCCGAAGAGGCGATGCGAGATGTCGTCGAGCGGGAAGCCGACCATCGAGAACGACGCGCAGGCGGTCAGCAGCACGCCCGCGACGGGGACATGCCAGTTCGGTGCGATCGGCAGCGCGGCGGGCGAGCGCGGGTCCCGCTCGCGCGGCAGCACGATCGCGAACCAGCCGGCCGCGAGGATCCCGTACAGGCCGAGCAGGATGAAGTAGTGCGCCGGGTTCGCGAGTGGTCCCGCGTCGCGACCCTTGTCGATGTGCAGCGAGATGTCCCAGTACATGCCGAAGGCGGCGGTGAGCAGCGAGATGCCGGCGATCGCGCTCGGCAGCGCGGCCCAGCCGGGCAATCCGGTGTGGCGGCCGAGCGCCGCGGCGAGCCGCTCGAGCGGCGCCATGCGGCCGGCGCGGTAGCGCAAGCCGACCGCCATGAGGATGGCCGTCAAGACGCTGACGCCGATCGTCGCTCCAGCGACCTGGCCGAGCGCAGCGCCGCCGGCGGGCGGGGCGCTCGCGGCCGCGAGCGTCAAAAAAGAGTGCATGGCGGTATGCTACATCAACTCATGACACATTCAACCCTGTCATGTCAGCGTATGAGCCTCGAAGCTCGTGCCGATAGCTCCCTAGGATGTTGCGCATGAGCGAGCGGCGCGCCGGCGAGCTGACGATCGACGAGCTGGCGCGCGATACCGGTATGACGGTTCGCAACATCCGCGCGCACCAGTCGCGCGGACTGCTGCCGCCGCCCGAGGTGCGCGCACGCACGGGCTACTACGGGCCCGAGCACGTCGCGCGGCTGCGGCTGATCCAGGATCTGCAGGCCGAGGGCTTCAATCTCAAGGCGATCGAGCGGCTGATCAGCGCGTCCAACGGCGCGAGCGAGGAGGTGCTCGCGTTCGGTCGGCAGGTGCTGAGCGCATTCGCGGACGAGGAGCCCGAGGTCACGACGCTCGAGGACCTCACGACGCGGCTCAGAAGCACCGACGAGCGCGCGATCAGACGCGCCGAGAAGCTCGAGCTGATCAGACCGCTGGGCGACGGCCGCTACGAGGTGCCGAGCCCGACGCTGCTGCGCGCGGGGGAGGAGCTGGCGGAGATGGGCGTGCCGCCGATGCACGCGCTCGCGGTCGCGGAGCAGATCCAACGCCACACGCGCGCGATCGCCGACCAGTTCGTGCGGCTGTTCATGGAGGACGTCGCGGGCGGCGAGCTCGATCCCTCCAAGCGCACGCCGCAGGAGTGGGCGCTGCTCAGCGACGCGCTCGCGCGCCTGCGTCCGCTCGCCAGCGAGGCTGTCCGCGCCGCCTTCCAGCAGACGATGTCGGCCGCCGTCGAGCGCCAACTGCAGAAGACGCTGCGGGCCTGAACGGCCTCGCTCGCGGGTACACGGCACACATGCGCCGTGCGCGCTGTTGCCTGCTCGCCACGCTCACGATCGGCGCGCTGTGCGCGCCACCCGCCGCCGGGCGCACCTTCAGTGCGCATGTCGACAACGCGTGGTATCCGCTGCGGCCCGGCACGACGTACGTCTACCGCGGCATGAAGGACGGTAAGCCGGCGCGCGACGTGGTCGTCGTCACGCATCGCACGAAGCTCGTCGGCGGGGTGCGCTGCCGCGTCGTCCACGACCGCCTGTTCCTGCGCGGTCGGCTCGCCGAGCGCACCGCCGACTACTTCGCGCAGGACGCGGGCGGCACCGTCTGGTACTTCGGCGAGGACACGGCCGAGCTGGCGCCTTCCGGGCGCGTGATCACCACTGAGGGCACCTGGCACACGGGCGTCGACGGCGCCCGTGCGGGCATCTTCATGCCGGCCCGTCCGCGCGTGGGCGAGCGGCACCGCCAGGAGTTCCTGCGCGGCCACGCCGAGGACCACTTCCAGGTCGTGACCCTGGACGCGCACGTCGCCGTGCCGTTCGGCACGTTCGACCACGCGCTGCGCACGCGCGAGTGGACGCCGCTGGAGCCGGGCGTGATCGACGCGAAGTACTACGTCCGCGGGATCGGTGAGGTGTCCGAGCAGACGATCCGCGGCGGCCACGAGTCGGCGCAGCTCGTGCGGATCGTGCGCCGCGACGCACGATCCGGCTGACCGCCTGTCACCCGGGCTCGACGCCGACGACCTCGACCCCGTCGATGCCATCGAAGTCGGCGGGATTGGCGGTATAGACCGGTAGCTCGTGTGCGAGCGCGGTCGCCGCGATCATCGCGTCGTACGAGCGCGCGGCCGGCTTGCGACCGCTGCGGCGCAACGACGCCGCGACGCGCCCGAACGCTCGTGCCGCGGCTGCGTCGAACGGCAGCGGCGTGAAGTCCGCCTCGGCCTGCTGCAGCTGCGCCTGTCGCGCGGCCCGCTCGGCGTCGTCTGTTGCCACGAGCGGTCCGACCGACAGCTCCGCGAGCGTGACGGTTGTGATCAGCGGCTCGTCGGGCAGAGCGCCGGGATTCTGAATCTGCGGCAGCAGGATCACCGTCGAGGTGTCAAGGATGCCGCGCGGGTGGCTCACAGCTCGGCGTCCAGCAGCGCGTCGAGGTCGGCGCGCAGCGCCGCCGGATCGACATGCGGGAGGTTGCGCCAGCGGGCGAGCAGCGTGGCGGCGCTCACCGTCGGCGGCGCGGTCGCCCGCAGCTCGGCGACCGCCTTGCCGCCGCGCGTGATCGTGATCTGCTCGCCGCGCGCGGCACGGTCGACCACCTCGCCCCCGCGGTGGCGGAGGTCGCGAATCGTCACGTCGCTCATGCGACCGACGGTATCACGCGTGATACATGCTGGCTAGGAGAACTGCGGCAGCGCTCTGCCGCCGTTGTCTCTGACGATCATGCGCTCGTACATGCGGCGGGCGCGCTCGGGTCGCGTGGCGGCGAGGTCGTTCACCTCGCGCGGGTCGCGCCGGTGGTCGAACAGCTGCGGGTCGGCGTTCTGGTTGTCGCCCATGTAGGACCAGCGTCTGTCGCGCGCGAACACGATCGAGCTGTAGGAGCCGGTCACGTACTCCCGTCGCTTCAGCTTGCGCTTGCCGCGCGGGCCGTCGAGCAGCGGCAGCAGGTCCTGGCCGTCCATGAAGTCGGGTCTGCGGACCGTCCCGGCATGCAGCAGGGTGGTCGCGACGTCCTGCGTCTGCGTGAAGTAGTCGGTCGTCCTGCCGGCCCCGCGGCTGTCGGGCGGGCGGATCATCAGCGGCACGTGGATCAGCTCCGGGTGGCATTGGGTCGCCATCTTCGCGACGTAGCCGCGCTCGCCGAGCAGGAAGCCGTGGTCGGAGAGGAACAGCACGAGCGTCTCGCGCTCCAGCCGCAGCTCATGGAGGCGCTGCATGAAGTTGCCGAACCAGTGGTCGCTCATCGACAGCTCGGCGCGGTAGAGCGCCTTCATCTGCGCGACGTCGTCGGGGCCGAGGCCGTTCGTCTTCGTCGTGCCGTTGAGGACGGTGCCCGGATCCCAGGCGCGGTCGAGCGAGCCGCCGTGCAGCTTGATGTATCTGGCAGGCGGGTCCCACGGCTCGTGCGGGTCGAAGCAGTCGAGCATCAGCGCGAACGGCTTCTTCTGTCTGTTCGCCTCCTCCAGCAGTCTCATCCCCGCGGTGAAGACCTTCGCCGGCAGATAGTCGGCCTCCGATTTGCGCCCGACTTGGTTGGCGAGGTACTGGCGCATCTTCTGTCCCGAGCTCGAATCGAGGATCCGCGGCGGCACGTGGCGCGCCAGCTGCGCATCGGAGATCAGGCTCGCCGGGTGCGTGACCGTGCCGGTCTGGCCGGGGATCGGGATGTAGCGGTGCAGCGCCTGCTGAAACGGCTTCTGGGAGGGCACGAGCACCCACGGCGTGTCGACCGCGAGAGCAGTGTGCCAGCCGGCGGCGCGGAGCGTGGTGACGAGGTTCTGGACCGGGATGTCCTGCCAGCCAGGCGTTCCCGGCATGTCCGGAGGCGGCCCTCTCCAGTCGGCGAACGGGAACAGTCGCCGGCCTCCATAGATCGTCGCCCGAGCCGGACCAGTAGGGAAAGCCTCCGGATACACATGCGTGAAGCGCAGCGACTCGCGCGCAAGCGCGTCAAGGTTCGGCGTGTGCGCATTCCGCCGCCCGTACGAGCCCAGATGGTCCGCACGGATCGAGTCGATGATGACGAGCAGCAGGTTCGGCGCCTCGCCGCGCCTGACCTTTCTGACCCGCGCCGCGCGGATCGCCGCAGAGGTCTCGGCACGCGCCTGCGCGGCGGAAGGCGCCGAAGCGGCAGTGCGCGCCGCCGTAGTCGCCGCGGGCTCACCGGAGTCGCCGCAGCCGCCAGCAGCGACCGCGCCAAGTCCGGCAGCACTCAGCCCAGCACGGCGCAGCAGCTCACGACGATCCATCGGTCCCGACACGGCCGCGGACCTTAGCGAGACCGTGCACCGGGCCGACGATCGGGCGGGTGGCGCTGAGGACGCACGTGCGCCGGCCGGAGGCCGGTGTGCGCGCGCCCGGAGGCGACAGGACCCGCCCGCAGCAGCGCCCGGGCTACGAGACCCGCGCCGCCCGAGGGTCTGCGGGAATGGGAGTGAGCGACGCCTCGATCTGCTCGCGCAAATGCTCCAGCTTCGGCGGCAGCGACAACCGCCGCCCGATCTCCTCAGCAGGCTCGTCAGCCGCAAACCCCGGCCCACGCGTCGCGATCTCGAACAGCACGCCGCTCGGCTCCCGCGAGTAGACGCTTCTGAAGTAGAAGCGGTCGACCAGGCCCGACGTGTGGCGGCCGGCCGCGCGGTAGCGCTCGTCCCACGCCTCGATGTCCTCGTCCTCGGAGGTCCACGCGATGTGGTGCACGGTCCCGGCGCCGCCGATCCCGCGCTCCTGCGGCGCCGGGTCGTAGCCGTAGAAGCCGCCGCGGCGGGGCCCGCGCGAAAGCCACTCGTGCCCTGAGTCGTCATCCAGCGGCTCGAACCCCAGCGTGTCGCGCAGCAGCGCCGTGCTCGCCGCCGGATCGGCGCTGTAGGCCCGCACGCCGGCGAAGCCGCGCAGCGCATGCTGCGCGGGGATGTCGGGGGCGGCGGCGACGAGCGGCTCGTCGCCCGAGTCGTCGATCAGCAGCTCGAGTCCGAGTCCCTCGTGGTCGGCGAAGCGCAGCGAGTCGCGCTCGCGCGAGACCGTCAGCCCCTCGCCCTCCAGGCGAGCGGCCCAGAAGTCGAGCGCGGCCGCGTCGGCGACGCGGAACGCGATGCGATGGATCATGCCGGCGCCGTCGCGGCCGGGGCGCGCGTTCGGGTACTCGAAGAAGGTCAGGTCGGCGCCGGGCGAGCCTCTGTCGTCGGCGTAGAAGAGGTGGTAGACGGTCGGGTCGTCCTGGTTGACGGTCTTCTTGGCCATGCGCAGACCGAGCACGCGCACGTAGAAGTCGACGTTGCGCGGCGCGTCGCCGGTGATGCACGTGATGTGGTGAATGCCGTCGAGCTGCACCGCGTCCTCCTGAAGTAGTTGTTCGCGCAACTAGTCTACCCGCCAGTGGCACGCGTGTGCAAGCGTGCGCCGGATCGGGAACGTATGTGCCTCATACCCAACGTGCTGCTCACCGGCGCCACCGGCTATGTCGGCGGCCACCTGCTGCCGCTGCTCGCCCGCGACGGACTGCGCTGCCTCGTGCGCGCGCCGGAGCGGGCGCCCGCGGCGGTGCGGCCTTATGCGCTCCGTGGCGACGTGGTCAGCGGGGAGGGTCTCGACGCAGCGCTCGACGGGGTCGAGGTCGCCTACTACCTGATCCACTCGATGGGCGGCGACCACGACTTCGCCGAGCGCGACCGGCGTGCCGCCGAGACGTTCGGCGCGGCCGCTGCGCGCGCGGGCGTCGAGCGCGTCGTCTATCTCGGTGGCTTGTCCGCCGACGTCTCCTCCGAGCACCTGCGCAGCCGCGAGGAGGTCGCGCAGATCCTCGCGCGGCAGGTCGCACAGCTCGTGCACGTGCGCGCGGCGATGATCATCGGCCCGGGCGGCGCGTCGTTCGAGATGCTGCGCGCGCTCGTGACGCGGCTGCCGGCGATGGTCTGTCCGCGCTGGATCGACACGCGCACGCAGCCGATTGCGCTGACCGATGTCGTCCGCGCATTGCGCGCGCTGCGTGACCGTCCGGACGTGGTCGGCGACGTCGAGCTCGGCGGCGCCGACGTCCTCAGCTACCGCGAGATGATGGAGCGGACCGCGCGTGTGCTGGATCGCCGCCCGCCGCTCGTGGTCCGCGTGCCGGTGCTCACGCCCCGGCTGTCCTCCTACTGGGTCCAGCTGGTGACGCCAGTCGATGCCGCGCTCGTGCGGCCGCTCGTCGACGGGCTGCGCGAGGAGATGGTGGTGCGCACGCCGCCTCCGCCCGGCATCAACGACGCACCGCTCGGCTTCGACGACGCAGTCCGCGCTGCGCTGCACGAGCGCTGATACGCTCGGCGCGGCTCGTCCGAGGGGGAACGCATGAGCAGGGTCAAGGCGGCCGTCATCGGCCCCGGCAACATCGGCACCGACCTGCTGATGAAGCTGCAGCGCAGCGCCGCGATCGAGACGGCGCTGATGGTCGGCATCTACGCCGAATCGCCCGGCCTGAAGCGCGCCCGCCAGCTCGGCGTCGAGGCGAGCGCCGACGGCGTCGACGCGGTCCTGACGCGGGAGGACATCGCACTCGTCTTCGAGGCGACCGGCGCGAAGGCGCATCTCGCGAACGCGCCGCGACTGCGCGAGGCCGGCAAGGTCGTGGTGGATCTCACCCCGGCCGCGGTCGGTCCGTACGTCGTGCCGGAGGTGAACCTCGACCGCCATCTGGGCGCGCCGAACGTGAACCTCGTCACCTGCGGCGGACAGGCGACGATCCCGATGATGCACGCGATCGACCGCGTCGCCGACGTCGCCTACGGCGAGATCGTCGCGACGATCGCGTCCGCGTCGGCCGGTCCCGGCACGCGCCAGAACATCGACGAGTTCACCGTCACGACGGCGCGCGGATTGGAGCTCGTCGGCGGCGCCGATTCCGCCAAGGCGATCATCATCCTCAACCCCGCCGAGCCGCCGATCCTGATGCGCGACACCGTCTTCGCGCGCGTGCGCGAGCCGGATGCGGACGCGATCGAGGCCTCCGTCGGGCAGATGGCCACGGCGATCCAGACGTATGTGCCGGGCTATCGCTGCAAGCTGTGCGACATAGACGGCGACCTCGTGACCGTGCTGCTCGAGGTCGAGGGTGCCGGCGACTTCCTGCCGCCCTACGCCGGCAACCTCGACGTCATGACGGCGGCAGCCGCGCGCGTGGGGGAGGAGATCGCGCAGCGCATGCTGGCGGCCGCGGGAGCAGCAGCATGACCCACGTGACGCTCGTCGACTCCTCGCTGCGCGATGGCATGCACTCCGTCAGACACGCGTTCACGCCGGAGCAGGTGCGCGCCATCGCTGCCGGACTGGAGGCGGCCGGCATCGACGCGATCGAGGTCTCGCACGGCGACGGCGTCGGCGGCTCCTCGATCCAGTACGGCCGCTCCGCGCACCATGACCGCGAGCTGATCGCCGCGGCCGCCGAGGTCGTCGAGCGGGCGCGGATCGCCGCGCTGCTGCTGCCGGGCATCGGCACGCTCGAGGAGCTCAAGGAGGCACAGGCGCTCGGCGCCTCGATCGCGCGCGTCGCGACGCACTGCACCGAGGCCGACATCGCCCAGCAGCACATCGAATGGGCGGCGTCGAACGACATGCTCGCCGTCGGCTTCCTGATGATGAGCCACATGCTGGAGCCGGAGCCGCTCGCCGAACAGGCGGCGCTGATGGCCTCCTACGGAGCGCGCGTCGTCTACGTCGTCGACTCGGCCGGGGCGATGGTGCCGGCGAGCGCGGCGGCGCGCGTGCGGGCGCTGCGCGAGGCGGTGCCGGCCGAGGTCGCGGTCGGCTTCCATGCGCACAACAACCTCGGCTGCGCGGTGGGGAACGCGCTGGCGGCGGTCGAGGCCGGCGCGACGTGGCTCGACGGATCGCTGCGCGGGCTCGGTGCCGGCGCCGGCAACGCGCAGCTGGAGGTGCTCGCAGCCGCGCTGGAGCGCTCAGGCCACGAGTCGAACGCTGTCCTCTTCCCGCTGATGGACGTCGCCGAGGACGTCGTCGCGACGCTGATGCCGCGCGCGCAGATCATCGACAAGACCGCGCTCTCGCTTGGCTACGCTGGCGTCTACAGCTCGTTCCTGCTGCACGCCGAGCGCGCGGGCGCGAAGTTCGGCGTCGAGCCGCGCGCGGTGCTGATGGAGCTGGGCCGCCGGCGGATCGTCGGCGGCCAGGAGGACATGATCATCGACGCCGCCGCCGCACTGGCACGCGGCGCCGGCATCTCGCCAGGCGGCGTCCTCGCCGGTTCGCGTGCGGAGCACGCCACACCGGCTGCGTCCTTGCCTGACGAGCGCCGGCATCCGCCTGCCAGCGCGTCGGAGCCGATTCGCTAGCCGCCGTCGCGGTCCACCAGCTCCACGATCGCCGCTTCGCGTTCGTCCTGCACCTGCCCCGCGGTCGAGAAGCCGGCCCGCTGGATCGCGGCGAGCTCTTCGTTGAACGTGAACTGCGTCGAGAGGAAGAGCTTGTCGCCGCCTTCCCTGCGCAGCGCCTCGATCGCCCTGGCGAGCTGCTGGCGCGTCGGCATCGACTCGATGCTCGCGTACGGCGAGACGTTCACGCGCCCGGTGTCGTAGGCGACCCGATGGCCGAGCGGCATCAGGAGCAGCACCTTCTCGTTCGGCTGCGTGCGTTCGGTGACGAACGCGGCGGCGATCCGCTGCTTGAACAGCGCGACCGGCGCCTCGTCCCTGATGCGATGCAACTGCGACCATGGCGCCGGCGTCTGTGCAAGCGAGCAGACGAGCAGCCCGAAGCCGAACAGCACGGCGAGCTCGGCCACCTGCGGGCTGCGCCAGCCGCGTGCGGCGAGCGCGCGGCCGGCCGCGATCGTCAGCAGCACCAGCGACAGCGCCCACGGCGAGAAGAGGTCGATCAGCACCTGCGGGTGTGAGCGCCCGGCGAAGTAGCCGCCGGCGACGAGCCCGAACACGCCGCTCCACGCCAGCATCGCCGTCAGCACCGGATCCTGAGCACCGCGCGCGACGCGCACCGCGGCGAGCGCGAGCGCCGCGGCGAACGTGACGTACACCGCAAGGAATATCCCCAGCCTCGGCATGTGCACGAGCGCCCAGCCGCCGACGCCGTACAGTCTCGAGAACTCAAGCGCCCAGCCGAGATGCGGCAGCGAGCCCGAGGTTGCGAGCGTCAGCAGCACGAGCGCCAGCAGCGCCGCGGCCAGTCCGCCGCCGGCTTCCAGCGCCAGCCGCCGGACGGCGGCTCGTGAGCGCGGCGGGCGCACCGCCACGAGCGCCACCGCGAGCGCCGCCACCGCGCCGGCGCCGAACTCGGGGTTGTTCGCGAGCGCGAGGCCGCCGACGAGGAACAGCACCCACGGCCGCCGCGGCCCGGCGTCGTCGACGTGGCGCGCCAGCAGCCAGGCGACGAGGTACGGGCCGCCGTACCGGATCGGCCACAGGCTGTAGAGGTTCGCGGGCCCGTAGCGATCGTCGAGCGGGCCGATCTTCATGAAGAAGCCGGTTGCCAGCAGCGGCGCCCAGAGCACGAGCGCGACGAACGACGAGCGCACGATCCGCCGCAGCAGCGCGAAGATCGCGAGCAGCGAGAGGCCGCTGAGCGTCGTCATCGTCAGTGAGAAGACTCCGAGCGATGCGCCGAAGAGGGCCATGGCGGCGGCGGCCGCATACGGGACCAGCTGGCCGTACTGCGAATGGAAGTCGGCCAGCGGCGTGCGGCCGTTGAGGATCGCAAACGGCTCGTCGAGCGACCATAGGATGTGGCCGGCGACGCCGCTCGCCGTGTTCGCGATCGAGCCGTCCGCGTCGACCGCCGTCAACAGCCATGCGGCGGTGAACAGCACCGCCGCGATCAGCGCGCCGATGCTGCGGCCGCGTGTCTCGCGTACGAACGCGGCAGCGCGTGCCGCGAGCGCCTCCTGTCGCAGGACGACCGGCAGCAGCACCGCCAGCGCCAGCGCGACTGCGAGCGTCAGCGGTGTGAAGTAGCGCACGTGCGCTTCCCACTCCGGCCGGTACGCGCTCACGCCGATGTCGTACTGCGCGAGGAAGCAGGCCGCCAGGAAGCCGACGAGCAGCAGCTGTGCGGCAAGCGGCCCGACCCGCGCGAGCCGCGCGTCCACCCGTCGCGGCCGGAACGCGCCGATCAGGATCGCGGCGGTCAGCAGCGCCGGTCCGGCGAGCGAGAGCAGGTAGCGGCCGTGCTCCGCCGGCTCCGGCACGGCGCCGGCGCGCGGCCAGAACGCTTCCGGGCCCGGGCCCAGGAACGCGTCGCCGAGCGGCGGCCCGAGCAGCGCCACCAACAGGACGGTCAGCAGCGCGCACGCCGGCGCGGCAAGCCATGCGAGCTGTTCGGGCTGCAGCGCCACGCGCACCGTGCGCGTCGCGCGTCCCGCTCCGGCGTCGATCGTGCTCACAGCGGCGTTTCCCCCCTCGGCGCTTCCCCCGTCAAAGACCGGGATCGAGTGTATAGACGCAGTCCCTGGTAAGGTTGGCCAGGCTGTCGCATCGGTCGTCGGGGGACGAAACCGGGCGATGGGGGAACCGGAACGGGGGAACATTGTCTGCGCACGCGCGCGACGACGCCGGCGAGCCGCCGCTCGTCTCGGTCGTCGTCCCGGTCTTCAACGAGGAAGAGGGCCTCACCGAGCTCCTGCGCCGGATCGACGAGGCGCTCACGGGCATCGGTCACGAGGTGGTCTTCGTGGACGACGGCTCGGTCGACTCCTCTGCCGAGATGCTGGAAGCGCTGGCGCGGGAGCGCGACGACATCGTGCTGGTGCGGCTCTCGCGCAACTACGGCATGGAGATTGCGATGTCGGCCGGCATGGACCACGCGCGTGGCGACTGGGTCGCGCTGCTGCACGCCGACCTGCAGGATCCGCCTGAGCTGATCGCCGAGATGCTGGTGCGCGCCAGGAGCGGCGCCGACGTCGTCTACGCCCGTCGCATCGGCCGCGACGAGAGCCTGCTCAAGCGCACGCTCGCGACCGCCTTCTACAGAGTGATGGAGCGGATCGCGCGCACGCCCTACCAAGGACAGGCGGGCGATTTCCGCCTGATGTCGCGGCGCGTCGTCGACGCGCTTCGCACGATGCCCGAGCGCCGGCGCTTCCTGCGCGGCATGGTCGCGTGGGTCGGCTACGAGCAGGTGCCGATCGAGTACCGCCGCGCCGGCCGCCATGCCGGCCGCGGCGCGTCGTATCCGGCGCTGATACGGCTCGCGCTCGAGGCCATCACGTCGTTCTCGGACGTGCCGCTGCGGCTCGCGAGCTATCTCGGCGTGACGCTGTCGCTGTGCAGCTTGTTACTGGCCGCGACGGTGCTCGTGCTGACGGCGACCGGAACGATCGTCGCATCGATCCAGGCCTGGATCCTGATTGCGGTGCTGTTCCTCGGCGGTGCGCAGCTCGTGAGCGTCGGCATCATCGGCCGCTACCTCGCGCGCGTGCACGACCAGGCACTCGGACGCCCGCTGTATCTCGTCGACCGGGTCGTCGAGCGTCGTAGCCGGCGCGCGACCCCCGCGAGCTCGCTGGCGGCTCGGGCGGGGCAGGAGCTCTAGGCATGCCGGTCACCCGCTCCGTCTACGCGTGGGTGCGGTCGACGTTGCGACTCGTGCTGCGCGAAGCGCGCTCCTGAGCTGGAACCTGCACATGCGGCTCGGTGGCGGATTCAGCAGGCTGTGTCTCGCGGTGGCGCTCGCCGGCGTGCTCGCGGTCGGCTGCGGCGACAGCGGCGGGAACGGTCACGCTTCCACGAGCGGCGGAGCGCGGGGGCCCGAGTGGCGCGCGCCGAACGCCGATCTCGCCAACACCCGTCAGCTCGCCTCGCAGATCGACGGCGCGAACGTCGCGACGCTGCGCAAGGCATGGAGCGTGCCGCTGAATGGCACGTATGCCGCCACGCCGATCGTCGCGGACGGCGTCGTCTACACCGCCGACCTGATGTCGAACGTGTACGCGATCGATCTCGCGAGCGGACACCTGAGGTGGCGTCTCGACTTCAACCTGCCCGACACCGGCCCGAACGGGGTCAACGTCGCCGACGGGCGCGTCTTCGCCGTCACCCCGTCGGCCGCCATCGCGCTCGACGCCCGCACCGGCCGGCAGCTGTGGACGAGGCAACTCGTACGCGTGCCCGGCGAACTGATCGTGATGACGCCGGGCTACAAGGACGGCGTCGTCTATGTCTCGACGGTGCCGGTGCGGGGCGGGAACATCAGCACCCTGTGGGCGCTCGACGCAAGGAGCGGCCACAGCCTGTGGAGGTGGGAGCAGGTGCCGCGCAGCCTGTGGGGCAACCCGCAGGTCAACGGCGGCGGCGGGCTGTGGCATCCGCCCGCGTTCGACGAGGAGGGCGGCCTCTACATCAGCATCGCCAACCCGGTGCCGTGGCCCGGCACGGACGAACAGCCGTGGGGCAGAAGCCGGCCGGGACCGAACAGATGGAACAACTCGATCGTCAAGCTCGACGCGCGCACCGGCAGATTCATCTGGGGCACGCAGGTGCTGCCGCACGACCTGTACGACTGGGACCTCGAGGCCCCCGTGATCCTTGCGACGGTCGGTGGACGCCGGGTCGCGCTCACCGCCGGGAAGATGGGCTTCGTCTACGCGTTCGACGCCGCGGACGGCCGCATGCTGTGGAAGCGCTCGGTCGGGATCCACAACGGCCACGACGACGACAGCCTGCGCGCGATGCACGGCGACTACGCGAGGATCGGCTACGGCAGGCGCATCTACCCGGGCGACTGGGGCGGCGTCGAGACGCAGATGGCATCAGACGGCAGCACGGTCTACGTGCCCGTCAACAACCTCTACGCGATATACGGCGGGCAGACGCTGCCCAGACAGCAGGATCCGACCAGAGGGACGGGCGAGATGGTCGCGCTCGACATCGCGACCGGCGCCGTCAGATGGGACAGGAGGCTGCCGCACGGCGAGTACGGCGGCGCCACGGTCACGAACGACCTCGTCCTGACGACCACCTACGACGGGACCGTGTGGGCGCTCGACCGCCGCGACGGGTCGGTGCGCTGGAGCGGCAGGCTCCCGGCTGCGTCGATCTCGCCTGTCGCAGTCACCGGCGACACGCTGCTGGCGGCGGGCGGGATACCGCTCGAGAAAGACCACCACGTGGGGATCGTCGCCTTCCGCCTTGGCGACTGAGCGTGCCGTGGGGATCTCGGCCGAGCACCGCGTCGGTCCGGAGCTCGCCTCGACGCGCGCACGCACGGTTGCGCCGACGCCCGCCCAGTTGGCGTGGATCGCTGCGCTGCCGTGCGCCGCGTTGACGCTGGCCGCCGTCGTGCTGCTGGGGCCGCCGCTCGGCCATACGCTGCTCGCGCCGTCCGGCGAAGGCCTGTGGCCCCGCGGAGCCATATTCGTGAGCGGAAGGCCGGAACCGGTCAAGCATGCGCGCTTCGCGCTCGCGCTGCTGGGCCCGCTGCTGCTCGCCGCGGTCGTGCTGATCGGGGCGCGCCGCCCACTCCGGCTCGCGCCGAGCGCGGTGCGCGTGCTCGTGCCGGCGAGCCAGGCGCTGCTGTGCGCCGGGCTCGTCGCCGCGACGATCGGTCAGCGGCACGTCGACAGCGACGGGACGACCTGGCGCATCTTCAGCGTGCCGACGTTCGTCGTCGCGGGCGTGCTGGCGGCCGCGCTCGCGGCGACGCTGCGGACGCCGGCGCTCGCTCGCCGGCTCGCGCATCCGCCGGCGCCGTCGCGCCGGCTCGCGGCGGGCTGCCTGGTGCTCGCGGCCATCGCCACGGTCGTGTGGTTGCTGCCGGCGCTCAACACCGAGCACACGGCGTGGCGCAGCTCCTTCCCCGACCTGCCGCCGTGGGCGATGGGCGACACGTACGCGATCCTCAACGGGCGCACGCCGCTCGTCGACTACCACGCTGTCTACGGGCAGCTGTGGGGCTACATCCCAGCGGTGCCGATGGCCCTGCTCGACGACACCGTCGGCGTCTTCACGAGCGTGATGGTGCTGGGCAGCGCGCTCGCCATGCTCGCGGTGTACGCGATCCTGCGCCGGCTGGTGCGCGACCCGCTCACGGCGCTGGTGCTGTATCTGCCGTGGCTCGCCACGAGCCTGTTCGTCGTCGCGCTGTCGAGGGTGCCCTGGCGCCCCTCGAATCTGTACATCTTCAGCGTGTGGCCGATGCGCTACGCCGGACCGTGGCTGCTCGCCTGGCTGACGATGCGCCATCTCGACGGCGGCCGGCCGCGCGCGGTCTGGGTCCTTGCGCTCGTCGGCGGCCTCGTCGCGATCAACAACCTCGAGTTCGGCGTCGCCGCGCTGGCAGCGACGCTGGTCGCGCTCGCATGCGCGCCGGAGCGCCGCTCGCGCCGGGCGTTCGGGCGGCTCGCGGCGAACGCAGCGGCGGGCCTGCTGGCGGCGGCGGTGCTCGTCGTGCTGCTCACGCTCGTGCGCTCGGGCTCGCTGCCGCAGGTCGGCCTGCTGTTCGAGATCCCGCGCCTGTTCGGCTCGCTCGGCCTCGTCTCGCTGCCGATGGCGGCGATCGGCTTCCACCTCGTCCTCTATGCGACCTTCGCCGCGGCGCTGGTGACGGCCGCCGTGCGTCTTGCGCGCGGCGGCGACGACCTGCGGCTCACCGCGATGCTGGCGTGGAGCGGGGTCTTCGGGCTCGGGTGCGCGAGCTACTTCGCGGGGCGCTCGGACCCGCTCAAGCTGGCGGCGCTGTTCCCGGCTGCCGGTTTCGCGCTGACGCTGCTGCTGGTGGCGGTCGTCCGCGGTCTCGCCGGCCGGCCGCGGTTGCCGTCGCTCGCCGAGGGCGCAGTGCTGGTCGGCTTTGCGCTCAGCGTCTGCTCGCTCGCGCAGGTGCAGGCGCCGTGGAGGGAGATCCAGCGCCTGCGCGACGGCGGCGCGCCGCCGTGGTACGAAGCGCCGGTCGAGCGCACGTTCGTCAGCTCGGCCACGAGCCGCGGTGAGCACGTGGCGATCCTCATGCCGATGGGCCACCGCGTCGCGTACGACCTCGGGCTCGTGAACGTCTCCCCGTACGCCGCGCTGGAAGAGCTCGCGACGCGGGCGCAGTGGCGCACGCTGTTCGACGCGATGCGCGACGAAGGCGCGCGTCGGCTGTTCGTGGCGGAAAGCATCATGGTGGACGCGCACCGCAGGCTGCTCAAGCAGGCCGGCTTCACGCTGCGCGCGCAGAACGGCGAGATGGGGCTGTGGGAGGACGCCGCGGACTAGTCGCGGCAGTCGCCGCATGCGCCGTGCAGCACGACGTCGTGGTCGTCGACGGCGAAGCTGAGTCTGCGCGAGACACGCTCGATCGCCTGCTCGAGGACCGGGTCCTCGAACGGTGCGACGCGCCCGCAGTGGTCGCACACGAGGTGGTGGTGATGGTCGCCGTCGGGGTGGTGGCGCTCGTAGCGCGCGACGCCCTGTCCGACGTCGATCCGCTGCACGAGTCGCAGCTCGGTCAGCAGCTCGAGGATCCGGTAGACGCTCGCCCGCCCGACACTGCGGCCGTCTGCCCGCAAGCGATCGTCGATCTCCTGGGCGGTGAGCGCGCAGCGCTGCTGTTCGAGCAGCTCGACGACCGCGTTGCGGGCGCCGCCGCGGCGGTAACCCGCGCTCGCAAGCGTCGCCAGCGTGTGCTCGCGCCAAGAGGGCTGCCGCGTCCTCGCCATGCCGCTGATCGTACCGCGAGAGATGCAAATCAGACTCATTCTCATTTATGCTGTCGCGCGTGCTCGAGCCGTTCCACCTGCCGTTCGTCCAGCGCGCGCTCGTCGAGCTGCTGCTGCTCGCGGTGCTGGCCGGGACGCTCGGCTGCTGGATCGTGCTGCGCGGCCTCGCATTCCCGGCACACGGCGCCGCAGCGGCCGCGTTCCCCGGCCTCGTGCTGGCCGACGGGCTGGGCTTCGCGGCCGCGCTCGGCGGCTTCGGCGCCGCCCTGCTGTTCGCGCTCGCGGTCGGTCGCGGCGAGGGCCACGACACGCGTACCGCACTGACGCTCGTCGCCGCGCTCGCCGCCGGCATCGTCCTCGCCTCCGACGTCTTCCACTCGGCCGCGTCGGTCGAGTCGCTGCTGTTCGGCAGCCTGCTGACGATCGGCCCCGACGACGTCCGCCTCGCCGCAGCTGCGGCAGCTCTCGCGCTGCTCGCCAGCGCACTGCTCGGCACGCGCTGGCTGGCAGCAGGCTTCGACCCACAGGCCGCCCGCACGCTCGGCGTCCGCTCACGGCTGCCGGACACCGCACTGCTGACGCTCGTCGCATTCGCAGCGGTCGCCACGCTCAGCGCCGTCGGCGCACTGCTCGCCGCAGCCATCCTCGTCGTCCCCGCCGCCACGACGCGCCTCATCAGCGACCGCATCCCAAGCTGGCAGCGAGCCACGACAGCGCTCGCAGCAGCAGAGGGCACCATAGGCATCTGGCTGGCCGTGAAGCTGAACGCCCCGCCCGGCGCGACGATCGCGGTCACAGCCGGAGCAGCGTTCGCGGCAACCGCAGCAGCCACGTCGATCGGGCGGGTGGCGCCGAGCCTGAGGCGGGGAGCATGACCGCCGATCGGGCGGGTGGCGGTGAGGACGCACGTGCCCCGGGCGAAGACCCGGGGTGCGCGCGCCCGGAGGGGCACCGCCGGCGAAGCCGGTGGTCAGGACCCGCCCGCCAGCTCGTACGGGCGACCGGGGTGGAGATCAGGTACGGCGCGAATCCGCCGGCACTCCAAGACGTCACGTTCGAGCTGACCCCAGGCGAGCGCATCGCCGTCCTCGGCCCCAACGGCGGCGGCAAGACGACGCTCTTCCGCGCCCTGCTCAACGAGCTGCGCCCCGCACAAGGGACGCTCCAGCTCCACAGCCGCTGCGCATCCGTCCCGCAGACTGAGCGCTCGCGGCTCGACTTCCCCGTCAGCGCGCTCGAGGTCGCGCTGATGGGGACGATCCCCAACCGCGCCTGGTGGCAGCGCCCGCGCCGCGCCGATCGCGCCGCCGCGCAGGCTGCCCTGGCGCGCGTGGGTCTCGCGGAGCGGGCGCACGACACCTACGGCGAGCTGTCCGGCGGTCAGCGCCAGCGCGTGCTGATCGCACGTGCGCTCGTGCAGGACGCGCAGGTCCTCCTGCTCGACGAGCCGTTCACGGGCCTTGACGCGACGAGCGTCACGGCGCTTGAGACGCTCCTGCGCGAGCTGGCGGACGAGGGGCGCGGGATCCTGATCGCCACGCACGACCTCGAGCAGGCGCGCCGCTGGGATCGCGTGCTGTGCCTCAACCGTCGTCAGATCGCCTTCGGCGTGCCGGCGCAGACGCTTGACCACGAGGTGCTCGCGGCCACGTATGGCGGGGCGATCGTGACGTTGCCCGGGGAGCACGCGACGGGCGTGCATCACGCGATCCTGCCGCCGCACCATCATCATCACGAGCACCACGAGCACTGAGCCGCATGCTCGGTGCCCTCCTCGACCCGTTCAGCCAGCCGCTCATGCAGCGCGCACTGCTGGAGGTGCTGCTGCTCGCCGCGGTCGGCGGAACGCTCGGCAGCTGGATCGTGCTCGGCGGGCTCTCCTACGGCGCTGAGTCGCTCGCGCACGGGATGTTCCCGGGGCTGGTGCTTGCAGCGCTCGTCGGCGTGCCGCTGCTGCTCGGCGGTGCGGCCGGGATCCTCGTCGCCGCGCTCGCGGTGGCGCTTGCCGCACGCGTCGAGCGGATCGGCCGCGACGACGCGATCGCGGTCGCCGTCACGACACTGTTCGGCGCCGGCGCCCTGCTCGCGCTCTCGCCGGACGTGCCGGTCGGGATCCAGGGCCTGCTGTTCGGCGATGTGCTCGGAACCTCGCGCGGTGACCTGTTCGCCGGCGGAGCGCTCGTCGCGCTCGTGCTGCTCGTTCTGGCACTCGGCCACCAGCGGCTGCTCGCCGTCGGCTTCGACCGCGCCGCAGCGCGCGGGCTCGGCATCGCGCCCGTCGCGGCCGATGCGCTGCTGCTCGCGCTGCTGGGGATTGCGGTGCTCGTGTCCGTGCAGGGCCTCGGCAACCTGCTGGTCGTGGCAGTGCTGGTCGCGCCCGCGGCGGCGGCGCGCATGCTGACGCGGCGCCTGGGGCCGATGATGGCGCTCGCCGTCGTGCTCGGCGCACTCGCGGGCGTCGGAGGTCTGTACCTCTCCTACTACGCCCGCATCGCTGCCGGCGCGTCGATCGCCGGCGTGCTCGTCAGCGTCTGGCTGCTCGCGCACGCGGCGTCATGGATCCGTAAGGGGTGGGGCGCAGCAAGCGGCTAGATTCGAGGCATGCGCTTCCTCACTCGCAAGACCGACATGGTGGACCGCGACCGTGCGCTGCGCGGACGCGAGCAGGCGATTCCGACGTCGACCACCCACGACGTGCTCGGCACGCCGATCAAGCCGCCCTTCCCGGAGGGCTTCGAGGTCGCCGTCTTCGGCCTCGGCTGCTTCTGGGGCGCGGAGAGACTGTTCTGGCATGCCCCCGGCGTCTATACGACGGCCGTCGGCTATGCCGGCGGCTTCACGCCCAACCCGACCTACGAGGAGGTCTGCTCGACGCAGACCGGTCACACCGAGGCGGTCCTCGTCGTGTTCGACCCTGCGAGAACGTCCTACGACGCGCTCTTGAAGCTGTTCTGGGAGGGACACGACCCGACGCAGGGCATGCGGCAGGGCAACGACGTCGGCACCCAATATCGCTCGGCGATCTACTGGACGAGCGAGGCCCAGCGCGACGCCGCGCTCGCCTCGCGCGACGCCTATCAGGCGATGCTGAGACAGTCCGGCTACGGCGACATCACGACCGAGATCGCTCCGCTCGCGAGGGATGGCGGAAGCGGCCACGTGGCCGCTGGAGGCGGGCCCCCAGAGGGTCTCGATGCCTTCTACTACGCCGAGGACTACCACCAGCAGTACCTCGCGAAGAACCCGTTCGGCTACTGCGGGCTCGGCGGTACCGGTGTCAGCTGCCCCGTCGGCGTCGGGATCAGTTCGCCGGAGCGGACACAGGCGTAGGGCCGCGCGTCGCGCGCCCCGCGCCAGGCCCGCAGGAGCGTCAGCAGCAGCGGCATCAGCACCGTGTCGGCGGCGTTGAGCACAGCGCGTGTGAGCGGCCGCGCCGGCGGCAGCCACGCGCCCGGTTCGGAGAGATGCATCGCGACCATGCCGACGACGAGCACGACGTGGCGCTCTCCACGCGGCAAGCTGCGCGCGCCCGAGAGTGCACGTGCGGTGACCTCGCGCAGCCGGGCGACTGCCGCCGCCTGCGCCGGATAGTGGCTGACGAAGTTGAGCTCGCCCGTCTCGCGGTCGCGTTCGCGGTCGGCGACGCTGTCGAGCAGCGTGCTGAGCGCCTCGATCCACGGGAAGTAGACGCGTCGCACGTGCTCCGCGGTGTCCGCCGTCGCGTCCGGATCCGCGGCGGCTGCAATCAGCGCCAGGACCGCCAGCGACGAGCTGCCGGCGGCCGCCAGCTCGAACCAGGCCGCATCGCCGATTGCGTCCGCGTCCGCCGCGCGCTGCGCCGCAGCCCAGCTGCGCAGCGCGGGCTCCCGCCCACCTGACGGTGCGTGGTTGATCCCCTGCACCGCGTTGCGGGCGGCTTCGCGCCGTGCGGCGCTCCGCACATGCGCATACCCCGGCAGGCTCGCGCACCCCTCGCGACAGGCGGTGACGAGCGCCGCGAGGTAGCCGCCGTCGTCCTGTCTGGCGTGAGCGCTGTAGTAGTCGGCGACCGCGCCATCGCCCACCGCGTCGCCAAGCGCTCGATGGAGCTGTGCGCCGTTGCGGATCGGGTCGGCGCTCGGCTGTTCGGCCAGTGTGTCGAGGTAGTCGCACGCCACCTGGTAGGCGACCAGTGCGCGCACAAGGCCCGGATCGCGTCGCCGCCGCGTCGTCGCGGCAAACAGCGCGGCGCCCGCAGCGCTGAGGCGCTCGCTGTCGAGCGTCGCGAGCGCCTGCGCGCGCAACTCGGGATCTGGGATCGCATCTGCGCGTCGCTTCCAGCTGCGCAGCTCCCTGCGCACGAGGGGAAGCACGACGACCCAGAAGCGCGTCATCACGAGCGTAAGCGCACCAAGCTCGCGCGCACGCGAGCCGTGCGGCACATCGGCGACCGATCGCATCCGCACACAGCGTAGGAAGCGGACCGGTCGTCAACCGGTTACCTAGACGGACGTTAAGTTCGGTGGATTAATCCTCGACGGGCGTCGCGGCAGGCGAGACGCGGGCAGCCGCGAAGCCTGGCAGGGCGGCGATCGTCACCGCCACGGCGGTGATGCCCGCGAAGGTCGACAGCGCCAGTGCCCATGCCGGCGCGTATGCGGTCGGGAAGCCGGTCGAGTCGCTCAACCAGCGCGTCAACATGAATTGTCCGTAGAGCCCGAACAGCGCGCCGATCAGGCAGCCGATGCTCAGCACGATCGCGCTCTCCAGCATCAGCGCGCGCCAGACGTCGCCATCACTGAAACCGCTGAGCTTGAGCGCGGCGAGTCGCGGGCGGCGGCTCCAGACGACACCGCCGAGCGCTGCGGCGAGCGCGAGCGCCGCTGCGACGAGCACGAGCCGCGCGATCTGCGTCAGCCGCGCCAGCCCCTGTCGCGTCGACGCGCGAAAGCGCTGCTCGCGTTGCGCCGCCGTCTCGACCGCCAGCCCGCGATCCGCTCCGAGCAGCGCCCGCACGCGCGCCGCCGTCGCATCCGGCGAGGCTCCCGGCGCGAGCAGCAGCTGCAGCGCGCCGACGTCCGCGCTGCCCCACCCGCGGCGGAAGTCGTCCGCATTCATCAGCACGGCGCCGGAGCTCCACCCGAGGTTCGTCAGGATCGCCGCGACGCGCAGCCGCAGCGGTCGCGGGGTCGGCAACGTCACGGCGTCGCCGATGTCGACGCCGCGGGCGTGCGCGAGCGCGCTGGAGAGGCCGACCCAGCCGTGCCGGTGCAGTCGTGCGTTGGCGGTGGCGAGGTCGCCCTTGAGCAGCTGGCTTGGCAGCAGCGGTCGCGGATCCTCGCGCGACGGCGCCACGACCCACACCCGACGGTCGTCGACATCGAGGAAACCGCCCCGGTACGCGCGCACCGCGCGCACGCCCGGCAGCGTTGCGAGCTGCGCGGCCTCGGGCGGCGGACGGAAGGAGACGGTGGCCAGCTCGTTCGCCGCACCCGCGGGCGCGATCCACAGGTCGGCGCGGTGGTTGAAGGCATGCGCGTCAGCGTCGAGTCCGCGCTGGAGGTCGAAGTGCGAGCCCTCGACCGCGACGCTTCCGAAGACCGCGAGCGCTCCAGTCGCAGCCAACGCGATCGAGCGCGTGCTCGACGTGCGCAGCTCCCCGACCGCGACGACGAGGAGCGGGCTGCGCAGGCGGTGGCTCACGAAGTCCACCAGCCGCAGACAGAGCGCGAGCAGCCCCGGGATCAGCAGCAGCGTCGCGCCGACGAGCAGGCCGATCCCGACGATCGTCGCGTGCGGCGCCGCGAACAGCACCGCGGTCGCCGCGGTCGCGAGCAGGCCGCCCACCGCCGGCAGCCAGCGCCGCGGCACGACCGCCGGTTCGGACCGTTCGTCCTCTTCACGGTAGGCGACGTCGAGCGGGCGGCGTGAGAGCAGGTCGCTGAGCGGACGCAGCGCGGCGACGAGCGTCGCGGTCAGGCCGCCGGCGATCGCCAGCAGCACCGCGCCCAGCGAGACGACCCGCTGATCGCCGACCGCGAACGCGTACGACAGGTAGCCCGGCGCCGCGCGAAACGCGTCGCGGGAGAGGATGTCCCCGAGTACGAGCCCCACGGCCGACGCGGCGACGCCGAGCACGAGCGCGTCGAACAGCATCAGCTGCACGACAGTCAGGTCGCCGAGTCCCTCAAGGCGCAGATCCGCGATGAAGCGGCGTCGCTCGGGCACCGTCAGCAGCATCGCGTTGAACGCGAACAGCAGGCCCACCAGCGCGCTGATCGCGGCGAACAGCGCCGTCGACTGGTCGTTCGGCGCCGCAGCACGATGCAACAGCCGAGCCTCGTGGTCCGCGCCCGCGACGTTGAGCCGGCCGGCGGCAAGGCGATCGAGCTGCGCTCGCACCTCGCTCACGTGGCCCGGGTCCGCCTCGACGAGCACACGCGTGTAGCGACCCGGCACGTCGCCGAGCCGTTGCGCGTAGCGGAGCGGCGCGAGCGCGATCGGGCTCTCGGCGAGGCCGCCCAGCTCGCCGTGGCCGAGCAGGGCGGCGACCGGCACGACCTTGACCTGCGCCCCGGTCGTCATCTGGACCTGGCCGCCGCTCTGCACCCCGAGCGCGTCGGCCAACGGCGTCGGCAGTGCGATCGCGTCGGTCAGGCGGATGTGCGGAGAGACGAGCTCGCGCAGCAGGTCGCCGCCGATCGCACCAAGCCGCGCGTCACCGCCGATCAGGTCGGCGGTGCGAGCCGTGCCGTCCGGGCCTGTCACGGTCGTGCGGACGTCGACGAGCGGCGCCGCCGCCCGCACGTGTGGGAGCTGCTCGATGCGCGTGGCGATTGCCGCGTCGAAGCCATGGCGATCGCGCGCGGTGACCTGCAGCTGCGCATCGCCGGTGACACCGCGAACGAGCTGCTCGACCGACGCGGTCACGCTGCCGTTGGCGACGAGCACGGCGAACATCAGCGCCACGCCGACGGCGATCCCGAGCAGCGCCAGCAGCTCCTGCAGCGGATGTGCGCGCACCCGCTGGAAGTAGAGGAAGAGCAGGTTGCGCGCCTTCATCGTGCCTGCGGGAGCACGGACGGCGGTGAGGCCGCGGTCGTCTCGGTCAGCCGGCCGTCGTGCAGGCGCAATACGCGGTCGGCAACGCCGGCGGCGGCCGGGTCGTGCGTCGCCAGCAGCACGCCGACCCCGCGCTCGCGACACACGTCGGCGAGCAGCGCCAGCACCTCTTCGCTGCGCTGCGAGTCGAGGCTGCCGGTCGGCTCGTCGGCCAAGACGAGTCGCGGATCGTTCGAGAGTGCACGCGCGAGCGCGACGCGGTGACGCTCGCCGCGGGAGAGCTCGCTCGCGCGGTGCTCGGCGCGTCTGCCGATTCCGAGCCGGTCGAGCAGCGGCACGACCTGGCGGCGGGCGTTCGTGCGGCCGGCCCCTTCGGCCATGAGCTTGAGCGCCGCGTTGTCGATCGCGGAGAGACCCGGCACGAGCCGCGAGGACTCGAACACGAAGCCGAGCGCGCCGCGGCGATGGCGTGCCGCGGCGCGTCGCGAGAGCGTCGCGAGGTCGCGGCCCTCGAACAGGACGACGCCGGCGTCCGGGCGCGCGATGCCGGCGGCGACGAACAGCAGCGTCGATTTGCCGGATCCACTTGGGCCGTAGATCGCGACGAGCTCGTGCGGTGTGACCGTGAGCGAGACGTCGTCGAGCGCGCGGATCGTCTCACCCTCCCGCCCGGCGAAGTGCTTGTCGACCGATCGCAGCTCCAGCACGGCCGGCTACCCGCCGCGGCCGGCTCGTTCGCCCGCCGAGCGTGCGCCCGGGAAGTCGATCAACGTGCCGCGCTGCTCCGAGCGCGGTTTGATCAGGCGGCCGCCGTCGAGCGACATGAGGCGATGGGACTGCAGCAGGTTCGGGGCGTCGGGCGCCGTCATCACGATCGCGACGCCCGCCTCGTCGGCCACGGACCGCAGCACGCCGAGCACCTGCTCGCGCTCGATCATGTTGAGGTTGGCCGTCGGCTCGTCGGCGAGCAGCAGCCGCGGCCGGCGGATCAGCGCGTGCGCGAGCGCGACGCGGGTGCGCTCGCCGTCGGAGAGCTCATGCCAGCGCGCGTTCGCGCTCTGGGCCACTCCCACGCGCTCCAGCACGTCGTGCGCCTCGCGCCGCGCCTGGGCGTGCGTTCGCTCCTTGAAGCGCGGCAGCGCGACGTGGTCGAGCACCGACAGGCCGCGCGTGATGCGCCCTGTCTGCCAGACGCAGCCGATGTCGGTCAGCAGCAGTCGCGAGCGTTCGCGCCGGGAACGGGCCGCGAGGTCTTGACCGTCGAAGGTGACGGTGCCGACCTCGGGCGCCTCGATCCCCGCCGCGACGCGCAGCAGCGTCGTCTTCCCGGAGCGGCTCCCGCCCCAGATCGCGACGAAGTCGCCCGGCTCGACGTCGAGGTCGACGCCTGCGAGCGCCTCCACCTCGCGGTAACCGCGAGCGAAGCGCTTCGTGACGCCTGCGAGCGAGAGAAGGGTCATCTGGAGGGCGGGCGCAGCGCCTGCGGCCGCTCCTGCAGCCAGCGCATCGCCTCGCGAATGCGGCGCAGCCACTCGACGGTGGCCTGCAGATGGGCGATCTCGGCGTCGCGAACCATCACGCTCGCGACGGCGGACCACGGGGGACTGGAGGACAGCAGCTCCTCGAAGCCGGCGTTCTCGCCGAGGTGCTCCTCGAGCCGCTCCAGGCACGCCTGCTCCTGCTCGTAGGTCAGCTCGATCAGACGCGGCAGGTTGCGCGGGTGCGAGAGCGCGAGCTTCAGATGCAGCTCCTCGCGCAGCGGCGACATCGACGAGCCCGTCGCCATCCAGTCCTCGAAGCGTTCGAGCCCTTGAGGCGTCGCTTCGTAGATCACGCGCGGGGCGCCGCGGGCGGTCCGGCGGCGCGTGACGGGAGCATCCCCGTTCTCAGGCGTCAACGGGCGTACGAGGCCTTCCTGCTCGAGCTTGTCGAGCGCAACGTAGATCGCACCCGCGTTGAGCTGCCAGGCCGGCCCGACCTGCTCCTCGAAGCGTTGCACGAGGTCGTATCCGTAGCCGCGTCGCTGTGCCAGCAGTCCGAGGACCGCGTACTTGACCGACATTGTGTCGTTCGCACCGCCTTGCCGCCTCGTGGATCGCGAGACGGAATGTCAATGGAGCGCTCCACCCTTTGGCGCTCCGGGGACGCGAGCGTACCTCAAGCGCGCAAGTGGTGCCACCGATTGCGTGAGTAGCATCCGGCCGATGTTGCGACGGCTCGGTGCTCTCGCCCTCCCGCTCGGCTTCATCTGCGCGCTCGCGCTCAGCGCCTGCGGTTCCGGCGACAGTCAGGAAAGCGGTGCCAAGCTCACGCCGCCGCCCATCCCCACTACGGCGACTGCGCCTGCGACGACGGCCGCAACCGCGACGACCACGAGCACCGCGACAACTGCGCCGCCAACGACGACGACCGCGCCGAGCAGCGCGCAGACGACGCCGTCGAACGCATCCGGCGGTGCGACGACGGCGCAGCCCTCGGGAGGCGCGCCGGCGGGTTGCCCGAACGCCGTCGGCGGCTTCATCCGCGACGTGCGGGCGACCGACTGCGGCGTCGCGCGAACCGTCGCTGGCGCATGGTTCGACGCGGTCCACGGCGGCGCGGCGCCCGACAGCGCGATCCAGGCAGCGGGCTACAGCTGCAGCGGCACGCTCTCCGGCGAACGCGCGGACGTGACCTGCAACGGCAGCGGCGGCATCGTCGCCTTCACGGCGAGTCCCTGAACGTCGTCGCGGCACGCGGCAGCGCGGCCGGATCGAAGCGCTTCAGCAGCAGCGGAAGGTCGACCGCCTCTCCCGGCGACGCCAAGTCGAGGCTGCGCGCCATCCACGCGAGTACGTCAGCGGGCGTCTCACCGCGCGCGGCGCGGTCCGCCAGCGTGACGGCGCCGTGACGCTTCGCAAGCCGTGTGCCGTCGGCGCCGAGCACGAGCGGCACGTGGGCGTAGGAGGGCGAGGGCAGCCCCAGCAGCCGCTGCAGCAGCAGCTGACGCGGCGTCGTCTCGAGCAGGTCGTCGCCGCGCACGACCTCGCCCACGCCCTGGTCGGCGTCGTCGACGACGACCGCCAGGTTGTACGCGGGCGTCCCATCGCCTCTCCACAGCACGAGGTCGTCGACGACCGCCTCCACCGCACCATGCAGGCGGTCGACGAACGTGACGCCCTCCCCGCCGGCGTCGAGACGCAGCGCCGCCGGACGCCCCGACCGCTCCCGCTCGGCCTGTTGCAGACGAGTCAGCCGCTTGCACGTCCCCGGATACGCACCCTCCGGCAGCGGCCCATGCGCGGCCGACGCCGCCTCCCGAATCTCCGCCCGCGTGCACCAGCACGGATAGACGCGCCCAGAAGCACGCAGCTGCTCCAGCGCAGCACGATGGCGCTCCAACCGATCGGACTGCCGCACGACCGGCCCATCCCAGTCAAGCCCAAGCGCTGCCAGGTCGGCAAGCTGCCCCGCCTCGAAGTCCCGCCGCGAGCGCCCAGGATCCAAGTCCTCGATCCGCACCAGGAACCGCGCACCGGCGCTGCGCGCAAACAGCCACGCCAGCACAGCGGTGCGCAAGTTGCCCACATGCAGCGGTCCGCTGGGGCTCGGCGCAAAACGACCATCGGGGGAGAGCACGTCAAGCAGGATCGCCGATCGGGCGGGTGGCGCGGGTGAGACGATTCTCGCGGCCCCGCCCGCGAAATCGTCTTCACCGGCGACAGGACCCGCCCGCAGCAGCGCCGAAAGCTAGAACGCCCCGTGCCGCCCCTCGCCGGCGGCGAAGCGGGCAGCGCCGCCAAGCGCCTCGTGCTCCAAAGCCACCAACCCATGGCGCAGCTCGTTCAAGATCGCCTCGTCAAGCGGGAGATGACCCTGCTCGTACGCCGACAGGCGGTCATGCCGCATGCACAGCTGGGGGAACTGCGCGAGCTGCGCGGCCAGCTCCTCGGCCGCCTCGCGCGACGTGCCGGTCGGGACGACACGGTTGGCGAGCCCGATCGCGAGCGCCTCCTCGGCGCCGACCGGCCGTCCGGTGAGGATCAGGTCGAGCGCGCGACTCAGCCCGATCAGGCGCGGCAGGCGTACGGTCCCCCCGTCGATCAGCGGCACGCCCCAGCGGCGGCAGAAGACCCCGAGCACCGCGTCCTGCTCGACGACGCGCAGGTCGCACCACAGCGCGAGCTCGAGTCCGCCCGCAACGGCATGGCCCGCAACCGCCGCGATCACCGGCTTGGACAGCAGCATGCGGGAGGGGCCCATCGGGCCGTCGCCGTCGGGGGCGACGCGGTTGCCGCTCTGCGTACCCGCCGCCTTGAGGTTCGCGCCTGCGCAGAACGCACCGCCCGACCCCCACAGCACGCCGACGCGCGCTTCCTCATCCGCGTCGAAGGCGCGGAACGCGTCGGCGAGCGCCTGCGCCGTCGGGCCGTCGACCGCGTTTCGCACCCCCGGCTGATCGAGGATCACCGTCGTGACCGCGCCGTCGCGCTCCACCCGCACCGCCATGGCCGGCGAGGCTACCGGCCCGCGAGCACAACCGCCGCCGCACACCGCGCGTACAAGACATCGTGAGGATCGCAATCGTCGGCGCAGGGGTGTCCGGGCTCGTCGCCGCGCATGCCCTGCATCGCCACCACGAGGTCACGCTGTTCGAGGCCAACGACTACGCCGGCGGGCACACGCACACCGTGCGCGTCGAGACCGAGGCCGGGGCGTGGGACGTCGACACCGGCTTCATCGTCCACAACGACCGCAACTACCCCAACTTCCAGCGCCTGCTGGCGCAGCTCGGCGTCGCGACCCAGCCGTCCGACATGTCGTTCGGCGTCTCCGACGCGCTCGGCGCCTTCGAGTACAGCGGCGCCTCGCCGAACGGCCTCTACGCGCAGCGGCGCCATCTGGTCACACCGTGGTTCCAGCGGATGGTCGCCGACCTCGTGCGCTTCAACCGCGCGGCGCGGCTGCTGCTGGCCGCCGACCCGCACGCTCCCGCGCACAGCGGGCCGTCGCTGCGCGCGTGGCTGGAGCAGCAGCGCTTCTCGGGGCCGTTCGTCGAGCGGCTGATCGTGCCGCAGGCATCCGCCGTGTGGTCGGCCGACCCTCGCCAGCTGTGGTCGTTCCCGGCGCGCTTCCTCATGCAGTTCTTCGACCACCACGGGATGCTGGGCTTTCGAGACCGCCCGCGCTGGCGCACGATCGCAGGCGGCTCACAGCGGTACGTCGACGCGATCGTCGCGCGGCTGGGGGAGCGTCGTGTCCGGCTGTCCATGCCGATCCGCACGATCACGCGCGAGGCCGACCACGTCGAGCTGGCGTTCGCGGCGCGGGCGGAGCCGGAGCGCTTCGACCACGTCGTGATCGCAAGCCACAGCGATCAGGCGCTGCGCCTGCTGGCCGACCCGAGCGACCGCGAGCGCGAGCTGCTCGGCGCGATCCCCTACCAGCGCAACGACGTGACGCTCCACTGCGACCGCGAGCTGCTGCCGCGCCGGCGCCGCGCCTGGGCGAGCTGGAACTACCACCTGCTCGAGCGCGAGACCGGCCGCCCGACCGTCACGTACCACATGAACCGCCTGCAGTCGCTGTCCGCCGACCGCGAGCTGCTCGTGACGCTCAACCGCGACGCGGACGTCCGCGCCGATCACGTGCTGGGGCGGTTCCGCTACGACCACCCGGTCTTCACGACAACCGGCGTCGCGGCGCAGCGGCGCTGGGCCGAGCTCGACGCGACCGCACCGCGCACCTCCTACTGTGGTGCCTACTGGGGCTGGGGCTTTCACGAGGACGGCGTCGTGAGCGCGCTGCGGGCCGTCGAGCGATTCGGAGGGACGCTGTGAGTGGTTTCGCGCTCCCGCGATCGCAAGCGACCGCGTCCGCGCGACGTCAGAGCAGCGCGATCTACACCGGAGTCGTCGCGCACCGTCGCCGCACGCCGGTCGAGCATGCCTTCCGCATGCGGCTGTTCCTGATGTACCTCGACCTCGACGAGCTGCCGCAGGCGCTCGACGGCGTCCCGCGCGCGCTCGCGCGCTTTCGCCGCGCCGACTACCTCGGCGATCCCGCCGTCGCGCTCGACGTCGCCGTGCGCGACCTCGTGCAGGAGCGCCTCGGCGCCCGCCCGACCGGACCCGTGCGGATGCTCGCGCACCTGCGCTATCTCGGCCACTGCTTCAACCCGGTCGTCTTCTACTACTGCTTCGCTCCGGATGGCGAGCGCGTCGAGGCGGTCGTCGCCGAGGTGACGAATACGCCGTGGGGTGAGCGCTGCGCTTACGTCGCGGCCGGCAGGGGAAATGTTCACCACGTGCTGGAGAGCCGGCACGCGAAGGCGATGCACGTGTCCCCGTTCATGCCGATGGAGATGACCTACCGCTGGCGGGTCGCGACGCCGGGCGAGCGGCTGACGGTCTCGATCGAGAACCGCGACGCCGACGGCGCGCTCGTGTTCGACGCGCATCTCGCGCTGGCGCGGCAGCCGCTCACGCGCGGCGCGCTGCTGCACACACTCGCCCGCCATCCGGCGATGACGCTGCACGTGCTCGGCGGGATCTACGCGCAGGCGCTGCGCCTGCGGCTGAAGGGCGCGCACTGGCACGCCAAGCCTTCCTCCGCCTCGGGGGCGGCTGCGTGAGCGTGCGCGAGCGCGCCGCGCGCCGCGCGGTTCACGCGCTGCTCGCGCGCGCACGCGGCGGCACGATCGAGCTGGTCGAGGATGGCGTGAGCCGTATGTTCGGGACGTCTGCCGGCGCGCCGCCGCTGCACGCCCGGGTCGCGGTCCATGACCCCGCGTTCCATGCGGCGCTGTTGTCCGGCGGCGCCGGCGCGGGGCGCGCGTACGTCGACGGCCTGTGGGACTGCGGCGACCTCGTCGCGCTCGTGCGGATCGCGGCGCGAGCGATGCCGGCGCTCGACCGCTGGCGCGAGCGCCTGCTTCCGCTCACCGCGCCCGTGCAGCGGACCGCCTGGCGGCTGCACGGGAACTCGCGCGCCCGCGCGCGCGAGCGCATCGCCGCGCACTATGACCTTGGCAACGCGCTCTTCTCGCGCTTCCTCGACAAGACGATGCTGTACTCGGCCGCGGTCTTCGAGCGGCCCGCGATGACGCTGCACGAAGCGCAGCTCGCGAAGCTCGATCGCATCTGCCGACGGCTGGCGCTCCAGCCCGGCGAGCGGGTGCTGGAGATCGGCACCGGCTGGGGCGGCTTCGCGCTGCACGCTGCCGGCCGCTACGGCGCGCATGTGACCACGACGACGATCTCGCACGAGCAACACGCATATGCGAGCGCCGCGGTGCGCGCGGCTGGCCTGCAGGATCGCGTGACGGTGCTGCTGGAGGACTACCGCGACCTGCGCGGGCGCTACGACAAGCTCGTCTCGATCGAGATGATCGAGGCGGTGGGGTGGGAGCACCTCGACACGTACTTCGAGCGCTGCTCGGCGCTGCTCGAGCCGCACGGCGCGATGCTGCTCCAGGCGATCCTCCACCCGCACCGTGTCTTTCGCGTCGAGAAGGCGGCGAAGGGCTTCATCCGCGAGTTCGTCTTCCCCGGCGGGGCACTGCCGTCGATGCTCGCGATCGAGCGCTCGCTCGCGCGCCGCACCGACCTGCGGACGATCGCGCTCGACGACATCACGCCGCACTACGCGCGCACGCTCGCCTGCTGGCGCGAGCGCTTCCGCGACGCGTGGCCGGAGCTGCGCACGCTCGGGTACGACGAGCGCTTCCGCCGCACGTGGGACCTGTACCTCGCCTACTGCGAGGCCGGCTTCCGCGAGCGCCGCATCGCCGACGTGCAGCTGCTGCTCGCCAAGCCCACCTTCCGCACGGAGCGCGAAGCGCTCGCGTCGCCCCCGGGCCGGTCGTCAGCGCCGCGACGCGAGCAGGTGGCTGGCGTCGTTCCACAGCCGCAGCGCGGGCGCGGCGTGCTCACTGCCGACGATCGAGAGGCTGGCGGGGTCGAGCGCCAGGTGGCGGCCATGGTCGGGAGCGAGCGTGAGCGCGCGTGAGGCGAACGTGCGCGTGAGGTGCCCGTGGCCGATGAGCAGCACCGGGCCGTCGCTCGCGCGCGCCCGCGCGAGCACGCGCTCGGCTCGCGCGGCCGCCTGGGCGATCGTCTCGCCGCCCGGGCACCCGTCGCGCCACAGGTCCCAGTCAGGCCGCATGCGGCGAATCTCTGCACTCGTGCGTCCTTCATACTCGCCGTAGTCGACCTCCATCAGGTCCTCGTCGAGCTGCATCGCGGCGTCGAAGCCGGCCAGCTCGGCGGTGCGCCGCGCTCGCTCGAGCGGGCTCGTGAGCACCAGCGCGAACTCCACGCCGCGCAGTCGCTCGCCCAGCGCGACCGCCTGCCGCTCGCCCTCCGCCGTGAGCGGGACGTCGGTGCGGCCGGTGTGGCGACCGGCCCGGCTCCACGCGGTCTCGCCGTGGCGGGCGAGCCAGAGCTCTCCGAGTCGCATGGTGGCCACGTTATCGGGCGCCGCCCACGTCTCCCGCGGGTGCGCCCGCCCAGGCGCGGCTGCGCCCATGGGGAGTCGCGAGTTCCGGCTTTCCATTCGGGCCAACCGACAGTAGAGTCGGTTCATGGCTAGTGCCGCCTCCGAGGCGGCGATCGTTTCGGTCCGGGGGGACGTGCGCGCCCACAGGCGCGCGTCGCAGGACGCTGCCAGCACGGCGTGGTTCTGGGCGCTCCCGTGTGGGGCGGTCGCCGCCGCCGTGATCCTCGTGCTCGGTCCGCCGATCGGACACTTGGTGGTCCCTGAGCACAGCCCGTATCCGTTCGTCGGCGGCATACTGACCGGGCTCCATCCCGAGCCGGTCGAGCAGGGTCGCTACCTCGTCGCGATCTGCATGCCGATACTCGCCTCGCTTGCGCTTGCGAGGGCGCCGCCGCGCTTCACGGAACTGGCTGACCGAACCGCGGTGCCGGTCGTCGTCGGCACGCAGGTCGCCCTGGTCGGGGTCGTCATCGCCTCGATCGTGGCGCAGTACCGCTTCCGTTTCGGGCTGAACTACACGCTCGGGCTGAGTCCGACGTTCGAAAAGCACTACTTCTCCCCGGCGACGTTGGCGGCGGGGTCGGCGTTCGCGGCGGCGGTCGCGGTGGGGGTGCGGTCGGATCGGATCCGGCGCCACGCAGTCGCGCTGCTGCGGGAGTCGCGGACACGGCGGATCGCGATGGCTGGCCTGGCCGCGCTCGCGACCGCGGTCTGGATGCTCCACGCCGTGCACTCCGACACCGAGATCGGCAATGCGCTGTGGGACGTCCGCTACCACCTCGACTTCGCGATGGACGAGACGTTCGCCGTCGTCAACGGCCGGACACCGCTGGTGGACTTCACCGCGCAGTACGGGTCGCTGTGGCCGTTCGTCATCGCGCTCCCGGTGATCGTGTTCGGCAAGACGCTGCTGGCGTTCTCGATCGCCGCCTGCACCATCTCCGCGCTTGCGCTGCTCGCCGTCTATGGCGTGCTGCGTCGGGCGATGCGCAGCAGCACGGCAGCGCTGCTGCTCTACCTTCCGTTCCTCGCGACGAGCCTCTTCATGCTGAGCGGCACACTGCCAAACCGCTCCTCCGGAGGCAGCTACTACGCGAGCTTTCCGCTGCGCTACGCGCTGCCGCTGTTCGTCGCGTGGCTTGCCGCGCGACGGATCGAACAGCCGGCGAGCACCAGGCGCGACTGGCTGCTGTTCACGCTCGCCGGCCTGGCGGTGCTCAACAACGGAGACTTCGGCTTCGCCGCCTTCGGCGCGAGCATCGCAGCGATCCTCTGGAGCAGTCGGCCCACCGGGCGCAGTGCGCTGCGGCTCGCCGGGTGCGCGCTCGCCGGCCTCGTCACGGCCTTCGTGCTCGTCGCGTGCGTCACGGTCGCGCGCGCTGGTGCGCTCCCACACCTGGAACGACTGGTCAGCTACGCGCGGCTGTACGTGCGCGGTGGCTTCGCCCAGATGCCGCTCCCTGGCGTGCTCGGCATCCACCTGCTCGTCTACCTGACCTACGTCGCCGCTCTGCTCGCCGCTACGGTGCGCGCGCTGCGCCATGCCGAGAACCGCGTCCTGACCGGAATGCTCGCCTGGGCCGGGGTGTTCGGACTCGGCGCCGGCACGTACTGGATCGGACGCTCCCATCCCGCCGCGCTGGTCTACGAGTTCTCCGCGTGGGCCTTCGCGCTCGCGCTGCTGACGCCCGTCGCGATCGGCGCGCTCGCCGGACGGGGATCCAGACGCATCGCAGTCGGCGCGCTCGTCGTGCTCTTCGGATTCGGTGTGATGGCGTGCTCGCTGGCGCAGACCCCGCTGCCGTGGCAGCAGGCGGCACGGCTGACCGCGCCCTTCGCGCCGACCGAGCTCGAGCCCGACCCGAACCCGCTCGCGGCCCCTTCGGAACCAGCGGTGCGCCGCTTCGTCTCCTCCCTCGCCGACGGCCGCTCTCAGTTCGTGGTGCGCAGAGGCGCGCCCGTGGCGATCCTGCTCATCAACGGCCACCGCATCGCCGACGCGTACGGGCTCGTCGACGTCACGCCCTATACGGGGGCGGAATCGATCAGAACACGTGAACGCCTGCAGGAGACGGTCGAGGCCCTCCGCAGCGCAGGGGGCAACACGATCATCGTGCCGCTTCCATGGGATCCGGCCATAGCCCCGGTGCTCGCGCACATGGGCTTCGAGATAGTGACGGACCGAGGTCTGCGCCGCTACAAGCACACGAGCCGTAGGCCCGTCGAGCTTGCATGGCCGGGGGGGCTGGGGGTCTTCAAGTGGGTCGACGCCCACAATCTCCACCCGCGCGCGCTGCGCTGAGGGACGACGGTCAGCCGCTCAGCGCTCAGGAGTGCCGGCCGAAGTCGGTCGTGTAGGTGGCGCCTGCGCCGCGGCTGCCGGCCACCGGCGCTCCGGCCGCGATGCCGATGCCGATGTCGCGGAAGTGACGCGAGAGGATGTTGGCGCGATGGGGCGGGCTGTGCATCCACGCGCGCACCATCGCAGCCGGCGCGGAGAGCGTCCCGCTGCCCCAGCCGATGTTCTCCCCGAGCCACCACGCGGCGTTGCGCGGGACGTAGTGGGTCGAGAGCATGCGGTCGAACGGCGAGCGGCCGTTGCGCGAGTTGTGCGCGAAGTAGCGATGGCGCACCATGTCGCGCGAGTGCGCCCGTGCCGCGTGCGAGAGCTTCGCGTTGAGCCGCAGCGGGCGCAGCCCGTGGCGCGCACGCACGCGGTTGAGCAGGCACAGCGTCGCATCGCGCGAGCGGCGGATCGCGGCGGCGCGCACCTGAGCGTGCGAGGCGCTGCAGGCGCCGACCGCATGATGCTGCGGATGCGCATGCCGGTGGTGATGCCGAGGGGCACTCGCCGAGGCATCGGGAACCAGCAGGGCGGCGGCAACGAGGGTGAGAAGCGCGAGGCGCGGTCGAGGCATTCCTCCTGAGCAGTCGTCCGCGCCGCTGCTGCCTTTCGGCGAACGTCCAGCGTTCTGGACGAATGTCTGACGCGATGGCGGGTCGCGTACGGCGCGCGGGCCGGCGCGCTCGCACAACTCGATCCGGTCTAGGATGCCGCCGACGATGGACGCCGTGACCCTGCGAAACCGTCTGCTCGTCGCCACCGGCATGTGGCGCGAGGTGACGGGAGAACCGCTGCCGAGACTCTCGCCCGGACCGCCGGACGAGCAGGTCCAGCAGTTCGAGCTGCTGCTCGTCGAACGGCTGTGGGAGTCGGCGACGGTCGAGAACGCGCGGGAGATCGCCGATCGCACGTGGGATCTCGTCCACGACCGGCCGGAGTCCGATCCGGTTCGCCTGCGCGTCGTCGAGTGTCACGAGGCGCTCGCGCGCATCTCGCGCCTCGGCGACTAGAACCTCCTCTGAGGCGTCGTCGACGGCGGCCTGTGCTCCACACTGGCAGCCCGCTGTGGCTCCTGCTACGTTCTCCCGCGTAAGGCCGGGTCTCCCGGCGCAAAAGCAGTGCGACGTACGCGGGCCGTTGCTCACAGCACCCTCCGCGCATGCAGCACACCAGTAGTGGAGGATCAGCAACGTGCCGACCGGAACCGTGAAGTGGTTCAGCGACGAGAAGGGCTTCGGCTTCATCACGCCTGACGAGGGCAGCCGCGACCTGTTCGTCCATCACACCGGCATCAACGCCGACGGCTACCGCTCGCTCGCCGAGGGCTCGAAGGTGAGCTACGAGGAGGAGCAGGGCGACAAGGGTCCGAAGGCGGTCAACGTCCACGCCATCTAGGCGCCGGACAGCGGGCGCTGCCCGCGTCGCACGCTTGAAGGCTCCCGTCCGGGGGCCTTCCGTGTTTAACGGGCGGGACCTGTACGATCGAAGGCAGGCACCACGAGGGGGAAAGGCAGGACGTGGGCAAGACGGTCGAGCAGCGCGAGCGCGTGGTCGTGCGCTTCGCGGGCGACTCGGGGGACGGCATGCAGCTCGTCGGTGGGCGCTTCACCGACGCTACGGCGCTGCTCGGGAACGATCTCGCCACGCTGCCCGACTTCCCCGCTGAGATCCGCGCGCCGGCAGGCACGATTCCCGGCGTCTCGGCCTTCCAGATCCACTTCGCCTCGCGCGACATCCTCACGCCCGGCGACACGCCGAACGTGCTGGTCGCGATGAACCCGGCGGCGCTCAAGGCGAACCTTGCGACGCTCGAGCGCGGTGCGACGATCATCGCCAACGAGGACGCCTTCACGAGGCGCAACCTGGAGAAGGCCGGCTACCACGCAAATCCTCTCGAGGACGGCACGCTGTCCGACTTCCGCCTGCACCGCGTGCCGATGACGACGCTCACGACGCGCGCCGCCGAGGGCCTCGAAGGCGTCGGCACGCGCGACGCCGCGAGAGCGAAGAACCTGTTCGCGCTCGGGCTGCTGTCGTGGCTCTACGGCCGCCCGACCGACGTCACCGAGCGTTGGATCGAGGCGAAGTTCGCGGCCAGGCCGGCCGCGCGGGCCGCAAACCTCGCCGCCTTCCGCGCCGGCTGGAGCTTCGGCGAGACGACCGAGCTGCTCGACGTGCAGTACCGCGTCGCGCCGGCGACCGACGTCGCGCCCGGCACCTACCGCCAGGTCAACGGCACGACCGCAACCGCGCTGGGGCTGATCGCCGCATCCGTGCGCAGCGGGCTGCCGCTGCTGCTCGCGAGCTATCCGATCACGCCCGCCTCGGAGCTGCTGCACGAGCTCTCGCGCCACGAGGGCGCGGGCGTGCGCACGATCCAGGCAGAGGACGAGATCGCCGCGGCCGGAATGGCGCTCGGCGCCTCCTACGGCGGCCATCTCGGTGTGACCGTGACGAGCGGCCCCGGCATGGACCTGAAGGCGGAGACGATCGGGCTCGCGGCGATGCTGGAGCTGCCGCTCATCGTGATCGACGTGCAGCGCGCCGGCCCGTCGACCGGCATGCCGACGAAGACCGAGCAGTCCGACCTGACGCTCGCGCTGTATGGCCGCCACGGCGAGTCGCCGTTGCCGGTGCTCGCCGCCGCGACGCCGGCGGACTGCTTCGAGACGGCGTTCGAGGCGGCGCGCCTGGCGATCGCCTACCGCACACCGGTGATCCTGTTGAGCGACGGCTTCCTGTCCAACAGCTCGGAGCCATGGCAGATCCCGGACGCCGCGTCCCTGCCCGACATCGACCCGGTCTTCGCGCACAAGCCGGTGGGCGGCGAGCCGTTTCTGCCGTACGCGCGCGACGCGCGCGGCGTGCGGCCGTGGGCGCGGCCCGGCACGCCCGGCGTCGCGCACCGCATCGGCGGCCTGGAGAAGCAGGACGGCACGGGCAACATCTCCTACGACCCTGCCAACCACGCGACGATGACGCGCCTGCGCGCCGAGCGGATCGCCCACATCCAGCGCGAGCTGCCGACGCTTGACGTCGACGCGGACGACGGCGCCGAGCTGCTCGTGCTTGGCTGGGGGTCGTCATACGGCGCGATCCGCGCCGCCGCTCGGCGCGTGCGCGACCGCGGGATCAAGGTCGCAATCGCCCACCTGCGCCATCTGGAGCCGCTGCCGCCCAACGTCGGCGCACTGCTGCGCGCCTATCCGCGCGTGCTGGTGCCGGAGATGAACTGCGGCCAGCTCGCGCAGCTGCTGCGCGGTCACTTCCTCGTCGACGTGCGCTCGCACACGAAGATCACCGGACAGCCCCTGTTCGCCGCCGAGCTGGAGGACGCGATCGTCGATGCGCTCCAAGCTTGACTTCCAGTCCGATCAGGAGACGCGCTGGTGCCCCGGCTGCGGCGACTACGCGATCCTGTCCGCCGTCCAGGGCTTCATGCCGGAGCTGGGGATCCCGCCCGAGCAGATCGTCTTCATGACCGGCATCGGCTGCGCCGGCCGCTTCGCCTACTACATGGACACGTACGGGATGCATGGCATCCATGGCCGCGCGCCGGCGCTCGCAACGGGCCTGGCGACGACGCGGCACGACCTCTCGATCTGGATCGTCACCGGCGACGGCGACGCGCTCTCGATCGGCGGCAACCACCTGATTCACGCGCTGCGGCGGAACGTGCCGGTGAAGATCCTGCTGTTCAACAACCAGATCTACGGGCTGACGAAGGGGCAGGCCTCGCCGACCAGCGAGCGCGGCAAGATCACGAAGTCCTCGCCGTTCGGCACGCAGGACCGGCCGTTCAACCCGCTCGCGCTCGCGCTCGGCGCCGAGGCGACGTTCGTGGCACGCACGATCGACACCGACAAGCAGCACCTGCCGGCGATCCTGCGGGCGGCTGCGGCGCACGAGGGGACTGCCTTCGTCGAGATCTACCAGAACTGCCCGGTCTTCAACGACGGCGCGTTCGACGCGCTGCGCGACCGCGCCCAGGGTGCCGTCAATCGCATCCCGCTGGAGCACGGACAGCCGATCCGCTTCGGACCGGAGGCTGAACGCGGCGTCGTGCGCGGCGCCGGCGGCGACCTGGAGCTGGTCGATGTCGCCGACGTCGGGGAGGACGCCCTGCTCGTGCACGATGCTCACCGCGCGGATCCGAGCCTCGCGTTCGCGCTTGCCCACCTCGCCGAGCGTCCGACCGGCCCGACGCCGATCGGCGTCTTCCGCACGGTCGAGCGGCCCGTGCACGGCGCGGCGGCGCTGCGCAATACCGACCGCGCGGTCGCCGACGTCAGGCAGCTCGATGCCTTGCTGCACGCCGGCGACACGTGGAGAGTTGCCTGACAGCCCTACGATGGTCCCGTGCGGATTCTCGTAGTGGAGGACGAGACGGCGATCGCGGACTTCATCCAGCGCGGCCTGCAGGCGGAAGGGCACGCGGTCTCGTGTGCGGGCGACGGACTGGACGGCGAGCGGCGCGCGCTGTGCGAGGACGTCGACCTCGTGATCCTCGACGTGATGCTGCCGGGCAAGGACGGCCTTGGCGTGCTGTCCGCGATCCGGCGTGAGAAGCCCGAGCTGCCGGTCGTGATGCTGAGCGCCCGTGCGACCGTCGACGATCGCGTGGCGGGGCTCGACGGCGGCGCGACCGACTACGTCACGAAGCCGTTCAGCTTCGACGAGCTCGCCGCGCGCGTGCGCGCGCACCTGCGCACGCCGCGCCAGCGCGACGCCACGACGCTGTCCGCCGCCGGCATCGACCTCGACCTGCTCGGCCGCAAGGTCACGCGCGACGGCGTCGAGCTGCGCCTGTCCGCGCGCGAGTTCGATCTGCTCGCGTACTTCCTGCGCCATCCCGACCAGGCGCTCAGCCGCCAGCAGATCCTCAGTGCGGTGTGGGGCTACGACTTCGACCCCGGGACGAACGTCGTAGAGGTCTACGTGCGCTATCTGCGACGCAAGCTTGAGCTGCCCGGGCGTCCGGCGCCGATCGACACGCTGCGGTCGGTCGGCTACCGCCTCACGACCCGCTCCTGAGCACAGGCGATGGCGCAAGCGACCGACACGGACATCGGCATCGGCGCGCACGTTCCCTGGTTCCGCAGCCTGCGGGCGCGGCTCGCGCTCGCGATCGCGCTGATCCTCGTGGCCGCGCTCGGCACGACGTTCGTCGCGACCTACCGCGGCACCGGTACGCAGGTGCAGGCGCAGATCGACCAGGACCTGCGCCAGGAGGCGAGCGCGTTCGAGCAGAAGATCCCCGTCTTCAAGGTCACGCGCAGACACGTGACGCGCGTCGCGCAGCGCTACATCGACGACCAGGTGACGTTCAACGTCGCGCCGCGCCTGTACGTCGTGCGCGTCGCCGGCGGCGGCATGGTCACCAACCAGCCGGAGCTGAACCCGGCGCTCGCCGGCACCGTCCCCAAGGACGCCGCTGGGCCGCAGCGCGAGAGTCCCGAGGTGCGAGCGGTGCGGACTGCGCCGCTCGGCTTCACCGACGTGACGATCAACGGCGCCGGGGTCCGCCTGTACGTGATCCCCGTGCTGCGCGACGGCCGCCGCGTCGCTTCGATCGGCGTCGGCGAGCCGACCGAGGGCGTCACGCGCGCGCAGAGCGGCGTCGCGCGGACGTTCCTGTTCGCCGGCACCGCGACGCTGCTGGCGGCGATCATCCTCGGCTTCGCGTTCGCGACGCGCCTCTCGCGCCCGCTGCGGCGGATGGCGACGACGGCAGCCGAGGTGCGCGCCGGCGACCTCTCCAAGCGCATCCGCGCCTCGCGCGGGCGCCAGGACGAGGTGCGCGTGCTGGCCGACGCGTTCGATCGCATGCTCGACCGGCTCGAAGACGCGTTCGCGCGCCAGCGCGGCTTCGTCGCCGACGCTTCGCACGAGCTGCGCACGCCGCTGACGGTGATCCGCGGCCAGCTCGAGGTGCTCGCGCGCCAGCGCGACGTGACGCCGGAAGATGTGCGCCACGTCGACGAGGTCGTCACGACGGAGGTCGTGCGGATGGAGCGGCTCGTGGAGGACTTGCTGCTGCTCGCACGCGCGGACGAGGGCGAGCTGCTGCGCCCGACCTCGCTCGAGCTGCGGCCGTTCGTGACGGAGCTGTTCGACTCCGTCACGCTCACCGCCGACCGCACCTTCGAGCTCGGCGATGTGCCGGAGGGGACGCTGCGTGCGGACGAGGACCGCCTCGCGCAGGTCGTGCGCAACCTCGCGCGCAACGCCATCGAGCACACGGGCCCTCGCGGGCTTGTGCGCGTCTGCGTCAACGCGCAGCCACGCGGCTGGGTCGAGATCGCGGTCGAGGACGACGGTCCCGGGATCCCGCCGGACCAGCGCGACCGCGTGTTCGACCGCTTTCATCGTCTCGACAGCGCGCGGGCGCGAGGCAAGGGCGGCGCCGGCCTCGGGCTCGCGATCGCGCGCGCGATCGTCGAGGCCCACGGCGGGCGCATCTCCGCCGGCGCCTCACCGGAGGGCGGTGCGCGCGTGGCCTTTCGCCTGCCGGGCTTCAGGCCGGCTGGACGGTCGGCGGCGCGGCGCGGCGCCGCGGGCGCGTCTGCGGCGTCAACGGCTCCAGCGGCGGGCCGGCGCGCGTAGGCTGGCGCCATGTGGCGCAACTGGGCCGGAGATCAGCGCTGCGATCCCGCCGCGATCGAGCGGCCGGGCAGTGTTGCGGAGATCGTCGCGGCGCTCGAGCGGGCGGCTGCCGCCGGACAGCGCGTGCGCGTGGCGGGCAGCGGCCATTCGTTCACCGACGCCGCGTGCACCGATGGACGGCTGCTGAGCTTGCAGCGGATGGACCGCGTACTCGACGTCGACCGCGCAAGCGGGCTCGTCCGCGTCGAGGCCGGCATCAGCATCCATGAGCTGAGTGCGGCGCTCGCGTCGCATGGGCTCGCGTTCGAGAACCTCGGCGACATCGACGTGCAGACGATCGCTGGCGCGATCTCGACCGCCACGCATGGGACCGGTGCGCGCCTGCGCAACCTCTCCGCGCAGATCGACTCGCTCGACCTCGTCCTGGCCGACGGCTCGACGCTGACCGTGTCGGCCTCCGATGCGGATGCGACGCCGTATCTGGCAGCGCGTGTCGGAGTGGGCTCGCTGGGCGTGATCGCGGCGGTGACGCTGCGGGCCGTGCCGGCGTTCACGCTGCGCGGCGTCGACGCGCCCAGGCCGCTCGGCGAGACGCTCGACCGCTTGGAGCAGCTGGGGGAGGAGAACGACCACTTCGAGCTGTTCGTCTTCCCGCACTGCGACACGGCGCTCACGCGCACGAACAACCGCGTGGACGAGCCGCCGCGGCCGCGCTCGCGCGTCAGCGCCTACGCGAACGACGTGCTGCTGACGAACCGGGCCTTCCACGCCTTCTGCCTCGCGGGTCGTGCGTCGCCGCGCTGGATCCCGCAGCTGAACCGCACGGTCACCAAGCTCGCCGGCTCGAGCACGCGCGTCGATCGCAGCGATCGCATCTTCGCCTCGCCGCGGCTCGTCAGATTCACGGAGATGGAGTACGCGCTGCCGCGCGAGCGCACCGCCGAGGCGGTGCGGCGGGTGATGGAGCTGATCCCCCGCCGCGGCTTCCACGTGCCGTTCCCGATCGAGGTGCGGCTCGTCGCGGAGGACGACGCGTTGCTGAGCCCGGCGCACGGACGCCCGACGGGCTACGTCGCCGTCCACATGTTCAAGGGGATGGCGTGGGAGCCGTACTTCCGCGCGGTCGAGGCGATCATGGACGAGTACGACGGCCGGCCGCACTGGGGCAAGCGCCATTTCCAGACGGCTGAGACGCTGCGACCGCGCTATCCGCGGTGGGACGACTTCCAGGCGGTGCGAGCACGCCTCGATCCCGATGGACGGTTTGGAAATGCCTACTCAGACGGCGTGATCGGAGCAAACTCTAACGCTCAAGTCGAGCATTAGAGAAAGGTCTTTCCCTCGCCGCGGTACGTCGGGACGGTCTCGACGACGCGGTCGCCTTCGATCAGATGCAGCGCGTCGAAGCGCTCGCACAGCTCGCCGGCCTTCGCATGCCGGAACCACACGCGGTCGCCGATCCGCAGGCGGTCGGCGGCGGCGCCGAGCAGCGGCGTCTGCACCTCGCCGGCGCCCTCGCGGGCGTCGAGCCGCAGGCCGGCGGGAAGGACGGGGCGCGGCAGGCGCGCGCGGTCCCCGGACCCCGATGCGAGATAGCCCCCGCCGAGCGCCGTGACGACGCCGTGCCCGGGGCGGCGCACGACCGGCAGCGCGAACAGCGCCGCCGGCATCGGTCTGAAGCGCGAGTAGGCGTCGAACAGCGTCGGGCCGTAGAGGCCGGAGCCGGCTGCCACCTCCGTCACCGCCGGCTCAGCTGCGGTCGCCTCGATCGAGCCGGTGCCGCCGCCGTTGACGAACTCGAGCGGCGCGACTGCTTGCACCGCCGCGACGATTGACGCGCGCCGCGCCGCCAGCTCGCGTGCAGAGGCGCGCTGCACCGCGCGCAGCGCCAGCCCCATCAGCGGTCTGCCGGGCGGTCGGTCGCCGAGGCCGGCGATCTGCGCCTCGTATGCCATCAGCCCGACGAGCCGCAGCCCGGGCCGCGCGACGATCTCTCGCGCAAGCGTCGCTGCCTGCTCCGGCGCGTGCAGCGGCGAGCGCTTGACGCCGACGTGGACGCGCCCGCCGAGCGGCCGCCACGATGCATCTGCGTCGATGCAGACGCGCACCGGTCTCCACGGCATCCCGGGCGGCGGCGTCGTGTGCGCTTCGATCAGATCCAGTTGCGCGACGTCGTCGACCATCAGCGCGATGTCGGCGTCGTCCTCGCGCGTGGCGAGCGCGCGCAGCGCGCCGCGGTCGGCCGTGGGGTAGGCGACCACGATGTCGCGCAGACCGTGGTCGGCGAGCCACAGCGCCTCCGCCAGCGTGTACGCAAGCGTGCCGCGGAAGCCCGGGTCGAGCGCAAGCGCGCGGCGGAGGATCGTGCGGCAGCGGATCGACTTGCTGGCAAGGCGGATCGGCCGCCCGCCGGCGCGGCGCAGCATGTCGCGCGCGTTCGCACGAAGCGCGTCGAGGTCGACGACCGCGAAGGGCGGATCGAGCTCCGCAGTGGCGTGGTTGAGCCGGTCGAGCTCGTCGCGGGAGGGGTCCACCACGCCGACCCTACCGCGGCGCGGCGCCGCGCCAGGTATGTGCGTGACGTCCCACTTGAGTGACAGCGATCTGTACTGTGCCCGCGTCGCTTGTCACCTAGCCGAATCCCCGGTGCACGGACATCGGGGAACGGGGGACCCACGGGACCCGACCTTGGGCCCAGGGGCGAATCGTCGCAACGCCGCGACGTAGCGCTGCTCTTTCTGCGCGAGCCCGTCAGCTAACCCCGTAGGCGCCCGAGAGAGAAGGGGTCGCACCCGTGCTCGCCAGTTTCGCGTCAGCCTGCGCGCGTTCGCGCCAGGCGCTGCTCCTCGCTGCCTTCGTGGCTGTCCTCATGCCCACCGCCGCCGCTGGGGCTCACCACCACGGCCACCGCACGCTCCACCGCGGAGCGCGTGACCATCACGTCAAGCACTTCGGCTACCGCGTCCTGCGGCCTGGCATGTCGGGCGCGGACGTGCGCGTGCTCCAGCACCAGCTCGCGCGCGCCGGCATCCCGACGCCGGTCGTCGGGCACTTCGGCCGGTGGACGCTCCGAAGCGTCCGTCGCTTCCAGCGCGTGTACGGCCTCCGGGTCGACGGCGTCATGGGCTCGCGCGACATCGGGACGCTGCGTCGCGTCGGCGCCCCGGGGGCCGTCCTGGGACCGCCCGGAGCGGCGCGACTGCGCGCCGACGGAACCGCGGTCGCTCCGATCGACGCCCCGGCGCCGGTGCGCGCCGTGATCGCGGCTGGCAACCGGATCGCGAAGACACCGTATGTGTGGGGCGGCGGTCACGGCGGCTGGAGCGCCGGCGGCTACGACTGCTCGGGCTCCGTCAGCTACGCGCTTCACGGCGGCGGTCTGCTCGCGCGGCCGCTGACGTCAGGCGGCCTCATGAGCTGGGGGTTCGCGGGCCGCGGACGCTGGATCACGGTCTACGCCCACGGCACCCACACCTTCATGGTCGTCGCGGGTCTGCGCTTCGACACGAGCGGCGCGAGCCCGTCGCGCTGGCAGACGGGCATGCGGTCCTCCGCCGGGTTCGCGATCCGCCACCCCGCGGGGCTGTGATGAGCCGGCGAACACGCCTTCTTCGCCGCATGGCGCGACATTCCTCCGCCGGATTGGCTAGTCTGCCGCACTTCGCTTGTACCCAGCCGAGTCTCCGGCACCGCAAAAGCCGGGGAGCGGGGGAACCAGTTGAGGCCGGACGCACGGTCCTCTGGGGCGAATCGTCGCCAGTTCGCGACGTAGCGCTGCTCTTTCTGCGCGAGCCCGTCAGCTAACCCCGCAGGCGCCCGAAAGAGAAGGGGTTTGCACCCGTGCCGTCCGTCATCGCGCCGGCTCGTCGGCGTTCGCGTTTCGTCAGCAGCCTTGTCGTACTCGTCGTCGCGGCGTGCGCCGCGCTCGCGCCGTCCGCTGCCGGCGCAGCCCAACACCTCGGCGACCGCACGCTGCACCAGGGCGATCGCGGCCACGACGTCCGCGTGCTGCAGGACTTCCTCACGCGCGCCGGCTACCCGACGCCGATCGCCGGCGTATTCGGGCCGCAGACGCTGCGCAACGTCAAGCGCTTCCAACATGCGCACCACATGACGGCCGACGGTGTCGTCGGTGCGGGGACCAGCAGAGCGTTGCGGACCGTTGCGGCGCGTCGCGCGGCCGCGAAGCAGCGCGCCGACGAAGGCGGCGACGGCGGTTCGCAGCACATGGGCGACCGCACGCTCAAGAAGGGCATGCGCGGCCACGACGTGCGCGTCCTGCAGGACTACCTGACCCGCGCCGGCATCTCGACGCCGGTCGACGGCGTCTTCGGTCCCGGGACGCTGCGCAACGTCAAGCGCTTCCAGCGCGAGCACGGATTGACGGTCGACGGCGTCGTCGGCCCGGGGACCGTCGCGGCGCTGCGCCAACTTGCCGAGGGCGGAAGCGCGGGGAACAGCGGCGACGCGGCGCCGGCGCCGGTCGGCCATGCCCGGCTGCGCGCCGACGGCACCGCCGTCGCCCCGGCCGATGCACCGGCCGCGGTCAAGGGCGTGATCGCCGCGGGCAACCGCATCGCCACCAAGCCCTACGTCTACGGCGGCGGCCACGGCACCTGGATCGACAACGGCTACGACTGCTCCGGCTCGGTCAGCTTCGCGCTGCATGGCGGCGGGCTGATCTCGACGCAGCTCGACTCGACCGGCTTCGAGTCCTACGGCTCGCGCGGCAACGGCCGCTGGATCACGGTCTATGCGAACGCCGGCCACGCCTACATGGTCGTCGCCGGCCTGCGCTTCGACACCAGCGGGGCGAGCCCGTCGCGCTGGCAGTCGGACATGCGCTCGGGCGCCGGCTACGTCGTACGGCACCCCACGGGCTTCTAGAAGGCGCGAGCTCGCGTCGCCCCGCGAGGGCGTCCCGGTACCGGCCGCCGGGACGCCCTCGCAGTCGGCGCGGGCAGCGGCCGGGGGGCCCGCCTCCGCCAGCCATGTGGCCGGCTTCGGCACCCCAACTGGCGTGCCGCGCCTGGCCACGCGGCTAGCATCGGCCGCATGTCCGCACTCGCCGATTCCTACGCCCTGACCGACGACCAGCTCGCGTTCCGCGACACGATCCGCCAGATGGTGCGCGAGCGCGTCGCGCCGCGCGCCGCGGAGATCGACGAGAAGGCGGAGTACCCGTGGGACCTCCGCAAGCTGTTCGCCGAGCACGACCTGTTCGGCCTTCCCTTCGAGGAGGAGTACGGCGGCACCGGAACCGGCGCGCTGATGCTCTGCATCGCGATCGAGGAGGTCGCGAAGGCGTGCGCCTCCAGCTCGCTGATGCTCGCCGTGCATGACCTCGGCACGCTCCCGATCAGATTGTTCGGCAGCGAGGAACTGAAGGCTCGCTTCCTGCCCAAGTGCGCGACCGGCGAGTGGTCGCCCGCGTTCGCGCTGTCCGAGCCGGAGGCCGGCTCGGATCCCGGCGGCATGATCTGCAAGGCGGTCCGCGACGGCGACGAGTGGGTCATCAACGGCACGAAGAACTGGATCACGAACCTCGGGATCGCCGACTTCTACGTCGTCTTCGCGGTCACCGACCCGAGCGCCGGCCACTCGCGCGGCATCAGCGCGTTCGTGGTCGAGAGAGACCGCCCCGGCTTCAGCGTCGGCAAGCTGGAGAGAAAGCTCGGCATCAAGGGCTCGCCGACCGGCCAGCCGATCTTCGAGGACGTGCGCGTCCCCGCCGCGAACCTGATCGGCGAGGTCAACAAGGGCATGCACGTCGCGCTCGGCACGCTCGACTGGTCGCGGCTGGGCATCGCCGCGCAGGCGCTCGGGATCGCGCAGGGCGCGACCGACTACGCCGCCGCCTACGCGCGCGAGCGCAGACAGTTCGGCCAGCCGATCAACGCCTTCCAGGCGATCCAGTTCAAGCTCGCCGACATGGAGACGCAGACGGCCGCGGGCCGCGAGCTGCTCTACCAGGCTGCGGCGAAGGCCGATCGCGGCGACAGAGACCGCGGCAAGTACTCGGCGATGGCGAAGCTGTTCAACGCCGACAACGCGATGCGCGTCACGGTCGAGGCGGTCCAGGTGCTCGGCGGCTACGGCTACGTGAGCGAGTACCCCGTCGAGCGAATGATGCGCGACGCGAAGATCACCCAGATCTACGAGGGCACGAACGAGATCCAGCGCCTCGTGATCGCGCGCACCATGCGCTGATCTGCGGTCGCCGGCATGTATCCGAGCGGCTACGCTCGGATGATGTTCTCGAGACTTCCGACCGGCGCCCAAGTCGCCTGGTCGGCGTTGACCGCCTTCGCGATCGCGATCCTTGCGATCACCGCGATCGAAGGGTTCGCGACGACCTACCCGATGCGCTTCGTGCAGGGCATCGCTGTCGCGCTCGCGGGCGGGCTCGTGATCACCTTCGTGCTGGCGCTCGTGACCGGTCGCCTGGCCGACTGGCGCAATCCGCGTTCGGAGCGGGACTTCGAGGCGCTGGTGGAGCGCAGCGAGCAGCTGGCGCGCGAGGGGCTCTCAGGCGAGGACGACGACGACGAGTACGACGACCTCGAGGACGACTACGGGATCGACCCGTGGAACGAGGAGGACTTCAAGGCGCTCGTGAGGTCCGCGCTCGACGAGCTGCCGCTCGAGTTTCACCGGGCGCTTGAGCACGTGGCTGTGGTCGTCGGCACGGAAGGCCGCAAGCATCACGCCTACGGCCTCTACCACGGTCCCACCGTCGCGCACGACGGCTTCGCCCGCATCGTCATCTTCCAGGACACGATGGCGCGCGACTTCGGCCATGACCTCGATCTGCTGCGCGCCCAGGTCGTCCGCACCGTCCGCCATGAGCTCGCCCACCACCTCGGCTGGGACGAGGACGGCGTGCGCGGGCTGGGGCTCTAGCCGGAGCGGCAGCTCAACCGCGGGCGCGAATCGTCGGCACGTCATAGGCGGCGAGCGTCTCGTCGTCCGTCACGAGCGTCGCGGCCTCGGCCTGCGCCTGTGCGACGAGAAGTCGATTCGCGCCCGCGGTTG
>Ga0207690_10000058_pt1 | contig 100585 bp, 107 predicted proteins | sample KBSC23metaG_FD_184315 | JGI IMG/M metagenome (GOLD analysis project Ga0207690, IMG submission 184315) | Corn rhizosphere microbial communities from Kellogg Biological Station, Michigan, USA - KBS C2-3 metaG (SPAdes) (version 2) | ecosystem: Host-associated > Plants > Roots > Rhizosphere >... | reverse complement strand
CGCCACCGCCGCCAAACCTCGGACTTGCCTTCTGGCGACAACCCCGGCCGTCCCATTTGTGCCATTCGTCAACCCTCCCTCATTCGATATTAATAGGAAGGTGTTGCAACGATCGATTGAACCTACCCAGGCCTTTTTTAGGATGTCGCGCTCCATCTTCAGCCGCGCCACTTCGGCACGAAGTCTCGACAATTCCATCTGCTCCGGGCTTACCGGCTTCGTGCCCGCTCCGCCAAGCTTGCCTTCTTGCTCAGCCTTGACCCAGTTCGAAATCGACTGCGCTGGCACGTCCAGCGTCGCGGCCACCGCCGCAACGCTCTGACCGGCTTTGACCAGCCGAACCGCTTCCAGCTTGAATTCGCGCGTGTACCGCGCCCGCGTCGTCTTGCTCATCTTCATGACTCTCCTTGCTTGAGTTTAAACGCTCAGCAAGGGATTCGTTTTTCGGGGGCAAGCTCAACCTTCGCGATGCTTGCCTGCGCCTTCGGACCACTGGTAAGAATGCGAACAGAACCTAGTGTCCCAGCCGCCGTCGCCGCTGATGATATCGAGCAGTTCGGTCAGGACGTCACGGTCAGCGACATCCTGATGCGCCATCAGCGCGGCGCAGATCTGACCGGCTTGCGCACAGGCGCCGAGCGTCATGTGCGACGCTTCGAATGATCATGCTGGCGCACCTTCCATTCGCCTTCGCAGTAGACCTTCACGCAGATACTCTCGGCCATCAGATGGACCGATTCGGTGTCCCGCACAGTTGGCGCTTTAATTTTTCAAAAAATATTATTTGGATATTTTTTAGAAAAAAATCGATCAATATGATTTTGACTATATTTATAAATACCAATCCATCAGCTTCGATATAATAACGTTTCTTTCGAAATTAATCCGAGCGCACTGGATACCTGCCAGCAAACAAAGGGAGGGCTTATGTGTGCTGAAACCTTTTATTGGGACATTAAGAGTGAACCGCGCACATCGGACGATCTGGAACGAAGCCCTCGGCGCATGGGTCGCCGCGTCGGAACTCGATTCTGCACGGGGCAAGAGCAAACGCTCGGCATCGGTCAAGTTGCTCGTCAGCTTGTTGCTGGCTGGCGCCGCCCAGGCCAGCTACGCAGGTCTTTACACGTTTAGCGGAGGTAACGGAGGAGCCAGTTGCGGCTACGCCGCCAATACCGGCCCCGACGGCGTGCGCTCGTATGCTGCCGGCACGAATCCTCGGGACGGCAGCGGCGGCTACTCGTCGGTTGCCGGCTGTAATGCGAACGGCAACAACCTGGACGGCGTCACCCTGTTCGGCTCGTATACGACGGCTTCGGGCAACGGGGCCGTGGCTATCGGCATGGGCGCCTATGCTGCACAGCTGGCAACCGCCAACGGTCTCCAGGCAACGGCCTCGGGGCAATCGAGCACCGCACTGGGCTACAACGCATCGGCAGGCGGCACCGGCTCCGTGGCGCTGGGCGCCAACGCCGCGACGGCAGCGGACGGTTCGATCGCAATCGGTACGGGCGCTATGACCACGGGCGGTTCGCAGGACATCAACTCGATTGCGCTCGGCAACGGCGCAACTGCCTCGGGCGGCAGCTCGATTGCGCTGGGTTCGGGCGCAACCTCCACCGTCGCCAATTCGGTCGCCATCGGCGCGGGGTCCACTGCAAGTGGCAATGCATCCGGTACGACCGGTGGCACCGGCACCGTCAGCAGCACGATCAACGGTCAGTCGTTCGGCACCTTTGCCGCATCGTCATCGACCGCCGGTGTTGTGAGCGTCGGCAAAGTCGGTTCGGAACGTCGTATCCAGAACGTCGCGGCAGGGCTCGTCAGCAGTACCAGCACTGACGCAATCAACGGCAGCCAGCTCTACGCCGTGGCAAGCACGACGACGTCGAGCATCACCAGCCTGTCGACGTCTGCGTCGACGGGTCTGTCCTCGGCCAACAGCTCGATCACCTCGCTGTCCACGTCGACCTCGACCGCGATCAACACCGCAAAGACGCACTACTACAGTGTCAACGACAACGGCGTGCAGCAAAGCAACTACGCCAACGACGGCGCGACGGGCACCAACGCCCTCGCGGCCGGCGTGAACGCCAGCGCGGCGGGCGCAAGCAGCGTCGCGGTCGGCGACGGCTCGAACGCACAGTCGGCAGGCGCGGTCGCAATCGGCCAGAACGCATCGGCAACGGGCGGCAAGGCCGTGTCGATCGGCTCCGGCAACACCGCGACCGGCGACGGCGCGGTCGCGATCGGCGACCCGAGCATCGCGACGGGCACCGGCGCGGTGGCGATGGGCGCGAACGACACGGCGACCGGCAACGGCGCAGTGGCGCTCGGCAACGCGAACACGGCAAACGGCGCCGGCGCGCTCGCCCTCGGCAACTCGAACCAGGCCACCGCGGACAACACGATCGCGCTGGGCAACCAGTCCACGGCCAGCGCCACCGGCGCACAGGCCTACGGCTCGGCTGCCAAGGCCACGGCCGCCGACGCGCTCGCCTTCGGCACGAACGCGCAAGCCAACGTCGCCAACTCGATCGCACTCGGCGCGAACTCGGTCACGAGTGCCGCGAACCCGACGTCGAGCGCCACGATCGGCGGCGTCACGTACTTCTCCGCGGGCAGCTCGCCGGTCGGCGTGGTGAGCGTCGGCGCACCGGGCCAGGAACGCCAGATCACGAACGTCGCCGCGGGCCGGATCTCGGCCACCAGCACGGACGCGATCAACGGCAGCCAGCTCAATGCGACGAACAACGCGGTCAACGCGCTGTCGACGTCCACTGCGTCGAACGTCGCGTCGCTGTCGACCGGCATCGGCTCGCTGTCGACCGGCCTGAGCACGACGAACAGCAACGTGGCCTCGCTGTCCACGTCGACCTCGACCGCGATCAACTCGCTGTCGACGGGCCTGAGCGCGACGAACAGCAACGTGAACTCGCTGTCGACGTCGACCTCGACGGGCATCGGTTCGCTGTCCACCGGCCTGAGCACGACGAACAGCAACGTGGCGTCGCTGTCGACCGGCGTGACGAACATCAACAACACGCTGAACCAGTTGTCGACGTCGATCAACAACAACACGACGCGGGCGGCGAACAACAACGGCATCGCGGCCGACATGAACGGTACGGGCAGCGATGCGCCGAAGATCACTGCCGGCTCGAGCTCGGTGGCGATCGGCGCGAATTCGACGGACGGCGGCCGCCAGAACGTGGTGTCGGTCGGCAGCGACACGCAGCAGCGCCAGATCGTCAACGTCGCGCCGGGTACGCAAGGCACCGACGCCGTGAACCTTCAGCAGCTCAACTCCGGGATGAACAACACGCTGAATCAGGCAAACAACTACACGAACAGCCAGGTTCAGAACCTCCAGAACAATATCGATTCAGTGCGGAAAGATGCGGATGGCGGGGCGGCGGCTGCGATGGCGGTTGCGGGCCTGCCTCAACCGACGCGCCCCGGGATGAACATGGTAGCGCTGGCCGGCAGTGTCTATCGCGGTCAATCCGGTCAGGCGCTGGGGCTGTCCCGAATCTCGGAGAACGGGCACTGGGTGTACAAGGGCGCCGTTACCACGAACACGCGAGGCACATATGGTGTCGTCGTGGGCGGCGGGTACCAATGGTAAGCGCCGCCGGGCGCCAGGAGTTCACGGCGGGCGATTTCAGACGCTTGTTTACTGAAAGTACGTCATCGCGGATGGAGGTGTTGCATTGGTCGAATTGCCGAGTGGGTGTATCAGTGGAGTTGCCGCTGTAATACTGGACACAGCGTCACACTAAGGTTGCTGAATCCATCGCGCGCCGGAACTCGCGAGGCGAGTGGTATTTCAGCGCGCGATGGGGATGCTTCTCGTTGTAATGCTCGAACGCGATGGCCAAGTTGCGTGCAGCAGTCGCTGCGTCCGGCTTCGGCACGAAGGCGACGTAGTCGCGTTTCATCGTCTTCACGAAGCTCTCGGCCATCCCGTTACTTTGTGGGCTGCACACGGCGTGGTCAATGGCTTCAGGCCGATGGCCGCAGCGAACCGACGCGTGTCGTCGGCCGTGTAGCCCGAGCCGTTGTCGCTCAGCCACTCGATTTCGGACGGGGTATGCAGTTCGTTGCCAAACCGATTTTCCACTGCAGCCAGCATCACGTCGCGCACGATGTCACCGCTGTGGCCTGCCGTCGTGGCCGCCCAGCTCATCGCCTCACGGTCGCAGCAGTCCAGCGCAAACGTCACGCGCAGCGGCTCGCCGTTGTCACAGCGAAACTCGAATCCGTCGGAGCACCATCGCTGATTGCTGCGCGCTACGGCCACCTTGCCGTCGTGCCGACGTTGGGGGCGAGGCGGAATCGGCCGACGCTGCATCAGCAACCCGTGCGTGCGCATGACGCGATAGATGCGCTTGGCATTGAACGGTGCCAGCCCAACCGCGACGGGCTCGTTGCGCAATATGCCCCAAACCCGGCGATAGCCATAGCTGGGCAAATCGCCGATGACCCGGCGGATTTCCTCGACCGCGACCGCGTCGTCAGTCCACCTCGATTGACGGCCATCGCGCCACGTCGCCGGACGCGACAGTCGTGCCGATACGTTCGAGCGCGACACGCCGAGAACTTCACAAACCAGTTTCACTGGTCGTCCTCCGGCAGCGAGGGCGAGTGCGCTATCCATTTTTTTGCCCGGCCGTACTCGACTGCTTCGCGGAGAATCTCGTTCTCCATGGTTTTTATATGGACGCCTCCGGCTTGCCAAGGTTTGTTGCTCTGTCGAACAGATACAGGCTGCGGTTTTATATCCGGCCCATGCAGGCCGAAGCCCGCTGGCCCCAATGGAATCCGCTGACTCATGCCTCATTTTTGCCACGGACCATGACGTCCGGAAGACGATTCAGGTTTGATGAGTCCCGGTCTTACCTGTTTGCCATTACAACACTACCTTGCGCAACCTTGGACTAGAACGCGATACGATCTCAACACACGTCATGCTGCGGCAACTGGAGGCGGATAGCTCTCGCAGTACGAGCGACCATGAGCCAGGAGAGCCCAGATCGTCCGGGCGATTTTGTTGGCCAGTGCAACGACGACAACATTGAGCGGGCGCCGCATGCTCAACTGTACTGCCCAGGAACCTGGGTCTTTCGCGTGCTTCATGACGGAGCGTGCACCGTGAATCATCAGCGTACGCAGATATCGGTCACCTCTCTTGCTGATGCCGAGCGGCCGGACCTTGCCGCCAGTTCCGAACTGCGCCGGAACGAGGCCCAGCCATGCCGCGAATTCTCGGCCGGACCGAAACGCTTTGGGATCGCCCATCGATGCCACGGCAGCAGTAGCGGTCAGAAACCCAACGCCGGGGATTTCGGCAATCGTTCTACAGGCTGGGTTTTCATGCAGCCACGCGCGGAGTCGCTGCTCGATGAGGGTAATCTGTTTGTCGATATCGACAAGGCGTTGCCATTGTTCCCGCAGGGAATCGATCAAGACCCGCGGCAAACGCAATTCGAGGCGTAGCAGCAGGTCGGGCATAGCGCGATTCATTGCTGCGCGTCCGACGCCCATGACCTCTCCGTACTCGCCGAGCAAGCCTCTCAGACAGTTAGATTGAGAGCGCCGAAATATAACAAGTTGCTGTCGAATACGATGCAGCGCCAGAACCGCTTGCTGGGCCTCGGTCTTCACCGGGACAGCTTTCACTCCTGGATGTCGTGCTGCCGCCCAGATTGCGCGAGCGTCGGCGACATCGTTTTTGTTTCCTGTCACGAACGCTTTGACCAGTTTGCCTGGCATCAATTTGACCTGGTGGCCGAGCTCCGTGAGACGGCGTGCCCAGTGCTGTGAGCCGCCGCATGCCTCCATGCCAATGAGACAGGGCTCACGATTGGCGAAGTGCTCGAGAAAATCGCTGCGGCGCAGTTGCTTGTCGAACACCTCGCCGGTGTCCGCAGCGATCCAGTGCAGTTGGAAGACCCGCTTGGCGATGTCGACGCCTACGACTGTCGGTTCCATTTGCGTTCTCCTGGTTGAACGACGCCTCATTATGCGATGAGGAGGCGTCCATACCATTTTTGCCGAGCATCCGTTGCAACTCACGAATCTGCTTGAGCGCGTCGGCCAGCTCTGAGGCCGGAACCACCTCCTCGCCAGCTTTGACCGCTGACAGGCTCCCATCCTGGTACAGCTTGCGCCAGTGGAACAGTTGGTTCGGATTCACGCCGTGCTGGCGCGCGACCATCGAAACCGATTTCCCCGGCTCCAAACTCTCGCGAACCATCGCCAGCTTCTGCTCCGCCGTCCAGCGCCGCCGGCGCTCCGGGCCCGTCAACACTTCCATCACTTCCTGCCTGGTGTTAGTCAAAAACACAGTCTTATGCCTACCCGTTATTGTAAGTGGGTGACTGTGTCCGGCGTTTCAGGGGGCTGCTCCACCCAACATTTCGGGCGCTCTCCCGAGGTGCCGGGTCCAGAGGAAGTCCAGCGGCGCTCCCGCTGCGTTGGCAGTGGCCACTGCGGCCGTACCGTTCCGATACGCCACCGAATCCCCCCACTGATGTTAGTCGCGGCATAGGAGTTCGCTGCCTATAGTACGGCAGGGTTCGGCGTGCAATCGAATGAGTCGATCTCGACGGCATTACGTCCCGGCTATCAGATCGAACCCAAGTAGGCCAAGCAGGGACGCCCCATGCCCCGCTCCGGCGGGGCATTTCGATCAGACGGCTGTCTGCTCGTGCCGAATGGCTTCTAGTGCCGCACGAACAAGAAAGCCGCTACGCGTTTCCTTGTGGGCCTCCGCGAAGGCGTCAATCTGTGTAAGCACGAAGCGCGGCAAACTTATATTCACACGCTCTGGCTTCATATCAAATTTCGAAGGATCAATGTCTACGACAGCCCAAAATGAGCCAGCATAGTCTGGGTTGTCGCGAAGTTCCTCAAACGACGTGGGCTCGAAGCGAACTTCGTCCCCCGCCTCGACGGAAGTTTCAACCCATCCCTCGATAGCCTCTTGCGTGTTTTCGAGCGCTTGTTCGAGCGTCGTGCCCCATGAGTTGCAGCCCGGAAAATCCGGCACGACAACGCCATAATCGGTGCCCTCTTGCTTGTCGACAGCGACGAAAAATCTCACATCCAACTCCTTGTTTGGAACCCGCTGACCCGTTGCGGCCCTCGGGGTCCGTTATAGCCACCGACCTTACTGCCCGGTGAGTGTTAAACCAGATTGCCTCTCGATGCTTTTCAGCGTCGCAATCGTGAGGTCTTTCTCTGGATGCGGCACCGTTACCGTGCCTGGCTTGCTCGGGTGCCTGAAGTGATGATGACTACCCTTCACCCGCTTCTGCACCCACCCATCCTGCTCAAGCCGCCGTATCACTGTTCTCGAATCCATAACGCCGCACCATATCCTTCGCCAAAGCCGTCGCCATACACACCCCTTTTTCCCTTGACCCAGTGTGTAGTCTATACACACCGCAGAGGAATGCAAGGAAAATTTGTGTACCCGGTGTGTAGAAACCCCCAACTGAGTCTGGTCACTCGGGCGTTGCAACATCGGCCTGGAAGAAGGATTTCCGTCTCGTGGAGCAGCGCCGTCCAGGCCGTCGCCTCCACGCAGGAATGCCTCGGGGTGCCTTCGGGTTGCCGGAAATGCGGGCGTAGCTGAAAAGTGTTCCGTGCTGCGTTGGCCGCGTCGAGCCGCGTGCCACAACTGCGCATTCGCAGTTGCACCGGGCACCACGTTTTTGCTCATCCAGTTCGAAGATCTAACGCGGCGAGTCGGCTTCACAAACGCGGATCCATGCCATGACCACGGTGGCCTTCGTTTGGCCCTTCGCTGGTTGAGTTCATCCCCTACTTTTATCCCGGTGACCGGACTGCTCGACAGCGCGATCCTGGTGCCGCTCCGCATCCTGGCCGCGATCAACCTCGTGCCTCCTGGGATCATGGCCGCACATCACACCGCGGCTGGGCTGGCCGTCGAACGCCCCGTCGACCGAGGGACGGCCGTCGTGATCGGCGTGGTGTAGCTGGGGTCACTCGCGCTGGCCGCCTGGTTCGGCTACCGGAATTACGCGGCCGGACTGTTGCCCCGGCCAGCCTGCCCGGCCGAGGCGCGCGGATTATGGCATCGGTTCGGACCACGTATCCCGCTTCCCATGCCGGCGACCGGCGGTCGCACGGCCGTAGACACATCTTTAGTTGTGTGAGCGCTTGTTCCAGGCGTCAGGGTTTAGTGTCCCGAAATAAAGGGTAACATAGTCCTTACTATGTTACCCTTCACTTTATTGGCCAAACCGCTCCGTTTCTGAGCGCCTTTCCGCTCGCGCCTTGGCCCGCAAGGCTCGGCGGCCGGTCGCCGGCACACGGCGCGGCGCCACCGCCCCGCCGTCGTCTAATCGCGGCCGCCGGTCGACGCGCGGGACTGTATCGAACAACACGGTTTCCGTAGCCCCTGACCACGCCCATGCCGATCAACGAACCTGATGTGCTCGATGTCGAGTTTCGCGAGCTGCCGGCCACGCCGCGTCGCGCGCCTACGCCTGCCGCCCGCCGCAAGTCGCGCTCGCGGCAGGCACGCCGCGACGCGGCCGCCCAGCGCCGGATCGGCCTGCAGCACCTCGCGTTCTTCCGCGGCTACCTGGAAGGACTGGATCTCGCCGAGCTAGCCGACCAGTACCTGGAATTCGGCCGGGACGCGCGCAAGGCCGCCGCGACGCGCACCTGGCTGGTGACGGCGTTCGTCGCCGCGGCGCGCAAGCGCCAGGACTTCGCGACCGCCCGACTGCTGGCGATCCGGCCGGCCGCGCTTGCCGCGACGCCGGCGTCCGACGCCGGGGTGCCCGCCGCGCCGTCGCTGGAGGATTTCGCGGCCGAGCACGACCCGGACGGCTTCTATACGGAAAAGGAGCTGCTCGATCTGTTCGCCGCCCGGCACGCCGGCGCGGACACCGACGCCGGCGCGACCCTGCGCCGCCAGCAGCGCAATACGCGCCTGCGCGCCCGGCAGATGGCGGCGCTCGAGGCGCTCGCGCGCCTGGTGGTCGAGGATCCGCGCCCCGAGCACCACGTGCTCGGTTGGTTCGATACCGCGGTCGCGCTGCGCCTGGCCGACGTCGGGCTCACCACGATCGGCAAGCTGGTCGAGACCATCAACACGCTCGGCTACCGCTGGTATCGGCGCGTGCCGCGCCTCGGCGAGATCGGGGCCCGGCGCATCACCGCGTGGCTGGCCCACTACGGGGACGTCGCGGGCCTGCAGCTGGCCGCCGGCGTGCAGGTCCACCCGTCCGAGCGCACGCTGCCCGGCCCGCCGCTCACCGCAGCCGGCCCGGTCACCGCCATCGTGCCGCTCGAGCGTTTCCTGCTGCCGCCCGAACTGGACGGCTCGCGCGGCGCGCACCGCAATCTGGTCAAGAACAACAGCCGCGCGAACAACGACCGCGAGGCGATCGACTTCTGGCTCGCCGACTACGAGAACCCGCATACTCGCCAGCGCTATCGCACCGAAGCCGAACGACTGCTGCTCTGGGCGATCTTCGTGAAGCGCAAGGCGCTCTCGAGCCTCGACACCGACGATGCGCGCGACTACATCAACGGTTTCCTGATCGATCCACAGCCGGCCAGCCAATGGGTGATGACCGGTACCGCGCATCGCGGCGATCTGGGCTGGCGGCCGTTCCGCGGGCCGCTATCGGTCAAGAGCCGGCAGGACGCGCTGTCCGCGCTGAAGAAGTTCTTCGGCGAGCTCGTCGACGCCCAGTACCTCGACCACAATGCGTTCGCGAAGGTTCGTGTGTTCACCGGGTCGACGCACGACGCCGCCGGCAACGAACGGCGCGTGGCCGCCAAGTCGCGTCTGCGGATCGAGCGCGGCTTGACCGCCGACGCTTGGCGCTTCGCGATGCGCGTCCTCGACGCGATGCCGGACACGGCCGCCGCGACACGCATGCGCTTTGTGCTGGGCTTTGCGTACAGCACCGGGCTGCGGCGCGCCGAGTTGTGCGGGGCCTTCACGGACGACGTGCAGGAGCGCTACGCCGGCCCCGAGTTGGGGACGATCCGGTTGCTGCGCGTGGTCGGCAAGCGCGCGAAGGAACGCTTCGTCCCGCTGGTCCCAGCGGTGCTGACCCTGATGGGCGATTACCTGGAATCGCGCGGCCTGCCGCGCGATCCCCTCGCCTGCCCGGCCGCCACCCCGTTGATCCCGGCGCTGCTGTCGAATGCCGAGATCGGCAAGATCCAGCGCGCGGCGAAGGCGAGCAAAATCGATCCGGTGCCCGAGCTCGCCGCGCGGGCGCGACAAACCGGGCCGATTCACCCGGTGCAGCTCTACAAGGCAATCAAGCAGTTTTTCGCGACGGCAACTGCGGCGGCGCTGCGCGAGGATTCACCGCATGCGCGGGCCTTCAGCGCGGCCAGCCCGCATTGGCTGCGACACACCTTTGTGTCGCACGCGTTGGCAAACGGCATGAGTCTCGAGAGTGCGCGGAATTTTGCAGGTCACGATTCACTCGACACCACGTCGATCTACGCGACTGCGGAACTCGGCCGGCAGTACCTCGAGGCCGAGGCTTTCCTCAAACGGGCGTTGATCTAAAGATATTTGCATCATGACACGGCTGCGGCTTGAATATGGGCCCCAGCTGCCGTGCGCCCCCAAACTAGCGGGCCTGCAAGGAGGGCAGCCGCGTCTCCGGCGACAAGCGGCCAGTAGGTGTCCTACTTCTCCCGGGTTATGTCCGACTTCGGTCGGCGTGCATTTCCAAACGCCCGGATATTCTCCGACTTTGACCGTGACGGCCCGTCACCCACAAAATTTCGGGACTTTGAGACATTCGTCGGCTGCGCGCCACTTGTGGGTCTCCTGGGCAATCTCAGTATATAAGGCTGCGACATCAGAAATCTGCGGCTTGGTGCATTTAAACGAATGTCGGGGTGTCCAAAGTTGGGACACCCCGGAACCGGTCGCAGAATTCAATGCCGGTGTCCCAACTTGGGACACCGGCTTACTAGCGCCCAGGGCTTCAGAGCGTCGGCGAAAAAAAACCCGCACTTAGCGGGTTTCTAAATCAATGTTCAGCTTGCAGTCCCGAATAGCTCCGCAAGCAAACTCCGAATCCTCTCTTCCTGCTCAGCGTCCAGCATCCCAGGTCGAATCTTCACGGTAAAGCCGCTTGAATCTTTCGTGATCGAGCCTGCTTGATTCTTGCCAGCAAAGATTTTCTCTATGTTCCGGTCGCGTACCGCCGCTACCTTCCCGCCACTCTCTACCGCTTGTTTAATACTCCGCCCAAACTTCGTCTGATCCAGTTCGCCTGAAACCACATCCGGCCAATGGGACTTTGCGGCGGCGACGGCGACATCGCCATGCTTCTTCAGAACCGATACGACCGCCTCCGCCGCCGTCGCGCCAAGGAGGTTCGGTTGGAGGTCCAGGTCCTTGACGATGAACTCGGGAAGGTCCGCAAACGATAAGAGTCGATAGAGATCCGATCGTGCCATCCCCAATGCGGAGGCCATCTGCGTCCGATTCGGAAACTCCTTCTCAGTCTGCCGAATCGACAATGAAATCTCATAGTCACTCAGGCCGTCTCTGACGATATTTTCGGCAAGTGCCAGCATCGCCATGTCTTGATCCGAAATCTCGACTTGGACCACTCGGATTGATTCTTTCCCGATCAGTCTGTGAGCACGCCACCGACGTTCACCCGCAACGATCTCATAGCCATCTGTAACCGGCCGGACAACGATCGGTTGAATGAGCCCGCTGGCGCGAATACTGGAGGCAAGCTCGTTCAACTTCGCCTCGTTGAATACCCGACGCGGTTGCCAAGGGTTCGGGCGAATATCCGCCACCGGCACCTCAGCTGATGCAGCAGCAGCGGCTGCCTTCTCAAGCTCAGCGATCCGGTCCTGCGCGGTAGCAAGCGCACTTGCCATTCCAGGCCCAGTGCGTGGAGCTGTTGGTTTGCGGTCCGGGTTAAGGTCAATATCTTTCGCGGAACGCAGCTCCGCGGTCTTCGCCATCATTTTCTCGCGGATGCTGCTCATTTGCCTTTCCTCCATTCCTCCACATACGAGTCGTCAATCCAACGGCAGTAGTCCATCAACGGCTGCCGGACTCTTGCAACCGTCTTGGCCACACTGTCCGACCGACTGAGATCGAAAACCGTCGAGAATGCCAAAGCTCCGTTACTCATCACCGAGCTCGCCGGGATCTCGGTGGTGTGTAACCAGTCGCCATACGCACGCTGGGCCCACGATCGCACGACAGGAGCTGACGATGTAACACCATAATCGACCTTGGAGAGGACGACAGAAATAAAGTCATACGTCTTCTCGACCTCGTGTGCAGCAAAGCCCTGCGCGACGTCCGCAAACAACGACCAGAAGGACACCGACGAAATGAAATCGAGGCTCTCTGGGACCAGCGGCATCACCATCGAATCCGCCGCCATCAATCCATTCAAGGTCATGTACGAGAGCGATGGGGCGGTATCGAGCACGATGTAGTCGTAATGCTTTCGAAGAGGCTCAAGACCTTGTCGAAGAACAGACCAGAACTGGTAGTTCGGCTTCGACTTCTGCATTGCGGGAAGAAAGTACTCTGCGTGGTGCAGGAAGTTGTGTGCCGGGATCAGATCGATCCCATCCCAATAGGTCGACTGAATTACCGCACCAAGCCCCCCGTCTACGTTCTGGTCGAAGATGTAGGGAAGAACGGTATCGTCTTCCGTCACATCTTTCTCTGCATAAAGCCCGCACAGCTCCGAAAGAGATGCCTGAGGATCGAGATCGATCACCAGTACCTTCCGACCTCGAAGACTCAAACCTTGTGCAATGCACATAGTCATCGTCGTCTTTGTCGAACCGCCCTTGAAGTTCGCGATCGTCAGCACTTTCCCTTCGTGATCCCGTGTACCCGTTACGAGGGGAGTTTGATAGATATCCGACACTTGCTGGACCCACGTTCGAACCTCAGCGAGCGAGAAAAGCCTTGTCCGCCCAGTTCCATTGGCGACACCTGGCGGCAGCGTGCCGCCTTCTTTTGAGGCTTCATAGTGGACCTTCGCGCGATCAATTCCGCAGAGTTCAGCAAGTTCCGATGTCGTAAAGACCGGTGCAGTTTTCCGCGGCCGCGGCGCAAGAATTTGATCTCGCAGCTCGTTCGTCATCACCGCCAATCGATCAGCAAACTCGCCGAGCCTGGGAAGATTCACACGTCGGTCAATTTCCGGCAATTCACTCAATTTCATTGTATATAGAACCTCCGAGACAAACGGAAAGAGAATGTTTCTACGGTTTTCATGCGCATCCTCGCAAAACCGTAGAATACGCGGTAGATCCGACGATGACCAGCAAATTCGTCCTCCGGCATTCCAAGGGGCGCTGACGCGAAAACTCACCGCCACTGCGTAGGCACCCAATAGGCCAGCATCCGCGGACCATTGGCAAGCAAGGTCGCATGCAGTCAGGCTGCAGTGACCGTTCACCCGCTGCACAAAACACCTCACCTTTGGACTGCCCCAAAATCACGCTGCTGCACTTCTCAGCGAGAGCTACACAAAAAACCTCACCTTTCGCGGGCCCATTCTGTCGGCGCTATGACCTCAAAGCACAGAAAAGGGCATTCAAACTCCTGCCGCAGCCGCGCTTTTGGTGCGAACCACAAGGCTTCCTAATGTCTCAACATCAATTTTTGAGAGAAGTCGCGAGGCGCTGTGGTCTGTTTTTATCTAAAACATAAACCAACGAACAAACCACAGGAAAGCGCGAGTCCAATTAAATCAAACACTTAATGCTCGGAAGGTGAGGCGGATTGTGCTGGCGGTGCTGTGGATTGAGTCGAAAGGTGTGATCATTTCCCCGCAAAGGTGAGGTAAAAATACGTGGAAGGTGAGGTCTTTGGGCGGAAAGGTGAGGTGAATTGTCGGCGCAGGTGAGGGATGTTGTGGTCAAGCGGCATGGAAGGTGAGGTGATCTGTGTTGACAGGTCACTATAGCCCGCATAACCTACCGGCCAACATCACAACCGACACGGAGCAACGACCGAATGACCGAAGTAGGGCAACTCGCAACGTCGAGGCAACTCGCGTTAGCACTATTCGAAGATGCCACTGCCGAAGGACTAGCGGTTGACGCAGCTCGCTCCGATGTTGGGTTCGCGCGAAAGAACATCCTTATCCGGATCGTAGACCTTGGTGTCTCGGCGCGCCGACTGATCGATGCGGCCTACTTTATCGTGGCTCAGGAGGAACGGGTTCACGACCTGTACGATGTTGAGCTAGATTACTTCAAGTGGTTGATGCGGTATTCAAGTCGTAACAATGCCCATCTCGAGCAGGTAATCACGGAAGCGCAAAAGGCACTGATTCAAGCGACCACGGCTCCGACTCTGGACGGTGATAAGCCCTTTGGCTCTGTGCAGCTTATCGGAAGGGTTTCGTTCCAAGGAGGGAGATTTCAGTTCCGTGTCCCTACGGACCTGATCTCGATCATCCGTGGCCCGGGCAAGTCCCATTGGTTAAGCCTGCGGATCACATCGCTATTCACTCTCAGCTACGCGCGGGTCATGTATGACCACCTCCTCCCATTTGCTGATGAGGGCGGCACCGACTGGCTGACTCTCGACGAACTTCGCGGTTGGCAGGGGGAAATGGGCGCTAATGCCCTAGTCTTCAAATATTTCAAGCGGGACTGGTTGGAACCTGCCGTCAAACAGATTAACGAGCTTTCCGATATTACGTTGGAGTACGAAACAAGAAACGAACCAGGATCTCGCAAAATCGGAAGACTGCGCTTTCGGATCGCTCGGAAGGACGTCGCTGAACGGGTGCTTCACTCGTATGAGGAAGCCCAAGAGATCTATCGCGTCTTGAAGCAGGAGTTCGGGCTATCGAGCGACCAACTGAATCAGATCGGCGCCAATCGCGGAACGTTTACCGACGATCGTCTCCATCAAGCGATTGAGCGTACTCGGTTTAGCCTGAAGCTCGGAAAGGTATCCAAGAGTCCTGCAGGTTTCTTCATGAAGGCATTGAAGGAGGGATGGGTCGTCTCCGACGCAGAACGGGAAATGGTTACCGTGCAGCAAACACTTGCGCTCGCAGAGCAGCGCGAGCAAGACGATAGAGTTAAGGCACAGTCCTTTGCGGCGCTTAACACCGCCGCTCAAGAATCAAGTGCACAAGATCGCATGCGAGAAGAGGCGCGAGCGGGCCGGGCACAGTACGATGCAGCTGAGCGGAAGCAGAAGGATGAATGGCTGCGCACATACCTTTCGTCATCAGGGGGGAAAATTATGTTGCGACGTTTGAAATTGAATCCTGAGGCCGTTGATGAAGCAACAGTACTTGGAGACGTCGACCTCGTAGGTGATTTCGCTCGATTCGTTTTCAACAAGACCAAGGCAAAAGCGAAGGGTCAGCGCTCGCGACCTCAAGGGGGATAGCAATCGGCATCCGGATGTCCGGATGTCTTCCCTCTGCAACCGATCGATGATTCTTCATCAGCGACCGTCACCGAATCAATGTCGGCAGAAACGCCCTCATGAGGTCTTCCAACTTGGCAAGGACTGGGACGATACGATCAATGTTTGGCGAATCCAATCGCACGTATCGCCGACCATGACCGCGGCAGACCGATAGGCTGAACGAAACTGCCTCCTCACTCCGAAGGCATTCGGCCTGGATCTTCCCAGTCAACAATATTGACCTCACGACATCAGGTGATGAGCCTCCCGGCACACTCCGAGCACGGCTGGTCACGAGCTGCTTGCCGTGCTGTCGAATCAACTTCGAGATCGCGCCGGCGGTCTCAAACGTGATGTGATCCTCGTCGCTGAACGATTGAAGAACACGCACCGGAAGCAAAGCAGCCGCAATTGATCGCGAGACTCTGGAAGGCGATACATTCAGCGTCCTCGCAAGCGCAGCTTGCGTCGGACACAGATTCTGTTCCAGCACCTTCAGATAAAAACGACCCATTCGCACCGGGGAGGCGAACGCGGCCACGAGCACCCTATGCGCTGCTATCGCCGTATCCAAATCCGGGAAGTTCGAAATTTCGCCTTTGTTCATGCCTAGTCACGTGGGGAAAATTGCGATAGCGCGATGAAGATCGAGCCGTCGTCTGGGTCGAAAGAAGGTAGCCTGCGTTGTCGCGACTATCTCCCTGCCGTTCAACCGGTTGAGGGGGGTATTAAAAATACCCCCGTCCAAGCCGTTGAATTAACAGTGCATTTCGCACGACGTCGTTCTGCACCGTGCGAAATTTCTGCAACACAGGCTTATCGATCCGCTATGAGCGGCTCACCGTACATATCCTTCGTGCCGACATGTCGATCGCCTCGGAGAACTCAGCCAAGCGGCTCAGGATGCGCGCCATCGCTCTCGGTTCGACCTCGAGTTTCAAATACCTCCCGCTAGCCGCGACCGAGACCGATACGAGGCGGCCGCCGTGTACCATCGCGCTTCCATCGGCGAGCGCAGCGAGTACTACCGCAATCGGGAGCGTCCTACCGTCGACAATCTTTTGGGCATTTCGGCAGACAACGTCATTGCCGAGCGAAGTCAAGAGTTTTGCAAGCGTCTCGGCGACACGGAAGGTAACTCGGTCGGAACCTCCCAATGCGGTGATAACAGACTCCGGCAAGGTAGATGCGCGCAGGGCCTTCGATACAACACCAGTAGACGTGGAGAACAGCCGGGCAAGTTCAACTTGATTCGAGCAAATTCCATCGTCAAGGATCGTTCGATAGAACCGGCCTAGCTCTACAGGCGAAACACCGCCCTTGCGAAGCGTCGAATGGGTCTCCAACGCAGTTGCTTGCTGTTCTTCGCGTTCCATATCGATTCGGATCAAGTTATTGGAGCCCGACGCTCATCTGCCGTGAAATTTGTGAAACTGCTCGCGAGTAGTCTATTGCACCTCGAATCGACAGCAAGGATCAAAAGAGGGGTGTTTTTGCACATCATTTCGGTTTAACCCCCTCAACCGGTTGACGTGCGCGTATCGAACTCGCGGTGGATTGTGGGCAAGGAAAAAAGATCTCCCAAATCGCACCTCTTTTGCCGCGTTGCGCTGCTGGCCCGGCTGTTCCAATTGAACCGGCCCAATTGGAATCTCCGCGATGCGTTTCCCTCGACTCTTCCCACGAAGCAAGAAGCAGGTCGCCTTGTCGCCTGCGCCCGGCTTCTACTCCAACGAAGATCCTGAGCAGATCATCTTCGACCAGTCCACGCGCCTGCGCGTGGAGGCCAACCATTGGAAAACCTTCTGTTTCCTCCTCGCGATCGTAGCGGGCGGTGCCGTGTACACCCGCAATCCTGCGCCTTCGGTGGTCAAGGCATACGGCGTGTCGTCAGATGCCGGGGGAAACCCCATCGTGACGCAGCTGACCTCGTACAAGCCAGACGACCAGGCAAAGCGGAAGGCCCTGCGGGAAACCGTCGAACGCTGGTTCACGATTGAGCCGGTGTTGACCGATGACATCCAGTCGTCGCGCATGGCCAGGAACATCAACGCGGTCAAGCAGCAGATGACTGGCAATGCACGCAATCAGTTTGCTGACTGGTTGAAGCAGGACGCGCCGTTCCAACAAATCACGACGAACCCGAAGCTCGTACGCGAGTCCCGCGTGACCAACGTGTCGCTGCTCGAGGACTCGACCGCGATCGTGGAATTCACCACATCCACTACCCAAACGCCTTCCGACAAACCGGTGGTTGTGCGTTACGCGCTCACGTTCCGGTACCAGATCGTTGCGCCGACCCAGGAGGACGCACTGGGCAGCAACCCGTTCGGCCTCTACTACCCGCTCTGGACACTGCAGAAGACCGCCGCATGAAACGACTCCGTACCCTTGCTGCGTGCGGCGCAGTCGCGATGATCGCGACGGCCAGCGCTCTTGCGGCAAAGCCCGCGTCGCCAGTGCTTCCACCGACACCGAACTTCGATTTTGCGACGATCATCGGCGATCCGATGAGTCCGGTGAATCCGTACAACTCGGGCACAGATCCGATCACCATGCCGGGCGATGCGCGCATGGCCGTGTTTCCGTACAGCCGCGACCAGATCTTCCGCGTCATGACGGCACCGCTCAAGGTGACAACGATCGAGCTCGCGCGCGGCGAGGTGCTGACCGCGGAGCCCGCGCTCGGTGACTCCATCCAATGGGTGCTCGATACCGACGGCGCGAATCACGTTTTCGTGAAGCCGACCAAACCGGGCCTCGTGAACACGCTGCACTTGACCACCAACATGCGCGAGTACGACATGACGCTCGTGTCGTCGCCGGTCGGCGGCCTGTTCTACCAGTCAGTCCGCTTCAACTATCCGAATTCGCTGATGGCGAAAGTTCGTGCGCGCGAGGGTGGCGGCAGTGACAGCGCGGAAGGCAACCTGCCAGGTGTCGCTGCGCAAACGGACTCCGGCCCGATCGGCGTGACGCCCGACAAGCTGAATTTCGAGTACACCGTGTCCGGGTCTGGCGCGATCAAGCCGGAGACCGTGTTCGACGACGGCAAGTTCGTCTGGATTCGTTTGCCGCAAAACGCGCCGTTCGCCGTGCCCACGGTAAGAGAGGGCGGAGACATCGTCAGCCCCAACTTTATCCGGCGTGGGCCATACATCGTTGTCCAGCAGCTGGCGGACGAAATTACGCTGACGCGCGCGGGCGAAGTGGTCACGATCAAGCGTGGCCGCCGCGGCCTGTTCGGTTTCTGAGCGCGCAACATGGCCAAACAGACCGACACGTTGTCGCCGGAACAAGCCTCGCTCGTCAAGGGAAAGGTGCCCCGTAACGCCCTGATCGCGGTGGGCAGCATCGCTGCCATCGCAATTGGTGCGATCGGCTTCTACTACCAGACGCAGGACAGTCGCAAGGCGGACGAAGAGGCGCTTCGGCTCAAGAAGGAGCGCGCGGCGGAGGGCATCGACAAGAGCAATCGTCCGGAAGACGTCGACAAGATCATTGCGGATCAGCAGGCCGCTGCGCGACGCGCGGCCTCCGAAGCGGCCGCGCGTGCCGCGTCCGCGCCGGTCGCCGACAAGAAGCCGAATCTCTCGGCGGATTCGCTCGTTCCGGACCAAGGAAACACGGACCTCAAGGCGAAAACGGCTGAGGACAATATCTACGCGTCGCCAATTTTCAAGGATGGCCTGAAAACGCCAGCCGCCAATGCCCAGCAGCAACAGCAAGTGCCGAACGGTGTTTTGACACCGCAGCAGATGCTGCAGCAAGCGGCCGCGCAAGAGGCAGCGACGAACGCCGCGATCGCACAGGCTGCGGCCGCTGCCAAGGGCGGACAAGCGCCCGGCGCAATGACGACGCAGCAACGCGATAACGAGTTCATGCGCAACGTCGCCTTGCAAAGCGAGAACGGCCGAGATTTTCCCCGTACGGGCTTCGTCGGCCAGTCGCGCGGTTGTACGTTGTCGCCGCCTGCCAAAATCCCCGTGCTGTCGGCCGAGGCGCTCAACTCCGATCGTCCCGGCACGGCTTCGCTCGTCGTCGAGCGCGACGTCTACGACAGCCTCACCAGCACCTGCCTCGTGATCCCGTGGGGCACGACCATTACCGCGCCATACAGCTCGGACGTCCAACCCGGTCAGGAGTCGATCCTTGTCGCCGGCGCTGAAATGCGCCTGCCGAACGGTAAGCACGTGCCGCTTTACGGCGCGCAGGGTGCTGACGGCAACGGGGCCGCCGGGTTCTCCGGGCATGTCAACAACCACTTCCTCAAGATCTACGGTGCGTCGTTCCTGACCGCCATCCTGCTACGTCGCTTCGACGGGGGCGATAGCTCCACGACCACCGGCCCGCTCGGCGTCACCCAAGTCGGCAGTACGGCGGGGCAGGTCGCCGCGCAAACAACGCAATCCGTGCTGAGCCGCTACCAGAACATCCCGCCCACCATCACCTCCGACCCGGGCGAGCGCCACTTCATGCTCAAAGTCAACCGCGACATGGTCCTGGAGCCGTACCGCCCATGATGAAGCGACTCCTTTTCATTGCATCGCTGGCGCTCGGTGTCGCGAGCGTGCATGCAGCCACCACGATTTCTAACGTCATCAGTCCGGTGAGTGTCGTGATCTCGAGTGGCAAGGCGCGCGAGGTTGTCACGTTGCCTGGCAAGCCGGTGTTCTTCTGCGGCCTCCAGCCGTTCATCGAATGGGCGGCGCCCCTTGTCGGGCAACCGGTGCGCAGCGCGCCGGACACGGGCATCACCGTGACAATTGACGGCCGCGATGTCTCGCTCGAGCAACTGCTCGCCGATCGCGGCTGGTTGCAGCCCCCCGTGATGTCGGACGACGCGCAAGCCGCCGTGACCGAGGGGCGGGGTGGGTGGGCATGTTCACCGGCCGTGGCACCGTTCGAGTTGCTGCGAACGAGTGTCGATCCGAAGGTACTGGCGGGCATCGCGTTGAACGAATCGGCCTACAACGGCCGGCCCTGGCCGTGGACGTTGAACGTTGCCGGTCAGGGGCTGTTCTTCAAATCCCGGATGGACGCCTACAAGGCGATCGAAATGCTGATCGCGCGGGGCCGGTGCGATTTTGACGTCGGCTTGTTGCAGATTAATTGGTGCTTTCACGGCAGGCGCTTCGCCTCTGCCTGGGACGCGCTCGCGCCGGCGACCAATGTGCGTGTGGCCGAGCAGATCCTGAACGAGAACTACGCACGCACTGGTTCCGTGGAGAAGGCGATTGCCTATTACCACAGCGCGAACCCGACGCCGGGCCGTGCATATCTCGCCCGATTCGTGCGTCATCTCTCCATGATCGAGGCAAGCCGATGAAGCGCGCGCTCACACGCCTCGCTTGCGCATGCGTCGCACTCTCCTATGGGATCGCTCACGGGGCAAACACCGATCCGTTCGATTTCGATTACGAGATCATGGGCGGCATCGCTGAGCGTCCGGCATTGATCTTCAACGATGGCGCAAAGACCTATATCCAGCCCCGCGCCGGTCAGGTCATCACCGCCGACGGCGGCCACAACGAAGGACCGTATGTGGTGGTCGACGGCACGCCGCAGACAATCAGCTACAAGGTGGCGGGGCGCGCGGCGACCGCGCGCTGGAAGAAAGCGAACACGTTCATCGGCGGCACCGGCACGCTCGCCGCGCTGCACGACGATCAGCCGGCCGGGTTTGATGGCTTTACCAACCGGCTGACGATTATTGGCACGCGCGGTGCGCTCGAGCCCGTTCGCCCTCTGCACACGTCAACGCCCGTCGCGAACGTCGTGAAGGCACTGGTACCGCAAGGGTGGACCGGTGCCGCGCAAAAGGACGTCGATCTGACGAATGCGGCTGCGTTCGACACGCATGACGGCGAAAACTGGCTGCAGGCGTTGGATCGGCTGCTGACGCAGACCGGTCTGTACGCAGACGTCGATTTCGGTGCGCGCCACATTCGGTTGCATCGCGACGTGCCGAAGTCCGCCGCACTGAACTATGCGGCGAGCGAGCGCCGGACCGACGAGGCCGGGCTGGAAGCGGTCGTCGCCAACGTTTCTGCGCAGCCGGCGCAGGTATCGCAGCTGGCCGAACGGTTCGGCGCGCAAGCGATTCGCGATGGCGACGATACGCACACGCAGATTCGATTCGCCGCGCGGCCGGGCAAGGACGTGACCTTCCTGACCCTGGGCGGCAAGTCATTGCACCCGGGCTGGGATCCCACGACGAACGTGATGACGATCGATCGCGCCGAGCGCATCGTCGTGGCCGACGCATCCAATCGCGTCGAAGTCAGCCGCGACGCGAAGACCGTCTACGACTTCGAGCAGCCAAACCGTGCGCGGCTCGAAGCCGTGTTCGATCGGGATGGACGCACGTACTTCAAGTTCGCGGAATCCGTGGTGAAGGTCGGCGTGACCGACACGCGGCATCTCGGCGTGGGCGAGCAGAAGGGCCGCTACTACATGTTCGAAGGTACGGACGACCAGTTCGTCGTCACCGCCGACGGCAATGTGGTCAACGTGAAGCGTCGTCACGAAGTGACCTATCGGGAGGTGCCGTCGGCGGCTCCGGCAGCGGCACCGAGTGTCGCGCAATCGAAGGGAGGGGCGGCATCGTGATCGGCCTTCGTTCGATTCTCGCGTGCATGCTGTTTTGCGCGGCCGCGGTGTGTCGCGCCGACTGCATCGATGACGCGGCCATGTACCACCGGCTGAATCCGCGGCTGCTGCGCGCGATCGCTCAGCACGAGTCTGGCATGCGCCCCGACGCGATCAACCGCAATTCCAATGGCAGCGAGGACATCGGCCTGATGCAGATCAATTCGTCCTGGCTGCCCAAGCTCTCGCAGTACGGGATTCGTCGCGAACACCTGTTCAACGCCTGCGTGAGCGCGTACGTCGGCGCATGGATACTCGCCGCGAACATCAAGCAATTCGGGCCGAACTGGAAGGCGGTCGGTGCGTACAACGCGGTCACGCCTTCGAAGCAGCTCGTCTATGCGAGCGCGATTTACCGCCGCCTCATGCAGGTCCAATAACCATGCTGATCACCCACCGATCCCGCGCGCTAACGCGCGCTCTTGTTGCCGCGGCCCTGATCGCGACGACCGTGAATGTCCGCGCAGCCGTCGATCCCGACGGATGGCAGATCCTGGCTTCCGTTCCGAAGGTCACGCCGCAGGCGCCAGCGACCAGCAACACCCCTGCGAGTACGTCCGTGGCAAGTGCGGCGCCCGCTGCCCCGTCGACTTCGGCCGACGTTGCCGCCGTGGTTTTGCCCGGTGCCAGCACACCATCGACGCCCACCACGCTGACGTTTTCAGTGACGCCGCAGGACGTGAACCTGCGCGACGCCCTCGATCGTTGGTTGCAGCAGCAGGGCTGGCAGCTCGCGTGGAAGATCGACGACGACTTGCCGCTGGAATTCAACGCGACTTTCACCGGTGACTTCACTTCCGTGCTGCAACAGGTCATGAAGGCGACGAACCACATGCGCACGCCGACGCGCGCGTGCCGCCATACCAATCAAGTCATCCGCGTGATCGTGCGCGCGGGCAATTGCCAGGACTGAGAACCATGCGCATGCACCCATTGAAATCCGCCGTGGCGATTGCTGCCGCCGTGCTGGCCACGGGCTGTGCCGTGACGCAGCAGGACGTGAACGACAGCTACGACGCCGCGCACCGCACGATTTCTGACGCGCTGGCCAAGGGCCCGGAGTCGATGGCCCTCGTTGAAGACGTGCCGACCGCGTTCCTCGGCGACCGGCTCGTGCCGCTTGCCTACGAGGCCACGCTTCCGGCCGTGTTCCGCGAGAAAAGCGTCACGCTTCCGGCAAACCTCGGCATCAGGCAGATCGCGACGCTGATCTCGACGGCAACGGGCTATCCGGTTCATCTGAGCCCGGATGTATTCGTCCCGCGCGACTCGCTGGTGCCTGGTCAGGGAGACGGAAAGGCCCAGACCCGCAATGTCGTCGCGAAGACCGAAGAGCCGGTCTATCGGCAGCCCTTCACCGGCAAGGTCGGCCTGTACATGCGCAATATGAGCACCGATCTCGGCCTGGACTGGTCGTTCGATGGCGGGTCAATCAACGTGTCCCGATTCGTGACGCGGATGTACCAGATTGCCGCGATCCCCGGCAAGGTCTCGATCAAGTCGACGATGAGCAAAGGCATGGACACGTCGACCGGCAATCAATCGGGTGGCAGCAGCGGCGGCAGTTCGGGCGGCAATACCGGCTCGTTCTCCGCGCAGACGTCGACCGGTCGCGAGGGGGATTTCGACCAGATTGCCTCGATCACCGCCGAGATCGACAAGCTGAAGTCGCCGATGGGCCGCGTCAGCGTGAACCCGCAGAGTCGCCTCGTGATGGTGTACGACACGAAAGAGGCGGCGGACAACATCGGCAAGTTGTTGCAGCACGAGAACGCAATCTCGACGCGTCAGGTCGCGGTCACGGTGCGCACGATCCAGATTTCGCTGAGCAAGGGCAGTGAGGCGGGCGCGAACGCGGATGTTGTATTCAACGCGATGCATGCAGGTCTCGCGCGCTACGCGATCAGCTTCGCTTCGCCGACGTCGCTGGCAACGGGCGGCGGCTCGGTCGGCGTCTCGGTGTTGCGCCCGGACGCCCCGTTCTCTGGCACGAACGCGGCGATCAATGCGCTGAACAAGTACGGCCGCACCGTGCAGGACAACACGATGACCAAGATGACGCTCAACGGGCTGCCGGTGTCGGTCGCCTCGTTCCAGAGCGACGACTACCTGCGCTCGACGTCGCCGTCAGCCGGCACGCTGAACGCGACGTCGGGTGGTGTGCCTGGCTTGACGCCTGGCACGATCACCACGGGCGACTTCGTCAACGTGCTGCCGGCGGTCAATGACCACAACCAGATCGTGCTCGCGTACTGGGCAGACAGCTCGAAGCTGAACGGCCCCTTCACCAGCGCGGGGGTAGGTTCGGGCCAGACACAGCAACAGATCCAGCTGGCGCACACCATCGGCACCAAGGACGATCAGACGATCGCGCTCTCTGATGGGCAGACGGTTGTCCTGTACGGTGCGATGACGGATCACGCCGACAGCACGACGAATGCGGGCATCGGTGGGCTCACCGGGTCATGGAACAAGTCGAAGACGTTCCAGATCATCATGCTGAAGGCGACGGTCGTTCCGTCGATGTGACGCGATGATGCACATCACGGAACCCCTGCCGATCGACAAGCGCGCGCGGCTCGTCTTCGGCCTTGACTGGCGGGCCTATCCGGTCAAAGGTGGCCGGGCCGAGCGCCGCCGCTACGCAGACGCATTCGGCGCGACGCACTTCGTCGAGTACAAGGTCGGCGATGAACTGATCGGCGGCTTCGCGATGCCCGAATCGGCCGACGTCAAGGGCGCGCGACTGTATTCAGGCGCGGCACGCGTCGCACTGCATGACCGGATCAAGAACCGGCCCGCGGCATTGGTGCTGCTGCAGGATGGCCTGCGCGTGCACGCCGTGTTCGTGGTGCGCGGCGCGGTGCGCAGCGACGAGGTGTTGTCCCCTGAAACGGCCCAGGCGCGCCGTCTCGAGATCGAGCAGGAATGTCTCAAAGGCAACCTGGCGCTCGATACCCTCGGCGCCGGAGACCGGATCGGCGACATCGACGAGCCGTTTCAGGCGAGCGAGCTACTCGGGAACCGCAAGGCCGGCCGCATCACGAAGGTACCGGTCTCCATCCCGGCTGCGATTCCGCTGCTGTTCATCGCGGGCGCGACCATCGTTGGGGGTGCGAAGCTGATGGACGCGCTGTCGCCGCCGCCACCGCCGCCGCACGTCCCGACGTATGCGGAACGCTACGCGGCTGCCGTGCGCAGCACGTTCTCCCGCGCGCTCCCGCGTGCGTCCGCACTGGGGCCAGCACTGCTCGCGGCCGTTGGCACCAATGAATCGGTGCGCAAGGGCTGGGTTTTCACGGAAGCGAACTGCCCGACGGCCGGCTATTGCACGATGACCTTCCGGCGGCAAGGCGGCACGTTTGCCGATTTTGAAAGTGCGGCGACCGCGGCAATGCGGCCGGTCACATTCTCACGCGACGGACTCACGTCGAACGCCCGCGGGCCGGCGGTTCCGAAGGTGGACGTGCTGTCGGCGAAGGAATCGTCCCAATGGCCGTCTGAACAGACATTCATCGAGGCGGTGCAAACGCCGCCGCAGCGCATGTCATCCCAGCCGTTCGAAATCCGCGCCTACGGCTACACCGTCACGCTGGGAGAAACGCGCCCGCTCATCCCGGCTCCCGTAGCGGGGGAAGGGGGGGGCCACGTCGCCCGGATCATCAAGCAGGGCGACTGGACGATCGAGGGCTTTCGGTGGCAAGCACCGTTGCTCGCAAAGCTGCCGCCCAACATGACGCTCGAATCACTCAAGGTCGAACTGCGCCTCAACCAGGGTGCAGGGGCAACGACGAGCAGCGACACGGGCGATGCGCCTTATGGCGTCCATTTCACCGCGAAGGGGAAATATTTTGTTCTTGATTAAGCACGCACTCGTCGCGGCGGGCGCTGGGCTGGCCCTGACCGCCTATGCGGAACCGGCGACGCCTCGACTGTCGATCGACGACATCGATCAAGTATCGCGGGCCAGTATCGTGCGCCAGCTGTCGGGTGGCGCGACGGGCTCCTCGGCGCTGCAGCCGAACATCGGCGGGATGACAGCACCGCAGCCCGGCATCGTGGCGAGCGGCGCTGTTGCGTCAGGACCTGCGAAGCCAGCAGCGAAATTGGCCGCCCCGACTCGTGCGCGAGCCGAACCGGTCTCGTTTCTCGGTGCATCGCGCGACGAATCGGGCTCCTACGTCTTGTATCTCTTTCAGGATGCGATCTACCCCGCGCGCGTCGGCTCGACGCTGCTCAACGGATGGAACGTGAAGGCTGTTGACGGCTATTCCGTCACGGTCGCTGAAGGCAAGCGCACCTGGAAAGAGCCGATCCGTGCCGCTGTCCCGGTACCGTCCGCGTCGACGAACTCCGTCCGGTCGTTGATCGATCTTGCTTCGCCTTTGCCGTCCGGCGGCCCGATCCCCGGCACGCCGATCGGGGGGGCGCAATGAGCATGTTCTCGGAAATCGACTCGCCGGAACCGGCCAAGCGGGGCCTGTTCAGTCGGCTCAAGGCGTTGAAGCCTAGCTTCGTGGAGAACTCGGCCGCCGCGATGCCGATCGTGGGCAAGGTCCCCGTGGATGCCGACGAACCCCCGCGTTCGTTCGAACCGCGGGAACCCCGCTTCAAGTCGACCAGCAAGCCAGTCAATCCCCGCCAGGCGGCTGAAGGTCAGCCGATGACGATGGGCATGCGTCTGAGGATGGCGCAGGCGGAAATCGAGGATGTCACTGCCGTTGAAGACGCGCCGATTGCGCCGGTTCGTGATGACGGGCAGCCGAATTGCGCCCCAGAGGTCACCGGCACCAATGCTGCTGAAGGCGAGTCATCGATCAATGTCAGCCCGCCGGAGTCGCAGCCAGCCGCCGTCGACTCGACGGCCGCGTCGCGCCAAGCCGATCGGGTGGACTCGACCCACCATATACCCGAGGTTTCGCCCGACGCTGCTGTTCGCACGGATGAAGGGCGGATGGGACGTCAAACGTCCGCCGCCGATGAGCTGCCGACGATTCGTCGCGTCGGCGTCGATCTGGTCGACTCCCCCGCGATGGAGCATGCGAGCGGCCTGCCGCGGTTGGTTTCCGCCGAGGCACTCACGTTCAAGCGGATTCTCTGCCAGCGCGATCCGAACGCAGCGCTCCGGATCACCGATGCGGCGCGTCGCGAATTCATTGCCGTCGAATTGCAGGCAGGAATCTCGATTGTCGTGACGACGCAGCGTTTTCATGAAAGCCAGCTGTATGCGACTTACCTGAAGGATCTCGCGCGCGCGGATATCGCCGTCCACGAAGAAATGGTCGCGGACGAGGACGTCATCGCGGCCCTCTACGACAAGGAGCGGCAGCGCGCGGCCAACGTGGTTCCTGAGTCGTCCCGCGCGATCGGCACGTTCCGCGATGTGCTGGAGGCCGCGCACGCCTATGAGGCGAGCGACGTGCATTGGGAGTACCGGGACTACGCCGACGATGTGGAGCTGCGCCTGCGCGTCGACGGCGATCTCTACTCGTACCGCAAGATGCCAAAGGCACTGGTGCGCCGCGCGCTGTCTGCCGCATATCAGGACCTGGTCCAGCGCAATACCAATTCGGGCGAGACGTTCCAGCCGACCGCGCCGCAGTCCGCGATGATTCCGCTCGTGGCACACATGGATATCGTGAACATTCGCTGGCAGAGCGCGCCGCTCGTCGGTGGGTTCGATGTCGCGCTGCGCCTGCTCGACGGCAATTTCAAGAACTATAAGGTTCTGCTCCCGGAGGACATGGGACTGGAGCCGAGCCAGCTGGCGATCATCGAGATGCTCGGCAAGGTCAGCGGTGGAGCGACGTTCCTGACCGGGGAAACGGGTTCCGGCAAGACGACGCTGCTGCGTGCGCTGTCGTATCTGTTGCCCAATCGGGATCTGAAAAAGCAGTTCGCCGTTAACGAGCCGTCTGAAGTGCCGGCACCGTGGCTGTCCGATATCTCGCTCCAGCGGCGTCCGGGCGAGACGGACGCAGACGCGAACCGCAAGATCGTGGAAGTGATTCGCACGCTGATGCGCATGGATCCCGACGATCTGACGATCGGCGAGGTGCGCGACGCGGTGCTCGCCGGCCTCGTTGCCGAGCTCGCCCTGACGGGCCACCCGGTGCGCGCGACGCTGCACGGGGACAACATCATCGGCGCGGTCATGCGGTTGGTGGGCGGGCGCCTGAACCTGCCGATGGATGAGGTGGCGTCCGGGAAGTTTCTCAATGCCGTCGGTAATCAGAAGCTGATTCCGAAGTTGTGCCCGCACTGCAAGCGGCCGGCGCGCGACGTGCTGTCGCCACGGCAGCTCGCGACGCTCGAGACAAAGTTCGGGCTCGACACGTCCAACATGGCCTGCCGCGACGAAGAGGGGTGCCAGCATTGCCGCCGACCGGGGTTGCTCACGCGCGCGGGCAAGGTGGCGGCCGGGATCAAGGGGCAGACGCTTGCGATGGAGTTGTATCAGCCGACGCCCGAGTTCCTCGATCGCGTGGTCGATCGGGACTGGCGCGGGGCGGAGCGAGTGTTCCGGACGAGCCGGAAGACCGAGTTCGGCGACGCGGACATGACCGGCAAGACGGTCTACGAGCATGCGCTGTACAAGGCCGCGCGCGGCCTCATCGATCCACGCTTCATCGACGAATCGATGTGCGCGTTCGAGACATACCGCGTGTTCGCGGATGAAGACGGGGTACTGCCGTCGTGATCAAGTCGATCATCTATTCGATGTTCATGGCACTGCCCGTCAGTGAACGCATGAAGCTCGCGACATGGCGCTTCAAGAAGATGCGCGAGATGTTCTATCGGGAAACGCGGCTGGACGTCGCAAAGAAAGGGCTGCGCAACAGCGAGACCTTGCTGGAGCGCCTGATGACGCTCGAACAGCGCCACCGCGCCCGAAAGAACTGGGTGTGGCCGGTGTTCCAGAAGATCGCGCAGCGCATGCGGGCGGGCGACGATTTCGCGACCGCGATCAAGTCGTTTATTCCGAACGACGAATATGTGTTGCTGGACCTGGCCGGCCAATCGCCGCGCGACGACGCGGCGGTACGGGGGCTCGAATTGGCCGAGATGGCAGCGCACGCGAAAGGTGTGCTGGCGGCTACCACGTCGTTGCAGATGGCGTATCCCGCCTTTCTGCTCGTCTATCTGTACGCGTTCTGCGTGTTGTTCGGCTCCGAAATTTTGCCGGAAGCGCGCGACGTGAAGCCGCTGGACCAATGGTCTGAGGCGGGGCAGATCATCTACGCGGTTGACACGTTCTGCGCGCAGTACTGGTGGTTCACGGGTGCCATCGTGGCCGGGCTTGTGGTCGCTTATTTCCACACGCTCAAGCGTTGGGTTGGTCATGTCCGCAACCGGATCGATGCGATGCCCTTGATGTGGCGCAATCGGCGCGACCTGCGTGCAGCGCTGTTGATCGTGTCGTTGGCGGGCCTGTTCGATTCGAACCTCACGCTACGCGCCGCGCTGGACAGGCTGACGAAGTCGGCCGACCCGTGGCTGCGGTGGCATCTGCGCCGCATGAGCGCCCGGCTCACCGCGAATCCCGATCAGCCCATGCGGGCGCTGGATACCGGGATCTTCTCGGAAGCGACGATCGACATCATGACCGACGCGGCTGGGCGCGACCAGTTCGTCGAGTCGATCAAGGATCTCGGCCAGAACTCGCTCAACCGGGTGGTCGAGACCGTGCGCCGCAACGCGAAGATCACCCACTACGTGCTGCTTGGCTTTGCCGCGCTCGCGTTTCTCACCCTCGGCCTCGGCTCGTATGTCGCGACCGGCGCGGTGAGCTTCGACAGTGCTCCATCAACAGCTGCGAAATCTTTCTGAGGAAGATCATGAACAACAACATGCCGATTAAACGAACGAATCCCTATTCCCGTATCGTCCGCCGCCGCAAGGAGAAGGGCGAGCTGTCGATGATCGAAGCTGCTGCCGTGATGGCCGGCGCGGCACTGCTTGCCTTGATCGTCTATCAAGGGCGAGGCTATGTGATGGATCGCATCCACGCGCATCAGTTCAAGAGCGAGGCTCAACTGTTCCGCAGCGGTATTCAGGACGCGACCTCGGCCGACATCGATTTTTCGGGCGAGTCGCTGACGACGCTCGCGCAAAATCACGCGTTTGACTCGGCAGGGTCGCGGATCAATGTCGCATCCGGCACCTTGACCGGCATCTTCGGCGGTTCGGTGAGCGCGGCACCTGGCACGGTCTCCTCGGCCAACGACGCAATGGTGCTGACGTATCCGGTGCCGGCGACCGTGTGCACGCTCGCGGCGGGAGCGATCGCGGGGGCGTACACGATGGTCAAGGTCAATAACACGACGGTCTCCGGCCCAGCGACCACGTTCAACGGGACGACGGTGGGGCAGGCGTGTGCATCCGCTGGCGCGACGGCGAGCATTGCGATGTACGCGACCCACGACAATTAAGGACCGGCCATGTTCAGCATCATCGAGATGGCGATCGTCCTCGTTGCGATGGCGCTGCTGACCATCCAGGGCATCAAGGACGACGTGGCGAAGCGCCGAACGGCGATGCTGACGGCCGAAGGCCAGAATGAGGCGGTCATTAACGCCGCGCTTGGAAACTGGGTGACGGACAACTACGGTGCACTCGTTGCCCAGCTGGTCGCGCCGGGGCCGACTTCAGTGACGCCGCCGACTTTGACGCAACTGCAGTCGGGCGGCTATCTGAAGGTCAACTACGCGGCGGGCCCGATCTGGGGCGGCACCTACATGATCCAGATGAGCGTCGGGCCGGCCGGCTGCTCAACGGGCGGATCGTCGTGTCAGGTTTCCTATCTGTTCTATCCGTCCAAGCCGGTCACGAAGAAAGGGCAGCCCGATGTCGCGGGCGCAGGTGTCGTTGCGCAGGCAGCGGGCAACGGGTTCGGATTTTCGAAGACACAGAACGCGTCGACGGTCTATGGGTTGAATGGCGCGTGGAATGCATCGAATCCCTTGGCCGGCACACCGCCGGCTGTAGTGATGGCCACGAATGGACCGACGACGAATGGCAACTCGGTGTACATCCGTCGCGATGGCTCGTTGACGTGGACCGGAGATCAGAACGCCAACGGCGTGAGCATCAACAACCTGAAAAATGTCACGGCGACGGGCAATGTGCAGGGTAAGCAACTGCTTTCAAACAATAACGGAAGTGTCTCAACGTTCGTCAATGACGGATTGGGCAACACGAACGTCTACCAGAACGGCATGTTGCAGGTCCTCAAGAGTGGTACGGCAACCTTCGTGCCGCTGCATTCGGGCGACGTGATCGCCGAGGGGACGGTACGGCCGGCGGCGATTGCGACACCAAGAACCTCGTGTCCGGTCAATGGTGCGGCCGCCCAGAACAGTGACGGTCGTGGGCAATGGCTGTCATGTCAGGACAACGTGTGGCTGCCGATTGGCGGCACCGCGCTCCGCTACAACTACTACCTCGTTCAGAACGGTTGGGGTGTCCCAGCGCCGCCCTGTTCGGCAGGCGGTACGCCGCAAATTGTCGCGAACCTGCAGAACGTCTATGTCGACTCAACGGCGACCGTGAACGTCACGACGTCGGGTTCGGGCCCGTGGACAGTCTGGATTACGGACGGGAATGGTAGTGGGATTGGCGGTTCAGCCGTTGTTGAGACCTATTGCGCGTATTAACAGGAGTGAAGGAATGAAGTTCTTGTTGCGAGTGATGCTCGCGTTCGGGTGTTGGCTGGCCATGGTGGCGCACGCTGAGGCCGCACCGGTGCGGTGTTCGTATGGCTATCAGGACTCGACGTGCACGACTCCGATCCGAAACGGACCGATACCGCAACCGCAGTGTTCGGCGGGGCCGGGTTGGACAACGGTTTCCGCGTCGGTCTGGCAGGGTTCGCATTGGAGCGCGCCACAGTGCAACTACGTTTCAGCGCCGACTTGTCCGAATGGATACGATACGGTTGCGGCCCCGGTGTGGTCCGGATCGAGCTGGACTGCTCCTGTCTGTACTGTACGGGCCCAGACGCCGCCGCCAACACTAAACTGGGACCAGATTTGCAACCAAGCCGCCGCAGCGCGGGGCTATACGACGCACTTCACCAACAGCATGTTCAACCCATACACGTTCGGAACGGGTGTCGCGACGATGGGCGGTGGCGATGGGATGGCGATCGGGCCTCCGTATATTAACGGCGACCTGTCAACGAATCAGTACGATGCAACATGCTTCGTGAGAACCGATAACGGAGCCATCTATCAACTTTGGATTGTGGAGTATGACGGCTACCAGGCCGGCAACTAAGAAAAAAGCGCCCAGTTGGGCTAATGCCGTTCAGTTAAGGTCTTTCCGAAGATATCGAACGGCATAACGAGCCGGACGGGATTTGACGGCCCGATCGCATTTGCGATCGGGCCGTTTTACGTTGATGAGCAGTTTGAGGTGCTCACGTAGTCGTTTCAGAACGGCGGGAAGCTTTGCCAACGCTGGCGTACGCGCGGCCCACATCATCTCGTGCTGGATAAGGTGGAAGGAGCGCACGAAACTGAGTTCGGTCGGCTCGCACTTGGCCTCGAAGGCAGCGCTGGCCATTTCGCGACGGATCAGGTTGTAGGCGATCAAAGCGCCCCAGATTTCCTGATAAAGGCCTTCGACAGTCCGGCTGCGTAGCGTCAGTGCGCTGCCAAGCATGGATTGCTTGAGCTCGCGATAGCTGGTTTCAACCTGCCAGCGACGTTCGTAGCAGGCATTCAAATCCGCCACCTTGAATCGACGTCGATCGGTCAGCGAAGTCAGCAGCACCCGCTCACGGCCTGCCGCATCAAGCACACGAATCGCGCGAGCCATCCACCATTCAGGCAACTCCGGGCACTTCTGCCGCGCCTGCGGTGAAACACGCATTCGCACCAAGGCATCCTCGGATTTGCCAGACACGACTTCCCAGCGCGTATTGGATTTGGCAGGAATCAGGAAGTGGCGATTACGTTCGCCTGCGCTCAGGCCACACAGGATCTCGGCGGATAGAAAACCCTTGTCGAAGACCGTCAGCGAATGATCCGGAATCTGTTCCAGCAATTGCTTGGCATACAGCATCTCATTCGTGTCGTAGCGACCAAACGCAATGTTTGCAACGAGGTGAGTCGCAAGCGAGGTCAGGGTCACAGCTCGCACCTGCGGATAGCTCGCCACCTTGCCGCTGGCATAGCCCTGAGCGCCGAAGTGTTCGCGATTCGCCGGACTGTCTGGCGTGCGTAGCGTGGTGCCATCCATGGCCCACAAGCTCAACCCCTTGAAGGCGTGGCGTGCCGCGTCTTGCTGGCACCAGGCTTGCGCGGTTCGCTCGAACAACCACGCCATGGGCGCATCACCCAATCGCTGCCGAGCCTGAGCGATGGCGCTCTTGCTGACGAACGTCGCTTCGTTGGGCAACACCAGATCCAGGCTGTCGACCACCTCACTGATGGACCAATGGCGGTAGATCGCCAGCGCGATGACCAGCCACACGACTTGTTCGGCCGGTAAGCGCCGGCGACGAATGCTGGCCGTGCCCGTGGCATCAATGGCCTGCTCGATCCACTCCTGCGGCAGATGCTCGCCCAGCCGACTTAGGTCGGCGGGCGCTGCATCCAACAGGAAGGTCAGGTGGTCGCTTAGCATCGCGACCAAAGTTAACAGCTTGCCGCCCCGTTTACAACTCCAACCCCCGAAAACAAAAATGCCGTTCAGGTCTTAACTGAACGGCATTAGCCCAGTTGGGCGCTTTTTGTATGGACCGGTCGGTCTTAGCTGCCGGTCGTGAAGTTGAAGCTGCGAGAGAAGGCCGTGCCATTGACCGTACCATTCAGCGTGATGCTGTATGTCGTGTTCGGAGACAAAGGCGACGTCGGATAGGCTACTGCTTGGTAGGTTCCCAACTCCTTGTTCGGATCGGTGCTGGCGTTTAGCACTTGAACGGCAACAGCGCCGGACGGCCCGGTTACAGATGCTGATTGCAACACTACCGCATCAGTCAGATTGCCCATCACTGCGATCGGCGTACCCCACCCGGAAGCGGAAATATTCGGCGGCATCGGGATTTCACCCGCCGCTTTGTACGGAACACCCGTAACACCTTCACACGGGAAAGTCGCTGGTGAATTCGCGATCTTCTGCGTTTGGGTATTCAGGAGACTGAGCGACATCCAAGAGTTCGTGAACTGAAAGCCGCCGCTTGAGGTCTGCGTTTCGCCCTCGCCGACCCCGACGGTATCCACTGGAAATGCAGCTACATCCGAGTGATAGACGCCGGCGAGCAGCGAGTACACTGCCTGCTGACCGAATTGCGCTGCGGTGAAGTTGCCAGTCCCCGTCGCAACGCCAACGCTAACGCCAATTCCGGTTGCACTGCTCGGGAAGCCTACTGCGACCGCCCGATCGATGTAACTGGCACCGGTATAGCCTTGGTTTCCTGAGACTTCGGTATCGACCACTGCATTGTTTAGGCCCATGTACTTCGCGTGATTCTGCGCGGCCTGGTCAAGCACGGTGTTCTGTTTGAGAGCAGGGAAGCCGCATTGCGTGCGGTATTGGTTCAGCAGATTGAACGCGGCGAGCTGCGCGCTGCCTTGCGCATATTGCGGCGAATCGAGTGTCCCCGTAACTGCGACCGGCGTCGATCCGCCGCCCGATGAGCCGGAACCGCTGCCAGTCGAGCCCGTGGAGCTGCCGCCGCCGTCACCGCCACCGCCACAGGCTGCGAGCGCCAGAAGTGCCGCGATCGAAACGGCCGAAAGGGAGGTGGTCTTGATTTTCTTCATTGCTGTTCCTCGTTTTGTTGGGCGCGCCCCTTGCACACCCTTAATTTCATCTTATCGACCGCCCGACGAAGTCAAGTCTGCGCCGCCGATCGTCGATTCTTGGTGCGGCCGGACCGAGCCAAAAGATCGCCAGTTCCTGATATCGGACGTTTCCGTCAAGACTTGAATGGGAGTACAGCGGGTCTGACGGCGGGCTCCGTGGAATCCACTTGCCCGCCCGGTGGCAGGATACGGTCACATCTTCGTGAGTTCGATCGGCCCGAGCGCAAAAGCCATCATGTACCCGGTCGACGTCTTGAAGTCGGCGGCGGTGAAACCCGGTTGGACCTTCGCGAACATCGCCATCTTTGTCTGAAGCCCATCGAACGGGCCCTGGAGCTCTGCGCCCATGATCTGCTCGAATTCCTCCCGTTTCAGGGGGCGCGCGACTTCAGTGCCGGTACGCCACTTGCCGCCCTGATAGTCGTCGAAGACGTACCCCTTGTCGGTCTTCTCCACCTTGATTAATGGAACGATCTTTCCTTTTTCAGCGACGCCGTATTCGCCTTCAAGCGAATCGACGGATGCCTGTTTGCAGCCGGACAGCGCAGCAAGCAGGCAGACTGCCAATGCCAAGTGCCTGAGCTTTCGATTCAATTTTTTGGTCTCCAAGGTTTCAGTAGAACTGCGTCCGCAATGGTATCGGCAGACGCTCCGACACATATGTGTTTTCCGGCTGCGGATCGCCTCGACCTGCATGGGGACTGGCCGGGACCTATGCGACGCCCAGTGAAAAGTCCGCCACGAGGGCGGGCGTCAGCCGGATCGATCACCTTCGTTTGCGGTGTCGCCAATGGAAGATCCGCAGACCGACAAAGGTCGCGCCGAGTAGTACGCCGCTGGCGCGCGGCGCCTGTCCCGCCATCATCGGGACGAGTTGGGCGGCCATGTACACGCAGAAAAACGCAACGAACACTTTACCGACCACGGGTTTGGCCAATAGCGCGAGCAGACGCGGGGGCTGGCGGTGGACCCATTCGCCATATTCCTCGTTGGTTCTCTCGAGATCGAACCCGTCGGCGCCTGCGCCGCACTGCGTGCGATAGAACTGCTCGTAGCGCTCGAAGCGCCCGTCACCTCGCCCGGAAAGCCACGCGGCGTTGCTTTCGGCCACTAGATAAGCGTAATCGTCCATCGCAGAGTCCCTTCAGTGTGCACGGTCCGACACCCACTGCACCGCGCCGACCGCATCCCTGATTACCTCGCCGGTTGCCTCGGACCAGTACTGGTCCGTTTCGGGATTCAACCAACCGAACTGGACACGGCCGTCCGCACTGAACACGACGAGGCCTGCAGGCAGCGTCGGTTCGTGTTCATGACTTTCCATGGCCGGCCCGTGCACGCGTGTGACGCTTCTTCTCGCCAAGTTGCCGGTTGCAGGCCGGGCAGTCGAAGCTCTGGTGCATCTCGATCTTGGCGTCGTTGTTGCTGACCACATAATGGGTTCGGCACGAGCGGCACGGGGCAATCGTGAGGCGCGAATCGGCCGCCATCGAACGGGTCAGGTTGCAGCCGCGATCTGCAGAAATATCCGGCTTGCCGCCGAACAGTTGCTGGTAGATGTCGTTTGTCGCGATCAGCGCCTCCGGCGCGTTCCCACCCGCGGCGAGCCCTGCGCGGTACAGCCACGTATAGAAAGTGGCATGCAGCCGGTTGTGTGGCGTCTCGACGAACCACGTCAGCGACGTCGGCACGTTCCCGCAAGGGGAGCTAACGCCGTGCATCTCGACGTAGCGCTGGCGCATCGCGTTCTGGTTCAGGCGAAACAGGGCCGCGGCCGTCGACGCCCGGCACCGGTAGGCCATCATCGCGTATGCATAGGTTTCGTTGCGTTCACGCGGCAGGCGCAGCTCGCTCCATCCCGCCTTGCTGGGCAGTTCCCCGACGCGAATCGGCGAGGTTTCCATGATCAGGTGCGCGACCATTTCGTCGGTCAACGTGCTTGCCGTGAACTGATACCAGAAGGTCGGCGCATTGAAACGCCAGCGGAAGAGTGGCAAACCACGCATACGCCCCAGTGCAAGGCGCAGCTTGTACGTCGGCACCGACACGAGGTAGGCGGCCAGCTCGGTCGTAATGCCGAGCAGGGGTGCCGCGAGTACGCTCATGTGGATCACGCTCGTGACGAGGTCCAGGAACATGCGGTTGTGCTGTTGCACCGAGTACGTCGACAGCGCATCCAGCTCCGGCAGTTTGCGGCGCAGCTCGTCAACCGCAACGGTCGTCGCGGTCTCGTCGATGAAGCAGCGCCAGTCCTCCACCGTCTGCAGCGTCGGCGCGACCATCAGGAACGGCGAGTGGAGCAAGTTCCGCAGCGACGACTCATTGTGCTTGAAGTGCTCGATTTCCTTGCGCTCGACCGCGAGGATCTCGTTAAACCGACCATCTTTCTGGAGCAGCCACTTCATGTGGTCGACCAGATCGAAATTCGTGACCTGGATCCGTTCCGTCAGCCATTGAGGCACGTAAAGGCGTTCGACGGACCGGTAGGTCTCCCGGGCATTCTTTTTTTCCATTTGTATTTCTCTCGTTTCCCTGCCAATTCGGGAGCGGCCGCTCCCGAACCATCATGCCGCGCGTGTCGCAGCCATCACTTCCCCATGAAACTTGCCGATCAGGTCGCCGAGCGCCACAAACAGCGGCTGGAAGCGCGCGGGACGGCCGTCCGCGGTCGCAAGCAACTGCGCGCTGTGATAGTCCTGGGCGAATGAGCCGAATTTCTCGATCAGCGCCCGGATCTTCTTTTCCAGTGCTTCACCAGCCTCGAGCGCCGCCTTTTGCTGCTGAAGTTCGGCTTCGAGCGCCTCTTTTTCTGCCTGAATGGAATCGAGACTGGCGCGCGCTTCCTTCACTTCAGCCAGCTTGGTTGCGAGCGCATCCTCGAGATTCGTGAATTCATCAGGAACCGTGGGGACCGGGACCTGTTCCTTCAGCGGGTTGGCCTTCAGGTGGGCAAGGTCATGTGTGATCTGCTTGACTTCGTGCTCTCGCTTCGCCAGTTCGTGTTGCAGCGTGCTGACCTGCTTGCTGACGTTCGCCAACTCGACGGAGGTGGCCTGCGAGCTCTCTCGCTCGCGAGCCTGCTCTTGCCGCGTTCGATCGAGTTCCGCCGCAAGGCGATCGATTTCCGCCTGGGCGTCATCAAGCCGGCCGACGGTGTTCGCGAGGTCGGTCGTGACCATCTCAACCTGGTTGGCTTTTTCGGCGAGCTTGTCCTGATAGTTCGCGATCAGCTGCTCGACTTGTCGCTTGCTCAGGTTCGGGTTCTCGCTTTTGGCGTCGATGACCATGTCGACCACTTCGTTGCCAATGTCGTTACCGACCAGCAGCGCCATGTCGCTGTGCGAAAGGATCTCGACGGCGCGCATGTTGTTCGCGAACTTCTCATAACAGCGGATATACAGCCGAACCGACGACTTCGACTTGCGAAACACTTTCATCAGGTAGTCGTAGACGAGTTCCTTCGCGCGGTTCCGCACGGCGACAGTGTCACCTTTGTGCGTCACCTCATGCCCCACGACGCCCGTGAGAATGTGCACGAAGTTGCCGCCGATTCGCATGTGCTCAAGCAGGATCTTGCGTGTCGAATGCGCGACTTCCTCGCTTTCCTCGATGATCGTGCGGATCAGCGAGTCGGGCAGGCCGGCGAACATTTCGCGTGCGGCGGTGCCGAGCTCGAGCTGGGTCGGAATGTGGGCGAAGTTCGCTGTCAGATCGGCACTCGATTCGACGTCGTCGGCAGGCGTGCGACCACCATCAGGAACGGTCGGGTTGAAATCGTCGTCAGACTGGATGGGTTTGGGCAGATTCTTGGACACGTGTTCACCCCAATGCGATGTTGCTCGCCAGCTTCTGGTAGCAGCGGATATAGAGCCGAACCGTAGCGTTCGGCTTGTGGAATTCCCGCGTCAGAAAGTCGTAGGCGACCTTCCGCGCGCTTTCGCGCGTCGCTGGGGTATTGCCATGCTGCGCCACGTAACCACTGACGATGGCATCACGGATGGCGGAGAAGTGGTAGCCGATGCGCAGGTACTCCAGCAGCTTGCTACCCAGAATCGACGCCACGTCCTCGCTATGGCGGATTACGCCGCTGAGGATATCGTTGGAGAGACTCACCAAAGACGGGCCGGCTACCTCTTGCTGTTCGCGTTGTACAGTCGCATCACGACCCGATCGGGGGTCGAGGGGACTGCGCGCGTCTTCTCGGGTCGATGCAGATGCCTCGTCGAGGCGGGGTTTCTTGGACGGATGGTTGGACACAGTTCCTCTCCGAAATGTCCGGTTGGAGCCATTGCCGGCGCAGTCGGATTCCTCGGCTGCGCGTCAATGGCGACAAGTAGTTTGGGCGGGTGGCGAACCCAGCATACGCCGCGTTTTCACGAAGTCCTGGCGAAAAGCTGCACGAAACCACCCCGCTTTCAAACGGACCCGAATTGTTACGTATTATGAATTTGTCGGCAGAATTGACCGAAACATTAGGAGCACTTCCTCAGATCGGTAAAGATTGCTGAATTTTGCGGCGATGGATTTCGAGAGCCGCCCCCGTTGGATCGTCAACGCTGAGTCGGCGAATGGCGTCATGGGCACCCTGGACCTTGATCGAAGGCCGGCCGGAGAGTGCGTGTCGATTCTTCTTTTCGCGCAGCCAGTGCCCCAGATCCGCAGCGCGAATGAGATCGATGGGCAGCGTCGGCGACAACGTGCAGACGTCGCTGGAAAACACGCCGACACCGTGAACGTCCCACATGGCGGGCAGCATGCTGCGCAGGAATGCAACCTTTGACCGGTTCTGGTTCAGGGGCGAGCGCCGCTCCTCGAGCGTGCCGCCGGGCAGATGGCACAACAACGTGGTCGCGTCGCTGCCTGGTGCGACGCGAGCGGCCCAGTGTTTAGTTTCGACTACGAAAATCCCGAATGGCGCGATGACGAGATGGTCGACCTCGGCGGTCGGAAAGTCCGTACCGGGCGCGTGATTCAGCAATATGGCCGTCGGATGCACGTAGTAATCGTCGCCGCAGAGCCACGAGAGCACGCGTTCGAGTTCCGCGCGCACGCGTGCTTCGCCGGCGTCGCCCGATGCGTGGCTGCGCGTCACGGGCGGCTTGCTCGGTCGAGTGGGGCGCCGCTTGCGAAACGCCATGTAGAGCGAGCCGCCGATGAACGCGAAGATCAGAATGGAAGACATGATGAGCGCCTTGAAGTGAAGTGACGCTTTCAGTCTGCCGCGCGATTTGCGAAGTCAAGTCCTCGGAACCGGCAAAAGCTATACGTTTTCCTGGAGCTTTCCGGGTTAAGCCCCTCAACCGGTTGAACTGGCCGCGGGCCGCCAAAGCTGTACGCGATTGCCGAGCATTCGGGCGACCCGCCGCGAGCGAACCCGATACTCTAGGCCTATTACGCGTTTCCCCGACGCATCGACCTCCTGGACCTATCGGTCTTGCCTCTTGCGGCCAGCCCGCATCTTCTCCTGATCGACGCCGAGCATTTTCGTGCGCGGGCCTGACGGCCGCGCACGAAAGCGCTTCGCGCCGATTTCCTTGCTCGTCTCGAGCATCGAAACCGCCGGACGTTGTCCGGACATCCTTCTGTAAATAACCTTTCTGGAGAGAGAGATGTTGACGCTACTGTTCAAGGGCGCGTTCAAATCGCCGTTCAAGCTGCTGGCGCTTTGCCTGGTGGTGTATGTCGCGACCACGTCATTCTTCGTTGCCGGCATTGTGATGCTGGCGGTTGCCCATTGGGCGAAGACGGAATTCGACAAACGTCGCCGGGCGACGCAAACGCCCGAAGCTGCCGAACGTCCGGCTGCTTCGGACGCTGCTCAACAGTTGCATCGCGCCGCAAAAGTACCTGCGGCGAACGACGCAACCGAATCGACACCGAAGCGGCAGTATGCGAAATCGGCTGTCGTCATTCCCATCAAGACGGGCACCAAGTAAGGCGCCTGCCGTTCCGTTGACCGTGCGAAGCCATTCGCGCGGTCAACGCCTCACCCCCGCCGGGAACCCCGTTCCCGGTTTCCGGAGATGAGGTTGCCCGGCACGACCGGAGCATTCTCATGGAACCGCATGTGGCTGCCTGGCAGCTCGACATGTTCGGCGACGCGTCGCCGATCGTTATCCCCCCACCGAAGCCCGACCCGCTTCCCGACCCATCCCACTGGGCACCGCACGTTCGCGAGCAGCTGGCCGAAGCTGTGTTTTTCCTCGCGGTCGACAGCCGCCACGGTGACAGCGTGCCGGAAGCACTGATGGATTGTGCGGAGATCCTCCGGGATCGACTGTGCAATCGTCCAGTTGACAAGGCCGACTACTACGCGACGCTCGGATGGATCATGGAACTCTGGTCCGGCGCGATCCCGTATCCGCTCGTCTGTTCGCTCGGCCGGATTCGGTCGCGCTCGATGCAGGACGTGATCCGAGATAACCCGTTGCTCAACTTCGATTACATGCGGCTTAGCCGCTGGTGTAGCGGGCAACTGTCCCTGGAGGCGCAATGGCAAGCGTAGCGATGTTCATCACGCGCGTGCTCGCAAATGCGTTCCCAGGCGAGGGGCGCAAGCCGACCAAACCGTCGTCTCCGGGTGCGTGCACACCGGATCGCGCGCGCGTGGTCGGAAAGGGCGCGTCGAACGAGACCCACGTCACGATCGACGGCATTCCCCACCTGTTCGTTGACGAGGGCGACTGTATCGTCGAATTCGAACCGGCTTTCGACGATCACACCGGCGACACGATGTTCGGTCTCAAGATCCTGCCGGACCTTGAACCGCACTGGGCGATGCGGGCTGAGCACCGGTCTGCGCTGAAGGATGCGATCGCAACCGCCATTCGGCGTGCGGCTGGTGTCCAAATGGCCACCGACTCCAATGTGTCGTCAGCCGAGGCTGCGCCGATGGAGGTGGCGCCGGCCGATGAGCTCGAGCGGCCGCGCGAATCGTCCCGACGTCCGGCGCGACCGCGCCGCGACGAATCCGCCAAGTCTGCGGCCGTGGTCGGTCGCATCACCTGGTGGGGCGAGGACGAATTCCCCGACCGTCGTTCGAACGGCTCACGCTTCTACAAATCCTTTGCGATCCGTCTCGACACGTCGTATGGCGAACGCACGCTGCAAGGCGAAGGCTTGAAAGAGGCGATCTCGGAATATGGTTGTCGGCTTGGCGACACCGTGAGCGTCAAACGTCTCAGGAAGATCAAGGTGCCGGCCATGCGGTCGGATGGTTCACCCAAGATCGTGAATGGCCAGCAAGTCATGTGGGACAAGTGGCTCTGGTCGATTACTCAATAAAGGAGTTTTAGATGGCATCTGTCAACAAGGTCATCCTCGTCGGCAATCTCGGTGCTGACCCGGAAGTCCGTTACCTGCCGAGCGGCGACGCCGTGGCGAATATCCGTCTCGCGACCACCGATCGCTACAAGGACAAGGCGAGTGGTGATTACAAGGAAATGACTGAGTGGCACCGCGTCGCGTTCTTCGGCCGTCTCGCCGAAATCGTCAGCGAGTACCTGAAGAAGGGTTCGTCGGTCTATATCGAAGGTCGGATCCGCACGCGCAAGTGGCAGGGCCAGGACGGCCAGGACCGCTACTCGACCGAGATCGTTGCCGACCAGATGCAGATGCTCGGCGGCCGCGGCGGAAACGCGCAGCGTGATGGCGACGACGACGGATTCGAGCAAGGCGAACGCCGACAGGCTCCGGCCAATGCGGCGCGCGCGCCGGTTCGCACGAATGGCTCGGGCCCGCGGCCTGCGGCTCCCCTGCCGGATCAGACGAGGTCGTACGGTGGTGGTGGCGGCTTCGACGAAATGGACGACGATATTCCGTTCGAATCGTGGTACCCGCGCAAAGCGTGGGCCGCGATCTGATCCCGGAAACTCTCACCGATCCACTTCGCGTCTCCCGTTTCTTCTCACCTTCGCGTGTGATGTGCCTCGCGGCACATCACACGCGAACCTTCTCCTCCCCTCTGTTCATCCCACGACGTTGCTGAACCAAGCCGACGCGCTCGCGCGGCTTGGTTGAGCAAGCGTTTCCACGCCTGTCTCAGGCATCGACCAAAACCGCAATCCAAACAGGAGAGTGCCTATGAATGTGAAGTGGTTTCACCTTTCGCGCAGCGCAGTGCTCTCCATGTCACGTCGATTCGACGCGACTGCGGGGGGCGTGAGATGTGAGAGGGCGCTTGATCCACCGGTGGTGGCTTCCGCATCGATTGATGGGGCAGCTGCTTCGTACGTTTTTGCCAGAGCGCAAAAGGAGGCTGAATCATGCGAGAGCTGAAGAAGCTGGTTCTCGAGGACCTGAACTGGTCAAACATCTTTCCGCATTACCTCGACAGTCGTTATCTGGGGGACGTCAAGAAGCGTTGGTGGGCGTGCCCGCTGTGTGACGGCGAGGAGACGTTTCGCCTCTATTCGCCCGAGAAGGATCCGAAGGGCGGCTGGTACTGCGCCCGCTGTGCGAAGGGTGGCACGGGCGTGCAGCTCATCCACGAGGTGACGGGCAAGCCGTATCGCGAGATCTACTACGAGCTCGAAACCGGAAACTATAACGGTGGCATTCCCGTCGAGGTGGCGCGCAAGGTGAAACCTGTCCCGGTCCGGCCTGAGAAAAGCGACGAGCAGAAGTGTCGCGAGATGCAGGTCGCATGGGATGGCGCTGGGCCGGTCACGGCGGAGTCGCCGGTATGGACGTATCTGTCGACGCGGATTCCCGGGCTGCAGATCGAATGGATCGGGAAGGATGTGCGCTACCACCCCGGTATGGAGTACGTCGATGCATGGGGAAAGAAGCAAGGAAAGTTTCCCGTCATGCTGCTGCGCGCGCGTTCGCCGGCTGGAAAGCCGCGTCGCCTTCATCGGACCTATCTCACGGCTGATGGCACAAAGGTTCCCTTCCTGACGAAGAAAGGGAAGCAGCGAGCCAAGCTGGAGATGAGCGCGCCCGACGGAAGTTTTGGTTCGTCGGTGCTGCTCAACACGACACGGTCGCGGACCCTCGCGCTGGTCGAGGGTTCGGAGACGGGGTTCGCGGTGGTCGCGCGGTATCAGAATCGCATCGAGGTTCGCAGCCTGCTGAACTGCGGCGGCCTCGAGCGTGCCGACATCCGTTGGGACGATTACGACCTCGTGGTCATCTACGCCGACCGTGACAGGGTCGATGCGCGCCACGGCTATCGGCCGGGCGAGCATCACGCCAATATCCTTGCTGATCGCGTTCGTAGCCTCGGAAAGCGCGTCTCGATCGTCCGTTCGGTGGTCGAAGGTGTGGATTTCTGCGACGTGTGGGCTCAGCAGTACAAGCGCAGGACGCAACGTTACGAGCGGGCGCGCGCGAGACGGGCGATGCGCGATGAGGCGCGTCGGCGGAATCTCGCGCTCGCGGATGGAAGCAAAGTGTGCCGTGTAGTTTGACTTGAATGCCGGCGATCGCCGGCATTGGTTTGTTTGCCCGGTGGGGATACGTCCCCACCGGGCCGTATTGCGCCGGGCCTCATTCGGAGACTGATGATGGCCTTTCGTATGTTGCTGGGAGAGTTCGAGATCGTCGCAACCACGGGTGCGGCGAATGGCGGGCAGCCGACGGTGTTGTCGAAAGCGCAAGCGTTCGACGTCATCGACCGGAAGTGCGAGGGCGAGGCCCGCTATGTGTTGCGGGACGAGCCGTTCGAACCGGCTGTGGACTTCTGTATGGCATGGCTCGCGCAAAAGGCGGCCAGTCGCAGACATTGAACTTGAAGCGAAGCGGCTCACCATTTGGTGAGCCGCTTTTTTTTCGTCCATGGATTCTGCATCGGCAACGAGCTTCCTGAACCTACAGCACGATCCGGAGGACCAGCAGGAAAAGCTTATAGGCACCCGAAGCCCATACCGCGCCAATCGCTCCGCCGATGAGGAACGGCTCGGCCAGACTCCCAAAGTGGCGCGCATGCAGGAAGATGCCGAAGAACCAGACGAAGGCGAATGCGTATGCCAGGATGATGCGTCGGACCAGGAACGGCAGGCGCTTGTACAACTGGTGAGCTTCCGTCGCGATCGCTATTACCTTGTTGTTCATTCGTGATCTCCCGAGACATGTTCCATCTTGGCGAGCCCCGCGAAGAAGTATTCGATCGCGATGCGCATTGCAACAAAGCTGAGCCAGAGGTACGGCGACGATAGCTTGTGGATCAGCTCGCCGTGGCGAATCCAGTCGATGAGTTCCAGCATGGTGTGCATCCTATATGCACCGGTGCATAGCGCGATGCGCGCCATGAACACCGGTGTTATGTATCCATCTTCGCAGTTCCAACCCAAAGTCAAGCTGCAGTAGCGTGCTGCGGCGGCCCTGTCATTCGAAGTAGCCCGCCAGTTGTCCGCCAAGCTCGTCGCCAAAGCCAGCGCTTTCGTGCCCCGAGTCATCCACCCGAAGCACCTGGAATCCCTCGTTGTCGATGCCCCCCGCCGCGCGCGCCCCTGCCGCGGGAGGGGGCGAATACGCTTGCGTCTTCGTCTGAGCAGGCGCGTGAACGTATCCGGTCAGCTCCTGACGTAGCGTGGTCTCCGCCAACGATTTCAGAATCGTGGCGCGATGGCGGGCCGACGTACACGCGCTCAGTCGCTCGAAGAGCAGCGGCGACACGAGCGGATTGATCGTGACAGTCATCTCGATCTTGTCGCTCATGCCGTCTCCTTAGCGGCGTTCGCGGGCAAGGCCGGCTTCCCCGACCATCAGGAAGCCGCGCACGTTGGCGAGGCACGGCGCGTCGATCACCTCAATCAGCACGCGCGGAAACGCGCGTCGGATGACCGCCGCGTAGAGCGCTGCGCCGCCGCCGGAAAGAATGATCGACCGAACGTTCGGCAAGCGGCCGACGTTGTTCTGCATTTCCTTGACGACACCCGAAATCAGCGGTTGGGCCTGCTCGAGGTACGGCGCGAGATCAATGTTGGTTCCGTAGAAGAAGAACGGCGTCTGCTCCCGCAATGCCTTATCGATACGTTCGATGTCTTCGACTTCGTCACCCTGGTCGCGCGCGACGAGGCTGGCGATGCGCTGGTAAATCTGCGATGCGCCGCCCGGCATGCCACCGCTGCGGTTGTCATCCATCGTGAAGCCGTTCGCATACACCCAGTCGGTCGTGAAGTAGCCGACGTCGACGACGAGGTGGGCGACGTCTCGCCCGAACTCGTGCTGGCGATTGCTCGACGCGAGTACCAGCGAGCCGAGCGGCTGTGGGATCACCACGACCTTGTCGACCGTGACCCGGCCAGCCCCGAAATCCAGTTCCCCAGCAAATCGTTCCTTCAGCTCGGCCGAGTACTTTTTCATGTTGTGGACGGGCAGGCCGAGCACCAACCGTTCAATGTGCGTGACGCCAGAAAAGTGGATCGCGCCAAACAAGAGGGCGGCATAGTTGTCGGACAGCACGTAGTCGTCTGCCAGTGCTCGGCCGGTATTGCCGTAGGCGGCGGTAAGCGGCACATCGGGCCCGACTTCGTATTCGACCTGGTCGATGACGATCGTCGAGACCTTACGCGCGGTCAGTACGCTCTCGCCGTAGCCCGATAGCGTGCGGCTTGCGGCGAGGGGAGTCAGCGACGGGAACATGCCGGTCGCGATCGTTCCACTTGCGGCGCGGTGAGCGTATTTCGTGTTGCCATAGCCGACATCGACGGCGAAGACTGCGGTTTTCAAAGGCGACTCCTATAGGGACGAATGGGGCGGTGCCACAAATCAAAGTCGGACGTGAAGTCGGAGATTGAGCGCGGCGAGAAAGCGAACTCGGACATGAAGTCGGACCTTGTCGAATGAGCGTCGCCAAAGTCCGACTTGATCTGGGAGTTTGCGCAGTGAGTCGCCCACAACTCCGAGTTGAAGTCCGAGATTGCTGAACCCAGTCTATCGAGCGATGCGCGAAGTCAAGTTTCGGAAAGCGCGCCGGTTCCCGTCAGCTTTCGGCCGGTGAGCCGGGGCAAATCGCTCTATTCTTCTTTTCACCTACCGCGTCATCGACGCATCGAAACCGAGTGCAAGGCACTCGCTCGTCCTCTTGGCCCGCAACGGGCCCCCAAACGCAGTCAAGTGTTCGGGCCGCACAACGAAGCGGCCTTTTTGTGAATCAGATCAAGTACACAGCGGTCAACAGTGAGGACCGCTGGACAGTGCGATATCCATACGATCGGCGACGGTTTGTCGCCACAGGACAGCACGAGAACAAGTGGAGCCCCGGACACCGGACGCTTTACGAGCTCTCATGCACGTCTGTACACGCCCTTTCAGCGACCAATGCTGGGTGCACTCAGGAAGCCCGATACACCGCGGCCGACATGAGTGTGCTTGGGGGCGGGGGAAATCATGCGACCGGCAGAGGCCGGTATCGCGATTCCCTGACAGGAAGAAAAAACGGTCTGAGCCGCCGTACCCGAAAGGTCTCAACAGGAATTACCCGGCATTCAGCCCGGCGTGCGCATTCGCGAAAGCGGCGGGTGTCGCGACGCGAGCGCGTCGGCTTGCTGGGTAGCCACGAAGCTGTACCCGCGCGGAGCTTCTCCGCGCAGCGCGACCGAAGAGGTGGCGCACGAATGACAACGTCTTGCGCGAAGCGCGGGGCGCGTTGTTCAGGCAGCAGGTTGGACAGTCGGCGTGCATGCACTTCCCATGCACCGGGCTGATCGGATGGAAATCGCTAAAGGACAGGAAGACGCAAGACCGAGCCGGCGGAATCCGGCAACCGCGCATTGCGCGAAGCGGGATGAGCTGCAACGTGTTCGGGCACGGCGCCAGGTAGGGGCGCCGCGAACGCGCTGCGGCCACAATTCAACGAAGGTGCGGCCGGGGGCCGCAAGGAGCAAATGTATGGCTGCGATCCTCAACGTTCGAGCAGTTGTGGGCCGCTATCGACTGCCGCCGGAGTTTCGCGATGCATTGCTGGTGCTTTTCGATCAGCACGTCGCGGAGATCCATAGCAGCACACGCATCAGCACCCGGGCGCTCTCAATCAGGACGCAGGAAAACCGCGCGGCTGCGCTCTGCAAGGCGTTCGTAGAGCTGCGCGAAGGCGGCTTCGCATTGCAGAGCCCGTGGTCGCTGAAGGAAAAACACGTGAAGTATCTCGTCACGCGGTGGGTTGACGCAGGGCAGTCGGGTGGTCGGATCGAGAACAAGCTCACCTATCTGCGCGCGATCGCACTATGGATGGGCAAGACCAATCTGGTCGGCACGCTCGGTGACTACGTGGACCGGCAAGCCGCGGGGCTGGTGCGCAGCTATGTGGCGACGGAGGACAAGTCGTGGGTGGCGCATGATGTGGACGCTGCAGCGAAAATCGACGAAATCGCGTCGACCTGTCCGTACACGGCGGTGCAACTCAAGCTGCAGGCGGCATTCGGGTTGCGGGTTGAGGAGAGTTTCATGCTGAGACCGCTCGAGGCTGTGCGCAATCCGCAGACGCTGGCCGTGACGCGTGGCACGAAGGGTGGCCGCCCGCGTGAAGTGCCGATCGAGCGGAAGATCGCGATTCTGGAAGAGGCGGCTCGGCTCAGTAACGGTTCATCGGGGTCGACGATTCCGGCCGGCCGCACGCTTAAGCAGTGGCGAGACTGGTACTACTACGTGCTGAGTAAGCATGGGGTGACGAAGAGCGGGCTAGGGATTACGAGCCACGGCTTGCGCCACGAATACCTGCAGACGCTATACGAGCAGGTCGCCGAGGTCCCGGCACCGATCAAGGGAGAGTCGGTGCGGCCCGATCGCGAGGCACATGAAGAGGCAAAGCGCCGCGTCGTGGCCGCCGCCGGGCATAGCCGCGAATCGAAGGCGAATGCCTATCTGTCGACGTTTGCGCGGCAAGAGGCAATGCGCAAGCAACTGCCGACCATTGATGCGGTCGAGGCCGCGTTGCGGGCCGCCGCCGGCAACAAAAGTCATGCAGCGGCAGCGCTCGGGATTTCGAGGCAAGCGCTCTATCGGTTGCTCGCGTCGACTCAGGATCGGAAGTGAGCGTCGAAGAGGGCACCGTTGGGGAGGATCGCATGCTCGTCGCCTCTGACGGCCGACGAGACATCGGGCGCTGCCCGAGAAATGGAGGGTGAAATAGCGCGTGTTATGCCTGCTTGGTCGATGACACGTTCGGTAAGATGAACTTGTCTCTCAGGTTCTAGCTCGGCCCTCGGATATGGCTAGAACTCTTTTGAAGCCGGCGCTAGCCGGCTTTTTTTTCACCAGCGATCCCGATCGGGCATCGCGTCGACGGCCATCGCGATCCGATCTTCGAACAGGAAGTCCATGTGTTCGGACGGCGACGGAATTTTCGGGAACTGCACGTAGTCGTGGCCGTCGATCTCCACCCACTTCGCGAGCTGGACGAGCTTCCGGTATCGCGCGGCGTCTTCGAGCACCGGGGATATCGGCCACGTGTCGAGGGTCACGACGGCAGCGTCGACGACGCGTTGCGCGAGCATCTTGAAGACGGGGCCGAGCGTGGCCCAGTCCCCCTCGGCACGAGACAGCAGATCGAGCACCAACTGCGCATCGCAGGCGCCGAGCTCGCGTTCGACAAGCGTTTGCAGATCGTTCTCGTCCGCCTTCGGGCGGCTCAGGCGCCGGTTCCACGTCTGCGCGCAGCGCGTCTTGGCCGCGATCTCGTCATTGCCGATCGGTTCCCACTGCGTCGACAAGCCGCATCCCGTGCAATGGATGCAGACGAGCTTTTCGGTAAGCGGTGCTTCGGGTGGGCGCGGCAGCACGTCTCCCAGGCATGGCGGCCCGCCAAAGCGTCCGAACTGGCTGAAATCAAACGCGCGGTTCTCGGGGCAATCGATCAGCCGTTGCGATCGCCCGATCGTGGGCCGCCCTCCGCAGTGGTCGCAGGGATAAAGCTGCTCCAACATTTGTAATATGAAAATAAGGTCGTGACCGGCGCATTATTGCCGCTTTTGCGTGACAGACAAAGAGGAATTAAACGGAGATTGTCCCCAATTGGATTAACGACTCGGTAACCGTGCGTTCTCAGGCGGTTGCAGACGACCAGTCGGCCGTGCTGCGCGCAGCAGCCTCGACGCGCTCCAGATACCGAAGATAATCGGCGGTGTCGTGTCGGGTGAGGGTTGTGGGAATGACGGTCACGGTGGGCTCATCGCTTGACGCGCGAGTAAAAATCCTGCGCATCGACTCGGGCTGATTGACGATCCAGAAATTCCACTGGCGGACAAAGTGCCACCAGGTGCGTGCCTGCTCCAACTCGGCCCACGTCGCACTGAATTCCAACACTGCACCGAGGTTCGTGAAGAACGTGCATCGAACGCCGGTATCGTCAGCGGCCGCGACTACCACCTGGCGGCCGCGCGAGATCGAGCCGGCTTCGCGGCATGCCATCGACAGCGCGGGAAAGCGCGGCGCCCAGTCGTGTGAACGGGAGACCGCGCGGTCGAGAAAGAGTGATTTGCCTTGCATTTCGGCCTCCACGGGCATTGAGCATGCATCCATCTTGCCGGTCGCGAGCAAATGTCAAGGTTCGTCGCCGCCGATAGGCTAAAGCGTGTGCCCCGCGATGCCGTAATCACTGGGCATCACAACCGCTTGAGCCACTACATGAAGCCGCCGAAGTCCGCGATTCGATCCAAGTCGGATCTGTTGCCAATCCCTGCCGCGGATCGTGACGGGATCGTGCTCGAGTGCTATCTCGCGCTGAGCACGCTGCAGGCCGGTCAGGGCGATCGCCATACGCTGGCTGTGCTGACCCATGCGCTTGTCGCGACGCACTTTCTGTTGGAGGCGGGGGTGGGCGGCGGAAGCAAGAGTCGGGCGACGTTTGCGGCAGCGCAGGATGCGATCAACGAAATCGACTCGGGTGCGGTAATCGCTGGACGATGTGCGGTGACAACGGAATCCTCGGCAGCCGCGATCGGCGGGTTGCTGGCGCTCTACGATCGGCAACTGGGACGCGCGCCGCGCGCGACGGTGGCCAGGATCGTCGCGCAAGCGAATGCATTTTGGCGCGGATCGTCCGGGGCGCCGAGCGAGCAGGAGCGGCTTGCGGCCTAGCCGGGTGGAATAGGGACCTCTTCCACCTCGTTGTACTCCACCGAGCCCCGCTCTTGGCATCCAAGGCGGGGTACTTTTTTCGTATGGGCCGTGCTCAGGCGGCCGGGCAGCGTTGCGCGATCGGCGGGAGTGTTACTGACGAGAGCGGGTCCTCGATGTTCCATTCGACGGCCGGGATCCCGTCGCGCAGTCGCCGCGCGCGCTTGGCCGCCTTCCTCGCTTCGTAGTCGGGCTGTCCGTTCATGCCGTAGACCTCAACGTGGGTCGGCGTCGGGGAGTCCGTGAGCACGAAGTCGGGCAGCATCGCGGCGCCATCTTCCAGCCGGATGGGCTTGTCGAAGGCGCGGTGTTCAGCGACCAGACGATTCGCCATCGCCACTTCGTGGATGGAGTCGCAGGCGATGTAGTTCGCCGAGCAGAGCATCGCGGCAAGGTTCACCAGCACGTGATGGCCCTTCGGGGTTCGCTCGATGACAAGGATCGTGACGACTCTGGCGTTGTAGTCGCCCAACGCGCGCCACGCGTGCGCAAATCTCGTTTCTGCGAGGGCGACCAGCGAGCTGCTTGCGTAATAGCGTCTCGCGCTCTGGCGCAACGTGATCGAGCGCCCGTACGGGGTCGTGCCGATCTCCGCGATCTCCCCGACGACGATGCCGCGATGGTTCGCGCCGTCTCGGTGACCCACGCGCGAGAGGAAGGCGTCGAGCTCGGCATTGATCGCGTCGCGGTCCGCGTCTTGAAACCGCCGCATCACGTGGAGCACCTGATCGGCCGGCTCGCCGTTCACAACCGCGTCTCCCACTCCGGAGAGGATGCGTGCATTGCACACGCCCCAGTTGCGTGCGCGCTCGCTGCCCGACCAACGATTGAGGCCCGCGACTTGCCATAGCGTCTGGAGGAAGCCGAGGAGGGGCGCGGCGCGCCGCGAGGTGCCGGTCGAGCTTCCGCTTCGCGTTCCTTTAGATCCCGAGCTGACCGAGCGCTGTGTCAATGCGACGTCGAGCTTCGCACGCAATCCCATCGATGTGGCGACAATACCGGGCAGGGTTTGGCTGCCATCAGCGCCGCCGGCGGACGGATCCTTGTGGAATGGGCACGACGATCGGTCGTGCAACGGCCCTTCGTCGGGCCAGCCGGCGAGATGCAGCAAGTTGCCATACCGGCGGATCTGGAGTCGGAGGGGGGAGCCGAGGCCCCGACAAAGGCAGTGCGCGTGCCCGGGATTGATCTTGGCTTGCTCGAGGCGACGCACGAAACTCGCGGGCTGTTCCTGCACATCCTCGAGCGGCACGGTCACGCCGGCGAAGGAAACATCGGTCATGTTGAGCTCCAGTTCAATCGGTCATCGCGCATTGGGCGTGGCGGGCTCGGACGGGTTGTATTCGCGACCGGTTGCCTTCTCGGTAAGAAACCATTGGCCGCTCGACAGGCGGGTGACGTGGCAAAAAGGGAAGCGTTGCTCCATCAGCATTTTCTCGTTAGCGTCGCGTTGATCGCGCCAATGCCCAATGAGTCGAAGAATTTCCCCGATTGCCCACCCGCAGGCGAACACCCCTGCCAATGCGCATCCGCAGATCATCCTGGTGTGGGGGCTGAGCCGAGTGAAGACCATGACAAGGTCAACGATAAGCATGACGATGATTGTGATTGGAACAAGACGTTGCATGATGGTTTGGGGCTCGGATTGGAACGAAGCACTGGGGCGACGGCCCGCCAGTTCGATTGTGATCAGTGGCCACCACGTGCTCAGTCGGAAAGCCGTGCCAATTCAGTTAGCTTTCTCGCTACCGTCATGGGATCCGTCAATCGTTCGTCGAAGCAGGAAAAGCTATACGTTTTTCTCGAGCTTTCTGGGTTTGCCCCCTCAACCGGTTGAGCTGGATGGCGTCTTGCCTAAAAAGTGTGCACGGGGCTCTCCGACACGCCCGGTGCGGTCGTCCGGGACTTTTCCACAACGTTGTTCAGGGAAATTGTGAGTATCTTGCTCACGTTGCTCGCCGTGCGGCCGGCAAAAGCCCGCGTGATATCCCGTCCATTGCCCGGCCAGTGATGGGCGACCGCGCGATACGATCCTTCCACCTACCGCGTCATTGACGCATCGACCAGAGTCCGCCGCCGGCGGCCTTCCATATCACCCAGACGGGACCACTCCCGTCGGGCGTGCTCTCCCGTTTCATCCCGGAGAGCATCATGTCCCATCTGCATATCTGCGCTTGCGAGATGCTTGCATGAGCCGCAAGAGCGCAGAACGCAAGCACGACCAGACCGCGGACCCGTATCAGCGCGAGTTTGTGCAAATGATTAAGGCTTTCTCGTACGGCCAGCACACGCATACGGTGTTTGCCGACTTCGTCGAGTTGGCCGCGCTGTCGATCAGCAACAGCGTCGATCGCACGCAGTTCGAGGCGCGCGAGAAGCGTTACCTGGAAATCGTCGGGAAGTACAAGCGCGAGGACGTCGAGCGGTTTCCCCGCATGCTTGGTGCGCTGACCCTGTCATTCGAGCATCGGATGCAGGTGTCGGAGCAAGCCGGGTCGCGCGCAGTACCCGTCTTTGACGGCATGACCGACGTTCTCGGCGAGACCTACATGATGCTGGAGCTCGGGAACGCCCGGTCCGGGCAGTTCTTCACCCCGTACCACGTGTCGCGCCTGATGGCGATGCTGACAACCGGCGACGGCCAACCGTACATTCAGCAGCATGGATTCCTGCGGATGCGGGAACCGGCGTGCGGTGCCGGCGGAATGGTCATCGCTACGGGCGAGTCGCTCGCGGCCGCCGGTCACAACTACCAGCAGACGATGCATGCAACCTGCGTCGACATCGACCCGGTCTGCGTACACATGACCTATCTGCAGTTGTCGTTGCTGCATATCCCCGCGATCGTCGTGCATGGCAACACGATTACCGGCGAGGTATGGGGCGTTTGGTATACGCCGGCTCACGTCATGGGCGGGTGGCGCTGGAAGCTGCGTCGACACGAGCGCGAGCTCGCCGAAGCGGCACTCGCGATCGAGGCGACGGCGGACGCCCCGTCGGCGGAAGACCTGCCCGCGTCTGAGCCGGTGGTTACCGATACGATCGGGCCGTGCGTGCCGCGACCTTTGGTCGATGACGAAGTCAGTGACATCACCGTTGCCGAGCCAGAAGTGATCGCGCAACCTATGATCGATCTGGCGTCAATCTCCGACCTGTTCGAGGACGCTGTCGTGCAGACCAGTCACGCCGCGATCTTTGCGGCGATCGACCAGATGACCTTGTTTTAGCGAAAATCTCTTGAACCCGGCCCGATCTTCGTGATCGGGCTTTTTTTTGAAAGCTAGGCTGAAATTCAGCGCTTTCCTGACATTCGTCCGTTATTCGAGCGGTATCGTTGTCCTATCTATCGCGTCTCTGACGCATCGACCCTGCCGGCTCCGCCGGCAATTCATTGCTATCAACCCCATCGGGAACCACTCCCGACAGGGGGCAGGTTCCCACTCTGGAGAACCTGTCATGCAACACGCACACCTGCAGCAACCCACCGTTAAGCTGCGTCGGATCAAACTCCGCCGAAATCCCCGAGTCTACTTCGACGACGCTGAGATGGAGGAGATGAGGGCGACGGTCCGTGAACGCGGTGTCGACACCCCCGTCATCGTTCGGCCGCTCGACGATGAGTACTTCGAGCTGATCGCCGGCGGGCGTCGGTACAAAGCCGCAATGGAAACGCGTGGCGAAGATTACGACATGCCGGTCACGGTGAAGATCGTGGACGAAGCCGAAGCGGACGAAATCGCCCTCATCGAGAATATTCAGCGGTCGAATCTCTCCCCTGGCGAAGAAGCCGTTGACGCAGCCAGACTGCTCGGTCGGTGTAAGGGCGATCGGGAGGAGGCGGCCAAGCGGATTGGCTGGAGCGTTGCCACCCTCAACAGTCGCCTGGCCCTGCTCAATTGCAGCAGCGCGGTCCTCAATGCGCTGAACACGCGACAGATCTCTCTGGGGCACGCCGAGTTGCTCGCTGCCATTTCGAAAGAAAATCAGGACAAGGTGTTGCCCGTCATCGTTGATGAGAAGCGGTCGGTCGCCGATGTGAAGAAGCTGGTCGAGTCCGTGTCGTGCTCGCTGAACGCAGCGATCTTCGACAAGGGGCGGTGCACCAGCTGCCCGCACAACTCGTCGACGCAGTCTGCATTGTTTGGCGAGTCGATTGCGGACGGCAACTGCACCAACCGCACCTGCTACAACGAGAAGACCGAGAAGCAACTCGAAGCGACGGCCAACGGCCTGCGCGACGAGTTTCCGCTCGTTCGGATCGTGCGCCCCGGCGACAACCACACCCGCGTGCAAATTGCGGTCGACGGTCCCAACGGTGTGGGCGAAGATCAGGCGAAGGCTTGTCACTCGTGCCAGAACTATGGCGCCGCGGTGAGCGCGTTGCCCGATTCGATCGGCAGGGTGTTTCGCGGTCAATGCTTCGATACTGTGTGCAACATGCACAAGGTGGCGGCACGGATTCAAGCGGCGAAGGCTGCGAAACAATCAGCTGCAACCGCGACAGCGGGAGCCGCGCCCGAGAAGGGCGCAGCGAAGGCGAGCGGCTCGAAGTCCGAGCCGGCGGCCGTCACGGTCGTCGCAGAATCCGACAAGGTTAAGCAATACCGTGTCGCCGTCTGGCGCAAGGCACTTCGCCGTGATATCGGGAACGGTGTGCTCGCACGTCAGTACCTGATTGCGATCGTCCTGGCCGGATACGCCCGGCAGATCAAGGATGACACCTTCCGGCTCGTGTTCGAGAAGATGACCGACGAGAAGGTGCCGTCCGGCGATCTCGCGAATGCGATCGATCTGGTGCAAGCGACGAGCGAGCAGCAACAGGCGGATCTCGTGACCGGCATGCTGCTTTCCGCGATCGAAGGGCTCGACGTGTCGTACCTGACGCAGCTTTGCAAGCAACACAATCTGGATGTGGCGAAGCACTGGAAGCTCGACAAGACCTTCCTCGAACTGTTGACCAAGGCCGAGATGATGGTCGTGGCTGACGAAATCGGACTGCGCGTCGCGATGGGCGACGACTTCAAGAAGGTGTTCTCGAAGTCGAAGTCGGAAGTAATCGAGGCGCTGCTGAACGTCAGCGGTTTCGACTACGCCGGCAAGATTCCGAAGGTTCTCAAGTTCTGACATGCGGGGCGGCCGTGCGCCGTTCCTGTCCTTCATTTGCGCCGCCGTCGTGCGGCGCTTTTTCATTTTCCGGAGATTTTCATGTTTCAAGCACTTGAACCGCTGATTCGTTCGGCTGGGAAGTTAACGCTGTCACTCGCGAAGGACGGCGACAACGTAGTGGTATTCCTGACGCCGCAAGGCGGCACGGACGCTACGCTGCGTCAACCGCTCATCCTGAAGGCGACGGCTGCGGAGCTGGACGAAGGGTTCGCCGCGGCGGTCACCTCCTACTCGACGGCGCACAAGTCGCTCGAGGAGCAGGTGGCGGCAACTAACGCGATCCTGGACGAGCAGAAGGCTTCACAGGTGACGAAGGCACAGAAGGCCCTGACCAAGGGTTCGAAGGTGCCGACGGCCGGCGCAGCAAGCGGCGCCCAAGACGAGGACGACGACAACGACGACGGCACTCAGCCGACACCGCCCGCGCCGCAGGCCTCCGTTGCCGAGTCGAAGCCGGCCGGCACCGATCTCGCGTCCTTGCTCGATTAAGGAGATATCTCATGTCGATCAGCATCGCAGCGGTCGTTCGCGAATTCCTCTACAACGGCATGGCCCTGATGGATCCCGGTGCGGCGTTCTCTCCCGATCAGGTGCGGGATCTGTACACCGCCCAGTATCCGGAACTGACGACGGCCGCCGTCGACGGGCCGCAAATCAAGGGTGAGGTCATGTCCTACACGTTCGTTCGCGCGGCGGGCGCCAAAGGCGCCCATGCGTAAGGACGCTCTGCTCAAGGCCCTGTCCGATCCGGATGGTGGCTTCAACCAACAGGAACCGGCCGAAAGGCCGGTTTTTTTATATGACGAGGAAATGCGGAAATGTTCTTCGATCCTGCACTCCCTCATTCAAGCATCGCAGCTGGCTCGGCCGCGACCTGGCAACCGCCACGCGTTGCCGCTGCCCGACGTCGACCTGCCGTTCATCTTCTGACGCTTCCGTCCTTCTCGACGGAGGTGCCAGGGACGGTTCGGTTGAAGTGGCGTGAAGACGTGCACCTGTCGGATCTGGTTCTGAAGCATTTCCAGTACGGACCGTTGCGCGCAGGTGACGTTCATGATCCGGCCGACGCCGGCGACGCGTTCCAGCAGGCGTTTCATGCGTGGACGCAACGCCAGTATGGGCGTCTTTCCCGGCTCCGATTCGCACCGCATCTGTTCGATGCGCATGCGGTTCGTGATGTTCTCGATGGCCTCAGTAACGGGAACAACGTGGACGACCCGACGCCGCTGTTCTTCGGGTTCCGCCTTGAAGACGAGTGGGTGTACTCGCTTGAAGGGGCGATCGAGACACTGCGGTCGGCCCACCCGTTGCTCTTCCGGACGATGATGTCCGCGTTGTATCTCGCATCGGCTCGGACAATGTTCATCCGCCTGCCAGACTGGTTCATGTACGAATTTTCGTGCTGGTACTGGGACGGCGATCCGGACATTTCGGACGAAGATGCGGACGAAATGCTGAAGGAGCGTTTCCACGACGATACGGAAACGCGCACTGCGTATCTGCCGTCGGTCGTGCGGCCACAACTTTGTCCGGACGACGCTGATCCGTGTGCGTTTAGCGGCGGCAAATGGCGTGAGCGACGCACCCTAACGGACCCGGAGCTGCTTCGGCTTCGCGATCGCAGCAGGGGCATGCCTCGGCGTGTCTGCACCGAGGTGCTGAAGCTCCGCGCGCTGATGCGCCGTAGCCGAACGCGGGATCTGTTTCATGTGAGCTACACCGCAAATCCGGTTTACGCGCTTTGCTCGGTGATCGTCGGGGACAACCAGTTTGTCGGCGACCTTCTCGATTGTCATTTCGACAATGAAAGCCAATCCGGCGATGCGACCACCTACAGCGGATTTTCCCGTCTGGCGTCGACTCCGAAGGCTATTCGCCGCCAGTACGCCGACCTGGCACTGGCGTTTCGCATTCTCACTCACCTTGACCGCCTTCTAGCGCTGGTAAGTCATCCCACTTAAAGGAGATTGTTATGTCTGGTATCGCGGCCGGTCGAACCGGTTCTGATGTCGCGTTGTCGCAAGCGTTGTTGCTCTATACGGGCAAGGACGGCGCGCATTTTGCGACAGCCCACGCTGTCATCGCTGACCGCCAAAGCGGTCGGCCCATTATTGGCGCCGGTCGGCCGCTTGACCGGAAGGTACTTGTTCAAACGCTACAGCAGCTTGCGGAGCACGTCGCACCGCGGGCGGAGTTTTTGCCCCCGACGGTGCTCGGCGTCTCGCCTGATGCAGTCACGTGGTGGTGTGCGCCAGCGATGCGCCGGGTGTTCTTCGAATGCGAGAACCTGGGTAAGCGAAGCGCCGTGGTGCCGCATCCGGGGCTGGTGTTCCAGGCCTCGAATCAGGGCTTCCGCGTGTTCGCGGTGGCATGCACCGGTCGCCCCGTTCGCGAGACGCCGCTGTTCGAACCGCCGTACTTCAACACATGGGACATGGGCCGGATCTGCATCGGCAGTGCGCAGGTTCCGAAGCGTGTGGATGTGGCGTCAATCGATGGGTGGGAAGCTGGGTTCTTCAATTCGGCCTTCACGCATCCGAACGCCGGCGGCAAACGGATCGAGTACCAGGACGGCGAGTACGCGTTCTGGCGCGACATGCTCGACGGCAAGTTCGGCGAGACGTTTCCGCTCAACACGCTGGTCCCGATGAAACGGACGCTCGAGCAGCTGGTGAACGGCCAAGTCGGGAGGGGCGCATGAATCCGCTCGATACCGTTCTCCAGCAGTCGTTCCCGTCGGTGATGGTTCCGTCGAGGGAGCCGGTTGCGCCGATGACGCGTTCGGGTGAGCGACTGCTCATCGCTTCGGACGGCGTCTATCTCGAAGTCCTGCGTCCCTGGGTGCGCGTGGTGCGTCGCATCGCGCAGTACGCAGTCTCGACAGCTGTCCCGTACGGGAAGGTGGACGAGACGACGGCGCTCTTGTGCGGGCAGATTCCGGCCGCGCTCGTCGCGGAGTTCCATGCGATGGCCCGGGCGGCGTTGCCAAACGAGGTCGGCGCGTGGATCGTCTGGAACAGCGTCACCGATACCTTCCGCATCGTTGCGTTGTCTTCGCTGTCGCACGGGCCGGGGCATCTGGTCTATGAGCGGCCGCGCTTGGCAGACGGCGAATGGCTGGTGGTGGATTGCCATTCCCATGGCACGGGCCCGGCTTTCTTCTCGCGCACGGACAACCAGGATGACCAGCATGACGTGAAGTTTGCGCTCGTGCTGGGCCATTGCGATCGTCTGCCGTCCGTCGCGCTGCGGCTTTGCGCGAAGGGAATCTTCGAGAAGTTCGAACGCGTGCCGGAGTCGTGGGCGGCCGCGCTGACGATGGAGGTGGTGTGATGAGCGAGGTGATCACACACAGTATTCCGGCCGACATGATCCGGCGGCCGTGGCGCGTCGTGGTGGTGGGAGCCGGCGGGACCGGGAGCGCATTACTTCCCAGTCTCGCGCGGCTGCATCACGCCATGATCGAGCTCGACCACCCTGGCGGGATCGAGTGCACTGTGTACGACGACGATACCGTCAGCGAGACGAATGTCGGGCGACAGGGGTTCTATCCCAATGACGTCGGGCATTACAAGGCGCTGCTGCTCGTGAATCGGCTCAACAACCTGATGGGAACCAACTGGGTTGCGGAGCCGCGGCGTGTCGATTCGTCGGTGCGGATCGTTGCCGACATCGTGGTGGGCTGCGTCGACTCACGTCGCGCGCGGCACGCCATCGTGCAGGCCGCGAAGCGGGGGAGTTGTCGTTACTACCTCGACTGCGGTAACGAGACGGATCGCGGTCAGGTCATTCTCGGGGAGTTCGGCAAGGCGCGACACGACCGGTTGCCCCACGTGGGCGATCTGTTCCCGGAGCTGCTGAACGCCAAGAATGACAAGGACGACGACACACCGTCCTGCTCAATGGCCGATGCGCTGCGCAAGCAGTCGCTGGTCATCAATCAGGCGATCTCGGTGCAGGCCTACAACCTGCTCTGGACGCTGTATCGGACGGGGTCGCTCAAGTATTCGGGCAGCTTCGTGAACCTGGAGACGGGACGCACAAGCCCAATACCGATCGATCCTGCCGCGTGGGCGCGCTTCGGCTACGACGCGCCTGCGCCGAAGAAGCCGAAGGCTCGCAAGAGCCGGAAGCCGACGACAGCAGTTTGACGTGGCCGCCTCGTTTCGAGGCGGCTTTTTTTCATCCAACGGGTGGTAGCCCGTCGGGCGCTACCCCAGTTCGAGGAGCATTACTCATGGGACGCTCGGGTACCGAGACTGTGCGGGACGTTGAATTGCCGCATGCAGTGATCCGTTTCAAACGTGCGATTCAGTTTCCACGATTCAGCATGGCCGAAGGCGAGCGATGGGGGTTCGTCGTCTACGGTAAGACGGCGGACCGAATTGCTGCGATCAAGGCGGGAGATAGGTTCGATTTCGCCGGCGGCCAGTGTCTTGCGATCGACGTCGAGATCGTCTACGAAGGGCCTGGCAACCTCGATTTCAGCCGCGCCGCAGGGTACATCTAGGCCGACGGCCTTTTTCTGGAATGAGCGCATCCCGAATAGTCGGGCAGGCGCTTTTTTTTCGTCCGGAGGAAAGCGGGGCAGTTTTCCCGACGATTCCGGCTACCGGCGCGCGGCCGCGCCCCTAAACTGGATTCACTTCTCGCGCATTTGCGCATCGACCTAACCGTACCGACTCAGTCGGCACGTTCCTCGTTTCAACCCGTTCGGGAGTCCATCCCGTCGGGATCAGGCTCCCTCAATTCAACTTGGAGCCTTTTCATGAACACCTACCAACTTTCCGCACGCGGCCGAACGACTGGCTGGAACCCCGCGTGCAACGACGTGAACACGCGTAATGCCTTCCAGATGCTCCCGATCGAAGTCGCGGCGCAAGCGGGTGACGTTGACGAGTTTCGCGCGATCATGAACGACCCGGCATTTGATCCGATCGGTGCACGGCCCCGCTTCTTCGCAGAGGTGGGTCGTAACGACCCGGATGACGAAGCCAATGCGCGCTACCAGCGCCTCGCCCCGTTGCTCGCCGAATATCGTCGGCGCTTCCACTGATCGCCTCCTGCCGATCTGTAATCCGTGAGGGTGCGGTCCAACGCACGTATGTAGACCGGTCGGTGCTGTCGCCTACCCATTTCTCCCGCCAGGGCAACTGCCCTGTCGGGCCGGTTGCCATTTCACTGAAGAGGCAACCAGTATGTTCAAGATCTTCATCTCTATCGTGGTTCTGTCCTGCCTGAGCGCGTGCGCGTCGGTCGACTTCGGTTCGCCGGACGTCTACCAGCGCTACGACGTACAGCACGCAGGAACGATCGAGGCGGCCACGGTCGTCAGCGTTCGCACCATCACGATCGACAGCGGGTCCGATAACTCAGGCCTGTCGTCGCTGCTCAGTGCAGGCGTGAGTGCTTTTCTTGGCTCCCGCACGATCGGCGGCGGCAATGGCCGCTATATCGCCGGTGCAATCGCCGGAGCGGGTGCCGGGTTCATTACCCAGAAGGTATCGGCGGTCCTGCAGCGTCACGCAGGCGTCGAGGTCGTAGTGCGCGCGGCGTCCGGCCGGACGCTGGTGATCGTTCAATCCAACGAGCAGCGCTTCGCCCCCGGCGATCGCGTGATGCTCGTCAGCAGTTCTTCCGGCATGCGTATCACGCGCTGAGCCGTTCAATCGCTGGCAGCCGCCGGCTTCTTCCTGCATAGCGAGGTTCCCGTCCGGGGCCTCGCTTTTTTCATTCCGAGGGCAAGATGTTCAAGGTACCGAAAGTTCTGTATGCGGACCGGCGCGCGGGTGGCGTCGCATCCGATGCTGCATTGACCCACCACGCGACGCGAATGCTCCACCGTGTTGCGCGCGATCTGCGGTTGCGCGCGGGCGAGCACGAGGTGGTGGCTGAGCCGGCGAAGGCCGGCCGCGGCTGCCGCGTCACGTTGCGCACCAGCCGGATGATGCTCGAGGTTGTGGATTCGTCGTCGCGTCAGCAAGTCGCGGTGTCGTTCCGCACGCGACGGGGCCACCGTGACCTTTCGGGCGGCGGCGACAACGTCGTGCCGCTCGCTCAACTCGACACGGACGACGGCTACCAAGCGTTGCTTGGCGGCCTGCGGCTCGTGGACGGTCTCGATAGCGACCGACGATAGGAGGGGAGATGCAATTCGTCGACGTCTGCATCGAGTACCCTTCGGGCATCTCGATTATCGATCGCGGGTCCTACGACCCGGAGCTTGGGATGGTCTATGTCTCGCCGCGATTCCGCGCTGTCCTGGCCGTCGTGCATAACAACGAGTCTCCGCCGACGATCACTGCATCGTGGGATGGGAACGAAGCGAAGCTGATTCGGTCGACCGACGATAGCTTCGCCGTCGTCTCGGTGGTGCCGGCGGCCGCCGCGTCGCGGTCCCGATTGGGGGCGCGACTTGTTCGCGCGTCCTGGTCGAAGGACCAGCGCCAGCAGTTCGGGCGGTTTTGCCACACGTTGACGGTCTCATCGATCGTCGGCGTGGTCGGCTATGTGCACGCCATCGCTGAGTTCTCGATCTGGGCTGCGATGAACGTCGCTGCTCTGGTCGTGATCGGTGTGATAACCTACATCGTAGGCGTGGATTCCATGAACGGAGAATGAATATGTACTTCGGTCCTGTTGCACTGCTTCTGACGCTGGTGTTCTGCGGCTACGGCATCGTCGCATGCGAACGCGGTCGCAAGGCGGAGCGCGACCAACGTCGTTCTCTGCGTCACCACACGCATTAAATCGAACTGGCGGCCGACCCACTGGGCGGCCGTCTTCCTATCAAGGGCTACACCTTTCGGTGTGGCCCTTTTTGTTTTGAGGTTTCCATGTTTGAAGTTCTGGAGCAGCCGGTACCGCGGCCGCTTGAGGTGCATCAATTCGCCAGCAAGACGGTCGAAGAGGTCGCTCGTGTTGTGGAACAGGCGTTACGCGTCGCCGGCCTCGAGCCCGAATGGGTGAGCGTAGCCAACCAATCGCGGTATGCGAACGAGGCCGTTTTTGGTCGAAAGCCGTGGTCCATGTGGCCTGTTGACGATGAGAATCGGCGGCGCAGTTCCGTGTCGATTCAGCGGGGTATGGTCGAAGGATGGATCGTGCATATCGACACTATTTGGCGCGATGCAGAACTCGGGATCGGCCACTGGCGAACGCAACCGCTCATTCGCATCAAGACGCTGACGCGTTCCCATGGCTGGGCCGTTGCAGCGGTGGTCTCGAACCTGCTTGATATCGACTGACGCATCACCCTCTCTTTCACCCAATCCGGGGCAACTGCCCGGACGGGGTGGTTGCCCCTTTTTGCAAGGACAACCACCCATGTACACGATTCACACGCCCGACGCAGTGGTTCACGTCGATACCCTCGCGCACGTCTTTCACGTGTTCTTCCACGACGCGACCTTGTCTGCGTACGAAACGCCGGAGATCTCGTTGATGCACGGCGGTACCCCGGTGCCGATCCTGCGCTACAACGGCATCTTGACGGTTCGCCAGCCGGGCACCGCGCACGCGATCTTCACGTCGCTCTTTACCGAGCTTCGGGACCGCTGGTTCATCAAGAACGGAAAGCACCTGCAGCCATGGCAGGTCACCCGCAAGCGCTGGGAAATCTTCCAGTTCGTGTTCGAGCTCGCGTCGAGACCGGCGTGGCTGCTGTCTGGCGACCAGCTCGAGGCGGAGGTAGAGGCAGCACGAGCCGCTGGCCACCGTTTTCACTTGGGCGATGTTTGCGACCAGGTCGCGAACACCCTGTTCGGCTACACGTCGCAAGGCCCGCGGCTCTCGCTCTCGGGTGGGGTCAATGGCCGGCACGAGGTGCATGTCGCCCATGCGCTGTTTCGAGATCAGCCGATCCCGGACACGGTGCTCGCAGACTACCGCGGCGACACCAAGCACTTCCGGTACGACCTGCAGTGGTTCCCGGTTCTCCTGGACGTGCCGGCTCTTCGCAACTCGCTTCCGTACGACGTCATGCAGCACGCGGTGTCAATCTTCCGGCACGAAAAGCGGCCGATCGACAGCGAACTCGGCGCCGGCATCGTCGCGGCGCTGAAGTCTGCCCCGGCCGACATCACGTACACCGACGTCGACGACCGGCTGTACGCCGCAGGCCTCATGCACAAGCTGGAACTTCCGGCGCATTATCAGCGCCCGGTGGATGTTGGTACCGCCGTGTCGCCCGTTGCCGAACGGTTGCGCGAGCTGATCGGGGATGCCGTCCTGAAGAAGTCGTTGGACAGGCTCGAAGCCGACCGCCGGAAAGGATTGATCTCGCAGCGGCAGTATGAGCTGCAGACCGATAGGGCGACGCTGGATCGAGGGCGTACGACGTTCGAATGGCCGAACCAGTTCGCGGCCGCTGTCGAAGCCCGCGACGTTGGCACCCTGCTGACGGTCCTGGATCACCCTGATGGCTGGAACGACCACAGCAAGCAGGTACTGCGCGAGCAGTTTGGACTGTCGTTGCGCGGATCGAACTCGCCCCGTCGACGGCGCGCGATCTTCGCGTTTTGTGGGTACGACGAGGTGGCACAAGCCGAGTGGGAGGCAAAGCAGGACGCCGCCCGAGCACAGCGGCGTGCGCAAGAGGCAGCTAACGACGCGAGGGAGCAGGCAGGCCGCGCCCGGTACCGCACACACGACAACGTCATCATCACGGGCGTCGAGCATGTCGATCGTGCGATCGCTGACGGGTATTCCGAGATCCGCAGCTTTCGCCATGGTGCGGCGACGCGCTACGCGTTGGCCAAGCCTGGTTCCACCGAGGGGCGGACGCTGCACGCAAAGAACGGCACGCTGGACTATGCGCGTTCCCGACTGACGCCACTCGCGGCTTGATCGAGGAGCAGAACATGCGATTCGATCGAACGGTGCGTTACGAGGACTACATCTGGACGCGTCGAAAGGAACTGGCGTTCCTCAATCGGCACAAGCGTGTTGCGCAGAAGCTCGAGCGCGACTATCCACTGTTCGCCGACCAACTCGCGCCTGCCCCGGAGACGGACGTCGATGCGGAGAAGGCGTTGCGCGTCGATCGAGCCCGGAAGAGCGAGCGCCGAATGCGCGACCTTGACGCAAGTCAATGGCGAGCTGGTCGTGCGTCGTACTTCGCGTGCGATCCGCAGACGCGCGTACGGATTATGGCCGAGTGGCGAGCGTGGGCGGGACCGGCGAAGCCCCAGTACTTCATCTATGTCGTCGAGAAGCACAACGGGGTTGGCGACGAGCGAACGCGCAGGATGCGTGAGCGGGACGCCGAGCTCCGCGAGCAGCTTCTCCCGGTGTTGGAGGCCCAAGGCGACCTACTTGGGACATGAGGGCTGGAGCTTCAGCCAATTTCGAACAACCGGCGCTTCGTGCGCCGGTTTTTTTTCGTCCATTCGCGGCGTGGCAGATCCAAAGCCGCTCGCTTTTCCCGACCTTTCCGGCCAGCGTGTGGCACAGGGACGCCTACACTGGCTTTACTTACCGCGTCATCGACGCATCGAACCCGCCGCGAAGCGGCCTTTTCCTGCCCCAGGGGATCACGTCCCGCAGGGCGTCGTTCACGGGGCGACACTTTCGAGGTCACCCATGAACCCACTCGACGTATCAACCCGCCTCCCACCGGACGTCGTCTCGATCGCCGAGATCGAAGGCGCGATCAACGTGTGGCGCAATCGTTCGCCGGCGCCGATCGGCCCCGACGAGCTGATCGTACTTTGCCCGGAAGCCCGCGTGCTCGCGGACGTCTACGGCGTGATGATCGTGACGCGCGCGAAATGCGTGCCGCGGTCTTCGTTGACGGAAAAGCAGGCCATCGCGCTCGCGCGGGCGCGCGCTTAAGCATCAAACGGCGTCTTCGGACGCATCGACACGCCGCATCGCGGCATCTCCAATCGCCCCGCAGGGTCACGTCCCTGCCGGACGCGATCCCGTGGGGTTTTCTTTACAAGGAACCCCCATGAAACTCTCTCCCACGCAGCTCACCGAGCTGCTCAGCATCTACATTCCGCAGCGCTTTCCGGTGCTGATCACTGGCCGGCCGGGTATCGGCAAATCCGACATCGTCGAAGCCGCTGCGGCCGCGACTGATCATGAGCTGCTCATCAGCCATCCGGTGGTCGAAGATCCGACGGACTCGAAGGGCCTGCCGTTCCCGTCATCGGACGGCGAACGTGCGCGGTTCTTGCCGTTCGGCGACCTCGAGCGCGCATTGAGCGCGCGCCGGCCGCTGCTTTGGTTTCTCGACGATCTTGGGCAGGCATCGCCGGCGGTGCAGGCTGCAAAGATGCAACTGCTGCTCGCCCGTCGCATCGGCGAGCACAAGCTTCCGGATCAGGTGACGTTCGTGGCTGCGACCAACCGGCGCGGCGATAACGCCGGTGTGGCCGGGATTCTCGATCCGGTGATCTCGCGGTTTGCCGCGGTGGTTGAACTGGAGCCGACGATCAACGACTGGACGCGCTGGGCGGTTGCGCACAACGTGCCGCCGGAACTGATCGCATTTCTTCGGTTCCGGCCTGACCTGCTGTCGGTCGTTAAGACGAGCCGAGACATCGAGGCATCGCCGAGCCCGCGCAGCTGGGGCTTCGTTGCCAAGGTGTTCCCGTCCGTTCCCGCACACCTGCTGACCCATGCGGTCAGCGGCGCGGTCGGCGAAGGCGCGGCGGCCGAGTTTGTCAGCTTCCTCTCGATCTACCGAGCGCTGCCGTCGGTCGACGCGATTCTGATGAACCCCGATCTCGGGCCGATTCCGGATGAGCCGAGCGTGCTGTATGCGCTGACGACCGCGCTTGCCTGCCAGGCGGGCGAAGGCAACTTCGAGCGGGTCCTGCGGTACGCGGATCGTCTCGTCAGCGCCGGCCACCGCGAATTCACGGCGGTCCTGGTGCGCGACGCGACCGTGCGCAAGCCGGAGCTGCAGAGCCATCCTGCCTTCGTCTGCGCACAAGGTGGGGAGATCGGCAAGATCATCCGCGGCGAAGACTGATCACCACCTACCTTACATCGCAGTTCCTGTTGCCACGGTGCGCGCCGTGGCTTTTTTTCGTCCCATCCATTCACTTTCTATCTGGAGCCATTCCATGAACATCACCGATCTGAAGTCCAAGGTCATGCTGTCGTCCGTCACGATTTCCACGTGGGTCGCTCGTCGCTACGACGGCAAGGTCACCGAGGAGGTCGAGAAGAGCCACCACGCGCGCGGGATTGGCCGCTTCAACAAGCGCCTGCTGCCCGAGCACGCGCCGAGCTACGCTGAAGTGCTGTCGATCGGCAACCGGATCCGTTCCTACTACTACGGCCGCACGCTGAAGTACGACCAACTGGGCGTGCGCCTGCTGCCCACCATGATCTACATGGATGTGGCCGAACGCATGCGCGCGATGAAGGACGAGTTCGATCTCGCAGTGTCCGTGTTCCTGACGAACTACCTGGATCTGAAGGAGCAGGCGCGCGCCGAGATGAACGGCCTGTACAACGAGGCCGATTATCCGTCGCTGGCCGAGCTGTCCGGCAAATTCGGCATCAAGCTGTCGGTGCTGCCGTTCCCGGACGCGAGCCAGTTCGGGGTCGACCTGCCAAGCGACGTGCTGACGAACCTGCGTACCGAGATCGACCAGCACGTGTTCGAGTCGATCAAGACCGCGAACAACGATCTGGTTGGCCGGCTGTACGAGGCCGTGTCGACGATGGCGAACCGTCTGTACGCATCCAGCAACGTTCGCATGGACGTCGCCAACCATGTCCGTGAGCTCTGCGAGCTGTTGCCGAAGCTGAATTTCAGCAACGACCCGAAGCTGGCGCATATCCTCGAGCAGGCCAAGACGCATCTGGCCACACACACCGGCGCGGAACTGAAGGAATCCAACGTGCTGCGTTCGCAGGTTGCTGCCAAGGCGACCGAGATCGAAGGGTTGATGGCGGCCTTCATGGGCGGCGCACCAGCGCCGATCGCGGATCAGGTGACCGATCAGGCGATCCAGCTTGCGCCGCTGCGTTTCGCCGCATGAGGTCGCCATGGATACGCGACTTTATGAACGCATCGCGAAGCAGCGCACGGCGCTTGTCCTCGACCACCCGTTCATCGGGGCGTTGGCGCTTCGGCTCAAGGTTGTCGAGGATCCGACCTGCGAAACGTTCTGGACGGACAGCGAATCGCTGGGCTACAACCCGGTGTACGCGGCCGGCCTGAGCGACCTGCAGGTTCGCGGCGTGCTCGCCCACGAGGTGTGGCACGTCGCAAACGGGCATTGTTGGCGTCAGGGCTATCGCGAGCACAAGGGCTGGAACGAGGCGTGCGATTACGCCGTGAATCCGATCGTGCTCGAGGCCGGCCTGCAGCTGCCGCCTGATGGACTCGTCGACCCGCGCTTCAAGGGCCGGTCGGCCGAGGAAATCTACGGTGTGCGGCAGAACGAGGCGCGGCAGAAGGCCAAGCAATGCGCTGGGAAGCAAGGCGACGGGCCATCGGGTAAGGCGGACGGGAATCAGCCGTCGGCCGATCCCGCTGGCTGCGGTTCGCCTCAACCCGATGCAGGTCCGTCGTGCGGTGAGGTTCGCCAGTACGCGGGGCCCGACAAGGCGGCGAAGCAAGCCGAGTGGAAGGTCGCGGTCCTGCAGGCGGCGAAAGCTGCCCAGGCCTCCGGCAAGCTCGGCGGTGCGCTGCAAGCTGGCGTCGAGCAAGCCGTTGCACCGGTTGTCGATTGGCGCTCGCTCCTGCACCGGTTTGCGCAGGAAGCGGCGCCGACCGACTACACGTGGGCGCAGCCAAATCGCCGCTACCTTCACGCCGGGCTGTATCTGCCGTCGTTGAATGAGCCGGCGGTAGGCGACGCGGTGTTCGTGCGTGACGCCAGCGGCTCGGTGTGGGACGCGACGCAGGCGCAGTTTGCCGCCGAGATCGAGTCCATGTTCGATGCGGTCCGACCTCGCCGTCTGGTTGTCATGGACTGCGACACGCGCGTCACGCAAGTCCAGGTGTTCGAGCGTGGCGAGCCGGTCGACCTGGCTCCGTTGAAAGGTGGCGGGGGGACGTCGTTCGTCGACCCCTTCCTTCGCATTTTGGCGGAGGGAATCGATCCGGCGTTTCTCGTCTACCTGACCGATATGGACGGGGCGTTTCCTAAAGAAGCGCCGTCCTTTCCGGTGCTTTGGGCGTCGACCACGCCGCTCAAGCGTGCGCGACGCGCACCGTTCGGCGAGATGGTCGAGGTCATTTGCTGAGCGCCGCGGTTCACGCGCCCATCTTCATTCACCCACCCGGTCCTCGTGACCGGGTTTTTTTTCGCCTGTACGAAACGGCAACCATGGAACGTTGTCGGGGAATCCGGCGAAAGCTATACGTTTTTCCGGAGCTTTCTCAGCTAGCCCCCTCAACCGGTTGACGCGGGCGTATGCCAGAGCAGTCGAAACCGTGGGCGTTTGGGGCGCGACGAAAGCTGCTGAATTTCGCCATTCTTTCGGTCCGCCGGCGGCGCGCGCAGCTTGAACAATAGCTGCATGTCCGAAATTGCCCAGAATCCGCCAACCGCGCATCAGCCGAGCGTCGAACGTCCGGTGGCTGATGTGCCGGCATCCCGCCCGCGCGCGCAGATCACTGCGGAAGAGCTGCTCAAGGTCCGTCCGCTCGAAGACAACGCGGTGAAGCTGTTCTTCGCGTCGCTCGACCAGCTAACCGGTCCGCTGGATGCACCCGACGTTGCCGAAATCATGATCAACGACTACGACAACGTCTGGATCGAGCGGCGAGGTGCGATGCACAAGCTGGACCTGCGCTTCAATCCCGCGAAGCTGCAGGGCGCCATTCTGTCGCTCGCGTCGTCGGTCGAAAAGTCCGCGAAAGCCGGTACTGCGCAGGGCATCATCAACGGCGGCCACAAGAATCTCCGGATCGCTTCCGTGATGCGCCCGACCGCGATCGACGGGCATGCGCTTGCGATCCGGAAGCATCGGGAATCGAACCTGTCGTTGTCCGACTACGTCGGCATGGGCGCGTTCTCGCTCGTCCACGCTCGCCGCGAGGTCGAGCGCGCGATCTTTCCGCCGGGGGCGCATGACGAGGTCCTGGGAGAAGCATTCCGGGTGCTGGTTCGATCCCGAGCGAACGTCCTGGTGGCAGGCGGCACGTCGACTGGCAAGACGACGTTTCTGAACGCGCTGAATGCGGAGATCCCGCCAGAGGAGCGTGTCATCACGATCGAAGACACGATGGAACTCAAGCTGTTCGCGCCGAATCGCGTGCGGCTGCTGTCGAACCCCGACAAGGGCGTGACCACGCAGGTCCTCGTCGCGCTATGTCTGCGCTTCCGGCCCGACCGAATCATCGTCGGTGAGGTTCGGGGCGGCGAAGCCTACGACTTCATTCAGGCATTGAGCACCGGCCACGACGGTGGCATGGGCTCGATCCACTCGAACGACGCGCGGGGCGCACTGAGTCGTCTCGAGAGTCTGGCGATGCTCGGCATCCCCACGGGGAGCCGCTGGGAGCTTGCCGACATGCGCAAGGCTATCGCGGATTGTTTTCACTACGTCGTGCACCTGCGTCGCACGGGCGAGCTGCGCCACGTGTCGGAAGTGCTCGCCATCAAGGGTTTCAAAAACGGGGACTACGTCCTCGAGCGCGTTTTCTAACCATACGGGGTTTCCAATGAAGAAGTTGTTCAACGCTTTTGCTCACTCGGCGTCCACCAAAGTATGCGGCGCCGCGAACTACCTGTTCGGTCGCGGCCAGATCCGCTCCACATTGATCGCTGCTGCGATCGCGTTTGCCACACCGGCAGCCCATGCGGTGGATCTGAGCGATCTCGGCAACGCAGCGTCGATGATCTGTCTGATCCAGGCCTATGTGAGCGGGCCGGTGCTGTTCTGTATCGGCATCGTGGTGATCATCATGGCCGCGATCATGATCGCGAACTCCGAGAGCAACATCGTCAAGTTTCTCGCGACCGTCTTCATCGGCCTCGGTGTCGCGGCGTGTGCGATTCCGATCGTGAAGAACCGCATGCACATCGACTACACCTGTGCGTAAGCCGAAGAAAGTCAGCCGTTCGCTGTCGCTGCCCCGCCAGCTGGGCGGGGCGGAGCGCGGACTTGCGATCGCGAACGGGACGATCACGACGCTGCTCTGCTACAGCGCGATGACGCCCGCGTTCCTGGTCGTCGGAATTGGCATCCATTGGGTGCTCCGATGGCTGTCGTCGACCGATCCGTGGTGGAAGGAGGTGCTCATCGTTTACAACCGCTATCCGGACGTACACGAGCCACTGCCCACGACGAAGTTTTCGGTTCGGTTTAAGCGTCCCTACGGGTTCGATCAGGATCTGCAATGTTGAGTTCGAAAATCAAGCGCGGCCCGATGCAGGAGATCGCGCCGTGGGCGACGATGGTCACCCCTGAGCTTGTCCTGGACAAGGATGGGTCGCTGCTGACGGTGTTCACGTTCGACGGAATCGACGCCGACTCGCCGAACAAGGCGGATATTTCGGCAGCGCGAGACAACCTCGATCATGCGTGCAAGAACTTCGACCACCGGGTAACGGCGTGGTGGCGACTGTCGCATCGGCGTGTCCGTGGGGACATACAGGGGGGATTCTCGTCCCGGATCGACGAGCGCATCGATGCCATCAACCGCGCACACGTCAGCAGCGGCAAGTTTTTCCGCAACACCCATTCGCTGGCGCTGGCTTACACGCCCGAGACCGGGATCAACAAGATCTTCGAGAAGGTCGCGTACCACATGACGGTCGGCGGCAAGTCGGTGCCGGTCGCTCTGTGGGAAACCCTCCGGGACGTGCTTTTTGCACGCAGCGCTTTCGCGTTCGACATGGAGCGGATTACGTCGGACATCAAGCGGTTCGAGGGGGTTATCGACGCTTTCAAGGGCGGCGTGACGCGCCTCAAGATGAAGCGCCTGCAACTGCAGAACGTCATGGCGTTCCTGCACCAGACCGCGAACCCCTCCGTTCCGCCGCGCCGCGTTCGCTACCCGGTCACGATGCTGGACACCCATTTGACCGAGACGTTCGTGACGTACGGCACGGAGCACCTGATGTTCGAGTCAGCGTACGGAAAGCGGTACGCGAAGATCGTGTCCGTGAAGGAATGGATGGGGTTTCAGGAGGCCGCCCTCGATGTCCTGGCGGACGTCGACGCCGAGCTCGACATCTGCGTCATGTTCCGCTTCCTGTCGAGCCACAAGGCGCGGGTCTATATCGAGAAGATGCGCAAGTTCTACAAGGTCGCGGCGTTCAACCCGCTTGCGATCCTGAAGAGCTTCTTCTCGAAGGATGAAAAGCAGGAGGCGGAAAAGAACGACAAGGGGCGTGAAATCCTTGCCGAAGAGGCTGAAAATGCACTGGCGAAACTGGTGGCCGATGGGACGCAGTATGGGTTCGCCAACATCTCGGTGGTCGTCTATGGAGACACGGTCGAGGAGTGCGACGACAACACGCGCGAAGTCGTCGGCCGCATCGGCAATGCGGGGTTTGGCGTCATCCTGGAGACCCGCAACATCCCGGCGGCGTGGGCGACCACGTTGCCCGGACGGTGGGATCAGCAAAAACGCCTGCAGTTCGTCGAAACGCCGTGCGTTTCCGACATTGCGCCGTTGCGCGGGGTCGAGGAAGGCAGTCCGATCAACCAGTGGTTGACCCAACAGACCGGCGAGCAGACTGGGCCGCTTACCGTTCTGCCCACCCGTCACCGAACGCTGCAGCGCGTGACGCTGCACCAACCGGGCGGCAAGTCGCACACGCTCGTGGTCGGGCCGATCGGGGCGGGCAAGACGATCTTCCTGAACTTTCTCGTGTCGCAGTCCGGGCGCCACAACCCGCGCCGGATCAAGTTCGACAAGAACCGGTCGACACGGATTCCGACGGTGATGGCCAACGGTCGCTTTGTCGATGCGACTGGGCGGTTCGGCGCGGCCACGCCGGTCAACCCGCTTTCGCTGCTGGCGGATAAGCGGCACTGGACCTACGTGGCGGAATGGGTGCAGATGGCGATCGAGGATGAGGACTTCCACTGCACGCCGCAGCAGCAGACGGATATCTATCAGGCTGTCGCAACGCTCGGCGGCGGCGAGTACGACCGCGAACTCTGGACGCTGTCGATGCTGAACACGCTGTTGCCAATGGAGCTGCGCGAGCGCCTCCAGATCTGGACGCAAGGTGAGAAGAACGGTCGCTTCTTTGATCACGTCGAGGATGCGTTCTCGCTGTCGGACGATATCGCGATCGAGATGGGCGACCTGTTCGAGAAATACCCGGTCGCCGCCGCGCTATTCATGGACTACGCGTTCTATCGCATCTCGCAATGGCTGGACGGGAAGCGCTTCACGATCATCGAAGTCGAAGAGTGTGGGTTCTTCTTCCAGTATGAACGCTTCTATGCCCGCCTGGAACTGTGGGCCGTCACGATCCGCGGCTTGAACGGGACGCTCGTGATGGCGACCCAATCGCTCGGGCAGCTCGCCCGCGTGAAGAACTTCGAGATTCTCAAGGAGAACATCCCGAACTTCTTCTTCCTGCCGAACCGGGACGCACGCAACAACAAGCACCTGTATCGGGATGTGTTCGGCCTGACCGACGACCTGATCGACATGATTGCCGACGCGGTGCCCAACCGCGATTACCTGTGGGTGACCCCTGACCACGCACGGATGCTCCAGGCGCAATTCCCGAAAGAAGCTCTCGCCGTGTTGCGCGCCGACGGCGCGGCCCAACGGGTGCTCGACAAACACCACGACTCCGGCTCGCCGCACTGGCGTGAAGAGTACCTCCAAGAAATGATGACTCTCGACTGATAGGGGATCCCATGAATATCCGTTACTTTCGCGCGGCGGCGGCCGCCGTCATGTTGGTCGTGGCCGGAAGCGCGTCCGCGTCGGGCATGCCTGTGTTCGATGCGGCCAACTTCGCGCAGAACATCATCACGGCCGCGAAGGCTGTGCGTGGCGAGATCTACCAGAACACCAACATCATGTACCAGTACCAGATGATGGCGAACCAGCTGTTGCAGGCAAAGAATCTCGATCCAGCCGCGTGGAAGGCCGCGTATGACCAGATCGCCGGCGACATCAACAAGGTCAAGACTCTGGTCGGGACCATGCAAGACCTGTATGGCGATCTGAAGCAGGGGCGTGAGTGGGTGTCTCAGGTGCAGACCTTGGTCAGTCGGTCAGGCAAGACCAATGAGCAGTGGTTCGCCGACATGAACACGCTCTATCAGCAGAACGACAAGGTGGTGCGCAACCTGTTCCAGATGGGATCGAACATCATGCAGCACACGAACGATCTGGCGAAGCGCCGACAAGAGCTGCAGTCTCAACTGTCGTTGTCGCCAACCGCGCAGGCGACGGCGGAGATCACGACGCATTACCTCGACATCGTGACGAGCCAGAACGCCGACATTCTTCAACTGAATGCAGCGAAGGCGCAACGCGACTCGCAGAAAGATGCGCAGCAGGTTGAAGACGACAAGGAGAAGGCGGCGGACGCGAACCGCTTCATTTCGAAGCAGCAGGCCGAGCGGTCGGCATATGGCTTCTGAGGCGGTAATGGCCAACGATTCTGCGAACTGGTTGCGCCGCGGGGCCTTGACGCTGCTCGTGCTGATGCTCATCGGTGTCGCCACAGCTTCGAGCGCGTACGCGTTCGATTTGCCATCGGGCACCACGGGATGGAGCTCAAGCTACCAGCCGGGCGAGGTGGCAAAGGGGGCAATGGCGGCGATCGATGAGATCGCGAAGATCATGAAGGATCTGATCGACCTCGCGGTGACGCTGAGTCAACCGCTCGATCAGTACGCGAACAAGATGGCGGGCGGGCTGGCAGGCATCACGATTGCCCTCGCGGGCGTTCGGTATGCCGCAACGCGGGACCCCGTGCCGGCGTGGCAGTCCCTGATTGAGGACCTGGCGATTCTCGGCATCTTCGGGTCGATCTTCCTGATGTACGCCACCTGGGCGCCCGGGTTCTATAAATGGTTTAACGATATGGCGGTAGCTGTGTCCGGCACCGATGCACAGTCGCTTCCGTCCGCGATGGTCAAAACCGCGGGATCGATCTTCGATGCGGTTATCGAGGCTTTCCAGGCCGGGCATTGGTGGAGCTACATCGCGCTGGCGATCAATCTGTTGCCACTGTTGTTCGCGTGGGGCTTTCTGATGATCGCGTCTCTCGTATTTCTGTTCTTCATTTCGCTGGGCACCATTCAGATGGCCGTCGGCATCGTGATGGGCAAGATCGCCTTGGCGTTGGGTATGTCGGAGTTCACGCGCGGCTACTTCAAGACCTGGCTTGATTACATGATCAGTGCCGGCATGTATATGGTTGTTGCGGCGATCCTTCAGCGCTTGGTGACGACCACGATTACGAGCGCGTTTACCAACGCGATTTCGAAGGGGCTGACCACACCGTATGCCGGATCGCTGGCGCTTGATCTGTCGATCTTCGTGCTGATTCTGTCGTTCGAGGTTCCGAAGTTCGCCTCCATGTTCGGCGGCGGCGCGAATGCGAGCGGCGGGGCGTTCAAGAGTCTGACGAAGCTTGCGACGAAGGGCCTGGCATGATGAGCGGGCCACGTCTGTTTCAGTCGATCGATCGTAGTGTGCTGGTCGCGAACAACGAACGGCGGATCGATCTGATTGCGCAATGCGCCAACGAAGTCAGCCAAGCGGAATTCGACCGCAAGTGGCGCACGCTCGTGCATCGGTGCGCCGATTGGTTTTCGTCCGTTCCGCTCAGTCCGGAGCTGTACCGGGAGCCTGGTGGCGCATTCCGCTGCACGGTCGAGACGGCCTTCTATGCGATGCGCCTGGCCGGCGGCCAGAAGTTCGGCACAAACCTGCCGTCAGAACGCCGGCGGCGCATCGAGCCGCAATACAACTATGGCGTGTTCCTCGCCGCAATCTGCTCGTGGCTGGATGAGCCCTATCGGCATTTCGAGGTGGTGCGAGAAGCCGATCAGCTGGTCTGGAATCCGTCGATTCACGGACCGGCCGGGCCGTGGCTGGGGGGACATCCTTACCGGGTGACGCGCCGGGCGGCGCCGCTTGCGGTCGAGCGGATGCGCACGGGAATGCTGGCGCAGGCGCTGGTCGGCAGCGAACTGCTCGCGGGCCTGGATGCGGAGGTGCTGGCCGAGGTGTTCGGGTCGATCAACCCGACCGCAAGCCCCGTCGGTGTCGAATCGTTGACCCATCGGGTGGTCAGGCAGGCGATTTCGACGGCGGCGGAGTTCGATCGGAAAGCGCAGCGTGGCGTGTTTGAGCCGGTGAAGTTTGCCGTGCCGTCAGCGATCCACGTCGCGGGCGAGCTCGAGCCGGTGGTGGCGCCGGCCACCATACCTGCCTCGTCGACGGTTGCCGCGCCGGCGCCCGGTGCGACGACGGCGGAAGGATGTGCGCCGTCACCGATTACGCCCGCCGCGCCCACCACCCCCACCGCCCAAGCGACAACCGCCGCGGAAGGGGCGACGGCAAGCGCAGTCGGCGCGCCTAGTTCGCCGACGCCGACGTCAAACCCACCTCAACTGGCCGCGCCGACGCCTGTTGAATCAAGCGGGCTGGTCGCGCAGCCGACGCAATCCGGTGCACCGTCAGCCGTGGTCGATCCGGCTGAGATGCGTGCGGAGCATCGCGTCGAGCCGTCCCCGGAAGCCTTCGACGCGGTGCTCAAGGGCGCGCCGCGCATGATCGTGGATTTCTTCCGTGCGCTCGGTCAGGACGTTCAGGCTGGGAAGGCCAAGGTGCGGTGGAGCGAGTTGGGCCTCGTGCTGCCCAAGCGCCTGATCGGTAGCTACGGCATCGCGAGCGACACCCTGATCGAGCACATGCGTCGCCGGAGTCTGTTGCTTGCCAACGAGCCGATGGAAGTTACGCTAGCACCGCGCGCAGGTGAGTTGATTCAGGCGCGCGGCCTATGAACGGCTACATCAATCATTTTCGGCCGATCTACGAGCTCAGGGCCGCGCTCGTATGGCTGCTCGCGATTGTCATGTTGCCGCTGTCCGGGATGCCGCATGCGTGGGCATTCGCGCTGATCGCCCTGGTGGCGTTTGCGATTCGATCTGGGCAGGTCTGGCGCGCGCTGAAATTCCGCATGGCCATCTCGACGAAATGGCTGACGACGCTCGCGGTGCCCAAGCTGCTCGCGATCCAGTTACGCATGAAAGCGGAAGCGAATGCGATGTTTCTCGGCACCGGCTTTGAGTGGACCCAGAAGCACTGCCAGATCGCGCATGACATTCTTCGCATGCCGTCGACGGATATCCCGGGCCTTCCGAAGTGGCTGCCGAAGACTAAAACCGGACGTCAGTTCGAGGAGATGATCGAGCGGCTCTTTGCCCCGAAGGACAGTATCAGAGACCGCATGCCGCAAGGTGTCTCGTGGATCCACGGACTGGAACCGGCGAAGGGCTACGTGCCATTCCACTACAAGGCGATGGGCGGCCACACCGCGGTGGGCGGCACGACCGGTGCGGGGAAGACGCGTACCTACGAGTGCATTTCCACCCAGGTGATCCATCTCGGCGATGTGTTGCTCGACTTCGATCCGAAAAACGACAAGGAATGGAAGCTCCGGGTGGAGCGGGAGTGCAAGCGGGCCGGCCGGAAGTTCCTGTACTTCAATCAGGCTAAGCCGTCGGAATCGATTCGCCTGGAGCCGCTCGATAGTTGGTCGCAACCTTCGGAGATCCCGAGCCGGATCGCGCAGCTGATGGAAGAGGGGCCGTTCCGCGACTTTGCGTACCTGTTCATCAGCCGCTCGGTAAACGGCGAGCTGTACATCGGCGACAAGCCGAACCTGCGGTCGATTCTCAAGTATGCCCAGTCGGGCATCGCGACGCTGCTGGAGAAGGCGCTGAAGCGCTTCTTCCTCGAACAGGGCCTGACGGATTGGGAAACGCAGGTCGCAGCCGACACGGTGAAGATGGCCAACAAGCCCGGCGTCTCCAAAGTGGATGGCATGGTCGCGCTGTACCAGGCACGGTTCGCGGCACTCGACCGCGGCCACGAGGCGATCGACGGCCTGATCTCGACGCACACGCACGACCGCGAACACTACATGCGGATCATAGCGTCGGCGCTCCCGCTGCTGCAAATGCTCGCAACCGGCGAAACCGGCCTGATGCTGGCGCCGAAGGTCGACGACTTCGAGGACGAGCGCGAGATCTGGACCATCGAGAAGATCATCCGCCAGAAGGCGGTGCTCCACGTGGGGGCGGACTCGCTATCGAACAGCATCGTGGCGAAGGCGATCATGTCGATGCTGCTCGCCGACGTGTCAGCGGTCTGCGGCTCGATCTACAACTTCTACGAGACACCGCCGGAGGTCGTGCTGATCATCGACGAGGTCGCGGAGGCGATCAACGAACAGGTGATTCAGATCTTGAACAAGGGGCGTGGCGCAGGCTTCAAGGCGTTCGTCGCATTCCAGACGCGCTCGGACATCGAGGCGAAGCTCGGAAATGCCGCAAAAATGCTGCAGGTTTTGGGCAATTTGAACAACCAGATCATCTTACGCTTAGAGGACACCGACACGGCGGACTGGTTCTCCGACAAGGTCGGGGAGACGGCGATCCGCAACCTGGTGATGTCGAGTTCGACCAGCACGGGTAGCGAGTCGCACGTCGGTGAATTTACGGGATCGGTGTCTCGCTCGCTCCAACTTGAGAAAGTACCGCTGATTCCATCCCGCCTGATACAGAGCCTTCCGAACCTGCAGTACTTCATGCGGATTTCGGGCGGTGCGGTGTATCAGGGCCGCATTCCAATCCTAAATGGCTGAAAACCAAAGCATGTCTGTCGTCTTCAAAAAAATCATCCGCGACCATAAGCTTTCGGCCCGCTTGATCCCCGTGTTCACGCTGGCGCCGGAACTGGAGCTCGCGTGCACGCGCGTGGCCGACTTCATCGGTGAGAAATTCATCGGCAAGTCGGACCCGCTCGTCAAGGAGATGCTCACGGAGGGACTCGATGGGGTCAGGCGTGTACGAAAAACCGGCGATCCGCACATCGCGTTCATGCAGGGGCTCTTCGCGTCGGCGCATCTGCTCTATGCCCGACGCTACGTTGCGCGCGACGGCGAACGCTGCCATGTATGGTCACCGATGTTCGAGCCGGTCACTGCGTTCGAGGCGCGTCACGCACATCTGCCGACCGAGGTGGTCGACGAACGCTGCCCGGAGAACATCAGTCAGCGCTCCGCCGCATTCCAGCTCGCCGCGCGTGCGCTAACAGGCGAGAACTTCCGACTCTACTTCGAGGGATACGATGTCGCTCACGCGTTTTCTGATTCGGACGCTAGCCAGGGTTGACGACGACGTCGCGCGCCGCGTGATGTCGACCGCGTCCGCCCAGGATGATGCGAACGCGCCGGTACCGGCAGAGTTCGCGCGTGGGCGCAACGCGATGGCCTATGCGCTTGCGATGTTTATCGGTCGCCGCCCACTCCACTTCTACGTCGGGCTGTTTGGTCTCGTCGCGTTTCCAAGCTACCTGGCCTGCCGGGCGATCGAATTCCTGCTGGCGCTGATGGGAGGCAGCCATGGCGGATAGTCGGTTTGTCCGGCATGTGAAGGTGTGGTTCTTCTTCGTGCCACTGGTGGCCGTCGCGATCATGCCGGTCGTACCGAACCGATCGCTATTCGAGATTCCGGAGGCAGAAACTCGTTCGGTGGTGGCGACGATCGGCGAGGATCGGGCGGATCAGGCAGTGGCGACCACGAACCGGTTGTTCAGGCGGTACTTCGTGGACACCGGCGTCGTGGCGGCATCGCTTGAGACCACGCGCGGTTCGTACGCAGATGACGGCGGGATGACCAATCTGGCCAGCACGTGGGTTCACAACTTCTGGCGGCTGGTTTATCGCGTGTTCTATCGGCTCACGATCATGAAGCTGTGGCTATTCGGTACGTTGGCCTTCTGCGTTGCCACGTTCGTCGATGGGACCGTACGTCGGAAGATCCGGGCTGCTGCTGCCGGCTATGTGAGTCCGGTTTCGTTTCACCTGGCCGGTCACGGCATTCTGCTGGTGTTCGGCGCTGCGTTCACGGTGTTGATCGCGCCGATCCCGTTGCTGGCACCTTACTGGATCGCGATCGCCGGTTGCCTCGGTGTGCTGCTCTGGAAGGCGGCATCGTCCTACCAGTAACCTCTTTCCTCCAAAAGGAGAACCATGCGCGTCATCATTCATTCGGCGTCGAGAGGCACGTTACTCGACTACAACGGCTTCTTCGGCTGGGCGTTCTTTTCTCATGATTCGGGCGATGTCCTGGCCCATGTGAAGGCCAAGCAAACTGCCCGGACGTTCGTCGACGAGCCTGACGCGCGCGCGTTCCTCGAACGACTTGGTGGCGTCTCGAACGCCGACTCCGAGGAGTTGTTTCCGACCGATCTCTCCTTTGTTCAGGTCGATACGGATGCCGAGTACGCGCCGGTCGTCGTGTGTGTCGCTGCCGGCGTCCCGTCGTGGACGGCTCCGGATCTGAAGCCAGTTGCGCCGTGTCGATTCGTTGCTCACACGGCCGACGTGGGCCACACGTTGGTGATTGGCACGGTTGGTGCGGGTAAGACGGCTTTCCTCTCGCATCCGCGCGCGGCCGAGACGAAATAGGACAGAAAGCTATACGAATTTGTGGAGCTTTCCGCCAAATGCCCCTCAACCGGTTGAGGGGCATTGTCTTTTTTGACGTCACATTCGATCGCTTCCGTGCCGCCAGGACCTTAGGCGAAAGCGTGCAGAAATCGTCCATGTTTCGGGCCGATTCCGGAGCGCCACCTCGCAAGAATAGACGCATGCCGCGCGTGCGGTTACTCACCCATCCAAAGGACCATGATGACCACGATTGACAACGAGACGCACGTCCTCGATGACGAGGCACGAGAGAAGACGGCAGAGCATCCGACGCACGGCCCGGTCCCGTCTGCGGCCGCCGGCGGAACCGAAAGCACCTCCATCGACCCGGCCGCGCGGCCGACGACCGACGGTGCGGACGACGTCGAGCTCGAGAACGAGCTTGCGCAGATGGAATCGGATGCGGCCACGCTGCAGCGAGAGGGCATGATCAGTGCCGCCGAAGCCGACGAGAAGCGCGAGCAGGTCGCGCGTACGCGCAAGCTGTTCCGCGAGCTGCCGCCGGCCGAGCGGGTCCGCATCATTCAGCGCCGCCGCGAAATCGGCCGCGAGCTGATGAACAAGCAACTGTCCGGCGCTGCGGTCGTGTCGACTGACGTTCGACTGAAGCACACGCGGCTCAAGCCGCTGTTCGAGCAATGGTGGCCATATCTGAACCGAATGAGCATCAACATGCAGCGGTTCGGCCGGGCGACGTTCGGCGCCGGCGATCAGGAGACGGTGACGACCTTTTTCGATAAGCAGCTGAACGACCTTGAGGCGTACGTCAATGAGCAGCTCGAGGTGGCGCACGGCTTTCGGGAGCGAACCGAGAACGAAATGCACGCGCGCGGCGACATCGTGTTTTCGCCGACGGTGACGAAGCCGTCCCTGGATATCACAGTGGAGGCGTATTCGCGCTTCTCGATGCGATTGCTGTCCGTGATGCTGAAGTACGATCAGGTGATGGACCACTTCGACTTTCTGGTCTGGAACGGCGTCCGCGATCAGTCGGACGCCGACGAGGAAACGTCGCGCTTTCTGCGCAAGTTTCATCCGATCGGCGTGCGGGGCTACATGACGCACCTGCGCCTGATGACGACCGTCCGCGGTCGATAGGGGGGCGCGGTGAGTGCCATGCTCGACGAGCTGAATCCGCAACAGCGTGAGGTGGCACTCCTGCGCCGCCACTGCGTCGCGATCGCATGTCCTGGCGCAGGAAAAACCAAGACGATCGCGACCAAGGCTGCGCGCCTACTGGAGGATCCCGCCGCGGTAGTAGGTGCGGTGACGTTCAGTAAGGACGCGGCCCTCGAGCTTCGCGAGCGGATCCTGGCGATCGCCGTGCCGGACGCGAAGCGGCGGCTAACCGCCGGGACGTTCCACTCACTGGCGTTCAGGCAGATCGGTCGGCCTGGTCGTGCGCGCCACGATATCGCGTCAGACGGCGACCGGTTCGGTATGCTGGGCCGCGCGATCGCGGAGCTCGGCTTCGAGTGGAAGGTCGAGGAAGCCGTGCCGATTATCGAGCGGATCAAGACAAACTTCGGTCGGGCTGAGCCGGGATCGTCTGAAGCGAAGCTCTATGCCGCCTATCAGGAGGCGCTCGAGCGCAATGGCAAGATCGATTTCCAGGACATGCTGCGGCTGGCCGTGGCCGGCATGGAAAGCGGCGATATCCGTCCATATCGCTTCACGGATCTGCTCGTCGACGAGTTTCAGGACACGGACCCGCTTCAATATCGGTGGGTCGAGCTGCACGCGCGCGCCGGCGCGCAGGTCACCGTGGTGGGTGATGACGACCAGAGCATCTACGGGTTCCGCTCGGCCTTGGGCGTCCGAGGCATGGAGAGCTTCCTCGGGACGTTCGACGCGCAGAAGATCGTGCTCGGCAGCAATTACCGTTGCCGCTCGGAGATTCTGTCGGCGGCCGACCGAGTGATCCGCAACAACGTCGACCGCATTCCGAAGGTGCTGCACGCCGACCGCGGCGGCGGCGGCGCAGTGTCGTCGCAGCGCTTCGAGGACGAATACGGTGACGCCGTTGCCGCAGTCGAGGCGCTGCAGGCACAAATGGCAGCCGGCCGGACGTGTGCGATTCTCGCGCGCACCAACCGCAATCTCGATCCGATCGAATCGGTCTGCCGGTCGCACGGCGTGCCGTACTACCGAGCGTCCGGTGGTTCTGTGCTCAACCGGCCGCAGGCGGCACTGATGTGTAATCTCCTACAGATCGTTGAAGGTCGGAAGCAGAACGGCGTTGACGCGGTGCTCGGATACATGGGGATCAGTTCGCCTGATCTGCGCGCACTCCATCGGGACATGGGCGCAGAGTTCGTTCAGCGGCAGAAGCAGGATCTGGTCGCGCTCGGCCTGACCGAGGACACGGCGACCGCGTATCGAGCATTCATGAAGCGTCTGGCTGAATGGCAGTCGCTCTGCGTGCGGGAATTCCATTCGCTCGCGCTCGAAGGCGTGTTCGAATGGATGATGGGGTACGCGAAAGGGGATCCTGCCATCCGCGCGCTCCAGTGCACGTACGACGTGATCGGCCGCCTGAACGGCCCGTTTACCAGTCGCATCGAGTTCCTGCAGCGGGATAACAACAAGCCCGGCGACGGTGTATTGGTGCTCACGACGATGCACGGCTCCAAGGGGCTGGAATGGGATCACGTGTGGATCAGCCGCGCGGAGGAGGGCGTCGTGCCGGACGACAAGAGCCCGGAATCCGAAGAGCGCCGGCTCTTCTATGTGGCGATGACGCGCGCGCGAGAGACGCTTGTCATCACGTCGATCCAGAAGAACGCCGTTTCGCGGTTTGTGATCGAGTCTGGGGTCGAATGAAAATCGGCCACGTGAGGTGGCCGATCTGCGCCAAGTCTCGGAATTTGAGGCCTTATGGCGTCGTGTCTACGTCGTCTGCGTCAGCTTTTTCGTGGCAGAGTTCCCACGCTTGAACAGCTAAACACCCGAGGATCAGCGGGACCGCGTTGATCAGGAGGTAGGTCATGATCGCGATAGGAGCTAGCCAGATTTCGGCCACGCCTTCGTTGCGCCAGGCGAACACGTAAGCAACGAAATGGGCTATGTTCCCAATCGCCTCAGTAGTGATATTGCCGGGCGATCCCCATAACCGTGCGAGACCGCTGACAGCAAGGGTCGCCTAAGCAGCCAGCGACGAGATGAGGATTGCCAAAGGTACCGACAGCCTGACAATCGTGCCGAAGGGTTTTCGCGCTTTGTTCATGACGTTGGGAGAGCAGTGGTATTGGTGTCGTCGGTGAGCGGTGCGCCGGCCGTCGGCGCTTCAATGGTCAATTCGCGCGGGACGCGTTTGAGCTGACCGTTGAGCGCGGCGTGCGGCCCGAGCCGGATCGTGCCGCAGTAGTAGACGTTGCCCTTCACAACGCCGTTGATCTCGAGCATTTCGCGGGCGTGGACATCGCCTTCCACGACCCCGTCGATGCGTACTATCTCGCCTTGCACCTTGCCCTTGATCATTCCGCCCTGCCCGATATGCAGCAGGCCGGCCGTCGAGATGATGCTGCCGCTCACGAGTGCGAACGCGCTCATCCCGTGGTCGAGGATCAGATCGCCCTGGACGACCAGGCCGGTGGCCAGCAGCGTCACGTTGATGGTTTTGGGTTTCATGGTCGCCTCGTTAGAAGAGTTGGACGTCGCCGGACTTGCCTGCGGCCGGGGCTTTGGCCGCTGGTGCCGGCGTGGGCACCTGCGCGGCGGGTTCGGCATTTTCTGAAGGTGCGGCGTGCGGCCGCGCCGTGCCGCGGCGGCTATGTCGGGGAACGGCCTTCGGTGGGGCAGCCGGTGGCGGTGCCGGTTCTGTCGCTACGGATGCTGCGGTCTGCACGACTGGCGCAGTCCGCGGCGCACGGATCGGTGCTGCCGCGGCCTTGTTCAGGTCGCTCGGCGCGGGCTGCTCTCGCGGCGATGGATTGGTGGGTGGCGGATCGTGACGGGCGGTCAACGAGCGCGGATCGATGCTCGCCAGCGTACCCGTTGGCGCGCTGGCCGAACCATCGAAGTCGGCCGCTGTCAGGGAGTGGGTGCTGGTGAGCGCGGAAGAGGCGGCCGGCGCGGGGCGGGGAGCTGGCGGAGTGGCTTCGTGCGTCAGCTCGGCGTGCGATGGTGCGCGCAGAGCCCGCCACAGCTTGGCGGCACTCACACCGCCGCCCGCAGCGAGCGCGGCGGCTGTCACGCCAATGGCGACGGGCCTGACCAGCCGGTTGAACCGGCCGAGGCGGGGCAGTGCAATCCGTTTGCGATTTCCCCCGGGAGCCGGGAGTGCCGGCATGGCTTCGACGTGGCCGTTGATGTCGATCACGACCGGTTGCGCAGCGTACTTGGCGTGCAGCGCCTGAATTTCTCGGATGTCCATGGTTCTCCGCGTGTGAAGGCGTCTCGGTTGCGGACGCTTATACGAGATTGCGAGATTGCTCACACGTGCGCGGTCGACGAGCGAGACACTACCCGTGCATCGCAACCGGGCACGTCGTCTTTGTCAGCGTAGCCAATCCGGCAGCGTGTCAAGTTCATCGGGCGATGAACCTTCAATCGCGCAGCGTCCCGTCTGCCTGATAGCGATCGTTGTCGGGCACGCACACGAGCGAGATGTGCTTGATCCGCCCCTCGGCGTTCGCGAGGATGGTGGCCCGGTCCTGAGCGGTGATTTTTTCGGCGATCACAGCTTCCATCGTCGCCACAAAGAGCTTGTCGTATTGGGTGAGGCAACGGACCAGCAGACCTGCGAGCGGTCGCGTGACCTTCAGTTCAATATGCTCGGCAGGGAAAGCGATCGTCCGGGCCTCGTGCTTTTCCACCCACACCAGCGCCTTGCGCAGCCAGTCCGACGTATCACGCAGCGCGGACTCGAGCGCATGCGTTTTCCCCCCGCGCGCGACGGCGATTTTCGACGCGCAGAAGTTGTAGTCGCCGCGAATGAAATTGCGGGCGAACTGCGAGCTGTAGCGCAGCACGGTGACCGCGTCGGAATCGGGGATGATTCGATCGATGCGGCTGTCGCTCGTCAGACGTTGGATCGGCTTGAGTCCCGTTGGCGACGGGGACAGCGAATCGTTCGACGGGCGCGTATTGGGATCGACGGCGATCGGGTCGAGCAGGGGCGCGTCCCGCTGCGGGTCGTGCGGTGGTTCGAGAACGGCGGACATGGTGTTTTCGGGTGGTCTCTCTCACTTATGATTTTGGGTTAACCCGATTTAACAATTCAGGCAAAAGCGGGCCTGTTTTCGTGAGCTTTCCACCCTTTCCGGTCGCAAATTTCCGCAATACTGACTCTACTTCTCGCGTCCACGACGCATCGACCTAGACTTCGTAGCCCGAAGTCCATCTTCTGTACAAGCCGTGCCAATGGGCATGCTCCGACCAGCCGGCAATTGGTGTGGAATCTTCTGCTGATGAGTGCCTAGCCAGCACTCCCCATCTTTCAGTCATAAAACTCGTCGCCGGCCGCATGTATTTGCGCCGCGACATCGTTCGAGTCCGGACATCGGGTGTCTCTCTCCAGACCAGAGTCTGGGTAGAACGATCGTAGTCGACTGAGCCGTGATCCTGCGGCGGAGTGGTATTTCCGAAAATGGGCTGTTGCGCGGCGTGACCATGCTGCGCGAGGACGACCTAACGTCCTCGATATGAGCCGACCGGCTCCCTGAGCGCCACGTCCCCAGAAGGGACGTGGCGCTTGGGTCATTTCCACGAATCCGAAAAGCGCGTTCCTCTTGCCGAGGGACGCGCTTTTTTTTCGTCGTTTGTTCCTGTCCCGGAGGTTCACATGCTTCCCAACCGTCTCGACGCGCGCATCGCCAACGTGATCAGCAACACGATCGCCGACGAGCGTGCAACTGCCGATACCGCGTCGCCGGCCTGGCGCGCGCGGTGCGAGGTGGCTCAGTTCGCGATGTACAGCGATCCCGACCGCCGCATCTTTCTTTCCCACATCGCCGAACGCCGCGGAGAGGCGGCCGCCAGCACGCTCGAGCAGTCAGCGAGCGCGATGCGCACTCAGGCGATTTACTTTCTTGCGAGGAAACCCTCATGAACGCTGTTGTCCCTATGCTGGGCGGCCCTGTGCGCAGCCTGGTCGAAGAGCGTGCGATGCGCCCTCCGGTGATCGGGCGTATCCGGCCCGGTATCAAGGTGCTGACGTCCAAGGCGCGCGCCAATCAGGAGGCGGTCAGGCTCTACGAAACGATGGTCGCCGCCGGCGACTCATTCGAGACGATCGGCAAAGCGATCGAATCGCGCTGCCAGCTCCGCAACGCACTGGCGCCGAAGAACGTCGACTACTTCACGTGTCGCCGGTCGGACTTCAACAACCCCGACGTCGCTGACGAGATTCTCAGGCTGTACGGCGAGGATCGCGGTCAGGGCGTGCGGTTGTACCGCTTCCCGGTGCTGTTCGCCTTCAACGACTGGATGCAGAACCTCCCGAACGAAATGGCCGCGTGGGGCACCACCGGCCGGAAGTTCTTCTCGCAGTATGGTCCCGACGGCATCCGGTACTGCAAGACCTACGCGAAGGTCGAGCGCGATCCGCGCGCTCAGCGAGCCACGCGCCATTTCGGCGGCCGTGATGTGATCTTCCGCCAGGACGACGCGATCCCGGACGGCGTGTGCGATCCCGAGCAATGCCCGCAGTATCAGAGCCGGCAGTGCAATCTCTCCGCGCATTTCGTGTTCGCGGTGCCCGACATCAAGGGGCTCGGATTGATCGAGCTACCGACGAACTCGATCTACGTGCTCCAGAAGGCCTACGCCGCAATGCAGACGGTACAGTTGGCCCGCGGCAGGCTCACGGGCACGCGCTTCTGGCTCTCGAAGCGTGAATTCGACATCACGCGGATCAACGAGAACGGCGAGGCCGTACGTCAGCCGCAGATGTTGACGGTTCTCGACGCGGATATCGACATCGGGGCACTGCTGGACGGTGCGGATGAAGCTGCGCCGGCGATCGAGGTTGCGCAAGGTGCGGCCGCGCTGTTAGGTACGGGTGCCACGGTGATTCCGCTGCATCCGGCCGAGGGAAGCGCTGGGGTGTCATCTGGCGAGCCAGAACCGACGACGCACGCCAACGATTCTCAACGCGATGAACACGACGATCCGCCGCCGGAGCCGATCGAAGAGAAGCGGCATCGCCTGCAGGACCTGCTGCAGCGACTTCGCCTCAACGCAGACGCGCGCCGCGAGCAGTTTCGCGTCTACGGCCACGTCCAGTTCGGACGCGGCTGGACGGAACGGCCCGCAGACGTCGACAAGATGATCGGACGGCTGACCGGTGCCCTCGATGCGCCGGATGTTCTCGACCGCGAGATCGGCGAGGCAGTCGAATTGTTCAACCGCCGATAACGGCGCTCCCCATTTGCCAGCCCTTCAGGGCTGGCGTTCTTTCCTTCAAGCGACTGCGAGAGCATTTCAGCAAAGCCATTTTGCTCAAGTGCTTTCGACCGCGTCATTCACGCATCGAAACCGTCCGCGCAAGCGGCCATCTCTTGACTATCCATTTCAGAGGAATTCATGCGCCGAATCGGCAATATCACGGCGTTTTTCGGCGCCGCCGACGTGCTGAGCAATTGGCACCCGTGCCATTTCACCTATCACGAGGTGGCTTTCACGAGCACCGAGCAATTCATGATGTACGCGAAGGCGATGCTGTTCGACGATCACGACACCGCGTCGAAGATTCTTGCCGCGTCATTGCCGCGCGAGCAAAAGCGGCTGGGACGTGCTGTTCGCGGCTTCGACAACGCCAGCTGGGAACGCTGTCGCGAATCGATCATGTTCGTTGGCTGCCGGGAAAAATTTCGGCAAAACGCGGAACTCGCGGCGGTTCTGCGGGATACCGGTTCGAGCGTCCTGGTCGAGGCGAGCCCGTACGATCGGATCTGGGGTGTCGGACTCGGTGAGACCGATCCGCGCCTCGCGGATTCGTCGAACTGGCAAGGGCTGAACCTGCTCGGCAAGACGCTGATGCGGGTTCGCGACGTCCTGTTTCCGCAGTAATTCTCTCTCGCCGAGTGTCGGTGTTCATCAATTGACGGCTGCCGCGAGGCGGCCATTTTTACTTTGGAGGCGGCGATGAAGATCGCGCATTTTTCTGACCTGCATTACTCGCCGGAGAATCTGGACGAGGCCGATCGCTGTTTCTCGTTCGCCGTCGACGACGCGATCTCGCGCGGGGCGCGGGTGGCGGTGATCTCGGGCGACTCGACTGATCATCGCCTCGACGCACACGCGCCATCGCTGCATGCGCTCGCGACGCAGGTGCACCGGTTGGCCGAAGCGATGCCCGTCATCATGTTGCAGGGCACGTTCTCGCATGAGCCGCCCGGCACGCTCACCAACTTTGCGTTGATGGGCGCGCGGTATCCCGTGTTCGTTGCAGATCGGATTGGTCAGGTTGCTCTCATCGGCACGCAGTTCCGAGCGTCCGACGGTCCAGTGTTCGATGACGCAGAGATGCTTGCGTTCGACGGACTCTATCCGGACGCGGTCTTCACCTGTCTGCCGACGATGAACAAGGCCGATCTCGCATTGAAGGTAGGTGCGTTGTCCGCATCGACCGAGCTCGGCGACGTGCTCGGAACGTACCTCGCTGCAGCGGGCAGGAATAACGCCCGCTTGCGCGCGATCGGCGTGCCGACAATTGGGATTTCGCACGGCACGGTGGCCGGCTGCACTACCGAGCATGGCGTGACGATGGCGGGATTCGATCACGAGTTCAGTCTCGGCACGCTGTTCGACGCGGAGTGTGCTGCGGTCATGCTGGGTCACATCCATAAGAACCAGATCTGGTTGCGCGAAGCGCGCGCGGTGGGATATCCAGGCTCGATTGGGCGATTCCACTACGGCGAAGAAGGCGACAAAGGTTACCTGTTATGGGACGTGCTGGCAGCTGAAGCACGTGCCGAGCTGGTGACGACGCCGTCGCGCGAGATGGTATGCATCGCGTTCGACGGTCCGCCCGACGAAGCGCAGCTTGCGGCGCTTGCCGCGGACTCGGCCGGGAAGTTCGTCCGGATTCGCTGGCAGATCGACGAGGAGCACAAGCAGCTCGTCGACCGGAAGGCAATCGAATCGATGTTCGCGTCGGCCGCTGGCCTGAAGCTCGAGCCGCGCATCCTGCCGGTGATGAGAAGCCGCGCGGAGGGGATCAGCAAGGCGGTGACGGTCGATGCGAAGGTCGCCCGCTGGTGCGAGCTGACTTCGGTCGACCCCGGCCCGCTTCTCGAGCGGCTGCAGCTGCTCGAGGCGTGCGACGCAGAAGCGATCGCGGCGTCGGTGCTTGATCGAATTACGCAGGTTGGCGATTCGATCGAGGTACCGGGGATTCCTGGCGGCCGGGAGAACGTCGTCCCGCTGGTCGCCGCCAGTCTCGAAGCTGCGCCGGAGCCTGAATCGAAGCCGTCGTTGTCATGGCTCAACGATGATCTGTTCGCAGCCTGAGCGCTTCCTGTCTCGACGGTCAGCACGACGCCGAGCATTGAACACCGCCGTGTTCCGATAGCCCACGTGGCTATCGAAACGAGGTTCACCCCGCGCCGTCAGGCGCATCGAACGCAGCACCGCTGCATCCATTTTCTTATCTACCTTGGCGGGGAGCGATCCCTACCGGGCGCACTCCGTCCATTTCACAGGAGTGTGTCTATGTTTGGCCTTTATCCCGCCGGTGCCCGTTGGGTCCAGCAGTTCTCCGCGTCGAACGACGCAAAGACGTTGCAGAAGAGTCTCGTTGACCACGGCGGATGCACGGCCGCGCTGTTTCATCAGCCCTTCGGCGCCGGTCGCGGCGTCACGATTGCGCAGCGCGACAGTTTCCTCGTGCTCGTGCATGCGACCGACGTCGATTCTCCGGAAGTCGCTGTCGTGCCCGACGTTCAGATGCAGAACCTGCTTTGGTCGTTCAATTCGGGATACGCCAGTCAGTGGTCGGGGCGCGAGCTCCAGGTCCTGACCGGCTGTACCGATTGGGATGCGCTGATCAAGCAGGCGTCCGCGTCGTTCGCGCAACTTTGCGACACGGTTCGGCAAGCCGTGGCAGGCACGCTTGGCACCAAGGTCATCCGGCCGGAGCCAATGCTGCCGCTCGACGACGAGGACATTCCGTTCCTGCCGTCGGAATACCTGCAGGAGATCTCTTTTTTGGAGGCGGAATCATGCGTCCGTTGAGATTGCTCCTCGAGGGGTTCTATGGGGTACGAGACGGGATGAAGCGCGACTGCGTCGAACTCGATCTCGAGTCCTTGCCTCGCGGGCTGATTGCGTTGACCGGCCCGAACGGTGCCGGGAAGACGACGATCATGGACAACCTACATCCGTACCGGATCATGCCGTCGCGCGCATCGAAGCTGTCCGTCGATGCGTTTTCCTATTGGGATCACATCTGCGGTGTCCAGGCGCGCAAGGAGTTCGAGTGGGAGCACGACGGTATCCGCTATCGCTCGACCTTCGCGTTTCGCAAACCGGGTAAAGCCGGTAAGGCGGACTACTTCCTGTTCTATCGCTCGATGGACGGGGAGTGGCGCCCGGTGACGTTGCCGGAGGGCACGGTGTCGGACGGCAAGGGCGAGACCTACGACCGTTGTGTCGAAGCGATCTGCGGCTCGCTGGAATCGTTCTTTACCAGCGTGTTTTCCGCGCAGAACCGGCGGCCGCTCGCGTCCTACGGCGCGAACGAGATCAAGACGCTGCTCGCTGAGTTACTCAAGATCGACCATCTGCGTGCGTTGGCCGCGAAGGCGGCCGACGTCGCCAAAGTGCTGGCCAGGCGTCTGGATGCCGTGCAGCAAGACGTTGTGGCGTTTGCCGGCAAGCGTGAGCGCGCCGACGAGACGCGCAAGTCGATCGAAGCGGATGCCGTGGCAATTGTCTCGGCGCGCGCCGAACGGGAGTCGGTGCAAACCGTGCTCGCCGGCCTGATGCAGCAGTGTGCGACGCTCGTGGCAAAGCAGGGCGAGAACGCGGGTGTCGAAGCACGACTGCGCGAACTCAACGTGCGGCGCAATGAAGTGGCTACGTCCCTGCAAGGCATCGAACGGGATACGGCGGCGGATCAGCAACGTTTCATGCAACGCCGCGCCGCGATCCGCACGACGATGACGGGCCACGAAGCGGTGGTGAAGCAACGCGACGCCATTCTTGGTGCGGCTGCCGCGAGGGACGAAGCACAGCTTCGCGTCTCACAACTGGAAGCGCGATTCGGGCCATTGCAGCAGGCCATCGCCGACATGGATGCGAAGCAGCTTCGGCTGGCGACGGTCCAGTCTGCGATGACCGGTCTCGAATCGGAAGGCGCGACCAAAGCCGAGTTGCTGAAGAACCTGCAGGGGCAAGCCGCTGTCGTTGAGTCGGTGCCGTGCGCCGGGATGGAGATTCACGCCACGTGCCCGTTGCTCGTGCAAGCGCGCAATGCAGCACAACAGGCGCACGTTCAGACCGTTTCCCTCAAGGATCTCCGGGCCCGCTACAAGGCGCAGAGGGACGAGCGGGATGTTCTCGCGCCGGCAATCGCATCGCTGTCCGCGAAACGCGCTGACCTTCAGCAGGTGAGCGCCAGTATCACGGCGGCACGACAGGCATTGCAACGTGCGACGGACCTGGCGGCTCGCAAGCCGTTGCTGGATGCGGCAGATGCGGGGCTGGCGACGGCGCGCGCTGAGCTTGCCGCGCTCGACGTCGAAGACAGTGAAGCCCAGAAACGTCGTGAGACGGAGATGGGCCGGTTGGCTGCACTGTCGCGTGAGATCGAGACGGAAATTGCTCGTCTCGTCGCAGTCGACGTCACTCAGGCAATCGCGGATGTGGACCGGCAGATTGCATCGCACCGCGACGCAGGCACGGCGCTCGACGCGCGGATCGAAGCGTTGATTCGCAGTCAGGCAACGCGCGAAACCGAGCTTGGTTCGCTGGAACGTGAACTAGGCGGCCTGGCGGCTACGCGGTCGCTGGCGGCGCGCATCTCGGACGAGATCGCGCACTGGAAGCTGGTGGCGAAAGCCCTCGGCAACGACGGCGTAATTGCGTTGACGATCGACGATGCCGGTCCCGCCCTGACGAGGACGGTGAACGACCTGCTGCTTGCGTGCTACGGCATGCGATTCACGGTCGAGATCCAGACACAGCGTGCGCTCGCGAACGGCGAACTGCGTGAGGGCTTCGAAATCCTCGTGCACGACGCCGACAGCGACAGCAGCAAATCGGTCGGGGTCATGTCCGGTGGTCAGAAGGTCTGGATCAACGAGTGTCTGACGCGCGGTATTGCGTTGTATATCGCGGGAAATGCGAGCCAACCGTACCAATCGCTGTTCAGCGACGAGTCGGATGGACCGCTGGATCCGCAGCGCAAGGTGCAGTTCATGAGGATGAAGCGGGAGGTGTTGAAGCAGGGCGGTTACGAGCGGGAGTTCTTCATCTCGCAGACGCCCGAGCTGATCGCCGAAGCCGATGCAGTGATCGATGTAGCAGCGCTTGCTCAGTAGGGCGGCGTCCATTTCTTTGAACCCTAGCGGGGAATGTCCCCGCAGGGGCGTTCCTCGCTTTTCTTTTTTGAGGAACGTAATGCAACTGAAATCGGCTCAATCGAAAGTCGCAAACGGGATCACGGTGGCAATTCGCCCGGCGCGTCCTCGCGTGGGTGGCGAGCACGTCTACACGCTGAACGGCTCGGAGCTGCGCGATGTGTTGATCGAAGGTCGCTGGGTCACGTTGTCGGCGACGGCGACTCCGTCGCAAGCGGTCTGACTGAGGAGAGGGGCAATGCCGAATCTCATCATGCTTCTGATCGCGGCCCATGGTCCGATTCCGGCGAGTCAGCCGGAGCTTCAGCAGTCGGTCTGGCGGCCGACCATCACCGTGCAGCGCCGGATCGAGGAGGAGACGGACTTCGTCATCTGCAAGGATGGTCGAGTGCTTACCTTCCCGGTCGGGCGGCCGAAGCGCTGCGATAACCCATAACCCCTACATCGGCAGGCCTCGCTTTCGAAAGAGAGCGAGGCTTTTGCCCGTATACCCCATTGGAGGCTGTATGAAGAAGCAGATCCTGTTTGCCACGACAGTGGCGTTGTTGTTTTGTTTCGCCGCGGTTGCGTTTGCGGGGCGTGCACACGCGGAACCCGTGCCCGCGGTCGATGTGGCGTTCTCGCCGAACGGCGACGCCGAGCAGTTGGTCATTCGGACGATCGATTCGGCGCAGCGGTCGATTCGCGTGATGGCGTATTCGTTCACGTCGCCGGCCATTGTCCGTGCGCTGATCGCGGCGCAACGCCGCGGCGTCGCCGTCGCCGTGACAGTGGACTATCGCAACAATCTCGAGGAGGACCGCAGCGGCCGCGCTCGTGCCGCACTTGGGAGTCTCGCCTATGCGGGCATCCCGGTGCGCGTCGTGAGCGTCTATCCGATCCAGCACTCCAAATATCTTGTCGTCGATGGAGCGACGGTCGAGACTGGCAGCTACAACTATTCGCATGCAGCCCGGTATAACGCCGAGAACGTCGTCGTGTTACGTGGCGACGAACGTGTCGCAGATGCGTACCTGAAGAACTGGGAAGCGGTGTCCGCGCGCGGCGAACTGTATCGGGCGCCCTGATTGTTTCATTTTTCTCAACCCGCGCGGGGATGGCTCCCGCGTGGGGCTGTTCCCGCGCGACTGGAGCAACACATGTTTTCTGAAATTCTCGTGATGATGGAGTCGGCGATCGACGCGCTTGTCGGGTTGATTCGTCAGGGCTACACACTGTCGAACGCGATGAGCGGCGGCAAGGACTCGACCTGCACGGCGATCCTCATGCTGGAGGCGGTGCGCCGGGCGGACGTAAATGCGGCGCGCGAGCACTTCGTAACGAGCGCGGACACGACGATCGAAAATCCGAGCATGCACTGGCACCTCCAGGCCATGCTCGAGGAGATTCGGGACGCCTATGCGGCTGCCGCGACGCCGGTCTCGGTGCACGTTGCCAAACCATCCCTGTCGTCGCAGTTTGTTGTCGCGACGATCGGCCGCGGGACACTACCCCGCACCCCGGAGAACGGCGTGAAGAACGGAAAGCGGATACGTGCCTGTGCTGCGGATTGGAAGGTCGACCCGCAGAATCGCTTGCGTGTTGCGCTGGAACGTTCGGCGGCCGCAGGCGGACGCAACGAAGTCGTCACCGTACTCGGCAACAGGTTCGGGGAAAGCAGCAGTCGCGCAACGGCCATGGCCATTCGCAACGAGAGTGCGCTGAAACCCGTCCGGAACGCGGATGGATTTCTGACATTTTCGCCTATCGCCGAGTGGTCGACTGACTGCGTGTGGTCGATGCTTGCGCTCTTCGCGAAGGATGCCGACAGACCTTTCCCGTCACCGGTGTCTTGCGAGTCGATACGGCGCCTGTCGGAGCTGTACCGCGCTGGCAACGAGGGGACGTGCGGTGTGATCCTGGGTGAGGGCGGTGCGCGCTCGCCGTGCGGCAGTCGATTCGGTTGCGCATTTTGTTGCGTCACTGGTGAACGCGACCGGTCGATGGAGTCGATGGTGAAGGAGTCTGGCCACCAGCATCTTGAGGGCCTGAATCGCTTCAGGAACTACCTGGTCGCGGTGCAGTGGGATCTCGGCCGTCGCGAGCTCGTTGGTCGGAAGCTGAGCGACGCCGGGTACCTGGCAGTTAAGCCTGACGTCCTGTCGTATCTCGAACGGGTCCGACTGCTGCAGTACCTGCTGACGCTCGACGTGCTTGAGGTCGAGCGGGCCGAGCGGCATGAGGGAATGCTGGCGGCGGGCGAGTTACCAGATACCCCGGAGAACCGCGCGCTCTGCGAGGTGCAATTCGAGATGATCACGCCGGCGCAGTTGGTGGCGATCGACTTCTACCTCTCGATGCACCACTATGCGCCGCATGCCTTCCCAGCACTTTCGGTTTGGTTCGACGTGCATCGGCTCGGGCGGCGGTATCATGTCCCAGTCCTCGGTCCACTTCCGAAGATCGACGTTCCGCACCATGGGTGGTTCTTCGTCGGCGCGTACGATGCAGAGGTGCCTACGGATGGGCTTCGCGACTACGCTGCGGAGCAGTGGAACCGCTATCGTCATCCGGATCGTGCAAGTCGGTACGCACGCACGAAGTCCGGTGAGCGGATCGTCTATTTCGAAGAGCGCGATCAATTCGAAGTCGACGTTGAGGCCGCCTGCGCGTTCGTGACCTGCAGCTTTGACGCGGCCTGGTCCATGAAGGCTCAGCAACACGCCGGGATGGACTCGGCCAGATTCTGGCTGAACGAGGGCTACGTGCGGTTGCCAGATGGCATGGCCGGCCGGTATCAGGAGATGGCGAAGCGAGGCCAGTATTTCGCCAATCTCGCCGAAAGGTTGAACCTGACGCCGGCCGAGCTCGATCGGCATCTCATCGATCATGCGATCTCGAACACGGAACATCTCACGATTCTGAATTTTGCGCCTGTCGACCTATTCTCGCTGGCGGCGTGACGCGAATCTTTCTGAACCAAGCCCGGCATCATGCCGGGCTTTTTTTGGGCTCTTCGTGGATTTCCGTGGACGTCGCTTGCCGACCCTCAACGGCCGTTCGAACCTGTGCCACCTCAATGGCAGCTATTAACGGGCAACGGTCACTTCTTGGATGCGGACTGAAAGAGTCGAAGATCCTGAAGGAAGGTTCCGCTGTGTAGCGTTGATGTAGTAGATGGTGCGTCAAGGACGAATTCGAACGAATTGCCTCGGTGAACTGACAGTGAAGCCGAAACAACAACTATGAGGACCAAGGACAGGGCAACGCCAAGATCATGATTTGCATGCTCGGCACCGAGGCTATCTTGTCCTGAGGCGTAGGTCAGAGTGGATGTAGCGTCGAAAGCTGCAAGCGGTCGGAAGGCAGCTTGATTATTTCGTCCGCGCGGCTATTCTTCTTTCACTTGCTTTAGCGGCGTGTCGGCTAAGGACGAATAGTATGAAGTCTATCTGTCGATGGCTTCCTTTCGTGGCGGCCGCAGGTTTATGCTTGGATCGTCATCGCTATATGAACGTTAATCTACATGTTTAGGTAAGAGCCATGTTTAAAAAGCGCGTTCAACTGATCAGCTTAACTATCCTGGCCTCTGCGGCTTTACCATTAACGGCCTATGCATATCCCCCCGATCTTTTTGCTGTCAATGAGTTGCATTTTGATTCGTATCGACAGGCCTGTGGGTTGGACTGCATCCTGGAACAACGTTCGGTACAGGACGTAGCGACTTCGATTGCCGCAGGAATGGGGATAAATCCTGCCTATGTTAAGGTCGGTCTGAAAATGGCCTTTCCCCAATCGCGTATTGAGGGGGAGGACACTTACTACGAAGTGAAGTATCCACCGGGGTACCGGTATTGCTCGGCAAGTATCAATATCATTTCAATCATGTCTGCCAGTGCCGATCCAGACAGAGGGACGATGGTTGCCGCCAGCGCACAAGCTACCCTGCTTTCGATCTACACCTGGACGGGAGATCCACATCCGGGGGAAGGACAATCCTCCGCAGAAGGTTGGGCCAAAGTCACTAGCATTCGGCGCGAGTACTACGAGGAATTCAAGAACAAAGGGGTCTGTAGTTCAAAGGGGGAAACTGAGTCCCGGGAGTTTATGCGGTGCCGAGGTCACGATTGCAGGGAGGCTCACGAAGGCGGCAATGAGGTCGCTGGCAAAGCAGTACCAGCTCTAAAGAACGCGCCTGACGGCTTTTAGCCGGCCCAGTGCTTGGGCGCCAAACCTCGCGGAGCGGTAGGAAATCCACCCGGGGGGCTCTACAAGGCGCAGTCTCCCAACAGCGATGGCTCGACGCACAACGTGGATACCGTCGCGGTCTTGCAAGGAAAGTCGGTTCGTCCGGATGCCGGAGAGAACACCCGGCCCTCGAGTCGGTCGCCGGTTCGCTCCGCGTCCGGTTTTTGGGTAGAAGCTGACCTCCGAATGTCGAGGAACGGCGTGAGCGAACGGCCGTTCATGGCCGAATGCCGACGGTCCTCCCCGCGTTCCCCGGCAATCTGCGATGAACCTTTTTTTCTTGTCGGCGGGTCCGCCGCTTTATCCTGCGACAGGGCGGTCGAGGACGGACGCCAGGTCCGCGGCCGCCGGCGTTGGTGTTGCGTGCGCGGTCAGGATGCGTGCGCGACCGATTACCAGGTTACGCGAGTCGATCGAGATTCGCTCGACATGGCGGCCGCGAGCGGCAGGTTCCGGCGAACGCTCGTAGGGAAAGCCACGGTGCACGTAGTCTTCGAGATCGGGCTCGACGAAGAGAATGTGGTGTGTGCCATCGTTGGTTAGCGCCACGCATAGCATGTCGAACGGAATCCCCATGAGCTCGCGATCGGCGATCCGATTGAGGATCGTGTCGCGAGCTCGATAATCCGTGACTAGAACATTTTTCGGGCCGCGGTGGTTGTCGATTTGGACGATCACCTGCTTGGGATCGGTGTTGACCAGGAAGAACCTATATCGGCAGACCGCGAGGTCCCCGTTCACAAGATAGACGAGGTCAGCGTAGTGCGTTTCGTAGTCCATAGCGATGCTCCAATAGCGAAGAAGCCAGCGGACGTGCTGGCTTTTTCAGGCTATCGAGGCGGCAACGAAGTCAAGTCGTGTCGGCTGTTTGCGGACTCGATGGCAGCGTCGCGCGGATGCGGATCACGGTCCGTTGGCTGGAGAGTCCCATCATCTGCATGACGTCGTCGTTGCTCCGACCGGCGAGCAACAAGCGCCGTGCGAACGTATTCCGAAGCATACGTGGGCTCATATCGGGGAGCCGAACGTCGATCGCAAGGAGTTCGTCCCGAACGATGCGGCCGAGCATCTCGTCGGTCATGAGGCCGCCGGCCCGCGGCGATGGGAATAGCAACGGACTGACGGCGGCCGCCGCGCAGTTTCGCCAACGCACAAGCGCCGGTACTGCAAACCCGTCGACGTTGACGCGGCGGGCTTCGCGCGCGCCCCGTTTGGGAATCAGGATATGTGGGCGTGCCGGCGCCAGATCGAGGTCGACGGCGGCCGCCTGACGTATCTCCTGTGCGGTGATGCCTGTCGACAGCAGCAAGCCGACGATCGCACGGTTTCGCGACGCGCGATCGTCGAGCCCGTCGACCGCGATGATGGTCTCCTGCAGTCGACGATCATCGGCTTCGAGGAGGTAGACCGGCGTGGGTTCGTCCTCGGGCCACGTCTGCGTGAGCGTATAGACGGCGGCGGGATTGGTTTGTCGCACACCGACGTCGACGAGGTGACGACCGAGTCGGTCCAGGAGTTTCTGGTAGCGCAGGCGGGTCGTGGTCCCCGGCTTGCACCGTCGATCGACGTCGACAAAGAAGGATTCGAGATGATCGGGGCCGAAGGTGGCCAGCGTGCGCTGAGCCGCCTCGAGGTGTCGCATGAAGCGCTCGAACATGGCTTCGTGCTGGACGATCGACCGCGGCGAGAAAACCCGCCGATCGGCACCGGCGGCCTCATTGCGTTGCCATTTTTGGTAGGCCTCGGTCGGTGCCGACAGCCAGAGAGTCGGATCGTCCATTTGATCTTATATACTGAATATTGGGAACCCCAAGCATAACGCGAATCTACGATTCGCGTCCCTAGTCCCCAGGAGGGACGGGTGCTTCGGCCGTTGCGTCTGCACGACCGTCCGGATGGCGTCGTCGCTTTGCGGGCGTTTGAGCGCATCGTCCGCGTTTGCGTCACACACTGGACGCGAGCCGCCGGCGATCGCGTTTAGTTGGGGCGACGCGCGGCTCACACGTCACCGCTTTGTTGTACGGTCGGCGATGGCTTACGCAGATGGTCTCGGATACATTGATAAACGATCGGCAGCGGCCCTGTGAACAGGTGCCAGTCGATCAAACCGGTCAGGTCGACACCGGGCAACGTCGTAGGCCCGATTCGGGGAAGGGCAGCGACGACCGCGCCATCGTTTCGGCTCTGAAAACCGAGGTCAGAAAACGCCTCCTCTTCGATCTCGAGCAAAGCAGGCCAGGTGGCAGCAAGTGTCGAACCTGTATTGAAAAAACGCTCCGCGATCGACATCACGATTCTGCGCAGGTCTTCCGTGGCGCGTTCGAACGCGCGATCGAACAGCTCCGGGTCGACTTCTGGATCAATGGGTACGGGAATTTCGGACAGTGCCATGAGAAAGCGTTGGGATGATACGCGGCGGGCCGCGCTGAGCGTGCCCGCCCCGATGGTGACAGGTTGAATGTATCGAGTGTCGGCGTGCAGATCAAGGTTGGGCAGCCGGTGCCGCGATCAGAAATTGCGTGCGGTCCTTGCCGTCGATCCACGCCGGCGGCCGGCCACGCCCGCTCCACGTCGCACCGGTACCGGGGTCACGATACCGAGGCTGAACAGGCTGACGCGTGCGAACTTTACTCGTGCCGAAAATCTCTCGCGTCGAGAACGCGAACTCGTCCACGAGTCGTTTGATTTCCTTCAGCTTGGTCGAGCGCTCTTCTGCCTTGGCGGTCTGAATTTCGGTTTCAAGGGCAGCTCGTTGTGCGAGCAGTTCTTGGAAGGTCGACATCATTTCTCCAGTCGTGGTTAGGAAATCGATATCGACCAGCATACGGCGCGATTTTGGAAGTCAAGTTCTCGCGATCAACTGCCCCGAGCCGCGTATGCGCCGATGGCCGAATCTTCAGCAAAACTCCCGCGACGTCGTCGGCAGGGCACCGAGCAGCTCGGTCCTGTCGACGAGCTTGCTCGCGATCAGATGCCGCACTTTACCTTCGGCCTGCCATACGCCGTACACGGCGAGCAGCGCGGCGCCGAGCGCTTCCTTCCGAAATTTTTCCAGCAGGCCGG